>Ga0209427_10001582_pt1 | contig 26397 bp, 26 predicted proteins | sample DeeMarSWOR136_30_FD_187465 | JGI IMG/M metagenome (GOLD analysis project Ga0209427, IMG submission 187465) | Marine sediment microbial communities from White Oak River estuary, North Carolina - WOR-1-36_30 (SPAdes) (version 2) | ecosystem: Environmental > Aquatic > Marine > Intertidal zone >...
GAAACAGGCGACAACATCCGCGACACAGCTCAATACATTATCGGAGGAAATCAAGAGTACGATAGGGGAGTTAACGTTAGAAGGAGAGGAACGGAGAGAAACGAGGGACGAGAAGAATGTCTGAAAAAAAGGATCTTATCGCAATTTTCAAGGTAGAAACCGATGACCACCTGACCAAACTGGATAAGGGGCTTGTAGAGTTAGAGAAGCACCCTGAAAATATGGAACTGGTAAGGGAGCTAAACAGAGAGGTACATACCCTCAAGGGAGCCGCTCGGGTCTTTGGGTTTTATGAAATTCAGGATATAGCCCATAAGATAGAAGATATATTTGAGCAGGTGGCCCAAGAAAGGGCGGCATTCAGTTCCCCCATTGCTGAGCGAATATTTAGAGGGCTTGATGCCATCAGGACAATCTTAGAGAAGATTGTAGTGGGGGAAAAGGTAGATGTCGATATATCCGATGTGTGCAGGGAGCTGGAGGAATGCATCAGTGAGGAGCCAGCGATCAGAGAGCAGAAGAAAAAAGACAGGGGACAGAAGGCGCTAAGAGAGGCTGGTGGAGGGGCGCAGGAGAAGGAAAAAGCTTCACAGAAACCGCAGATGAAGGCCGAGGGGCAAGGGAAGACGTACGAGGAAAAAAAGCCGATGGACGAAGTCGTCCCCCGTCTGAACGAGGCGGTAGTCACTCATCAGTCGGCCCAGATGGAGGAATACATCCGCGTGCCGCTCAGCAGGGTGAACAAGCTCCTCTACTTAGTTGGGGAGATGGTTATCAATAAGATGAAATCTTCTGCCAAGATTGCTCAGGCAAAGAGGCTTTCCAAGCTCAGTAAGGAGGCGCAGAAGAATATCTCCGGTGTGAGCGAGGCGATCAAGAGGGAATTTTCCCGCGAAGATGGGGAGGTCACAAAGTTACTGAGTCAATGTGATGCCCAGATACAGAAGCTGAGAGAAGATACTGTGGAGCTCTATGATAATGTCTCCACGGAGGCCTTTCATCTTGACCCGGTCATAGATGAATTACAGGCTAAGATGAAAGAGATAAAGATGTTGCCCCTCTCAACTATTTTTGAGGGTTTTCCCCGCATGGTAAGGGATATAGCATCTCAGAAGGGAAAAGAGGTAAATTTGGAGATTTCCGGGGACAAGACGGAGTTAGATAAGAAGGTTCTGGAGGGGATAAAGACGTCTCTCATCCATATATTGCGGAACTCCATAGACCACGGAATTGAAGAGCCAGATGTGAGGGTTGCCCTCGGCAAGCCACAGTCTGGGACGATTAAGATCTCTGCTTTTCATGAAGCCGACAACGTCGTGATAGCAATAGAGGATGATGGGAAGGGGATGGATATTGAGGGGATCAAACAGACTGCTCTGAAGAAACGGCTTGTATCGAGTGACGATTTGGAGAAGATGACGGAAAAGGAGATATTGAATATCGTATTTATGGACGGTTACTCCACGAGTCCGATTATCACTGATGTCTCTGGAAGGGGAATAGGGCTTGATATTGTGAGGCGGGACATAAGGGATCTCAAGAGTCAGGTTATTTTGGATACCGAGATGAATAAAGGGACAAGATTTACCTTGGTCTTGCCCTTGACCATTTCAATTATTCAGGTGCTCTTGGTAAGGATACAGGGTATGCTCTTTGCCCTTCCTATGCTTCCCATCGCGGAGAGTCTTAAAATTAACATGGAAGATGTCTCTACCATTGAGGGGAGAATGGCTATTCAGGTTCGTGAACATATTGTGCCTGTGGTGAGATTGAGTGAGGTGCTTGAGCTTCCCCCCACAAGAGATGAGGGAGGAAAGGCGAAGGAAGAAATGCCGGTGGTTATTGCGACCTCTCTCGACAGGCGAGTCGGTTTTATTGTTGATGAGATTGTTGGAGAGGACGAGGTATTTATTAAGAGTTTAGGGGAACATTTGGGCAAGGTGAAGAATGTAAGCGGGGCAAGCCTTATGGGAACGGGGGAGGTTGTGGTTGTCCTGGATATAGCGGATGTCATTGCTAATAGTGCTTTCAGCCATCCCGGGGTTACCGGTGAAAGGCCGATTCCACAAAAGAAGCGCAAGGAGAAAAGGATATTGGTCGTGGAAGACGCCTTGTCTACACGGGAGCTTGAGAAGAGCATATTGGAGACTCAGGGGTACTTTGTAGATACGGCTGTAGATGGTTTAGACGCACTGGATAGGATGACAGGCACCAGATACGACCTCATTGTCAGTGATATTGAGATGCCGAGGATGAATGGGTTTGAGCTTTGCAAGACGCTCAAGGAAAAGGAGGAGTACAAGGATATACCAGTTGTGATGGTGACGGCACTGGACAAGGAAGAGGACAAAAGGCGGGGAATTGAGGCAGGGGCGGCGGCCTATATTGTCAAGAGCGCATTTGAGCAAACGAATCTTTTGGATACGGTTGAGCGATTGATAGGGTGAGGTAATATGGAATCCGGATTAAAGGGTATTATACGGGTATTAGTGGTTGAGGATTCACCACTGATGTGCAAGGTCTTAACGAACATATTAAACCCTGACCCACATATTCTTGTAGCAGGCATTGCCAATAATGGGAAAGAGGCGGTAGAAATCGTGCCTCGCCTCAAGCCCGATATAATCACCATGGATATACATATGCCTATAATGGATGGATATGAGGCGACTAAGCGGATCATGGCATTTAACCCTACCCCCATACTCGTTGTATCTTCCTCAGTCTTTAAGGTAGGAATGGAAAAGGTATTTAAATCTATCTCCTACGGCGCATTGGATGTCATTGATAAAAGTGAGCTGGAGATAGTTGGAAACGAGAAGTCCGGGGAAGTATTGATTCAGAAGATAAAATTTTTAAGTGGTGTGAAAGTAATTCATCATCCACTGGCAAAACTGCAAAAAGAAAGGCCAAGAGTTGATCTTGAGGTTCCCAGGAAAAAGGGTTCAGACAAGATAGTGGCCATTGTGTCCTCAACCGGAGGTCCCCAGGCACTTCTCGAGATACTGAGGAGGTTTCCCAAGGATTTTCCCTCCGGCATAGTGATTGTTCAGCATATCACAAACGGCTTCGTCGAAGGCCTCGTGGATTGGCTGGATAACGAATGCCAGCTGAAGGTTAAGATTGCGGAGGATTCAGAAGAAATACGACCTGGGGTGGCGTACATCGCTCCCGACAGCCTTCAAATGAGGGTAGAGGAAGGCGGAAAGATAGGCCTTTCCGATGAACCGGCCCACGAGGGCCACAGACCCTCTGGGGATGTACTGTTGGAGTCTGTAGCTAGGGCCTATGGAAATGGGGTTGTGGCGACAATCTTAACTGGTATGGGCAGGGATGGAGCTATGGGGATGAAGGCCATAAAACAACTTCATGGCCGGACCATTGCCCAAGATGAGAAGAGTTGTGTAGTTTTCGGTATGCCCAAGGCAGCTATAGAGATGGATGTGATAGATAAGGTATCACCCTTGGAGAAAATACCAGAAGAGATTGTAGCAATGTTGTGATTGGTGTTAGGCCATGGATTAAAGGGATAATAGGCGGTGGAGCACAAGATGAAAAAGGAAAGTATCGGGAAAAAAGGGGAAAGACAGATACTGGTCTTCAGTTTGGCAAACGATGAATTGGGGTTGGATATTTCCTGTGTGCGTGAAGTATTGAGACCGCAAGAGATCCACCCTCTCCCCCAGGCACCGGATTTTATTGAGGGAGTCATAAACTTGAGGGGACATATCATTGCTGTAATTGATCTGAGAAAGAGACTGAATGTTAAGGAGATAGAAGATAGATCCAAGATGCGAATTATCGTCTGCAAGATAGAGCGGTTTATAGTCGGACTTGTCGTCAATAGTGTGAGTGAGATTATAACGTTGCCTGAAGAGAATATCGGCCCTACGCCGGAGGTTGTCTCGATGCAGATTGACGAAGATTTCATGTCGGGCATAGCGAGGCTTGGTGAGAGAATAATAGTAATTTTGAATTTGGAAAACATCCTGACAAGGGAAGAGATAACCAAGCTATCGAAAATTGAGCAATGAAAAATATCTTACCCCTATCGGAAGGTGATTTTAGTCTTTTTCAAGAGCTGCTGGTGGAAGAAAGTGGCCTTTACTTTGAAAGAGACAGGAGCCAGTCCCTGCATCTTGCCCTTTGGGAGCGTTTGCAAAATCGAGGATATGATTCCTACAAGGAATATTACAACTTTCTGAAATTCCATCCTGAGGGACGTATTGAGATACGCGAGCTCCTCGATTTAATCACAATAGGCGAGACATATTTTTTCAGAAACAGGCCGCAGTTTGAGGCCCTGATGGGAACCGTTTTACATGGGATAGTGCAGAGGAAGATGTATTCCCGGGATAAGTCTATCCGCATATGGTCGGCAGGGTGCTCTAAGGGAGACGAGGCGTATTCAATCGCTATCGCTATTATGGAGGTTCTTCCTTCTTATGAGAACTGGGACATCTCTATTTTGGGCACGGATATAAACAGGAATGTATTGGCTTGCGCCAAAGAAGCAATCTATGGGGAAAAGGATATCGGCCATTTACCGAAGGAATACCTCGATAAGCACTTCAAGAAGCGAGGTTCAAACTACGTATTGAAAGCCAGCGTGAGAGAGTTGGCTAGGTTTGAGTACCATAATTTGGCCAAAGATCCATTTATCCATGAAGGGATGCAAAATCTCGATATTATCTTCTGTAGAAATGTGATCATATACTTTGATTTTCATACTACCAAGCGAGTAATCGATAACTTCTATAACTGCCTTATCCGGGATGGCTCTCTTTTTCTCGGACATGCAGAAACCCTCTGGCAGTTAACCAATAAATTTGAGACGGTTGAGTTTCCTCAGACATTTGTATATAAGAAGGCACTTATTCCCATTGAGGAAGACGTTATGAAGCCGTTTATCGGCGTGCCCGAGATTGAACGTGATGGATTTGTCCCCGTGGAAGAGATGGTCTTGGATGAAGGGGGTTTTCCCAAAGAAACAGAGCCTGAGTTGGAGGAGAAACCCGAACCAATTGGGGAAATTCAGAAACCGCCCGCGGAGAGAAAGGAGATCGAATCGCTCTATACAGAAGCAACAGTCCTTCTCGAGGAAAAAAAGTACGAGGAGGCACTTTCGTTATCGGATAAGATAATAGCTCAAGACATAAACCATATCGGCGCCTATTTTACCAAGGCTACTATTTTGGCCAATCAGGCGAAATACAAAGATGCGGCTGATATTCTCGCAAAGATAATAGAAGCGGATAATCTCAATGTCGAAGCATATTATCTTTTAGGTGTACTCTCATACAAAACGAGTGATTTTAAAGACGCGGAGACACAATTCAGAAAGGTGATCTATGCTGACCCTGATATTGTCCTCGCCTATTTTAATTTAGGAAATATCTATCTATACCAGAGGAGATTTAGCAAAGCTGCCAGGGAATTTAATAATGCCATTCGGTTATTGGAGAAAAGGTCCAAAGACGAGCAGGTAAGATTCTGCGAGGATTTTACCGTAGAGTTTCTCCTGAGGGCTTGCAAAAATACCCTTGGAGTCATGAACGAAAAGGATCAATTGCATGAATGAAAAGAAAAAAATAGAAGAATATCTTTCGTCTGTGAGACACGATTTGCGCGGCCAACTCCTGGTAGTTCGTGAAGGGACAAGCATAATTTTGGATGGTCTCGGGAACAAAGATTGCGATAAGTGCTTCTCCATCTTGAGGCCCGCACTCGAAAGCGCGGATAAATTGAATGAACTCATAGAGGAACTGCTCAGTACCTCTCGTTTTAATACGATATTAGGCCCGCTCCCTTCAGAGAAAGAAGAGAATTTGGAAACTCTAAAAAAAGAACTTGTGGGCAATGATTTAGAGACTCTAAAATATGAACTTATGAGTATGATATCCCATGCCATTCGAACCCCGTTGACTGTGGTAAAAGAAGGTCTATCTCTGGTCCTGGATGAAATACCGGGACAGCTAAATACTAAACAAAAACAGTTGCTTTCTGATGCAAAACAGAGTGCTGATCGTTTAATTCGATATGTTGAGAGGATTTTGGAGAAGCCGTGGGATAAAATAGCAGAGCCAGACACAAACGATCTCCTTGATGAAACACAGGACGGGAAGGAGAGGCTAACGGGTAAGGATAGGATACTTATAGTGGAAGATCAGGCAGCTATAGTTAACATGGTCAAGATAAGATTGGAAGCAAGTAATTACGAAGTCATAACCGCAGGCGACGGTCAGGAAGGTCTGGAAAAGGCCCGTAAGGAACATCCAAGTTTGATTATCCTGGATGTTATGCTTCCTAGTATGAACGGGTACAAAGTCTGCAAACTTCTCAAAGCTGATTCAAAATATAACAGAATTCCTATAATTATGGCAACTGCGAGACCCCAACATGAGCTCATTAAATTGGGTAAAGAGGTGGGCGCTAATGCATTTATAACTAAGCCATTTGAAGCGCAAGTACTGCTCTCAAAAATCAAAGAGCTCTTAAGCAATAAATGAGAATGAGCAAAGTGGGTAAACGACAAGAACGATGGCTAAGAAGAAAATCTTGGTAATCGATGATGAACAAAATACCGTCAGGATAGTACAAGCTCGTTTGGAGGCAAGCGGATACGAAGTTATTGCCGCCTTTGATGGACGGCAAGGTTTGATACATGCCTTTAAGGAAAGACCAGATCTGATTATATTAGATGTCACGATGCCTGCTGGTGGTGGTTATTCCGTCTATAAAAGATTGAAGATGTCTTCTAAGACCCGGTCTATTCCGGTCATCTTTCTTACTGCCAGAGATAGGCCGGAGGACGTGGCAAAGGCATATACGTTAGGCGCACAATACTACCTTAAAAAACCCTATAAGCCTGAGGTTTTCCTGGAGACGGTCAAGAAGGCTTTAGAACCATCCGTACAGTCGCAAGAGCCCAGAGGATTACGAAAGCGAATACTGGTGATAGAGGAAGAACCAGAGATTGCTGTGTTCGTGAAATTGGGTGAAATGGGCTATGAGATTACTATCGTATCGAGTATAAAAGAGGCATCAGATGTAGTCAAACAGGAAAGGCCGGACCTTATCCTTCTGGACGGTGTGCTTGCCAAAGCAAATAACTATGATGGCTTTTATCAATTGAAGCTCGAATTCGCCTCAAGCAAAATCCCCATTATTATTTCCACCATCAGGGTGGAATTGGAGGAATTCCAGAAAAAGCTCGAAGGCTTTAATAGTTATTGTTTGAAGCCGTTTAATTACACCGATCTATTGGGCCGAATTAGGGTAGCTTTACAAAAGAATTAAACAGGATTTCACACAACTGAAGGGTCGGGCAAAAATTCTTTACAGAGCGAATCTCAATCTAACGTATCCAATATTTAAGGATCCCTAAAGCAACGTCTCGAAAGAAAGCCCATCGCCTGGCTTCGAGAGCTTCTTCTTCGGCCTTTAGCTGAGTGAAGATCGGGTAAGACTGCATAATCTCCATCGTGTTTTGCTGCCTGGCCGTATCGATATGTCCATAATCCCCGGAAATGCGCGCATGGAGGAAATCTCTTAACGAGATCTAGAGGCATATAAACTCATTGAAACGCATGAGCCCAACCATAGAAGGAATGCCGGCAGAGCAATTCCAGACTTCAAATGCTGGGGCAACCTGGCACCGTCTCGACCTGCATCTCCATAGTCTTAACGTGGGGGGTTTTGAGCACCCCGAGGGCATGAAGCATGGAGTCGGGACAGGTTTCGCTGACGCCTATGTAGAACAACTCGGCGCTCAAGGGATTTCCATCGGAGCCATAACAGACTACAACGGTGTAAACATAAAATGGTTTGAGGTGGCTGCTGCCAAGGCCACTAACCGCGGCATCACGCTTTTCCCCGGTGCTGAGATGTCATTCAGAGAGGACAAATGTGGCCTCCATATATTAGCCATCTTCTCCGGTGATACCGACCTTAAGGGCTTGAACGCTTTTCTTCGATCCTTTGATAAAGACCCGGCCCGCCCTTTGTTTGATAACCAGGGTTCTCATCGCGACATTGATCTGAAAATCAGCCTGGGAGATGCGCTAAAAGACCTGCGAAGGAGGTTCAACTGTCTATTGATCCTCCCTCATCCCGATCAAACGAATGGTTTTCTCAAGAGTCTCACGGCCGAGGATGCGGCCAAATTCCTCATAGAGGTGCGACCGGATGCCATCGAACTGTGTTCGGAGAATGAGAAAAAGAGGCTCCAGTCTACGGGTGTCCTACCCCCCAACTTCTGGGACCACTTGGCTTTCGTTGAATTTTCCAACCCCAAGGAAATCGAAGAGATCGGAACGAAACGCCGGCCCGATGAAACCCTCCGGGCTACTTACCTAAAACTCAGCGCAACGAATTTAGACGCCCTGCGACTGGCCCTCCACGATCCGGAGGCCCGTCTGTCCATTGGTGGGGTCCCCTCGGCTATCCATCCCAGAATTCGAAGCATGATTATCGCAGGATCGGGTTTCCTGGGGAATCTGGATATTTCCTGGAACGAAGACCTCAACGTGATCATCGGGGGTAGCGGAGCGGGGAAGTCTGCTATTCTCGAAAGTCTCCGCTATGCCCTTGCCATACCGCCATATTCCGATCAATCTTACCGCCAGGAGCTTGTTCGGCATTCTTTGGGTATTGAAGGCAAGGTGGAGGTCATCTTAGACAGGTCCATCGGTGAGAAGGAAACTCGTCAGTATCGCATCGTCCGGGTGTGGGGCGAAGAGCCCCGCATATTTGAAGTCGGCTCTGAAAAGCCTCTTCCCATAAGTCCTTCCGAGCTTCTCGGTCCCAGCGGTGGTCCCTCTGTCTTTGGACAACGCGAGATCTACGCAGTTTCTGGAAGTGAAGAGCAACGGCTTATGCTCCTGGATGAATTGACCGGTGAGGATGCTCGTAAATGCGCGGAAGCTGTTGACGAAGCCATGGAGTCACTTACCGCCAACGCACGGGCGATACTGGATATGCGGGCGAAGTTGGCGAAGCGTCAAGAATATCACCAACGGCTCAAGAAAACCGAGCACGAGATTGAAATCCAGAAAAAGCATGTTACGGAGAAGCTAAAGGAGGTGGCAGATCTACGCGGTGTGGGACAATGCTTACACAATGCGGCAAATACTGTCAAGGATTCCTACGTGGACTGCAAGAAAATGGGCCCCAACCTTCTTGCTCCACTGGAAACGGCCCACCGCTACCTATTAGGGGCACAGAGCAAAGACAAAGCTACGCTGGAAGAGGCCGCAACGGTCCTCGCAATCCTTCAGGAAAGCTTGAAGGTTGTACACGACGACGGAAAAACCCTTTTTGAGCAGGCACTTCGAAGCTTGAATCGCCTTGGCGCGCGTTGGAAAGAGAAGCTTCGCCCTCTGGAAGAAGAAATCAAGAGAATTGAGCAACAGGCACAAACAGAAGCACTTGGTCAAGATCGGCTCCTAAGATTAACAGAAGAGAGGACTTCCTTGGCATCCGTTATCGCAGAACTTGACGGGAGTGAAGATCGCCTTAAGATCCTCAGGGAGAAACGGGAAGAACTTCTCATGCACGCCAGAGATTGCAGATACATACAGCACAAACTACGCACGGAAAGAGCCGACGTAATTGCAAAAGCCCTTCATGGTCGACTCCATCTCGAAGTAGAATTTAAGGGTCAAAAAGGCGGTTACAAAGAACAACTCTCATCCCTCTTAAAGGGATCCGACGTGTCTCAGGATGCGATTAACCGGCTCGTAATTCCCGAGGCATCAGATGGCATCGCCCTCGCCGAGGCGGTGCTGGCAGGAAGTGAGGAAGTCCAAAAGCGTTTCGGCCTCAAACCTGAAATGGCGGATCGCTTGACAAAATGGCTAACCGCTGATGAATCCCGACTACTCGAACTGGAAGCTTTCATTCCACAGGATGCCCTTCGGGTAAAACTGAGGGTAGGCGATCAATACCGCTCCATCGAACATCTGTCAGCGGGCCAGGGTGCAACGGCAATTTTCCTTCTTCTGTTGGGGCTCCGAGGTCGCGTTCTTGTCATCGATCAACCTGAGGATTACCTCGACGACCGATCCCTCCATGAAGAGATCCTCCAGATCTTGAGGGATCAAAAAGGACTGAAAGATGAAAATCAACGACGCCAGATCATTGTGGCGACAAATGACGCCAACATTCCCGTGATGAGCGATGCCGAAATCGTTATCCCTTTGGAAGCACGAAGGAATCACACACTTGTGGTCGGCCGTACATCTATCGATGATCCCTCCACACGGGAGCTTATAAAGACCATCATGGAGGGAGGAGAAGAGGCTTTTCAACGACGCGCGGAGAAATACGGAGGATTGCGACCATCGTAAACTTCTCTGAGCTACAAGGACGGCTCACTACATGCCAAGAAAAAAGTGAGCGATCAAAAACTTCAATGGTTACAATGTTCGTCCTGGAAGAACTTACGTTCGCATCTTTATCTCAGGGGGACATAATAGTAACTTCGATATTTTCTGCTTCCGAGGCCGGCCAGAAGTGGAGGCACTTACCCGTCCGCGATTGTTTCTGCTTCTCGCAAAAACGCGTCCCACCCCATGGACGTCCTGTCCGTGCCTTTTCCCGTGATATCTGAATCTTGGGGGCTTGCCCGAGTCGTGCTGATGTGGGGGAAATACATCTGGATGAATCCATGAAGGGTCCGGTGCTTGCTCCGGTTTCATTTGACAATGGGTAATTTTAGGCTTACTAAAGAACTGTGTAGTTCCCGACGCGGAAGGAATTCCTGTGGTTGTGCCTGACCTGGCCAAAAGCGAGCTGCCTATGATACACTACTCCAAGTGGCCGGCAGGTGAAGCGGGTCGTGCAGAAGAAAAGGGGATCTCTCAAGTGTCCTTTTGGAAGATATCGGAGAGGGAAGATAAGTATGAAATCTTTGCCCAAGTGGAGGTGCTTGGTGATGACCTATTGGTGGTCCTCTGGGGTGGGACAAAGCCGCATATTGGGGCCATCGGAATGGCCCAGCCCCGGCCTAGTTTAAAGGATTCCAAGAGAATAAGTGCTACCAGTTCGGCCTTCACGTTTTTAGGACATAAAGAAGATGTGGTGGCCAAGGCGATGTCAGAAGAGCTGGCGAGGGAGTTGAACAGAAAGGTGGTAGTAGTTGCCGGGATGCATTGGGAGGGGTTGCGGGATGAGGGTATAGAAGAAGTCATTGGCATCTGTCAAAGACTTAAGCACAGGATACTAGAGGAGATACGGAGATTATGAAGCGGATCATCGTGGGGATTACTGGGGCCTCGGGTGTTATCTATGGGATACGGTTAGTGGAGGTGTTGAAAGATCTAAAGGTGGAAACTCATTTGATCCTAACCGACCCGGCCAAACAGAATATTCTCCTGGAGACCACCTTTACTGTTGAAGATGTGGAAGGATCGGCTTACAAGGTTCATAATAGTAAGGACTTAGCAGCTCCAATATCCAGCGGTTCCTTCAAGACTAATGGGATGGTGATCGCCCCCTGTACCATAAAGACCCTTTCCGGGATAGCCCATTCATATAGTGAAAACCTTTTGATCAGGGCCGCAGATGTAACCTTGAAGGAGCGGCGGCGGTTGATTTTGGTGGTGAGGGAGGCACCACTACACAAGGGGCATCTTGAGTTGATGAATAGAGTCGCTGACATAGGAGGGATTATCTTGCCGCCTGTTCCCGCCTTTTACCATTCTCCCCGAAGGATCGAGGACTTGATCGATCATACGATAGGTAAGATACTGGACCTCATGAAAATAGATCACGCCCTTTATAAGAGGTGGGAAGGGTGAAAAAAGGGAAAAGGGAACAGGCTCTCTTTGCCCTTTTCCCTATCAGGGGGATTCCCCCGAAACCTTCTCGAGCTCTTCCTTGCATCTGACACAATACCGTGCGTTGGGGATGACTTCGAGGCGCTTCAACGCGATGGGTTCTTCGCACTCCTCGCACATCCCAAAGCTTCCGTTCTCGATCCGATCCAGGGCCTCGTCCACCTCAATCAATTTGGCCCTTTCATTCTCGCTCAAACTCATGAGGAGATGGCGATTGTAAATGGTGACGGATTCATCCCCGATATCCTGAATCCCGTTCTGGCCAATCTCCTGGGCAGACCCATCTCGTTGTCGCATTTGCCCGATAATCTCCTCCCTCGCTTGAAGTAACTTCTTTTTAAACCGTTCCACTATTTTAGGCTCCATTTTCCTTCCGTACAGAATAGCTAACCGCTTACCTTGGTCCCCAGGTTGAACCTCCTTGCCTTCTGCTCCACCCTATCCACCCTGGGTGCTTCGAGCCAAAGGCCTTCCAGGTCGTAAAACTTCCTAATCGGGTCAAGGAAGACATGAACCACCACATCGTCGTAGTCCATCAAAATCCACTTCCCCCGTTCAAACCCCTCTATTCCCAGTGGACGGATGCCCATCTTCTTCAAATCCTCCTCTATGGAACGGGCGATGGCCTGGACTTGGCGATCCGACCTCCCGCTACAGAGCAGGAAGTATGCAGCAAGGGAGGAGACGTTTTGAACATCCAAAAGGACCAGGTCGAAGGCCTTCTTCTCCAAAGCGACGCGGACGCAATGGAGTGATTTTTCCCTCGAACTCGTAGCCTTGCTATTTCCTTGAACCATCTTTGGCAATTTCGAAATGGTATCCTATTCTAATCCCCCTTCGTCCTGTAAAAATGGTATCGCTTGATATATCGCTCCACCTCGGGGGGAAGGAGATATCGAACGGATCTCCCCTTCCTTACCTCTTCCCTGATCTTGGTGGAGGATATGTCCAAGAAGGTAACTCCTTGTAAATAAATCGAGTATCCATCCCGATGGATAAACCGGTCCCCCCCTTCATCGTAGACGAAGGCATCGGCTATTTCCGGGGGAAGAATGGTAGCCGAAAAGGGCTTATCGAAGCCCGGCCTTGTCATCACGATAAAGTGGCACAGGGAAAAGAGTTCTTGAAAGGACTTCCATGTTCCAATCTCTAAAAAGGCGTCCATGCCCAGAATGAAGAACATGTCCGAGTCGGAACCATACCGCTCCTTGAGAAATTGGATGGTCCCGATGGAATAGGACTTACCAGGCCTCTTCAACTCAATGTCGGATGGGGAGAAGTAGGGATTGCCCGAGATCGCCGCCCGCACCATCTCCATACGGTGCTCGCCCGTAATTCCACTTTCAACTTCCTTATGAGGGGGCACTGCCGCGGCGATGAAAATGACCCTTTCCAGATCAAACCGTTCCCGGATCTCTTCTGCCGCCCTTAGATGCCCTAAATGGATGGGATTGAACGTTCCGCCGAAGATCCCTATCCTCACCCCTCACCTCTGCCTTCGCTACCCTACCTGTCCCCGAAACGTGTAATGCGAGAGCAGGTAACCCCCCGACCCTCTATGGTCAAAGGGATAAACCCTACCATAACCGCCATGGCTTTCTATACGCTTTCCAAACCCCTTTCCCTAGCCTCCTCAACCCGATGAGTAACTTCCCTCATCAAATCTTCGACTCCCTCCCCCGTTAAAGCGGAGATGGGAAAGAGCTGTATCTCCATCGCCTCGAATCTTTCCTTAAGTTCCTGAATCCTGCCTTGAACGTGCTTCAGGTCGATCTTGTTGAGGGCAACCAGTTGGGCCTTATCCAATAAGCCCACGCTGAAGGCCTCCAGTTCGCGGTTAACGGACCGAAAGTTTTCGATGGGATCGGAGCAGCAGGGGTCAGAAAGGTCGATGAGATGGATAATCAGGCTCGTCCTTTCGATATGGCGTAAAAACCTCACACCCAGTCCTGCACCACGATGTGCTCCCTCAACCAATCCGGGAAGGTCGCCCACGACGAATTGACCACATTCACCGTACTCTGCTACACCGAGGTGAGGAATGGTAGTTGTAAAGGGATAATGGGCGATCTTCGGACTTGCCGAGGATATCCTTGCCATGAGAGTCGATTTTCCGACATTTGGATATCCGATCAACCCCACATCGGCCAAAAGCTTCAATTCCAGGCTCAAGCGCCTCTGCTCGCCCTTTTGGCCCTCCCCTGCCCGGGAAGGTGATGGATTTGTTGAGGAGGTGAATCGAGCATTTCCCCTCCCCCCCTTACCTCCCTTGGCCACCACACATTTTTGTTCCTCTGCGGTTACGTCCTGGATGAGTGCACCGGTTTCCACATCCTTAACGGTGGTTCCCATGGGGACACTGATAACGAAATCCGCTCCCCTCCTTCCGGATCGCTTCCTTTTGCCGCCGGGCTCGCCATTTTCGGCCTTAAGGTGCCGTGGAAAAGAAAATTCCAAAAGGGTTGACAGATGTGGATCACCGAGTAGGAGGATGTCCCCTCCCTTTCCACCATCCCCTCCGTCTGCTTTCCCTTTTGGAATGAATTTTCCTCGCCCGAAACTTACACAACCCTTACCGCCATCACCTGCCTTAACCCATATCTTCGCTTCGTCCACGAATTTCGTCGTCCGGGTGGTGCCGGCCTTGAACCTCTTAAGGGGCATAGACACTGACCTGTTTTCGGTTCCCTCCCTTGCTCTCGAACTTCACAACCCCATCTACTTTCGCGAATAGCGTATAATCCCTTCCCATCCCCACGTTTTGCCCGGCGTAGACCTTAGTACCCTTTTGCCTCACCAGGATATTTCCGGCACGGACAACTTGCCCGCTGAATCGCTTGACCCCCAATCGCCGCCCAGCGCTGTCCCTTCCATTTCTCGAGCTCCCCCCTGCTTTCTTATGGGCCATGGAAACTTCCCTCCCTTTCTCCCTATTTCAAACTCTCAGGCTTTTATCCGTGAAATCATCAATTTGGTGTAGAGTTGACGGTGTCCCCTCTTCCGCCTGACGTTCTTCCGCCTCTTCATCTTGAAGACGACGATCTTCTTGGCCTTACCCTGTTCGACGATTTTGCCAACAACCCGTGCCTTGGAAACGCTAGGGGTTCCCACTTTGAAGGTTTTTTCACCACTGACCAGCAATACGTCCTTCAATTCGACAACGTCTCCAACCTCTCCATTGATCCTTTCGGTTTGGATCAAATCACCCTCGCGCACCGTGTACTGTTTCCCTCCCGTCCGAACTACTGCATACATTGGATCATCCCCTCTCGGGAAGATTTTGTGGGATTAAAGGTAATATATTTTCCCATTATTGTCAATCCCATTTGCCGCCCATTTTTCTTTCGAGGGACTTCCTTCAAACCTCCACAATCTCGAATTGATCCTGATGGAGTCCATCTTTGGCCTTAATGACGATCTTCTTGTTCAATTTTCTTTCCAGCTCTTCGATACCCATTCGTTCCTCGTCATATAAGAGATCCGCTACTTCGGGATTAACATCCACCATTACGGTGGCTCCGCCCAAACCAGAAACCATCCGCTCAATCTCCCGAAAGATATCATAGCAGACGGTGGTTTTCGACTTGATATATCCCGCTCCATCACAATAGGTGCACGGCTCGCACAGAATCCTGGGAACGCTCTCCCGCGTCCTTTTGCGGGTCATCTCAACCAAACCCAATTCGGAGATCTTCAGGATATTGGTCTTCATCCGGTCCTTCTTAAGCGCTTCCTCCAGGGCGAGATAAACCTTCTCCCGATCTCCATCCCTCTCCATGTCGATAAAATCAATGATAATGATCCCTCCGATATTCCTCAATCTCAACTGGTAGGCAATCTCCTTCGCCGCCTCCAGGTTGGTCTTGAGGATTGTATCCTCTAAATTCCTCTTCCCTACAAATCGCCCCGTATTGACATCGATGGCCGTAAGTGCCTCTGTCATGTCGATAACGATATATCCCCCTGATTTCAACCATACCTTCCTCCCCAAGCTCTTGTCGACCTCCATCTCGATTCCGTATGCATCGAATGTGGGTTCCCTTCCCTCGTAAATCTCGATGTCCCACTTGAGCTTGGGCATGTAAGTCTTGGTGAAGTTGATGATATTCTGATATTCCTCTCGGTCGTCGACGACGACCCTGCTCACCTCTGGCGAAAGAAGATCCCGAATGACCCGGAGTACCATAGTCAGATCGCTGTGGATAAGGCAAGGCGCTGAGGAATTTTCCTTCTTCCTCTGAATGTTATCCCAGAGCTTCAGCAAGAAATCCATGTCCCCCCTGAGTAACCCCTTATCCCCTCCCTCACTGGCCGTTCTCACGATGAAACCCAATCCCTGCGGTTTGATCCCCTGGACAATTTCCATCAATCGCCTCCTCTCACCATGGTCCTTGATCCTCCTGGAAACACCGACATGGTCAACCGTGGGCATAAGCACGAGATAGCGGCTTGGGAGGGTGAAATGGGACGTAATCCTCGTCCCCTTTGTCCCAATAGGCTCCTTGGAGACCTGAACGAGGATTTCTTGCCCTTCACACAGAAGGTCTTCGATCTGTGAAGGTTGGAAGGGATAGATAGGAACTCTATCCATCTCGAATTCAAAATCCCCTTCTCCATTCGATCCCTCTTCCAACATAAGACTGTATTCCTCGATATCCCTATAGACATCGGAGACGTAGAGAAAGGCCGCCTTTTCCAAGCCGATATCCACGAAGGCCGCCTGCATTCCAGGTAATACCTTCATCACCTTCCCTTTGTAGATATTACCGACGATGCTTCTTCCCTTGGTTCTCTCGATATAGAGCTCTGCGAGCATGCCATCTTCCAACAGAGCTACCTTCGTCTCCTGGGACGTGACGTTTATGACGAGTTGGTTTGACATTGGATAGACTCCCTCATCTCTCCACCAGCTTGATAAACCGCAATCCCTTTATCTCTTCTTCGGTGAAGCCGAAAACCCACCTGATCACCTCTCTTGCCCGGGGCTTCTGTCCGTCTTTTCCCCTCAAAATAAATTCGATGACTCCCCCCTTCCAGTCCAACAACTCCCGGAATGAGGGAGGAAGTTGACTGGCGTCGGTTTCCGGCAAAGGGATCGCATATCGTATCCCAACCTTGTCCACCATCGAACGAAGGTCGATGTGCCCGATTCCCCGCTTTCTCCTTTGAGCATGGATGAGCTGATCCCTTTCTAAAAAAACATCGATTTTCTCCTGCAGTTCGTTAAGCTGGGAAAAGCCTAAAACGCACCAGTGGTCTTCCTCGGTGTCCCTTCTCCTTCGTGACGGGGAAATGATTTCTACGGATGAAACTCCAAGTCCCTCCGGCAACTCCCCATTGAGCTTCTCCATGAAAGGTTCCATCCCTATCGGCTCGAAGAGCTCGAAATCCGCCAATTCTGCTAAGCTTTCCATCCCAAGGGGGAGTGCCCCCTCAAAGCGGATTTTGGGCAAGGGATGAAATCCCCGCGAATAGAGCAGCGGCAGATGAGCCCTCTTCGCTGCCCGATGAAAGGCGGCTACCATCTCAAGGTGGGATAGAAATCTCGCTTCCCCGAGTTTAAAAACCCTTGCCCGAATTCGCATTGGCGAATTCACCCGCCTCCCCTGATAAATGTTCGGCCTGGGGACTACCCCTCGTTTCAACCGCAGTCCCGTCCCGTTACGATCACATGCCCCACAATCTTCACAGGAATCCTCCCTGCACTGGGGAGACATTTCGCCCCCCATGCTCCTTTCCCAATCCCGAAGGAGAAACTCCTTCTTTACCCCCGAATCGATATGTTCCCACGGTAGCACTTCCGAAAAGGCCCTCCTGCGATTAGCATAGCATTCCATGCTCACCCCGCAGGAATCAAAGGCCCTCTTCCATAAATCGAAACTAAAATGCTCTCCCCACCCATCGAACCGGCAGCCCAGGTTGTGGGCTTCCATGAGGACTCGGGATAGTCTTCGATCACCCCTTGCGAACACCCCTTCCAGGAGGCTCATACGAGGATCTTGCCACTTGAGCCTTACTCCCTGCTCCCGAAGTTTTGATTTCAAGTAGGTATGCCTCTCCAGGATCTCCCCCAGGGGGATTTGAGGCTCCCATTGGAACGGGGTGTGGGCTTTGGGGACGAAGGTAGAGACGCTCGTATTCACGTGGATTGGAGCCCTACCCCTCCCCCTCACGAAACGGAGCTTCCCGGACAGATCCCCCACTGCACTGAGGTCCTCTTCCCTCTCAGTGGGCAGGCCGATCATGAAGTATAACTTGACTGATTGCCACCCCCTTTGTGAGAGATGCCACGTCGCCTCAAATAACCTTTCTTCTTCAATTCCCTTGTTTATCACATCCCTCAGCCTGGGGGTCCCGGCTTCTGGGGCCATGGTAAATCCCGTTTTACGAACCCTCACGATTTGGTCCATCATCTGTTGGGTCAGGGTCTCAATCCGCATAGATGGAAGGGAGATAGCCACCTTCTCCCCCTCATATCGGCCCATCACATCCGTCAATAATGCCCGGATGGAGGAGTAATCGCCAGCGCTCAGGGAGAGCAAGGAAATCTCCTCGTATCCCGTCGCGGCCAGCCCTTTATGGATAATCCCCTCCACCCGATCAAGGCTTCTCTCCCGATAAGGCCGATAGGTGAAACCAGCCTGGCAAAATCGACACCCCCTTTTGCATCCTCTGGCGATCTCCACGGTTAACCTATCGTGGATGACCTTCATAAAGGGAAGGATGGGACGGATGGGGTGGGGGATCGTATCCAAATCACGGACCACTCTTTTCTTTATACGGTCCACCCCCTTTGACAGGGGCCTAATTTTCGCTATGGTATTGTCGGCGTAATATTGAACTTTGAAGAAAGAGGGGATATAAACACCGGGTATCCTCGACAATTCCTTTAACAGCGCGCCCTTATCGCCCCGGGCCTCCTTCCACCGGAGAACGGCATCGGCGATTTCCAGAACGGCCTCTTCCCCGTCTCCAATTAAGATGGCATCGAAGAACTCCGCAATGGGTTCGGGATTAAAGGCGCATGGTCCACCGGCCAGGATGATGGGATAGTTCTCGTCCCGCTCATCAGCCAACAGGGGAATAGATGAGAGGTCCAGCATATTTAATACATTGGTGTAACTCAGTTCATACTGAAGGGAGAAGCCGACGACGTCGAAATTCCTCAGGGGTAAACCCGATTCCAGGGAAACCAAAGGTATCCCCTTACTCCTGAGAATGGCCTCCATATCAATCCAGGGGGTAAAAACTCTCTCACAAGCGATGTCATCCCGGGAGTTTAGGATGGAGTAAAGGATCTGAAGGCCGATGTGGGACATGCCCACTTCATACGCATCCGGAAAGGCAAGGGCGAACTTGACTCTTACTTTCTCTGAGTCTTTGTGAACCGAATTAACCTCGTTACCCAGGTACCGCGACGGCCTGGAAACGAAAGGTAATAACCCCGTTATCATCAACTACCCGGAATATTGAGGAATTACTAAAAAAATAAAATACTTACCGCCATTTGTCAACTGCGGTGGGCCGATGGTATTGCGGGGGTCTCGGAAAATATCCCGGAGAGGTGATGTAATGCATTGGGGTTGGTTGGCACGATCGGTATGTGAAGCTTTATGAAGAAGATAAAGGGCGGTTACCAGGAGGGGTATTGGAGGATCCGTACAAAAGGAGATGTGAAAATCAATATCAACATACCTCTGGCTGCACTCCCAAGATATGAAGGCTAACACTACCGACTTCGAACGCGTTCCCTCGTCTTTTTGAGCAATCGCCTTCCCTTTCTCAGCCTCTGCTTAAGACGAATCTGAAGGACCTCCTTTAGTCGATAACGCCTTTCCAGGAGACAGAGGTAATAGATACTGAAATATCCGACCAAAGCAATAACGGTCCCTACGATGAGGCTCCCCACCCAGAGGGGATAGGCGATCTTGGCAAATATCTTCCATTTACCCAAAAAGGGGGCAACCTCACTGGCAGGTATGTTACCCCCTAAAAGAAAGAGCCCGACCCGATAGCAGAAATAGTAAAAGAACGGAGCCGTTGCGACATTGGTAATCCAAGTTGCGGCGAGGCTTATGGGCAAATTGACCCGCAAAAGGATGGCCATGGCTGCTGAGATGAACATCTGAATCCCTAGTGTGGGAGTGCACGCTATGAAGAGGCCCAGGGCAGCACCTTTGGCTAAAAGCTGGGGCCGAAATCTCCAGATATCGGGATGGAATAGAGTCCCCCCAAAAACCCGAAATAACCACATTTGCCGTAGTTCCTGTCGGCTTAGCTGAAGGCCTTGGATGAATCTTCTCCATTCCTTCAATTCCCTGTGCCTCCTATTATTCCAATGAATATATAGCTCAGATCCTGGGGAAACACAATGAATAATCTGTGGCCGTTCCTACTCCTTCGGGGAAATTCCCGTATCCCTGAGCGTATCTTGCTGGGGAAGCGAATCCCCTTCGATGAGGTGGCCTCAAAGAAGATGTTGACACCAATCGGATTCTATGTTAATTTTTTCAAAAAAATAGGCTATTTAGGTCGCTCCTGGTGGGCTTCAGGGGAAGACGGTGAAAATCCGTCGCGGCCAGGCCGCTGTGAGTGGGGATCCTTTTCTTAATTCGTCTAAGCGGAGGACCCTTCGGAAATTCGGGAACCCAAGGCCCTGGATATGCCGGAGGGCGAAACTTGCAAAAGCCACTGTCCTGAGTTTATCGAAGGATGGGAAGGTGCAAGGAGTAGGATGATCCACAAGCCAGAAAACCTGCCTAAATAGACTTCACATGAGTCTTCCATGGAAGATGGTGAAGGCACAGTTGACCCAGTCCTTCCTTTGGAGGCTGGGTTTTTTTATATTCAGGGGGGACGTAATGCTCAATTTCTTTCTCAAGGGAGGGCCCGTCATGTACCCTCTCCTCATCTGCTCCGTAATTTCCCTGGCCATCATCTTCGAAAGAACCCTCTTTTGGGTTCGTCTCAGCAGGAACAGGGATAGAGGCCTTGTGGGCCGAATCCTGGAGTTGGCCGAAAAAGAGGATTACGGATCGGCCCGGGAGTTGGGAAAACAATCCAAGGATTACATCGTGAGAATGCTCATGGGGGGAATAGCCCACCGTCGTTATTCCCTGCCTAGTGCCCTGGAAATGGAGGCGGAGGAGGAGATTAAAAAGATGGGGAAATATCTGAACATCCTCGACACCATTATCACGGTGGCGCCCCTGTTGGGAATTTTCGGCACCGTCATCGGGATCATCAATTCCTTCGACCTCCTCGGCCGTGCCGGAATAGAGCACCCTCAGGTAGTAACCGGGGGCATCGCCCAGGCCTTGATCACGACCGCAACTGGCTTGGGGGTGGCCATGATGACCCTCCTGCCCTATAACTATTTTCTGTCGAAAATTCAATCCGCCTCGAAGGAATTGGAAAAATTCGGTACGAGCCTGGAAATTACCTTCGTACGGCAAAATGCCAAATTCCAACAATAAGGAGTCATCGGCCTATGCGGCTTAAAGGACAGCCCATGAGAAGAGGAAGGATTGAGATGATCCCCCTCATCGACGTCGTCTTTTTGCTCCTCATCTTCTTCATCTATGCCATGCTCTCCATGACCATCCATAAGGGAATCCCGGTCCTTCTCCCGAAGGCCAAGACATCACTCATTGACAAGGAAACATACCTCTCAATCAGCATTACCCGAGATCACAGGATCTTCCTCGATGAAAGGGAGGTTCCCATGGAGGGACTCCTCCAGAGTCTCAGGGAGATGAGAGAGGGAAGACCTCAATTGAGGGTCTTTATCACCGGAGACCGGAGGGTTGCCTACGAGTGGGTGATCAAGGTATTGGACACGGTGAGGGCCGCGGGCCTGCGCAAAGTTTCTTTGGAGACCCATTGGAAAGAATGAACGGCACCCGCGATCTCATCTGGGGAATAGCCCTATCCCTCCTATTCCACGGGACCTTTCTTGGACTCCCATTCTCCTCCGGAGGCCAAAGGCTCATCCCCACGCATCAGTCCGTCCCCTTGGAGATCTCCTTGGTCGAGCTGAAGGGCCATGAGGGTGGACCGCCCAGAATGAAACTCGCCTTTCTAGCCCGACCCGAAAGGGTCAGGCAAAGCGTTAGCATAAGGAGGGGAAGGGTCACGAAAAAAAGAAAACAATTGCCAGTCGCTATTGAGGAAAAACCAGTCCCCCTTCTCAGTGGAAAACCCTTTATTCCCCTCACGGAGAAGAAAACCCTTACGCCAATGCCGGAGCCATTATCACCCGTCCCTGGACCGAGGATTGAGGGTAGCGTTTCACAGCCCGAAAAAGGAGGAGCGAAAAGAACTCCTTCGCCTAGTCCGTTGCCATCGGCGGAAAACCAGATTCGGGGAGACGACCCCCGGGCAAGCCTCATCCCAGAGGGGGTAGATTCGTCGAGGAGCTATCCCATCACGTTGGCAAGGCCCAGATACGATCGAAACCCAAAACCCCCTTACCCGAGGATCGCCCGAAGGAGGGGATTCGAAGGTGTCGTAGTGTTGAAGGTCGAAATCCTGCCCAACGGCCGGGTCGGTGAACTCCAAGTCAGAAGATCTTCAGGTCATTACATACTGGATAAATCCGCGCTCAGGACGGTCAAGAAATGGAAGTTCATTCCGGCAAAACGAGGGGAAGAGCCAATACGAATTTGGGCCGAAATCCCCATAAAGTTCAAATTGGAATAAGGAACTACAATGAGCCACATCTTTTTGCAAGCGCTCTTTTTTTGTCTGTTCTTAGTCGAGGTTGGTCTTCCAGCGGATCGAGTTTTCGTGGACGAGGTGGGGAGACGGGTTAAGGTCCCAAAGCCCCCAAGCCGAATTATTTCCCTCTCCCCCAGCATAACCGAGATTCTCTTCTCCCTGGGGTTGGAAGAACGAATCGTGGGGGTTTCCGATCATAGTGATTTCCCCCCTCAGGCCCTATCCAAGCCGAGGGTGGGGAGCTACATCAACCCCAGTGTGGAGCGGACGATCTCCTTAAACCCGGATCTGATCCTGGCTACCGCGGCTGGCAACCCCCGAGAATTTGTGGATAGGATGGAAAGCTTGGGATTGAGTGTTTATACCGTCTTCCCCAAGGACTTCGATGGCATCCTGAGAAGTATCTCCCATATTGCCATGGTGACGGGAAGGGAGCGGTATGGGGCCAGGGTCATTGGGGAAATGGGGAGGCGAAAGGGGAGGATTCTCCAATTGACCCGGGGCCAAAACAAGCCGAAGGTCTTCTTCCAGATCGGAACGGCTCCCCTCGTTACCGTCGGAAAGGGCAGCTTTGCCGATGACTTGATCTCCCTGGCAGGTGGTTGGAATATAGCGGGGGGAGAATCGGTCAAGTATCCCCGTTACAGCATTGAGGAGATTCTCGTCAAGGCCCCCGATATCATCATCATCACCTCCATGAACCCCAAGGGGGACTCCCAAAAACTGGCGAAGCAGTGGAATCGATGGAGGACGATCCCCGCTGTAAAACAGGGCCGTGTCTTCGTCATTGATTCAGACCTGGTTGACCTCCCCTCTCCACGGATCATTGATGGCCTGGAGATTATTGCCGGAATCCTCCACCCGGAGGTGGGGAAAATGTTGAGGAACCAATGAAGAGGGTCACTTCGTCCCCATGATCGTTAGCCCCAAGAAAATCATCGCCGTCTGCTCCTTACTTTTCTGCCTGCTGTTGGGGGTCATCCTTGCCTCCCTCTCCCTTGGCGCGGCAAAGATCGGAGTCGCTCAGGTATTACAGGTAATCCACGCAGTCTATGTGGATAACCCGACGGGGCCGGAAAGGCTTATCATCCTTTCCGTGAGGTTACCCAGGATACTCCTTGCCGGGCTTGTTGGTGCAGCCCTTGCGGTTGCAGGGTGTTCCTTCCAAGCCCTTTTGAGAAACCCCCTGGCTGACCCTTACATCTTAGGGGTCTCCAGCGGTTCTGCTCTAGGGGCCGTTTCGGCAATCCTTTTCGGCCTCAGCGCAACCTCCTTCGGCATGCCATTGGCCTCCTTTTGTGGCGCCATCATCACGGTCATGCTCGTCTTCCACGTTGGGAAGGTGGGAAGGGGCCTCCATATCAATACACTTCTCCTGGCCGGGGTGATCATCAGCGCCTTCTTTTCGGCCATCATCATGTTCCTCATCTCCGCTGCCCAAAAGGAGGACCTTTCAAAGATCGTCTTCTGGTTGATGGGGGACTTCAGCGATTCCAATTATCATTTCATCTTGATCACTCTGCCCTACATAGCGGGAGGAATGGTGGCCCTCTATTCCTGTGCAAGGGGGTTAAACCTTATAGTAATGGGGGAAGAAACGGCGATTCAGTTGGGAATCGATGTGGAACGATTGAAAAAGATGGCTTACATATTCGCCTCCCTCATCACGGCGGCGGCAGTATCGGTCTGCGGCCTTATCGGCTTCGTCGGGCTCATCATCCCCCATTCCGTTAGAATGCTTTTTGGTCCCGATCACCGCCTTCTCATCCCGGCATCAGCGCTCATGGGGGCATGCTTCTTGATTGCCTCGGACACCATCGCCAGGACAATTGCCGCCCCCACGGAACTGCCCGTGGGAGCGGTAACGGCAACATTCGGGGCCCCCTTCTTCATCTATCTCCTCAAAAAGAGAAGGGTGTAACGTGGCCTTGATTGACGTCAAGGAAATCTCCTTTCGATACGCCGACCAATGGGTCATCGAGGATCTCTCCTTCCGCGTGGAGGCGGGGGAATTCTGGGGAATCATCGGCCCGAATGGCTCAGGAAAAACGACGTTGCTCAAGATCCTCTACGGGCTTGTCGACCCCCAAAGGGGAAGGGTCTTCATCGATGGGGGCGAATTGAGGCAAATAAGGCGGCCCGATATCGCGAAGAAGATCGCCGTCGTCCCTCAAGAGGCCCAAATCAGCTTTCCCTTCACATCCCTCGAGGTGGTCCTCATGGGGAGGTCACCCTATCTGGGGCGGCTACAGTTCGAGGGGAGAGATGATTTCGAAATAGCCGAAAGGGCCATGAGGCTCACCGATACGCTCCGTTTTTCCCGAAGGTCCATAAACGAACTGAGCGGCGGAGAAAGACAGCGGATCTTCATTGCCCGAGCCCTGGCCCAGGAACCCGAAATCATTCTCCTCGATGAACCCACATCCAATCTAGACATAAGCCACCAGGTCGAATTTTACGACCTCATAAGCCGGTTGAATCGAGAGAAAAACCTTACCATACTCACCGTCTCCCACGATATCAACTTGGCATCGGAATACTGCCGAAAAATCATCCTCCTCAAAGGGGGGCGAATATTCAAGATGGGAAGCCCGGGGGAGGTGGTGGCCGAGGAATCTATCAGACAGGTCTATGGAAGCCGGGTTTTGGTAGACGAAAATCCCGTAACGGGAGCCCCCAGGATAACCCTGTTGCGGAAGGATCCATCAAACATCGGAAACCCCGAGGCACAGGCGAAATGATAAAACCTCAGGAAATAGAGAGGGCGAGGCAGAGAATGGACGGGCGGGAACCCCCCACATTGAATTCTCGATAGGAATGCTGAGGTCAATCCCCGTTTCTCTCACGCTCCTTTCCATTTCCCTCAGATCCAGATATGACCACCCCATGGCTTAGCAGTTTCCCCTCGAGGTCTCCCGGGGACTGGAACGGAATGGTTTGGAAGCCTACTTGACGGGCGGGAATCAGATAGGGCTCTTTGTCATCGATGTAAAGGGCCCTCTCAGGGATGACGTTGAAGCGACGAATAACCAGCTCATAGATGTCTACCTCCGGTTTTCTCACACCAGCCTCCCATGATAGGACAGTTCCGGCGAAGATGTCATAGAGACGATACCTTTCCTGGAGGTAGTAGGTCGTCGCTTTATCCACATTGGAAAGACAGTAAAGGGGATAGCGTCGCCTCACCCTTTCCAGGATGTGGATGGTCTCGGGGATCGGCACCAACATCCTTCTCCATTGTCTCAGTTCCCGAGCCACCTTACCTTCGACCCTCAATTTGGGAGCCAGTCTCCTCCATAGCTCCTCTTCGGTGATGAAATCCTTGTTGTAGAGCTTCCATTCCTCTGAGCCCACCGTCAAGGCGTAAAAGGCCTCGCCTGACATCCCAATCTTCGCCTCAAATTGCGCGAAGAAGGACTTGAAATCATCCCTCACGATCACGCCACCCACATCGGATACGATCGCCTCAACCTTCATCCTTTCACCCTCTCCCCTACCGCAAACAATATCCACAAGAGTTCAACATCCGAGAAACATCCCCACAATGTGTGGCCTTGACCTTTTTTTAATGTATCACCATATGGACCCCATTTCCACAACCAACGATCGAGAGAGCTTCGAAAAAGGAGCTCTTCGCAACTCAGAACATGTTCTTATCAGAGGAGGACCATTGTCCCTTCGCTTAGAGTTTGTGTTGCGTGCCCGTGTCCGGGATCCGTGTCCGTGAGTTTCGTGCTCATGGTTCGAACCCCGTCATCTGCCATTTGGATTTTGAACTTTCCATTTTTAACCAATAAAACCAATCAAACTAATTCAACCAACCAACTCATTGCTATTG
>Ga0209427_10001583_pt1 | contig 26364 bp, 26 predicted proteins | sample DeeMarSWOR136_30_FD_187465 | JGI IMG/M metagenome (GOLD analysis project Ga0209427, IMG submission 187465) | Marine sediment microbial communities from White Oak River estuary, North Carolina - WOR-1-36_30 (SPAdes) (version 2) | ecosystem: Environmental > Aquatic > Marine > Intertidal zone >...
CGACATCCTTGTCGCTGAGGCGCCCTTCCCAACCCGGCATGACCGGTTGGCCCTGGCGCATCGCGCCGTGCTGAATGACGGCCACGATCTCGCTGCGCCGTCGCTTCCACGCGGTGCCGCTGCCATCCAGCGGTGGCGCCGCCGTTACCGCCGGGTTTTGCCAGTCGGGGTGGCCCTGCGCCTCAGGACCGTGGCATTGCGCGCAATTCTCCTGGAAAAGACGGGCACCGCGCAGCATGGTTTCCATGGTTACCACACGCGCCGGCGCAGAGGGTTTCTCCGCGGGCGCCGGCCTAGGTGTTTCCTTCTTGCTACATGCGCCCAGCGCCGCGGCCGCCGCGAGCAGCGCGCATGCAACCCGAAAAGCACCGGTTAGACGGCCTGGCATGACGGGCGCATTGTAAAGGCACGCCGCCGGAAGCGCCAAAGCCGCGCATTTGTCCCTCCCACGGATTGTCCCGACGGCCATGGCACGGTAAATTGGCGCCCACTACCGCAACCCCACACTAGATGGATCTCACCAGCCTGACGTCAAGCGAACGCGACTCAAAGGAGTCGGCAATACTGCGTCGCCTGCTCCCGCTGCTGACGCGCCTGCGACAGGATCCGGAAGCTGCCGCGCTCGCTGCCCCGCTCGAGCGTGCGCTGGCCGCCCATGTGTCGGTGCGCAGCGTTATCGACCGCGCCCTGCTCGATTTTCTCGATACGCTCCTGGGCAAACATGCTCGCGCAAGCGATGCGAGCGCGAGTGTGCGACTGGCGGCCAGGCTCGCGGCGCGCCAGCGCCAGGCGAGCACCGACACAGACCAGCCCAGGCCAGCAGCGCGGCGGGTCGACGCGGACTCGCCGGACGCCGACGCGCTCCAACAGCACCTCATCTGGCTGTTGTGGGCCACGAGCCGCACACCGGTTCGCACCGACACGACGACCAAACATGACAACGCCGAGCAACTGCACCAATTCAGGCGCCAGCGCGACGGACTCGACGCCTCGATGAGTTCGCTGGCCTCGGCCCTGGCGCGCGCCGAGGCCGACAGCAATGATCTGGTGGCGCACATCAAGCAAGTCCGACTTGCCATCGCACCGACCGCGGATACTACGCCCGAGTCCTACGGGCTCCTGGTCGGCGCCACCGAGGAGCTGGTGCGCGGTCAGGACGAGATCGCCGCGCGCCTGCGCGCGGCGCATGAACTGCTCACGCAGGTGCGCGGTGGGCATCGCGAGCTCACGCTGGCAGGCGATGCGCTGCTGCAACACGCACCGGATCGCGCCCCGGGCGGCGCGGGCGAGCACATCTTCCTCGATCGATTGCACGGCGAAATGCGTCGCGCGGAGCGCTTCCATAGTCCGCTCTCGCTCGCGATCATTGTTCCCGAACGCGCCGAGGCACCCGGCAAGATTGCCAGCCACACCGCAAGCGACGAGATCACGCGCTGTTACGCTGAGCAGGTGCTGGGCGCGCATCGCGCCTATGACATGGTGGTGCGCCACGGCGCGCAGGAATTTGCCTGGCTGCTGCCGAACACCGGCCAGTACGAGGCGCTGAGTGCGCTGCGCAACGCGCAGCAGCGCGCGGCGCGAACGCGCTACCAGTGGGACGGGCATGACTGGCCCGCACCCGATTTCTACACCGGCCTCACGCGCTTCCGGCCGGGCGATACCGCCGCTACGCTCGTCGAACGCGCCGACCGCGCCGCGCAGCGCGCCCGGGAGGGCGGCAAGCAGCGCGTCGCCGTCGAATAGCCCTCAGCGCCCGGCGCGGCGAGACTCCGCGTCCATCCGCGCCCAGGCAGCGTAAAGTTCGTCTGGCCAGTGGGACTGGAACCAGGCGATTACCGACTCAATATCCTGCTCCGACAACTTGTCGCGCCAGGGCGGCATGCTGCCGCCAAGGTGCGCTGTACCATTCCGAATGGTGTCCTTGAGCGACGCGAAGGGGTGGTGCCAGGCATGCGCGGTGCCGTTCAGCGGGGGTGCCGGGTACTTTCCATCCGGTCCCGGTTTTTGCCAATTCGGGGCACCTTCCGCGTTCGCGCCGTGACAGGCTGCACAGTTTTGACGAAACACCTCGTCGCCACGCGCGGCTCGCTGCGCGTCATACCAGCGCGTGACCGTCATTGGCATTGAGGCGGAGTTTTGCGCGGGCGACTGCGAGCTTGGCTGGCATCCTGCCATCCCTATCACGCTGGCCGTGATTGCCACGAATACCATTGTTCTTGTCTGGGTCATGGGCAGTCTCCAGAACGAACCCCGACCCGCAGCCTGCGGTCATGGGCCGGGATGTCCGTTCAGTGTTTCATTTTGGAGTGGTCGACCGCCGGTGCGCCCGGCATCGCCTGCGGTGCTGTTGGTTTCGGTCGCTGCCCCATGCCGCATCGTGCACGTGTGGCACGGTCCACCATAACACCGGGGTTGCCCAGCGCCGCGCACGCAAGTTCCTCGCTCAGCCCCTGCATGCTGATGAACATGTGCCCGTAACCGGGCACCGGCACCATCTCCCAGCGCCCGTTCTTGTAGGGTACCGGATTCTTTCGACTGTTGTACGACCACGGTCCGTCCTGTGCCGGTGCGGCGCCGTGCCCCATTGCCGCATGGTCCATCCTGGAGTGATCCACCTCCGCCGCGCTCGCGACCAGTGGCATGGCACAGAGCGCCACTACCCACATCGGTATGCTTGCCGTACGTTTCATGTTCAGTGACCTCCGCCCATCGGGCCGATATCAAGCATGTTGTGCTCAAGGTTGAGAATCGACTTGCGCTCGCCCACCGTCTCGTTGAATGTCGCGTCGAGCGCAAACTGCAATCCCAGCCAAACCATCTGCTCGGACTTCCGGTCGAGCGCCGCGGCCAGCGTGCTGTCGTAGTCGCTGTAGCGATACTGCGCGAGGAAATCCACGCCGCTGCCCAGCCGGTAGGCCAGGCTCGGCACAATGGCCCAGGCCGTGGCGTCGCTGAAGTCGCGGTAGTCCTTCCAGGCGAGCGTCAGCGCCACCTGCCAGTGCGTTTGCAGTGCCGGTCGGTAGCCGTAGCGGATAGACGTCGCCACCGATGTCGCCTTCGCCCGCGCCCTCGCGGCTTCGCTCGCCAGGTCGGTGACCGACGCGCCATGGTTCATAATGGCCTGCAAGTCGAGAACCCAGGTCGATTCCGGATTGCCACTGAGGTTTACGACCAGCGCGCCGATCAGGGCATTCATCCGGTCTTTTGGCAACATGGCATCAATCTCCTGCGCCTCCTGCGTGTCAAAGCGCAGACCCGCATAGCGCACGCCACGACCCACTTTGATCGACTCGGGCAGGTCATATGCAAGTCCGAGGTATGCGCCGTTCAGCTGATCGCCGGATGTTCGCGCGCCGGCGACGTCAGTCACTGTCCGGCCGGTGATCCCGGCATCGACCGACAGCGCCTTCGTAAACCACCAGTTGCCGGCGATAACATTACCGAATAGCTGGTATTCCTCCGCCTCCGCGTTCGACGACCCGTTGCCAACGTGGGTGTAGGCGAGCAGGTCTTCCTCGCGCAAGGTCGGGAACGAGATCAGCGCGTTGCCAAGCCGCGAGCGCCCGAGTTTTGCCTCCCAACTCGCGCCCCCGACGCCGGCGTGCAACTCGTGGAAGTAGATATCGTCCTTGAGATCGGTGCCGTCCTCCGGGATCTTGAACCCGATTACGGCAAACCCGTAGCGCCGGCTGTCGAATAGATACTTCGAGAAGCCGAGCAACAGACTGGAGTCCGAGAAATCCATGTGCTCGTCGCCATCGCGCGAGCCGGCTGCATCCTTCGCCCGGTTCGCGTTTACGGTGGCGATCACCCGTCCGCCAAGGTTGACCTCCGGCATCACGTTCGGATCGATCTCGAGTGCCTGCGCAGCGGGCACCGCTGCCAGGACCAGGGTCATAATCGCAATAGCAAGGGTCTTCTTCATGGCATGCTCCCTCACTGATTGACCGAAAACGACGGCACGTAGGGCGGCTGGCCCATGTCCTCGTACTCCAGCATGGTGATCATTCCGCCGGGGTAGATGCCGTTGTTCATGGTGTGCAGTTCGTTATGGTCGTGGAGATCCCAGAAGCCAGGGTTGTCGCCGTAGACGATGATGTCGAAGGTCTTGCCCGGCGCAACATGGATGGTGTTGGCGCGCTTGAAGTAAGGCAGCACATTGCCGTCCTCTGCCACCACCCAGAATTGGTGACCGTGGAGATGCATTGAGTGCTGGAACCACGACCCCGAAATCAGGCGTATGCGAATGTACTCGCCGCGCCTGATTTTGAGATGGCCGTGCTCGCCGATCGTGGCCGGAAAACTTTTTCCGTTAATCGCGAAGAAGGTCGGCCGGATCTGGCTCACTTCCGCGTTGCCACGCGTATAGGGTGGCCGCCAGCCATCCTGCATCGCCTTGAGGAAGTGCTCATAGCGCTGAAAGAAACCGTGCGTGAGCGGCGTGAGCTGCTGGTCAGCCATCAGCTTGTTGACGCGTTTCATGCCCTTCAGCAGTTCGTTCATGTGCTTGCGCGTGAAGTTGATGTCGAACGCCTCCAGCGCCAGCACGTATTCGCGCGTATAGGGAAACTGCTTGCGAATCGGATCGTTCGGCGAGTCGATGATGAACGCACCGTGCAGCGCGCTCATGGCGTGCAGCGGGGTCGACCAATGACAATGGTAGAAGCGCGTTCCCATCGGGCGTGCCTGAAAACGGTAGACGAAGACCTCGTCCGGGTGGATCGGGTCCTGGTTGACCATTGGCACGCCATCCATCGTGTAGATGAGATCCACGCCGTGCCAATGGATAGTGTGCATTTCCTCGGTGTTGTTACGCACGTTGACCTTGATCCAGTCATTCTCCTGCACCCGGAACAACGGTCCTGGCACCTGGCCATTGAACGCGAACACGGGAAATTTCACGCCCGGCAGCAGCTCGTGCTCTGCCACGTCAAACGACAGATCGAACTCCCGATACTCGACCTGGTCATCCGCCGGCGCACCGGGCGGATTGGTGCGGGCACCGATCATCGAGTGGCCCGGCATGTACATCATCGAGCCACTGCCGGAATCGTAGGCACCGTGCGGTGCGCTCACGCCGTAGGCCTCGGCCGCGGGTCCCGTCGCGCCCGCAGCGCCGTGCGAGGTGGCCGCCGCTGCGACCGAGGCGACACCACCGGCCGCGGCACCGGCCGCGACTTTCAGAAACTCACGTCTTGAAGACATATTGCTCTCCCCAAATGGGTCTTGTGTCTGCACCGATCGCAACGGATCGACGCACGAAACATGAGGCGGGCGTGGCCCGCCGTCAGACGCTAGGAAAGAGACTGTGGTGGTCGGGGTAAGGAAGCGACCGGCGGCTCGGAGAACAGGCTTGCAACAGTGGATTCGGGCGAGGTACGCGCAATCACGGACATGGCGGACCAGCCCGGCAGCGCGAGCACGCAGTGCGCGCACGCACTGCAGGAACCGCCGCTGCATTCGTCGTGCCGCGCACATCCGGCGTGATCCGATGATTCCGCGCCGGCGGCCGCGATATCACCGCCGTTCACGTGATCGACGTGTGCACCGGTCTGCGGCGCGGTGTTGGCGGCGCCGGCGAACACCGGCGAAAGCGGCGCGCCGGCCAGCCCAAGCACAAGGAGCATGCAACAGGCGCGGCGAATACGGCCAAATCGAGGCATTCGGGGACTCTAGCAGATTGCCGGAAAAGCCAGTACACCGATCACGATTCGATGGCCAACGCAAACCGGGGTCCTGCGGGCGATTAACCGCAGGCCCAATACCATTATAAGATGCATGTGCTTCCCGCCCCCCCTCCACGCCAATGATCCGCCTGACTGAAGTTCGCCTGCCACTCGATCATGATGAGTCGGCGTTGCGCGATGCCATCTTACATGCGCTCGGGCTTGGTCCGGACCAGCTGCTTGGTTATCGCATACGCCGGCGCGGCTATGACGCCCGCAAGGGCGAGGATATCCGCTTCGTCTACACGCTCGATATCGAGGCAAGCGGTGAGGACGCCCTGCTGAAGCGCTTCCGCGGCAGCCGCCATATTGGTCCGGCTCCGGACGAAACCTATCGTTATCCGCTGCACGCACCCGAAGGTATTGCCGCCCGCCCGATTGTCATTGGTGCCGGACCTTGCGGGTTGTTCGCAGCGTTGTCGCTCGCGCGCATGGGCTTTCGCCCGTTGCTGCTCGAGCGCGGCCGCCCGGTGCGGCAGCGCACCGCGGACGTATGGGGTTTCTGGCGCCGACGGGTCCTTCAGCCGGAATCGAACGTGCAGTTCGGCGAGGGCGGCGCCGGCACGTTTTCCGACGGCAAACTCTACAGCGGTATCAAGGACCGCGGTCATCATATGCGCCGCATCCTCCAGGATCTGGTCGACTGCGGCGCGCCGGCGGAGATTCTTTACATCAGCAAGCCGCACGTTGGCACGCTGCGGCTCGTGAAGGTCGTGGAAAACCTGCGCGAGAGAATTTGCGAGCTGGGCGGCGAGGTCCGCTTCGAGTCGCACGTGATCAGGCTGCTCGGCGAAAGCGGCCGGGTGCGCGGCGTGCGGCTCCAGAACGGCGAGGAAATCCGTGGCGATGCTGTAGTGCTTGCCCTTGGCCATAGCGCACGCGACACGTTTGAAATGCTGCATGCCTACGGTGTGCGCATTGAGCCCAAGCCGTTTTCCATCGGTTTTCGCATCGAGCACCCGCAGGCGGTGATTGATGCCGCCCGCCTTGGCCGGGCGGCGCATCACCCGCTGCTGGGCGCCGCCGACTACAAGCTCGTCCATCACTGCCGCAACGGCCGCTCGGTCTACAGTTTTTGCATGTGCCCGGGTGGCCAGGTGGTGGCGGCGACGTCCGAGGCGGGGCGCGTGGTGACCAATGGCATGAGCCATTACTCGCGCGCCGATCGCAATGCCAATGCCGGCATCGTGGTCGGCGTCACACCGGCCGATTTTGGCAGCGACCACCCGCTAGCCGGCATTGCGCTTCAACAGGAGCTCGAGGCGCGCGCCTTCCAGTTGGGCGGTGGCAATTACAATGCGCCCGCCCAGCGCGTGGAAGACTTTCTCGGCGGGCGGCCTTCCACTGGCCCGGGATCGGTAATTCCTTCCTACACGCCCGGCGTAACCTGGACCGACCTGTCCGGCGCGCTGCCCGCCTACGCAATCGAAGCGATCCGCGAGGCGATTCCGGCGTTCGAACGCCAGTTGCGCGGGTTCGCCATGAGCGATGCCGTGCTGACCGGCACCGAGACCCGCACATCCTCGCCGATTCGCATCGTTCGCGACGAGCATTCATTCGAGAGCCCGACGGTGCGCGGTCTCTATCCCGCCGGCGAGGGCGCCGGCTACGCGGGCGGTATCATGTCGGCCGCTGTCGATGGAATGAAGGTCGCCGAGGCAGTGGCGCGTGTGCTCGCCGCTCAGGCAACGCTGTCCATTTCCGGCACCGCGACCTAACGACTTGTCATGTATCGCGATGGTCCTGCTGCGAAACGCTGAGCCGCGTGCATTCTGTGCATTGAGGCACGTCCAGGGCGCCTCGGCCCACGTGCTATAGTGCGGCGCAAGTACTCGGAGGCACGCGTATCGTGATCAACGCTCTCGCCATTCTGCTCGTGTTCCAGCTCATGGGCGAATTCCTGAGTCACTTCCTGCGCCTGCCGATTCCGGGTCCGGTTGTCGGCATGGCGCTCCTGTTTGTAGCGCTGTCTGTTTCATCAGCACTGACGGAGCGCCTGCGCGAAACCGCCCAGACCATCCTTCAGCATCTGTCGCTGCTTTTCGTGCCCGCGGGCGTGGGCGTCATGCTGCACGCGCAGCGAGTGCTGGACGAGTGGCTCGCGATCAGTGTCGCGCTCGTGGCAAGCACGCTGCTCACCATCGCCGTCACGGCTTTTACTATCAGTACCGTGGCGCACTGGATGGGAGTCCGCAATAATGAGGACCGGGCATGACCCGTCTCACGGAAATCTGGGTCTACCTCTCGGCCTCGCCGCTGCTGCACCTGGCGCTCACCCTGGTGGCCTACCTGATTGGCGATTGGCTGTACCGCCGTGCCAATCATCACGCGTTGCTACACCCGGTACTGCTGGCTGTCGTGATGCTGGTCACCGCGCTCACGTTGTCCGGGACCGATTATTCGACGTACTTCGAGGGCGCCCAGTTCGTGCATTTTCTGCTGGGACCCGCAACGGTGGCGCTCGCTGTTCCCCTCTATCTCAACCTGGCGCGTGTGAAGCGCTTGTGGCTGCCACTGGCGGCGGGGCTCGTCGCCGGCGCACTCACCGCCATCGTGTCGTCGGTCGCGATCGCCTGGGCGCTGGGCGCCTCGGACCCGACGCTGCTCGCGCTCGCACCGAAGTCTGTCACCGCGCCGGTCGCGATGGGCATCACGGAGAAGCTCGGCGGCCCGCCATCGCTCACCGCAATCCTTGTGGTATCCACGGGTATCCTCGGCGCGGTGCTCGGGCCATGGGCGCTCGACATGCTTAAGGTGCGTGATGCCGCGACACGCGGATTCGCGATCGGCACGGCCTCCCACGGCATCGGCACGGCCCGCGCATTCCAGGAAAGTGAAACCGCGGGCGCGTTCGCGGGGCTGGCCATGGGGCTCAACACGCTTGCAACTTCGTTGTTGCTGCCGTTGCTCGTCCAGCTGTTCGGCACCCTATGACGGCCGCGTGAACAGCTAGCCGGTCAGGCGGCGCAGTGCTTCCTGATATTTTTCTGCGGTCCTGGCAATGACCTCCGGCGGCAGCTTTGGCGGGGGTGGCTTCTTGTTCCAGCCACTTGCCTCCAGCCAGTCGCGCACGTACTGCTTGTCGAAGCTCGGGGGGCTCGCGCCCGGCTGGTATGATTCGGCCGGCCAAAAGCGCGAGGAATCGGGGGTGAGTACCTCGTCGATCAGGGTCAGCGTGCCCGCCTCGTCCAGCCCGAACTCGAACTTGGTATCGGCAATGATGATCCCGCGGGTGAGCGCATAGGCGGCGCACTCCTTATATATAGTGAGGGTGGCATCCCGCACCCGGGTGGCGATGTCCAGGCCAAGGATTTCCCGGGCCTGTTCCATGCTGATGTTCTCGTCATGCTGCCCGAGCGCCGCCTTGGTCGAGGGTGTGAAGATCGGCTCCGGCAGCCGCTCGGCCTCTTTTAATCCCGCCGGCAGCCGGATTCCACACACCGTTCCCGCCTGTTGATACTCCTTCCAGCCGCTGCCAGCGAGATAGCCGCGTGCGATAGCCTCGACCGGCAGCGCCTTAAGCTTGCGCACCACTACCGCGCGCCCCTCCACCCGGGCGCGCTCGGCGGGATCCTTCAATACTTCGGCGAGCGGGATGTCGGTGAGCTGGTTAGGAACGATCGAACGTGTGCGCCTGAACCAGAAGTTCGACATGGCCGTCAGCACGGCGCCCTTGCCCGGCACCGGCTCGGTCATCACGACATCGAAGGCAGACAGCCGGTCGGTGGTGACGATCAGCATGTGCCTCTCGTCGATGTCGTAGATATCGCGCACCTTGCCGCGATGCCGGAGCATAAGGGTCTTCAGGTTCGACTCGTAGAGAGCGTCGGTCATGCCGTCAGGAATTCCAGGGGGTGAGTGGACGATGGCGCGGCGTGCCGCGCGCCCGGCCATCGTAAGGATCGGCCCGACAAGCGTCAACGCAGGCGGTGGAATCGCTACCGCCCGCTCACTCGCGAAGCAGCCTTGTGGCGCGGCACCAGCAGGCTCGCGACGACCGATGCCGCGATAATGATGGCGACCACCCCAAGCGCCAACGCGATCGGGATCTTGTAGAAGTCGAGAAGAAGCATCTTTGCGCCGATGAACACCAGCACCAGCGCCAGGCCGTATTTCAGCAGGTGGAAGCGATCGGCGATGTCAGCCAACAGGAAATACATGGCGCGCAATCCCAGGATCGCAAAGATATTCGACGTAAACACAATAAATGGATCATCGGTAACGGCGAAGATGGCCGGAATGCTGTCGACCGCAAACACCAGATCAGTGACCTCAATCAGCGCCAGCACCAGGAACAGCGGCGTGAACCATAGCACCCCGTCTTGGCGCAGCGTGAAGCGGTCACCATGATAGCCGTCGGTAATGCGCAGGTGGCCGCGCATCCAGCGTAACACCGGATTCTTCGCAAGATCCGGTTCCTGTTCGGCGAACACCAGCATCTTGATACCGGTGATCACGAGGAATGCGCCGAACAGGTAGAGGATCCAGTGAAACCGGGCGAGCAGCCAGGCGCCGGCGAGAATCATGATGGCGCGCATCACGATCGCTCCGAGCACGCCGTAGAGCAGCACCCGCCGCTGGTATTCCGCCGGAACGGCGAAATACGTGAAGACCATGATGAATACAAAGATGTTATCGACCGCGAGCGACTTCTCGATGAGATAGCCGGTCAGGAACTCAAGCGCCCGTTCGTTCGCTACTTCGCGCCCGACGGTGCCGTCGAGGTACCACCAGAACCAGGCATTGAACGCGAGCGCGAGCAACACCCACACCAGCGACCACGCCGCGGCCTCGCGCACCGACACCCGATGAGCGCCTCTGGAGCGCAAGAAGACCATATCGACGAATACCATGGCCACCACGAAGGCCACGAATCCGCCCCACATCCACCAGGTGCCCATGGTCTCAGGCATGGAACAGACCTGTACTACGGTGAGCGCACCGGGTCACAGGGGGGAACAGGACTGGCGCGTCTGCTCAGGATCGGCGGCGGCGCGGAATGCCCGCTTCGGAATCGTCAGTGTACGGAAAGCGCACGTGGCCATAGCGAATCAGCAGTACCGCCGAGGACAGCAACAGCACCGCGCCGGCCACCGCCAGCATGCGCCATTCATCCATCTCCTTCATGTCGAGCACGAGATAGCGCGCCAGTGCCACAATGCCGATGTATAGCGGCATACGCACCGGCAGCTGGCCGGACCGCAAATAGAGGCCCACCATGGTGAGCACTTCGAGGTAGATGAACATGAGCAGCAAGTCGGCGAGAGTAACCTTGGCCTGACTCACCATCACCACAATCTCCTGCGCCAGCGCGATGACAGTCGCAATGCCGATAACCACGAGGCCCACCGCCTCGACCGCCGCCAGCGCCACCTGCCCCGCACGGGACCACGGATTCGTCATCGCCTTACCCTCGCTTACGCCACTTTGACCGGACACGCGCCGATGGTAGCACGGGCGCCGCGCGGCCCACTGCGGGACGTTTCGGCATGCAGGATGCCCGCAAACACGGTGTGTCTTGCGCGCGTGATGGCATTGCGTATGCCCGGGCGGTACTTGCCGTTATATTAGTGATATGTGCCGCCTTCGCGATTCTGCTTGCCGCCCCCTGGTCCGACTGGCCGCCCTGGCCCTGATGGTCGCCTCGCTCGCTTCCGGGGCCGCGGTATCGGATGCGCCGAAGGACGAGCCACCGGCGCCGTCGCAGCCACCAACCGATGCGCCGGCACCGACCATGGGCCGGGGTATGCTGCTGTATGAGAACCACTGCATTGGCTGCCACGAAAGCCGCCTGCACGTGCGCGAGCATCGTAGCGCCCGCAACATGACTGAACTGCGGCAGTGGGTTGCGCGCTGGACGGTGCAACAGAAGCTCACCTGGGACGCGAACGACGTCGACGACGTGACGCGTTACCTTAACCTTCGTTACTACAAGTTCCCACCCGAAGCGGCGCACTGAACCGGTTCGGGCCGATCCGGGTCAACCGGGAGATGGCTTGCGCTGCCCGGCCCGTTCGAAGCGCAGGAAAAAATTGTCGTGCAGCAGCGGATTGTCCTCGTGTAGCCTGAAGCCGCCGGCCTCGACCTCGCGGATAACGCTCTCCTTGCCGGCACGCACGTGATTCATCACCCAGCCGCTGCTGCGCCCGGCAACGCGTTCGAAGTCGATCACTACCAGCGTGCCGCCCGGCCGCAGGGCGCGGTGGATCGAAGCGAGCATTGCGCCGGGCTGCTCGAAGTGGTGATAGGTGTCGCACACGAATACCAGATCGACAGATCCTGCTGGCAGACCGGTACTGTCCTGCGCATTCACGATACCCTCGACATTGTTGAGCGCCTGCTCGCGCGCCGTGCGCACGATGTTGTCGACGAAGTTTTTCGAGATATCGACCGCGTAGACCTTACCCTGCGCTCCCACCGCCGTGGCGAACAGGCGCGTGAACAGTCCGGTGCCGGCGCCCACGTCCGCGACTGCCATGCCCGGGCGCGCGCCGGTCGCAGCTACGATTTCCCGGCGGCGATCGAAGACCTCGCGCCCCGGGCGCTCGAAAGCCTCCACCCACTGCGAGTACTCCGGGTCCTGGTACGGAGCGTTAACGGCGGGATCGGCACCGGCGTCGGCGAGCCCCGGCAGCGGCAACGCTGCCACGAGCAGCGTGGCAAGCAGCCAAAGCCATCGTCGATCGATGCTAGTCCTCATCCAGCCACCGCTCGATATAAAAAAGCCGCATGCCTTCCGAGGAGCGCGCCGGCCCGATTACCCTGGCGGGGAAAAGATGCCGCGCCGGGTCGGCACCATCACGCGCCGCCTGCTCCGATTCCACAATCTGCACGCTCGCTTCCGGCACACGATCGCGCGAACGCCGTGGCGCATACACGAGCGCAAAGTGCTCGTCGGCCACGCGCGCATCGGGATCGAGACGGTAACCGCGCATCGGGCCATTATCCGGCGCATGCAGCGCGCCAACAAGCTGCCGCGGGCCCCTGGCGCCCGCGTGCTAGGATTATCCGTGCGGGAGCACAGCCCAGATGCTCGAACACGAGGACATCCTCAAGGAACTGAACCGCGGCGCGCCGATCGGCGAAAAGCTCGCGTCCGTTCACCGCGCGCTGCGCGCGCGCTACGCATATATCGATCGCGTGGCCGTCGCCCTCTACGACCCGAAGACGGATGTCCTGAAGACCTTCGTCGACAGCACAGAAGGCGGATCGCCACTCGCACGCTACGAGGCAAGGCTCGCAAGCTCGGAATCGCTGCAAGCCATCCTGCGCAGCGGGCGGCCCCGGGTAGTCCAGGACTTGAGCATCTTCGCCGACGTGCCGGCCGAGCACGCGCGGCGCATCGGCGCGCACGGCTACCGCGCGAGCTACACCCTGCCGATGTATCTCGATGGGGCATTCTTCGGTTTCGTGTTCTTCAACTCACTCAAGGAAGAACCGTTCACGCCCGAAGCCCTGCATATCCTCGATGTATTCGGTCATCTGGTCTCGCTCGTCATCATCAGCGAGATCAGTCACATCCAGACACTGCTGGGCGCCATCAAGAGCGCGCGCAGCATCACGCACCATCGTGATTACGAGACCGGCGCCCACCTCGATCGCATGGCGCATTATGCGCAACTGATCGCGCGCGGGCTGGCGGACAAGCACCAGTTGTCGGACGAGTACATCGAGCACGTCTTTCTGTTCGCGCCGCTACACGACGTCGGCAAGATCGCCATCCCCGACCGCATCCTGCTGAAGGCAGCAATGCTGGACAAGCAGGAGCGCGAGCAGATGCAGAAGCACACGCTGAAGGGCCGGCAGATCGTCGACGAGATGCTGGCCGACTTCGGGCTCGGCGAACTGCCGCGCCTCGAGTTGCTGCGCAACATCGTCCAGTCGCACCACGAGGCCATCGATGGCAGTGGCTATCCGCAGGGCCTGAAGGGCGACGCCATTCCGATCGAGGCGCGCATCATCGCGGTCGCGGACGTGTTTGATGCGCTCACCAGCGCGCGGCCCTATAAGCGCGCCTGGAGCAATGAGGCGGCGTTCGAGGCCATGCTTCGGCTCGCCGACATCAAGCTCGATCGGGATTGCGTGGAGGCGATAGTGAACCAGCGCGAGAAGGTCGAGGCGATCCAGGCGCGTTTTCGCGAAGAGGCCTACGCCTAGGGAGCGCTCCCGCCGGCTGGCGGGTCGGGGAGATTCTCCTTCAGCATGTTGCAGAACACCGCGCCCTGCTCGAGCGCATCATCGAGCGCCACATGCGTGTGCGGAAGCCCCTCGTCGAACCAGCGCTTCGGCAGGTAAGTGCGTGTCGTCTGGTGGAAGCTCGTACGGCGCATGCCCATGGCATAGGAGCGCACGTCGATGGCGTTTTCGCGAAACGGCCGCTCGCCGGTGAAACGCACCAGGTACCAGTACACCCACATGAAGTCCCACGACGCGGGCCAGCCGACGAATACCGGTCGGCCGCCAAGTCCCTTGAGCCAGACGACGTAGTCGGCCATCACCTCGGGCGGCGGGCGGGTGTCGCGCCGACAGGCGGCCCAGGCGTCGGGAAACTGCTCCCACCACTTCACGGTATCGGGGTGCGCGGTGGCCGCGGGCAGGGTATCGAGGTTGGCGCTGAACGTCGCCACCCGGGTCTTGTCGGGGAGATAGGCGGCGGATGCGATGCTTAGCATCGAGTACGGCCCGGGAATCGGGCCGTCGGCCTCGATGTCGGTGCTGACGTAGATTTCGCTTGGATGCTTCACGGTCCCTCCTCGGGCTTTGGGCGATAATGCCCGCTCGTCCAGCTGCGTGACAACCACGTCGGCGGCGTTTGAGCTCTGCTAGCATTACCCCTAGAATCCGGCCTGCCCGACCAGGCACCCGGACCACCCGGAGAAGAGAACAGGGAAGATGGAGGAGTTCGGACAATTCCGGCCAGTCGACGCACCGCCGATGCGGCACGCACGCCTTCATCGTGCGCTCGCCTGGCTGGTGTCGCTCAGCGCGCTCGGCCTCGTCCTGTCCGTGCCGGTCTATCTGTTCACGAACAAGGAGGCGGAGGCTGTCGCCGCGCCAGCCCCCGTCGAAGCCACTGTCCCGGCGGTCCGTGCCGCCGATATCCGCCGCTTCGCCACACCCCAGCGGCTGCCGCTCAACTCCGAGGTGGCGCTCGTGTTCGATGCGCGCGAGGGCGAGGTAATTTACGAACAGCGCGCCGACCGCCACCGGCCTATCGCCTCGCTCACCAAGCTCATGACCGCCATGGTTGTGCTCGATGCGCGCCAGCGGCTCGATGAAGTGATCCTGATTGACGATGCCGACCGCGACCGTCTGCGTGGATCGCGCTCCAAGCTCGCGGTCGGTAACGCCTACACCCGTCACGACCTGTTGGCCTCCGCACTGATCGCCTCGGACAATCGCGCGGCCGCCGCGCTGGCGCGCACCTATCCGGGCGGCACGCCGGCATTCATTGAAGCCATGAATGCAAAGGCCCGCACGCTCGGCATGGCGGAAACGCGCTTTGCGGACGCCAGTGGTCTGGACAGCCGCAACATTTCGACGGCCCGCGACCTGGTGCGCATGGCGTTGGCGGCATCCGACTATCCCAACATCCGCCGCCTTTCGACATATGACAGTTACCAGCTCACCGATCTGCGCGGTGGCCGCACGCTCACTTTTCCGAACGCCAATCGCCTCGCACGCAGCGCGAGCTGGAATATCGATGTGGGCAAGACCGGTTACACCTCGGACGCCGGCTACTGCCTGCTGGTGCAAACCAAAGTGGGCGAGCGCCCGCTCGTCATCGTGCTGCTCAATTCCTGGGGCCGCCAGAGCAAATACGGCGACACCGCCCGTATTCGCGACTGGCTGCTGCGCGCGGAACGCAAACTCTCGACACTCACCGCCGCACCCGCCGATCCGCGCGGCTGACGCCAGGCGCGCCTTCGCGTCGGCAGCTGCTTCCAGTGCTTCCCCACCACCTGCGTCCCCGCAGTCGTAGTACCATGCCGGCGGGATGTCTGCCGTACTGGAATTCTTCGCCCCCTGCCCCAAAGGCCTCGAGTCGCTGCTCGCCGACGAGCTGCGCGCGCTCGGTGCCGCCAACGTGCGCGAAACGCGCGCCGGCGTGGCGTTCGCGGGTGAACTCGTCACCGGCTATCGCGCCTGCCTGTGGTCGCGGCTCGCGAGCCGCATCCTGCTGTCGATCGCGCGCTTTCCGGTAGGGAGCGCCGAGGCGCTCTACGCCGGCGCGCGGGCGATCGAGTGGAGCCGGCATCTGCGTGCCGACGGCACGCTCGCGGTCGACTGCTCAGGCAGTGCGCCGGGTGTCACGCACACCCACTTCGGCGCGCTCAAGGCAAAGGACGCGATCGTCGATCAAATGCGTGAACGCTCGGGCGAGCGGCCCTCGATCGACGCGGAGCGGCCGGACCTGCGGGTAAATGTCTACCTCCACCGTGGCGAGGCATCCGTCAGCATCGATCTGTCCGGCGAAAGCCTGCACCGGCGCGGCTACCGCACCGAGTCCGGCGAGGCACCGCTCAAGGAGAACCTGGCCGCGGCGATCCTGCTGCGGGCCGAGTGGCCGGCCATTGCACGCAGTGGCGGCGCGTTGATCGATCTCATGTGCGGTTCGGGCACGCTGCTAATCGAGGGTGCACTCATGGCCGGAAACATCGCCCCGGGGCTGATGCGCGACTACTTCGGATTCCTGTACTGGCTTGGCCATGATGCGTCGGTCTGGCAGGGGCTGCTCGCCGAGGCGCGGGCGCGACGTGACGGCGGACTGGCGGCACTCCCGGCGATCCGCGGTTACGATCAGGACGCGCGCGCCATCCGCACGGCGCGTGCCAACGCCGAGCGCGCCGGTCTCGAGGAACACATTCACTTCGAGCAGCGCGCGCTGGCGCAGTGCGAGCCGGAGACTACGGCGACCGGGCTGGTCGTGGTCAATCCGCCGTACGGCGAGCGGCTCGGCGAATCGGCCGAATTGCCGGCGCTCTATCGCGAGCTTGGCGAACAGCTCAAGCAGCATTTCCAGGGCTGGCGCGCCGCGGTGCTGACCGCAGCCGATCCGGGACTCGGCCGAAACATGGGACTGCGCGCCAGGCGCTATCACACCCTGTTCAACGGCAGCATCGAGTGCCGGCTGCTGCACTTCGAAATCAGCGAGGAGTGGGTCGTGCGCGAACCGAGCGGACGCCCATTTGAAATCCGTCCCGGCAGCAGTGCCGAGATGTTTGCCAACCGCTTGCGCAAGAACCTGCAGCATCTCGGGCGCTGGGCCCGGCGTCAGGACATTTCCTGTTACCGGCTCTACGACGCTGACCTGCACGAGTACAACCTCGCCGTCGACGTCTACGACAGCGACCGCAGATATGTGCATGTACAGGAATACGAGGCACCGGACACGGTTGATCCCGACAAGGCCCGCCAGCGGCTGCGCCATGCGCTGGCGGTGATTCCCCTGGTGCTGGAGATCCCGCCGGAACAGATGTTCTTCAAGCAGCGCCGGCGCCAGGCGGGCGGCACGCAATACGAGAAGCTCGCCGAAACCGGCGTCTTCCATGAGGTCCGCGAAGGCCCGTGCCGGCTGCTGGTGAATTTTACCGATTACCTCGATACCGGTCTGTTCCTCGATCACCGCACGACGCGTGCCATGGTGGGTGAGCTCGCGCGCGGCAAGCGCTTCCTGAATCTGTTCTGCTACACGGCGAGCGCCACCGTTCACGCCGGCCTTTCCGGCGCGGCCTCGACCACCAGCGTCGACATGTCCAACACCTATCTCGACTGGGCGCGGCGCAATCTCGAGCTGAACGGGCTCAAGGCTTCCGCCCACCAGCTCGTGCAGGCAGACGTGTTGCGCTGGGTGGTGGATTATCGGGGCCCGCGCTTTGGCGTGATCTTCCTCGACCCGCCGACCTTCTCGCGCTCAAAGCGCATGGTCGAAACGCTCGACGTGCAGCGCGATCATGTGGCGCTCATCCGCGACGCGGCGGCGCTGCTGGAGGCGGACGGCGTGCTGATCTTCTCGACCAACTACCGGCGTTTTCGCATCGACACGGGAGCGCTGACCGGACTCGCGGTACAGGACATTACGCGCAAGACCCTGCCGAAGGACTTCGAGCGCAACCCGAAGATCCACCAGTGCTTCCGCATTACGCGGGCGGGGAAATCCGGCTAGATCGCCGGCGCGCGCGCAAGGTACTCGTCGGCCTCGGCGTACAGCTCGTCAAAGCGCGATTCGAGGTCGGCATTGGTGCCGCGAATCTCGTTCACCACGGCGAGCGCCCAATTGATATAGCGCCGGCGACGCTCGACCGACCAGCCGGCCGGTGGCGCATGCACGATATCGCGCAGGTTGCAAATCTTGTCGGCGAGCTTCACCAGGCGGGCGCGCTCGGATGCGTGACTGGCGTGCTCGATCTGGAGCTGCTTGCGCATTGCCGGCGGTAGCGACTTGTCGTCGGTCACCTCTTCCACCACTGTTCGGATTTCGTGGCCGAAGCGCAGCTCGAGCTCCGCGCCGGTCGTCTCGGTGTCCTCGATGGTGTCGTGCAGGATGCCGGCAATAAGCGTGACCGGATCGTGCACGAGGCCAACGGCGCACAGGGTCTCCGCCACCGCAATCGGGTGATTGATGTAGGGCGAGGCCTCGGCGTCCTTGCGTCGCTGATGGCGGTGCTTGTCCGCGGCAAAGTGCATCGCTTGCAGGATCAGCATCGTCTCCTCGTGTTTCATCGCCGCCTCCGCGGGCATCCGACCGACCAAGCGAACAACTAGGTTATCCCAGAAACCTTAACGGGCGTCCAGCGGGCATTCCGGTTAACACGCGGGAACGCATCACAGGCGCAACATCCAAGCCGCCCAATAACAACCCGAAACAATCAATGGAAGGCAAGGCACGCGTAGTAAGTGAAACAAGTCGTGATGACAGACCGGCCGCACAAAGAAGAGTCCCGCCACAAGGCGGCCGAAAACCGGTTTATCCCAAAAAAACAAGGCCCGGATGGCGCGATCGCCACCCGGGCCCGGCTACTCAGCCTGCAGTGCTGCTTACGGCTGCACGTACTTCCAGCCCGTGGCCTGGAAATCCGCGATGGCCCCAAGACCGGCCGTCACGTACTCCACGCCATCGATGACCTGCTCCTTGACCATGCCTGCGGTCAACCTGCCATTCTTCAAATAACCGCGCGTGGTGTTCTGGCAGAAATAGAACTTCACGCCCTTGGCAATCAGCGCCTCCACCTGCGACTGGCACAAATTGGCATGACCGTTCACGCCGTCCTTCACTACCATGACGCCGCCGGCGCTGTGCACAATCGCAGCGATCTGGTAATCGCGCCCGCGCACCATACCATGCGTGATTTCGTAGTCGTCGATGACGTTCGAGATGTTGCCGAGCCCGTAGCAATTGGCGGGGGCTGTCTCCACTTGACCCGCGTTGAGCTGGAAGACCACCTTGACGTTGTGCCGTACGTCATTGCACTTGGTCAGTGCACCGACGCCCGGGCCAAACTCCTGGTCGAGAGTCAGGCCACTCACCAGCCCCACCGGGCACTCCTTGTTGCCGCGGCCATGGTGGCCGTCACGATCGCCATCCGCCTGGACAGATCCGGCGAACGCGAATAGCAGGGAACTGACAACGATTGCTGTGCTGAAACGCATGTAACTCCTCCATAGTGATTGTTTTTTGGAATCGCGCAACGCGCCCCCCTTTGGCACTGGGCTTCCGTGAAGAGCAGCTGCCGGCGTGTGGCGTCGATCCCCTCGACTGTGACAGACAAATGCGCGTCAAGCAAACACGGAAGATTGGCGCGACGGCGACCCCCGCATACCTTAAGATAAACTTAAGAAGTGACGCGCCGCTGCGACGTCTCAGACCCACATCACCGCGAGGACGCGCATCGTGAAGATGAAACCGGGCGGGGACAACGAGATGGTTGCCGTCATCGTGTCGGCTACGCGACAGTCGGTATCGCGGCGCTCGCCGATTTCCAGAGGCGCGGTTACGCGTGGATCCAGCCGTGGCTCGGCCGGTACCCGGAAAGAAACAAACGGCCGATGCGCGTCCTGCCCATCGGCCCGTTGTGTTCCCGAGGCGCCGGGCCAGTGAGTGACGAAAACCTGCACGCGCCCCCTTTTGGAGATTGTCTTGGTTGGAGTGTTGGCGTGCGTGTCGCCAAGAAGGAGCTCGAAGCAAAGGTGGCGCGCCTCAAGGGACAGGCGCGGCAGGTTCCTCTTCCGCGAGAATATCTAGCGCGCCGATCTCACCAACGGCAGGCGGACGCCCGGTAATGCCCCCGCCGAACCTACGGAAAATGTCGACCATGCCGCGGCCGGGCTGACCTCGATTGCCAACCAACAGGCGCGCGATTACCCGTGCATCAAGTCCTTGGTCGCCAGCCTGTCCTGCAAAATTGGTCCCGGATCGGATATCTGCGGACGGGGCGTTTTCTTTGCGCCGTGCGCCGGGTTGACTCACCTGGGTAAGTACCAGACTATGACAGCGGCAAGCCACCCTTGAGGCTGCCCCAACTACGAACCACCCGATGGAGAACAAGATGATCACTACCCTTCGTTATCTGGCCGGCGCAGCGCTTGCTGCGGCGCTCGCGAGCGCGCCGGCGCAGGGCGCCGACCTCACCGGCACCCTCAAGAAGATCAAGGAAACCGGCACCATCACGATCGGGCATCGTGACGCGTCGATTCCTTTTTCCTATCTCGACGATCGGCAACAGGCGATCGGTTACGCGCTCGAGTTGTGCATGCGCGTCGTAGAGGCGGTCAAGACCGAGCTCAAGATGCCGGGCCTCAAGATGGTGTTGAATCCCGTGACCTCGGCCACGCGCATTCCGCTCATGGCCAACGGCACCATCGATCTTGAATGCGGCTCGACCACCAATAATCTTGAGCGCGAGAAGCAGGTGTCGTTCACCATCACCCATTTTGTTACGGCCACGCGCCTGCTCGCCAAGAAGTCGTCCAACATCAAGTCGCTCGCGGACATGAAGGGCAAGACCATCGTCTCGACCGCCGGCACCACCAACCACAAACTCGTCACTCAGCTCAATAACGAGCGCAATCTCGGTATGAATGTGCTCGCCGCCAAGGATCACGCCGAGGCATTCCTGATGGTCGAGTCGGGTCGCGCCGTGGCCTTTGCCATGGACGACATTCTGCTCTATGGCCTGGCCGCCAGCTCCAAGAACCCGCAGAACTACGCCATCACGTCCGAGGCGCTGTCGGTGGAGCCCTACGGCATCATGCTGCGTCGCGACGATCCCGCCTTCCAGAAGCTGGTCGACAACGCGATGACCAAGACCTACAAGAACGGCGACATCAATAAGATTTACGACAAATGGTTCCTCCATCCGATCCCGCCGAAGGGCGTGAACCTCAATCTGCCGATGAGCGAACAGTTCAAGAAGGTGATTGAACACCCCACCCGCTCGGGCGATCCAAAGGATTACATGTAGTCGCCAACAACGTTCTTGACCGGGTGCCGCGTACCCGCCGCCAGCGTTTCCTGACGGCGGGTACGCGGCGCGGAACGCCCGCCACCCCCCGGGGTGCCGCCGCGCAAAACAGAGCGACATCGGGAGTACGCACCGCCGCATGCATTACCACTGGAATTGGGGCATCTTCTTCGAGATGTCGCCGGAGGGCACCGGCACCTACCTGGAAACCTTCGTGTGGGGTTTTGGCTGGACGGTGGCAACGTCCCTGTCGGCCTGGATCATGGCACTTGTCCTCGGCTGTATCGTGGGCGTGCTGCGCACCACATCCTCCCCCTGGGTGGTGCGGATCGCCAACGGCTACGTCGAGTTGTTCCGCAACATCCCGCTCATCGTCCAGATGTTCCTGTGGTATTTCGTGCTGCCGGAGCTGGTGCCGGTCGGGATCGGTGACTGGCTCAAGCAGTTGCCGGATGCCGCCTTTTACAACGCGGTCATCGCGCTCGGATTCTTCACCTCGGCGCGCGTCGCGGAACAGGTGCGCGCCGGCATTCAGTCGATTCCGCGCGGCCAGCGCGCGGCCGCCACGGCGCTCGGGCTGACCGGATTGCAGACCTACCGCTACGTGCTGGTGCCGATGGCGCTGCGCATTATCGTTCCGCCGCTCACCTCGGAGTTCATGAACGTGGTCAAGAACAGCGCGGTCGGGCTGACCATCGGGCTCGTGGAACTCACCGGCCGGGCGCGCGCGATGCAGGAGTTTTCGTTTCAGGTCTTCGAGGCCTTCACTGCCGCCACCCTCGCCTACGTGCTGATCACCATCAGCATCGTGCTGCTCATGCGCTGGCTGGAGCGGCGCGTGGCGATCCCCGGATTCATCGCCCGCGCCGGCGCTGCCCATTAAGCGCAATCATGTTTAGCGACTTCGATTTCGACGTTATCCAGCGGTCGCTGCCCTACCTGTTCAAGGAGGGCATGACCTTTACCCTTACCATCACCTTCACCGCGATGAGCGCGGGCATCGTCTTCGGCACGCTGCTCGCCTTGATGCGGCTATCGCCCTTCCGGCCGCTTGCGACCGTCGCCGGCGCCTACGTCAATCTGATTCGCTCGCTGCCGTTGGTGCTGGTGATCTTCTGGTTTTACTTTCTCGTGCCGTGGATTGGTCAGTGGATCACCGGGGCGGAACGCCCGGTGCTGGTCGGCCCGTACCTTTCCTCGTTTATCACCTTCACGCTGTTCGAGGCGGCGTTCTACTGCGAGATCATGCGCGCCGGCATTCAATCAATCCCGCGAAATCAAGTGGCGGCCGGTTACGCCCTCGGTCTCACCTACGGGCAGACCATGCGCACCGTCGTGCTGCCACAGGCGTTTCGAAACATGCTGCCGATCCTGCTCACCCAGACGATCGTGCTGTTTCAGGACACCTCGCTCGTGTACGTGCTTTCCATCAGCGACTTTCTTGGCGCCGCGGCCAAGGTCGCCCAACGCGACGGCCGGCTGGTGGAGATGTACCTGTTCGTGGCGGTGGTGTACTTCATCATGAGCTACGGCGCCTCGTACTACGTGAAGCGCCTGCAAACCCGGCTCGCGGTACCGCGTTGAGGACACACACATGGCAATGATCGAGATCCGGCACGTCAGCAAATGGTACGGTGAGTTCCAGGTGCTGTCCGATTGCAGTACCGAGGTCAACCAGGGCGACGTCGTGGTCGTGTGCGGCCCGTCCGGCTCGGGCAAGAGCACGCTCATCAAATGCGTCAACGGGCTGGAGCCGTTTCAGCAGGGCGAGGTGATTGTGGACAACATCTCGGTCGGGGACCCGAAGACACGACTGCCGGCATTGCGAGCGCGCATCGGTATGGTGTTTCAGAACTTCGAGCTTTTTCCGCACATGACCGTACTCGACAACCTGAATCTCGCCCAGATCAAGGTGCTCGGCCGCGATCTGGCGGCCGCGCAGGAGCGCTCGCGCGCGCTCCTGAAGCGCGTTGGGCTCGAGGCGCAGGCACCCAAGCACCCGGGGCAGCTCTCGGGCGGCCAACAACAGCGCGTGGCGATCGCGCGCGCGCTCGCGATGGACCCGATCGCGATGCTGTTCGATGAGCCAACCTCGGCGCTCGACCCGGAGATGATTAACGAGGTGCTGGAGGTAATGGTCGCACTCGCCAATGAGGGCATGACCATGATGGTGGTGACGCACGAAATGGGTTTCGCGCGACAGGTCGCCGACCGCGTGATCTTCATGGACGAGGGCCGGATCGTCGAGGACGCGACCCGTGACGAGTTCTTCGGCAGCCCGCGCAGCGAGCGCGCGCAGCAGTTCCTGTCAAAGATCCTGCGGCATTAAGGTTCTTGACCCGCCCGATCAGTGGCGCGCGAAAACCTTGGTGCGCCCGCTGTCGTCGAACGTGACCGTCTCGTAGGGCTGCTTGTACGGCCCTTCCATGCCGGGCGAGCCCTGTGGCATCCCCGGTGCTGCAATACCCTTGACCTTCGGGCGCTCGCGCAGCAGGCGCTGCACGTCCGAGGCCGGCACATGACCCTCCACCACATAGCCATCGACGATCGCCGTATGGCAGGAAGCGAGATTCGGCGTCACTCCGTAGCGACGCTTCACGGCTTCGATATCCATGACATTCTGCGCCTTGACCTTGAAGCCGTTGGCCTCCATGTGCTTTATCCACGAAGTGCAACAGCCGCAAGTCGGACTCTTGTAGACGGTGACCTCGGCCGCCTGTGCCGCGCCGGCGGACAGCAAGCCTGCGAACAGAATCATCGACATCACTCTCTTGATCATCATTACCATCTCCTCATGCCTGCCGCCGAAACCACTGGCGGTACAACAAGAATATGCCCAACCCGAGCTCCGCTATCCCCAGCAATACTACCGGCGCACCCTTGAGCAACGGCTCCGATTCCGGCAGGCGCACGCGCCCATAGATCTCGGGAACCATGATGTCGTGGACGCCGGAAAAGACCAGCATGATGGCGACAATCGTCCAGCCAATCTTGAGAGCATCCATTGATGGCATCAAGCGCCTTCTTGCCAAACTGGTAGACGTCGCATAAGCACCGAATCTTACGCCAGTTTGTCGGCCGTTCACAAAGCGCGCCTCGGAATGCCGTATTGCCGCTGTGTCATTTCGGCGGGTAGCGCGCGTGTTAAAGTGGTCGGTTCCCGAACTGGCAATGCGTCCCCTGTAGCGTCCAGGTATGTCAAAGCAGCTCATTCGCATCCGCGGTGCGGCGCAGAACAATCTCAAGCAGCTCGATCTCGATCTGCCGCTCGGCGAACTCATCGTCGTCACCGGCGTGTCGGGCTCGGGCAAGTCCTCGCTCGCCTTCGATACCGTTTACGCCGAGGGCCAGCGGCGCTACGTCGAAACATTCTCGCCCTACGCGCGCCAGTTTCTGGAGCGCATGGACAAGCCGCGTGCCGCGCTGATCGAGGGCATTCCGCCCGCCATTGCCATCGACCAGACCAACCCGGTGCGCACCTCGCGCTCCACGGTCGGCACGATGACGGAGCTGAACGATCATCTGAAGCTGCTGTTCGCGCGTGCCGCGCAGCTCTATTGCGGCGGATGCGGGCAGCTCGTACGGCGCGACACGCCGGAGAGCATTGCCAACGATCTGCTGCGGCGCGCGACCGGCACGCCAATTCATGGACTTGTTACCTTTGCGGTCACGATCCCGAAGAACTTCTCTGGTGAGGAGATCAAGGGATTTCTCGCCCAACAGGGATATACACGCATCCACGCCCAGCACGACGGTGCGATCGAGGTGATCCAGGATCGGCTGCGCCTCGTGCCCGACAACCGTGCCCGGCTGAGCGAGGATCTCGAACAGGCACTCCAGCATGGGCAGGGACGCATTGCGGTCTTTCCGCTGGCCGAATCACGCGCGACGCTTGCGCCGTGGCGTTACTCGTCCGGTTTGCACTGCCCGGACTGCGACCGGCACTACAGCGATCCCACGCCGAGCCAGTTTTCATTCAACTCCCCGATCGGCGCCTGTCCCGCCTGCCGCGGCTTCGGGCGGATCATCGGCATCGATTACGCGCTCGTTATCCCCGATGAGCGCAAGACGCTCGCGGAAGGTGCGGTACGACCGTGGCAGACCGCCTCTTATATAGAGTGCCAGGGCGACCTGATGCGCTTCGCCAAGAAGCGCGGCGTCCCCACCGACGTGCCGTGGAGCCGGCTCGGCGCCGAGCATCGACGCTGGGTGCTCGAAGGCGAAGGAGACTGGGACGATGGCGTTTGGTACGGCGTCGGCCGGTTCTTCAAGTGGCTCGAAACCAAGAGCTACAAGATGCACATCCGCGTGCTGCTCTCGAAGTATCGCGCCTACACCGAGTGCCCGACCTGCCACGGGGCGCGCCTGAAGCCCGATGCCCTGCTGTGGCGGATCGGCAATGAACCGACCGGGGAGGCCACTGCGCCAGGGCTCAACGTCCACGACGTCATGTGCCTTCCGATCGAACGCCTGACGCAGTTCTTTGCCGACCTTGCCCTGCCCGCGCCATTGGATCAAGCCACGGAGCTGCTGGTCGATGAAGTCCGCGCGCGGCTGCGCTACCTGCTCGATGTGGGGCTTGGCTATCTCACGCTCGACCGGCAATCGCGCACGCTGTCCGGCGGCGAGGTGCAGCGCATCAACCTCACCACCGCACTTGGCACCTCGCTGGTCAATACACTGTTCGTGCTCGATGAACCCTCCATCGGCCTGCACCCGCGCGACATCCAGCGCGTCGTTGGTGTGCTCAAGCGCCTGCGCGACAACGGCAACTCGCTACTCGTGGTCGAGCACGATCCGCAGATTATGTATGGCGCCGATCGCATTCTCGACATCGGGCCCGGCCCGGGCGAGCGCGGCGGCGAGATCGTGTATTTCGGGCCTCCGGCCGGGCTAAAGCGCGCCCGCCGCTCGCTCACCGCCGATTACCTGACGGGCCGCAAGGCAGTGGTCGCCGCCGGCCAAACACGCAGCATTGGCGCCAAGACGCCGCGACTGGAATTGCGCGCGGCCGCCGAGCACAACCTGAAAGGCATCGACATCCAGTTTCCGCTCAACCGTCTGGTTTGCGTGACCGGGGTGTCGGGCTCAGGCAAGAGCACACTCGTGCAGGATGTGCTGTACCGCGCACTGCTCAAGCACAAGGGCAAGCCTACCGAGGCGCCCGGCCGCCACGC
>Ga0209427_10001585_pt1 | contig 26341 bp, 26 predicted proteins | sample DeeMarSWOR136_30_FD_187465 | JGI IMG/M metagenome (GOLD analysis project Ga0209427, IMG submission 187465) | Marine sediment microbial communities from White Oak River estuary, North Carolina - WOR-1-36_30 (SPAdes) (version 2) | ecosystem: Environmental > Aquatic > Marine > Intertidal zone >...
AAGCCTCCGCCTTCCTCCGCCCCTTCCGGCGGTGGCACGCAGCCGCTGAGCGCCGCCAGAAATGCGACCATGATACCTGTCATCAGACCGTACTTCAACATTTTACCTCCTTATTTCGCTGTATTAACCGTACCCTGCAGTGACCACGGGCTCGTCTTTTCTATATGGATTTTTACCAGTTTTCCTGTATATTCACGATTATCGCTGAAGAAAACCAGCTTGCCGGTGCGGGTTCTTCCCTGCCACTTGCCTTTTACCCGCGATTCGACCAGAATTTCAACCGTTTCGCCGAGCAGATGTTCATTGATTTCCGCGGCGATTTTTCCCTGTAGCTGCTCGATGGTGTTCAAACGTTCTTTTTTTACTGCTGGCGGAATATCATCTTCCAGTTCGCGGGAAGCGGTGGTTCCCGGCCTTGGCGAATACGCCGCCACATGGACAGTATCAAACCTGAGCTCGGAGAGCAAACGCACCGTTTCCTGGAACTGGGAGTCGGTCTCGGAAGGGAAACCGACGATGATATCGGTGCTCAGCGCCACCTCGGGGATGGTATCCCGTATTTTCTTTACCAGCTGCCGGTATTGAGCGGTGTTATAGCCACGCTTCATCATCTTGAGAATATTATCGCTGCCAGATTGAACCGGCAGACTGACCTGCTCGCAGACTTTGTCCAGAGTGGCAATGGTGGCAATGAGCTTATCGCTCATATCTTTGGGGTGGTTGGTCAGGAAACGTATCCGTGCCAGGCCATCAATTGTGTTGAGCTCTTTCAGCAGGTCGGCAAGGTCTGCCTCGTCGGGCAGGTCGTGGCCGTACGAGTCCACGTTCTGACCCAGCAGCGTTATCTCTTTGCTCCCCCGTTTGACCAGTTCCCTGACCTCGCAGACAATCTCCGTCAGGGTACGGCTTATCTCCCGGCCGCGGCGATGGGGGACAATGCAGTAGGCGCAGAAGTTGTTGCATCCCTGGATGATGGGGACATAGGTAGCCGGGGAAGGGCTTTGTGGTAAAGACGATACCGCTGACGGCTTTTCCAGCCAGGGAGGGTAGTCGCCCGCTTTGAAGAAGTAGTCTACGTGAGGAAAGGACCTTTTCAGTTTGGTGGCATCAGAGTTCACCAGGCAGCCGGTGACGGCCAGGGTGATGTCAGGATGCTCCCGAGCAAAATCCCGCAGCACTTTGATTTTATTAACCACGCGGTTTTCCGCGCTCTGGCGCACCACGCAGCTGTTAAGCACGACGATATCAGCGTTCTCGACCGTATCCGTCGCCTGATAGCCTAGATGCTCAAACACGCTGCCCAGCCGCTCTGACTCTGCCTGGTTCATCTGGCAACCTATGGTCCAGATATGGTAGTTAGGCATTTCACCCCGCAACTTATTTTCTTCAATAATAATATACCCCTTTTCAGGGGTATGCGTCACTTGTTTGCGTGGCGGAGGGAGTGGGATTTGAACCCACGACCCCAGTTTCCCAGGGTAAGCGCTTAGCAGGCGCCCGCACTAGACCACTATGCGATCCCTCCGGCGAGCCACGTTTTATGTATGTTAATATATCACAAATTTATCCTTTACTCAATCACCGGTGGCTGAGGTTTGCTGCTCTGTCTGGGCTGTGCTATGATGATTGGCACATAGGCTATGGAGATTAACTTAACCATTGAAGGGGAGTTTGCCGGTTGCCCGGATGCCGGCTGGTTTCAGCGTATTGCAGAGCAGGTGCTTGAAGCGCAGGGAGCTGGCTCAAATGCTGAGTTGGGCATATTTATTACCGGCCAGGAGAAGGTGCAGGAACTGAACCGGGCCTATCGCGGTGAGGACCATCCGACCGATGTGCTGTCTTTCTATATGACTGCCCCGGCGGAAGAGGGTGGCGATGAATCAGAGCGGTTCGTGATGGCCCCCGATGGTATAACGCATCTCGGCGAGGTGGTTATCTCCTATCCTCAGGCGGAGATTCAGGCGCGAGAGCACCGGCATTCGGTGAGCAAGGAGCTGGCCGTTCTCACTATTCACGGTGTGCTCCACCTGCTCGGCTATGACCATGAAGATGAGCAGCAACGGCAGGAGATGGTAGCCAGAGAGCAGGCAATTTTGAACGCAGTATCGATTGACAAGGAGGTAAAAAGCGATGAAAAGAATTGAGATAAAACCAGACAGGTACTGGTATCCCCGGCCGACGGTTCTGTTCGGTGTCAATATTGACGGCAAGGCCAATTTTATGGCGGTGGGTGGCGGTGGCGTGGCCAACGCTACACCGCCGATGATTGGCATTCCGGTACGGCACGACCGCTATTCGTTTAAGGGCGTCAAGCAAAATATGACCTTTTCCATCGCGACACCTTCAGTTGATATGGTCAAGGAGCTGGACTACTGTGGCATCGCCTCCGGCGCCAATGTTGACAAGGTGAAGATATGCGGCTTTGATGTGTTTTACGGACACCTGAAGACGGCGCCCATGATAGAGCAGTGTCCGGTCAATCTGGAGTGCCGGGTGGTGCAGTCGCTGGATCTGGGCAGCCATGATTTCGTAATCGGCCAGGTGGAAGGAGCCTATGCTTGCGGGGACTGTCTCACCAACGGCAAGCCTGATGTGGATAAAATCAGGCCAATGATATACGATATTGACTTCAGAAGATATCTGGCTTTTGGTGATGTAGTTGCCCAGGCGTTCAAGGTCGGTCTGGAGTTAAGGGAGCGGGAGTAGCGTCAGCGCCGCGCGGCGCCAATAAGCTCGGCTATATCTTTGACTCCCTCTCTGGACATGAACTGCTCGATGCCCTTGAGAACATCGATGGGGGCGTTGGGGTTGGCAAAGCTGGCCGTCCCCACTTGAACGGCGCTGGCGCCGGCCATGATGAACTCAATAGCGTCATTTCCAGAGGTGATGCCACCACAGCCAACGATGGGTATCTTCACCACGCCAGCCACCTCATAGACCATGGCCAGGGCTATTGGCTTTATCGCCAGGCCAGAGAGCCCGCCGGTGCGGTTGCCCAGCAGTGCCTTGTGCGTATAGACGTCGATAGCCATGCCTCTCACCGTGTTTATCAGGGATATGGCATCGGCACCGGCTTCAGCCACCGCCGCCGCCACCCGGGCGATTTCGCCGGTGTTCGGGGTCAGTTTTACCAGCATTGGCAGAGAGGTGTTTGTCCTGACCGATGCGGTTACCCTGGCCGCCGGTTCGGGATGGACGCCGAACTCGGCCCCGCCGGCCCTGATATTGGGACAGCTGATATTGACCTCAAGAGCACTGACCCCTGGAACGCTTTCCAGTTCCTGCGCCAATTGAGCGTATTCTTCGACGGTCTCGCCGGCGATATTAACGATTACCGGGACGCGCCATTCCGCCCAGAGCGGCGCTTTTTCGGCAATGAGGGCTTTTACCCCGATATTCTGCAGGCCAATGGAGTTGAGCATGCCGGAGGGAGTTTCCATCAGGCGCGGCTGAGGATTGCCGTCTCTTGGTTTCAGTGTGGTTCCCTTGCAGACGATGGCGCCGAGCTTCTGGATATCGAACAGGTGACTGTATTCGGTGCCGTAACCGAAGGTGCCGGATGCGGTCATGACCGGGTTGGCCAGCCGCAGTCCCGCCCTGTTTTTCGGGGCCAGTTGCACGGAAAGGTTCATCATCTTTACCTAAGGCAGTTCAAAGACTGTGCCCGTGATATTAAAGAAAAACCGGTCGCCGAATTCGTGGGCGAGGGTGCTGATGGCGGGCAGACTGGTGCAGTGGCAGAGCCCCATCTTCTGCACGTCGAGCTTTTTGAGGTCGGCCACGGTGCGCTGCACCCGTTCTCTGGGGGCATTGACGAGATGAGAGCCGCCGAGCATGGCGTATATTGGTTTTTCGCCGGTTATTTTGCGGGCGTGATACAGGGTATTGATGACGCCGCGGTGCGCGCAGCCCAGCAACACCACCAGACCGGGTTCGGTGTCGATAACGAGCGAAAGGTCGTCCAGTAGCTCGTCCGGCTGCCAGCCTGAACTGGTTTTGACAAAAAGGCCGGAATCGATGGTCTCGTATTCGGTTACCATGGGGACTTCGCCGGTAGTGACACAGTTTTCGGCCACCTTCACCGATTCCGAAGTCAGTACGAACATTGCCCCCAGGCTTTCCAGTTCCTGGCGCTCGAAAGGGATGCCGATGTACCGGTCTTTTTTACCTTTGCGGCGGCGGTACTTGGGCGCCCAGACATTGGGATGGGCAACCACCTCTATATCTTTGCCTATCCGTTGCAAGATCTGGCGCAGACCGCCGGTGTGGTCGAAGTGGCCATGGCTCAGCACTATCTTGTTGATTTTGCTGAATTTAACGCCAAGGCTATCGATGTTATGAGCGGTGGATATTGTCTTGCCGGTATCGAATAAAATGGTTTCCTGTCCGGTTTCAATGAGAAAGCTCAGCCCCCACTCTGCCAGGAGGTCGCGCGACCCCGCCGTATTCTCGCTCAAGGTGGTGATGCGCAGTGCCATTTTCTTCCCCCCAATTATAGGTTATCCCGGTGGCAGCAGCAATAGCCTGGCCGGTCAGGCTGCGCTGGCATCGCGGTCATGTTCTCTGGTTCTGTGGCGCAGCTTATTTATGCCGAATGAGATAAATAGTACCGTGCCGCTGACCAGGATGATAGTGGCACCAGAGGCCAGATTGAGCACATAGGAAATCCAGAGTCCGCTAAAGGTAAAGATGACTCCGGCCAAAATCGCCAGCAGCATCATGTTTTTCAGGCTGTGGGTGAACTGCCGGGCCAGCGCCGCCGGTATGGTGAGCAGGGCAATGACCAAGATGATGCCGACCACTCTTATCAGGACTACCACGGTCAGGGCTATAAGGCAGAGCAGGATAAAATACAGCCTTTCAGTGGGCACGCCCGAAACAGTGCTGAATTCTTCATCAAAGGAAAGGTACAGGAATCCCTTGTAGAGCAGGGCGACGAGCATAATGATGACCACGTCAAGGACGAGCATCAGCATTAAATCGAAGAACGGCACCGTCAGGATGTTGCCAAAGAGGTAGCTGAAAAGGTCAGGAGCGTATCCCGGCGCCAGGCCGATGAAGATTATGCCTAGTGCCATTCCCATCGCCCACAGGATGCCGATGGCGGTGTCCTCGGGTAGTCTGGTCCTTCTGGTTACCAGACCGATGCCGAGCGACGAGGCGACGGTAAATACCATTGCTCCCAGCACCGGATTTATGCCCACCAGGTACCCCAGCCCGATACCACCGAAAGAAGCGTGGGCGATGCCGCCGCTGATAAAGACGACTTTTTTGACTACAACGTAGACACCGACAATGCCGCAGGCAATGGCTGCCAGCAGACCGGCCAGCAGGGCATTCTGCATGAACTGATACTGGAGCACGTCGAGCATGACTTAATGTTCCCTCAGTACCCGATGGGGCACGGTGCCGTGGGCGATGAGCTGAACCGGGCAGCGGTATGTCTTCTCCAGTTCCTCCGCTGATACCTCTTTGGAGCCGTGATAAAACAGCTGGTGATTCAGACAGGCTATCTCACTTACATAAATGGAAACCGCGCTAACATCATGGGAGACCAGAACGATAGCCATATTCTCCTTTAGTCTGTCCAGGAGCTCGTAGAACTCGGCCTGCATGTTCGTGTCAATGCTGGCGGTGGGCTCATCAAGCAGCAGCAGTTTTGGGTCTGTCGCCAGGGCGCGGGCGATGAAAACACGCTGCTGTTCGCCGCCAGAAAGCCTGCCAATCTGCCTGTCTTTGTAGTCGAGCATCTCCACAGTATCCAGGGCTTCGGTGGCGGCCTTTCTGTCCTCCTCGGTGTAACGTGGCAGAAGACCGGACCTTTTATAGCGGCCCATTAGCACTACCTCGAAGACACTGATGGGGAAATCGTGGTCAAAAAGATTGAACTGTGAAATGTAGCCGATGTGTTTCCTGCCCCGCTCTGGCGGCATGCCCAGCACAGTGACTCTGCCCCGGTTTGGTTTTATCAGCCCCAGAATTACCTTGAGCAGCGTGGTCTTGCCTCCGCCGTTGGGCCCGATGATGCCGAGAAAGTCGTTTGATTCTACAGAAAGGTTTATCGCTTCCAGTACCGGGATGCTGTCATAGTCCACCCAGATGTTCTCCAGCCTTACCAGTTCTTCGGCCTTCATTTTCTGCTCACCACATAGCCATTCCGCATATAATTATTATGCAATTGTTGGCTTGACGTCAACCGTTTTAAGCGCTTTGGTAGAGCCCCGTGTGAGACATCAGCTTTCCGAATGTGGCTTGAACCAGCGGGGTGCTCTGGCGTCAGATGGAGAGTCGTAATCGGGCTGGTAGGGTTTGATATCGATTACCGGAGTGCCGTCTATGGCATCCAGCCCGGAGACGGTAAGTACGTTTCTCTCCCGTTTCAGGAGCTTGACTGTGGTCTTGCCAATCGAGTTGGGCCGGTGAGGAGAGCGGCTGGCAAAAAGCCCGATGAGCGGGCGATTCGGGTCATGCCTGGGACGGACTTTCAGAGGTAGAGTCTTTTTGGCCAGTCTGTCCATCCAGAAAAGGACAATGATATGGGAGAATTCATCCAGATTGTCGAGCGCCTCCGTCAGGTCGGGCTCGATTTCAATGCGGGACACAACGTTATCCCAGTCGTAAGGTGGCCTTGGCGGTTCCAGGACCGCGTTTCTCACGGTGCCGATGGGCTTTAAGTTTATGATGGGCTTCTGACTTTCTATTTTCAGTCACCTCCCGCGTGACTTGTAAAAGACAAGGGCTGCTCCGGTTAGCAGCCCCGATGAGTTTGAAATACCTGGCTATTCCAGCGGCGTCAAGGTCAACAGCTTTTTGGCTATCTTGGGATATTTGGCAATGAAGAGCAGTTCATCTTCAACCAGTGGTTTCTGCGATTCGACGTTAGCGTAGCGGGCCAGCTCAAGAACTTCAGCAGCTTCCTCCCGGCTGTTAAAGTGGACCTCCATCCTGCCCATTATGTGACTGAAGCCGGAAATCCCGCTGTACTGCCCGGCGATGATTTCCCGTCCCGTTTCCACCGTTACCGGGTCGCCGCGTCCCAGCTCCTCGAAGCCGTAGAGTTCGTAGTTCTCCGGGTCTTTCAACACGCCATCGGCGTGGATACCAGAGGCGTGGGCAAAGGCATTCGCTCCGACTCCGGGCTGGTTCATCGGAATGTCAACGCCAAAAGCGTAGCTGGCGAACTTGGCTATCTTGAAGGACTTGGATAAATCAATCGGCTGCCCCAGCTGGTACTTATCGGTGAATTGTTTCGACTTGGTCACCGCCAGTGTTACCGCTACCAGGTCTGCATTGCCAGCTCTTTCTCCCATGCCGTTCACGGTGGTATTGATGTAAGCATCCTGGCCGCCATCAACGGCGCCTTTTGCCCCGGCCAGGGAATTGGCCACCGCCATCCCCAGGTCGCCGTGGCAATGAATTTCAATGGGCATGCCGATGTTTTCCGCCAGGGTTTTGATGGTCTCGTAGATGGTAAACGGGTTGTCATAGCCAAGGGTGTCGCAGTACCTGAGGCGGTCGGCTCCATGCTCTTTAGCTGCCAGGCCAAACTTGGTGAGGAATTTGATGTCAGTTCTCGATGCGTCTTCGGCGTTCACACCCACCGTCTCCGCTCCCAGTGCTTTGGCTGCGTCTAAGGCCTCGGTCATATCATGAATGATGTCTTCGTGCTGCTTTCTGCCTTTGAATTTTCCGTTTATCATCTGGGCTGATGTGGAGATGGAAAGGTTCAGGTGTTTGATATCCGGCACCAGTCTGAAAGATGTCTCAATATCGCTGACGATGGCCCTGACCCAGCCTTCCAGTCGAATCGGTCGCAGGACCCCCATCTCTGCCAGCTCCAGATTGGCCTGGAGGTACAGAGTCTCATGTCTGGTGGTGGGGAAACCGAATTCAGATTGGAAAACGCCCATTTCATTCAGGTAAAGGTTCATCAGCGTTTTTTCCATCTTGGACAGGCCAAGCTTGGCGGTCTGCACCCCATCGCGATTGGTTACGTCAATAAAATAAATCTTCGGCATCTGGTTATTGACCTCTGGGAAATGTTTAGTGGCTGGTTCCCGGTCGGTTCAGGGTGGAACGCTTAATTATAGCACAGGTTGCCCGCCACAGGCAATCGTGTCAGCAGAGGCTGCTGATGACAAGTTTGACACTCATAAAGTGGGATGCTACATTAAAAACAGGAACAGTTGCGGAATCAGTCCGGGGCCAGCCCTGATTTGTTCATTTCGCCTGACCGGGTGTATCCATGAATGTGGGTATGTGCAAGATAAATGTCCGCCTGCCGGAGAATATGTCCCTTAAAGGCAAGCGGCAGGTGCTGAAATCCATAACCGGTCGTGTCCGAAACAAATTCAATGTCTCCGTGGCGGAAGTGGATAACCATGACCGCTGGCAGCTGGCGACCATCGGCGTCTGCTGCGTTAGCAATGAAAACAGGCACGCCAACGAAGTGCTGTCCAAGGTCGTTGATTTCGTGATTAGTAGCCGGTTCGAGGTCGAAATTCTCGATTATGAAATCGAGATACTGCCCGTCTAATTAAGGAGGGTCGCGTTGGATTCACTGGCCTTCCTGCATTATCTTCAGTCCCAGCCCACCTTTGCTGGCCAGATAACCCATGTGGAGCATATTCACGCCCGCCGCGCGGAGCATGCTGACCTTGAGCGGCCGTTGACTCCGGAACTTCTGAGGCGTCTTCAGGCTCAGGGATTATTTCCTCTCTACACGCATCAGGCGGAAGCGGTCAACAAAATAAGGGCCGGGCAGAACGTCATGGTGGCCACTTCCAGTGCCAGTGGCAAGACCCTCTGTTATAACATCGCGGTAGCTGAGGCGCTTCTGGCAGACCGGGGAAGCCGTGCTATCTATCTTTTCCCGACCAAGGCGCTGGCACAGGATCAGCTACGTGCTTTACATAAAATATTCACCCCCGGCCTTTTCCAAGTGGAAGAACTGGACACTTTTGACGGCGATACGCCAAAAGGTGAAAGGGCTGAAATCAGAAAGCGTGCCAGGGTAATCCTGAGCAATCCTGATATGCTTCATCTGGGTATTTTGCCCAATCATCAGTACTGGTCGAGGCTGCTGCGCCATCTGAAATACGTGGTGGTGGATGAGGCTCATACCTATCGCGGTGTTTTCGGTTCACACGTGGCCGGAGTGCTGCGCCGTTTGCGCCGCCTGTGCCGACTCTACGGCTCTGAGCCACAGTTCATCTGCTGCTCGGCGACCATTGCCAACCCCGGTGAACATGCCGAGCAATTAACCGGGCTGCCTTTCGAGGTGGTTGACAATGACGGTTCGCCCAACGGCGGCAAGGACTTTATTTTCTGGAACCCGCCACTGATTGATGAGGCGAAGAGTGTGCGGCGGAGCGCCAACAGTGAGGCTACTCACCTGTTCACCGAGCTGGTAAACCAGGGCATTCGCACGCTGACCTTTGCCCGCACCCGTCGCCTTACCGAACTAATTTACATCTACTCAAAGGAAAGACTGGCCGAGATAAGCATTGGCCGGCCGCCGCAGATAATGCCGTACCGCGCTGGCTATCTCCCGGAAGAACGCCGCAGGATTGAGCGGGAGCTATTCAGCGGACAGCTCGTCGGCGCAGTGGCGACGAATGCACTGGAGCTGGGCATAGATATCGGTGACCTTGATGCAACAGTGCTGTCGGGCTATCCGGGAACCATTGCCAGTACCTGGCAGCAGGCAGGTCGCAGCGGTCGGAGCCAGGAACAATCGATGAGTTTCTTGGTGGCGCTGGACAACCCGCTGGACCAGTATTTTATGCGGCACCCGGATTCGTTCTTCGGGAAAAATTTTGAGAATGCGCTGGTTAATCCGGGCAACCCATATATTCTGCGCGCTCACTTGCTGTGTGCCGCTTGGGAGTGCCCGCTCGATAGCAGCGATGAGCAGGTATTCGGCCCTGCCTTTATTCAGGAAAGAGACATGCTGGTGGAACAGGGTATCCTGCGGGAGCGCAACCAGAGGTGGTATCTGTCCCCGGCGATTGCCTATCCGGCGCAGGCGGTCAATATCCGTTCCACTTCGGGGAAGAGTTTTGATGTGGTGGATATGTCAATGGACTCGTTACTGGAGACGGTGGAGGCCAGTGTGGCCTTCTTTCAGGTACACCCGGGCGCCATCTATCTCCATCAGGGAGAGTCTTATCTGGTTAAAGAGCTTGACCTTGATAACCGCACTGCCTATGCCGTGCCAGCGGATGCCAATTACTACACGCAGACAAAGGAAGTCGAAGACTTACATATCGTGAGGGTGCTGGACCGTAAAAAAGCGGGAAAGGTAAACCTGTATCTGGGGGAGGTCGAGATTACCAATCATGTTGTGGGCTTCAAGAAGAAGGCACAGTATACCGAAGAGGTAATCGGTGAGGAGCCGCTCGACCTGCCGCCGCAGATTTTTGCTACTGTCGGATTGTGGTTTGACCTGCCGGACGGGGCTGAAGCTCGTCTTGAGGAAGCCGGGCTTGATTTTGCCGGCGGCCTGCATGCTGTGGAGCACGCGGCCATCGGTATCCTGCCGCTTTTTGCCATGTGCGACCGCAATGATATTGGTGGCTTGTCCACACCGTTGCACCCGGACACCGGGCGACCCCAGATATTCATCTATGATGCTTATCCCGGCGGCATCGGCATTACTGAGAAAGGTTTTGACATCATCGCCGAATTATGGCAAGCTACAATCAGGACGATTGTGGAGTGTCCGTGTCAGGATGGCTGCCCGAGCTGTATCCAATCACCCAAGTGTGGCAATAACAATCAGCCTCTGGATAAAAAGGCAGCGCAAGTTTTACTGGAAGAACTGCTCGCTTAACAGGTTTCTTGATGTTGAATTCTTGAGAATAGGTGAGATAAATAGCTAACTTTGTGTCGCAGGCTCTGAAGCGCAGTCGGGAGACCTGGTTCTCCCGGGCTATGCACCTATTTGACCGCACTACGGTCGACGATGAGGTGTGGGACGAGCTTGAGGAACTGCTTATTGGCGCGGATGTGGGTGTTGGCACCGCAGGGAAGCTAATCGGGGCGGTGAAGGAAAACGCGGCTAAAGATAAGTTGAGCCAGGGCACGCAGGTACGGGATGCCTTGAAGGCAGAAATGGCTGGCATCCTGAAAATTGCAACCCAAGGAGAGCCGCCTGCTCCGGCGTCGCCAAATGTTTCTCTCTTCGTCGGCGTCAACGGCGGTGGTAAGACAACGTCCATCGCCAAGTACGCCCGTCGATTGCAGAAAGATGGCAAACGGGTGCTGCTGGTGGCAGCGGATACATTCCGGGCGGCGGCCATTGACCAGTTGAAGAAGTGGGGTGAGCGGCTTGGGGCGGATGTCATCGCCCACCAGCCGGGGGCCGACCCCGGGGCGGTGGTCTATGATGCGCTGCAGGCGGCGGGCAGCCGTCAGGTCGATGAAGTCGTCATTGACACTGCGGGCCGTCTTCACACCAAGTATAACCTGATGGAAGAACTTAAGAAGATAAAGCGGGTCGCTGCCAAAGTGGATGAGACAGCCCCGCACGAGGTAATTCTGGTCATCGACGCCACCACCGGTCAGAACGGCTTGACTCAGGCCAGGTACTTTACCGATGCGCTGGGAGTCACCGGTATTTTTCTGGCCAAGCTGGACGGTACTGCCAAGGGTGGCATAGTGCTCGCCATCTCTGATGAATTGCAGATACCGATTAAATACATCGGCACTGGAGAGAAGCTGGAAGATATGGCCGAATTTGAGGCCGAGGCTTTCATAGAAGCGCTCTGTGCATGAATAAGGAATACTGATGATAACCATAAGCATTGATCCGGTCGCCTTCACCATCGGCTCGATTGAAGTCAGATGGTACGGAATTATGATTGCCCTGGCCATTCTCACCGTTGTCCTGTGGACAGCCTGGCAGGTGAGAAGGGGTGCCGGAGTCTCCTATGATACCGTGTTCACGGCCGCACTGGTGGGCATTCCATCTGGCCTGGTGCTGTCCCGATTGCTTCACGTGATTGATAACTGGGAGTATTACGGTCAATATCCGCGCGAGATAATCGGTGGTGGGGGGCTGACTGCCTATGGAGGTGTGCTGGGTGCTGCCCTCGGTATCTGGGTTTACAGCCGGCTCAGCAAGGGTAATTTTGGGTATCTCGCCGATGTAGTAGCCCCGGGCATAATTCTGGCGCAGGCGGTTGGCAGGGTTGGCTGCCTGCTCAATGGTTGCTGCTACGGACTGGAAACTTTGCTGCCATGGGGCATTGTCTATACCCATCCGGACAGTTTCTGTCCGGTCGGTGTGGAGGTCCATCCGTCGCAGGCATATGAGATCATCTGGAACCTTATCGTTTTCGGTGTGCTGGTCAAGCTGAAAGGGCATCTCAGGCCTGATGGCTCTCTCTTTATGCTTTACCTCAGCCTGTACTCAGTGTATCGCTTGGGCACAGATTTCCTGCGTGATGGAACTCCGTTTCTCTTTGGACTGCATCAGGCACAGTTTATCGCTGTCATTGTTCTGGCGATTTGTCTCCCGCAACTGGTTCTCAGAACAAGGTGGGTGAGGGCAGAGAAATAATGCCTTCGCCCCGCCGTTTTCCTCAGATATTCTACGGATGGTGGATTGTCGCTGCCTGCTTCATCATCGCCATGTATATGAGCGGTTCGGTTTTCTACGGCTTTACCGCTATTTTTGAGCCGATAGCCGAAGAGTTTGGCTGGAGTTACACTTCAATTTCGGCAGCCGCTTCCATACGCGGGCTGGAGGCCGGCCTGCTGGCCCCGGTTGCCGGCATAATAGTTGACCGCTGGGGTCCGCGGAAGCTCATCTTCGGGGGCGTAATCTGTATCGGGCTCGGACTGCTGCTGCTCAGCCAGGTTCACTCTATCGGCATGTTTTACGTTGCCTTTATCCTGATGTCGCTGGGAATCAGTAGCTGCGGCATCTCGGTGACCGTAACCACCGTTGCCAACTGGTTCCGCCGCAGGATTGGACTGGCTACCGGCATCACGATATGCGGTTACGGCTCCGCAGGCCTGATAGTGCCCCTGATGGTACGGCTGGTTGACGCCTTTGACTGGAGGATGGCGATAGCAATTATGGGTGCCGGGATGCTCGTCATCGGGCTACCGCTCTCAATGCTCCTGAGGCATAAGCCCGAGCAGTATGGCTATCTGCCCGACGGGGAAAAAGGCGGCGAGGTGGTATTTGACAAAGATTCGATAAAACCACCAGTCAAAGAAGAAAGCATCACTGTCAGGCAGGCAATGAAGACTCGCGTCTTCTGGCTTATCATACTGGCGGTGATGCCTCAGTTCATAGTGATGCCGGCGGTTATAACACACGTGATGCCGTACCTGAGCAGCGTAGGTATCACCCGAACGACGTCAGGTCTCGTGGCCACCGCTATCCCGTTGCTGAGCATCGGTGGGCGCTTTGGTTTCGGCTGGTTTGCGGACAGGTACGTGGCCAAGCGACTGGCGGCATTCGCGCTCACTCTGCTGACGCTCGGGCTGGTCTGCTTTGAGTTTGTCTCTCTGGACTGGACATGGTTGCTGGTGCCATTTCTGGTCCTCCTGGGCTTTGGATATGGGGGCATCAATACCATGGTTGGCGTGCTGCTGAGGGGTCACTTCGGGCGGGGCAACTTCGGTACCATTATAGGTTTTGCCTGGGGTATTCTGATGCTTGGTACCATGACCGGACCGCCGATAGCTGGCTGGGTATTTGACACCTGGGGTAGCTATCAAGGCTTATGGATAACAATGGCTGCTGCGACCTTTGTTGGTGCCGCCGTCATGATTATGATGCCCCGGCCCAGAGAATAGCAATACCCCGCGCTTAATTCAGGCCACTGCGCCATTTAAAGCCTGTCTTTGAGGTCTTTGCGGAGAAAGACGTGACGCCAACTGCCTCCCGTTCTGTGCATTTCCCTGATTCTCGGTATGTATTTGAGGGCTGGCAGCAGCAATATGCCGACGGAAAAGACGATGAATTCGAGGGAGTGATATTTCAGCCAGGCAACAAAGGGGAAACAGAGAAAGGCCAGACTATAACTTAGAGTGGGGTAGCGTGTCAGCAGCAGGCTGAGCCCGAAAACGGCCGCATAGGCAGGTACTCCCCAGGGCATTAGGTAGATAAGTACGCCAATGCAGGTAGCGCCTCCCCTACCGCCGCGAAATTTCAGAAAAATTGTGAAAGCGTGGCCGACCACGACGGCAGCTGCGGCCAGCAATTGAGCATACAGTGGTACATCCAGCCATCGGGCCAGTGCCACCGCTGCTACTCCTTTGCTTATGTCCATAGCGAGAACGGTCAACCCCTCCACGAACCCAATCTGGTAGAATACGTTCATTGCCCCCATGCTCCGGCTCCCTATCTGGCGGATATCCACTCCTTTTCGCAGGCGGCACATGATAAAAGCCGATGGTATGGAACCGATAACATAGGCACAGACAATGGCAATTATGATGAGCGCTATCTGATTAGGCATCTGGCTAGCTGTTTCCTTTAAGATTAACCTGCCGGTGCGAAATCCATAATATTAAGCCTGAGCGTCTCCTTGCCGCGCCAGCGGTCTATTTCCAGATTATAAACGATGTCAAGTGCAGGCGCGACATCCGCCAGGTAGTTCCCCAGCCGGAAGGCAACACCGTCCCACCTGGTGCCCCCCTGTGTGAGCCTGAAACGCAGGTGTTCCCCGCCGTTGCCCATGGTGCGGCAGTCCATAACCTCAACGCGCCGGCTGAGATAGGTAGGTACTGGATTGCCGCGACCAAACGGTGCCAGTTGCTGCGTCATCTGGAAGGTATCCCCACCCAGGTCGAGCAGCGTAACCTCAGCGTCAATATCAAGGGCGGGACGCAGGTCAGCTCCTCTGAGCTGGTCAGTGGCCAGCTTCAGAAGCGTTTCCTCAAGCCGGGGAAGATTTCGAGTCGGGAGGGTGAAGCCGGCTGCCTGGGAGTGACCGCCGAACTGTGAAAGAAGGTGCCGACTCTCCGTCAGGGCGGCGATGATATTGAACTCCGGTATACTGCGGCAGCTGCCGCTGCTTACCTTTTCACCCGTCCTGACCACCACCGCCGGACGGTAGAATTCTTCGACAAGGCGACTGGCAACCAGCCCGGCGATGCCGAGAAAATAGTCACCGTCGCTGGCTACGAGAAGAGGGGAGATGCCTTGTGAGAGAACCTGCTGTCTTGCCCGTGCCACTGTGCTGGCGGTCAGCCTCTGTCTTTCGGCATTTTTCTGCTCCAGCCACCGCGCCAGTCGGCTGGCTTCAGCAGGGGAGTTGGTCATGAGCAGTTTATAGCTGGCCATAGCGTGTTCCAGCCTGCCGGCGGCATTCAGGCGTGGAGCTATGACCCACGATATGCATTCGGCATCAAGGCTGCCACCGCTCAGCCCTGCCTGTTCAATAAGCGCCCTGATGCCCAGGCGCGGACTGCGGTTCATCAGTGTCAGCCCCTCTTTTACCAGATAGCGGTTCTCACCCAGCAGCGGTGACATATCAGCTACGGTGCCGAGCGCGGCTAAATCCACCAGTTCTTCAAGCTGCTCTACCCGGCCAACGCTTTGGTAGAGCGCTTGAAGCAGCTTGAAGGCCACCCCAACGCCGGTCAGCTCAGTGAAGGGATAAGTGGATCCGGCCAGTTTCGGATTGACAATCGCTGCCGCCGGTGGCGTTTCGGGCAGTGGGGTATGGTGGTCGGTAATAACGATATCCAGCCCCGCTCTCCGTGCCTTCTTTACTTCGGACAGGCTGGTAATCCCGCAGTCGACGGTGACAACGAGGCCGATGCCCTGCTGGCGGAGGTTCTCCAGCGCGGTGGTTTTCAGCCCGTAACCTTCGGTCAGGCGGTGCGGTATATATGGAATAACAGTACCACCTAGTGCGGAAAGCCCCTGAACGAGGAGAGCCGTTGCCGTGATGCCATCAGCATCATAGTCGCCGTATATGGCGATTGGCTCTCCGGAAAGCAGTGCCTGGTATATCCTGGCTACAGCCTGGTGCATGTCTGTCAGCAGCAGAGGGTCATTGCTGAGGCGTTCATCAGCATTGAGGAAAGACGTCACCTGTGCGGTTTCTTTCAGGCCGCGATTGAACAGGAGCTGGGTGATAAGGGGAGGAATACTTGAGTTGCCAACCAGATACTGGTGCGGAACCGGTGGCAGCAGATTCCAGCGGTAACGACTCAAGTTTATGCCTCGAAATATTTTTGGATTACCAGTACTGAGTTATGCCCGCCAAAACCAAATGAATTGGATAATGTGGTATTGACTTCAGCCTTGCGGGCAGTGTTGGGCACGTAGTCAAGGTCACAATCCGGGTCGGGGTGCTGATAGTTGATGGTTGGTGGGATAATGCCATTCCGGATGGATAGTATGCATATCATTGCCTCGATGGCTCCAGCACAGCCGATGAGATGTCCCAGCATTGACTTGGTGGAACTTACCGGTACTTTGTAGGCGTAGTCGCCGAAGACGGTCTTAATTGCCCGGGTCTCCATGACATCGTTTAACTGGGTAGAGGTGCCGTGGGCATTGATATAATCGATGTCCGTCGGCGCGATATCTGCTTTCTTCAGCGCAATTCGCATTGCCTTGGCGGCACCCTCACCGGTCTCCAGGGGCTGGGTGACATGAAAGGAATCCGCCGTGGCGCCGTACGCGGTGATTTCCGCCAGGACGGTGGCGTCTCTTTTAAGAGCGTGCTCCAGTTTCTCGAGGACGAGTACACAAGCGCCCTCGCTAATGACGAACCCGTCACGATCGGCGTCGAATGGGCGTGATGCTTCCTTAGGGGTGTCGTTCTTCGTGGAAAGTCCTTTCAGGGCGGTGAAGGCGGTAATACCCAGCGGATTGATAATTGACTCGGTACCGCCGGCAAGCATTACCTGAACATCGCCGTGTTTGATGAGTTCGTACGCGGCACCAATGGCATCCGAGCCGCTGGAGCATGCCGAGGTGGTGCAGAAATTGGGCCCCTTAATGCCAAGCGCTATGGATATCTGGGCGGCGGCAATATCAGCAATCATCATCGGGGCCAGGAACGGGCTGACACGGTCCGGGCCCTTTTCTAAAAGCACTCTGGCCTGTTCGAAGAGAGTGGTCAGCCCACCAATGCCACTGCCGATGATGACTCCGATGTCATCGTTATTGGTGTGGTTGATTTCAAGTCGCGCTGATTCCACCGCCTCCCGGCTGGCGGCGACTGCCAGCTGGGCAAAACGGTCCATGCGACGGGCTTCTTTGCGTTCGATGTAGTTGGTGGGCTCGAATCCTTTTACCTCACCGGCGAACTTTGCCTCCATATCTACGGGGTCGAATAATGTAATGTAGTCAATCCCTGATTCACCGGCAACCAGCTCTTCCCAGGTGGACTTGGTGTCCGAACCGAGAGGGTTGAGTGTGCCCATGCCCGTGACGACTACTCGTTCTTTACCGTTATTCATTAAAAGTGCTCCCTTTTTATTTGCTTTAATTTGTTGAAAAGTTTGTTAGTAGATTAACACGAGGCCAAATCATAATCTATGTAGATAACCTCCGTTAATTTAATTTTTTACCATAATTACCTGCCATTTGCAAGCTAATCTCTGGTTTTGACCGTTCGGGAATGGCGACTTTATAATGGGACTGAGGACAGGTTTAATGAGTGAAACCAGGGTTGCTTTGGACACGCTGGGCTGCAAGCTGAATCAGGCGGAAACCGAGTCGCTGGCTCGTCAGCTTGCCGCGGCTGGATACGAGCTGGTGGACTCGGTGGATGAGGCTGATATCTACATCCTGAACACCTGCACGGTGACACACGTAGCCGACCGCAAGTCCCGGAACCTTCTCCGGCAGGCGCGTCGCCGGAATAGCCGCGTCAGACTGGTAGTGATTGGCTGCTATGCGGAGAGGTCACCTCAGGAACTGGCCCGGATAGACGGCGTTGGCCTCGTCCTCCGTAATGACCAGAAGGCGCAGGTGCTTGACAGGCTGGAGGAGCTAAACTGCCCGTCGTTATCTGCCGGCCAGAGGCGGTATCAGTGCAGTAGAAACCGCTCTTTCGTAAAAGTCCAGGATGGGTGCCGCAATTTCTGCAGTTACTGTGTCGTGCCGCTGGTGCGGAGTCGGGTGGAGAGCGTGCCTGTGGGGCAGATTGTTGCCGAGGTTCAAAGTCGGGAGGCTGATGGGGTTAAGGAAGTGGTGCTGACCGGGACTGAAATCGGGGCCTACCATCACGACGGCATCAATTTGTTGGGACTTTTAAATCGTCTTCTGACGAAAACCGGGATAAGTCGGTTGCGGTTATCTTCATTGCAGCCTCAAGAGATATCCGCGGAGCTTCTTGGGCTCTGGAAGGACGAGCGGTTGTGCCCGCATTTTCATCTTTCCCTGCAGAGTGGCAGCGATTCTGTCCTTTGGAGAATGAAGCGGCGCTATCTTTCAGATGATTACAGGCGGGCGGTGGCTTTGATAAGAAAAATGATATCGGATGTGGCCATCACCACCGACGTCATCGTTGGCTTCCCCGCAGAGACGGAAGCTGAGTTCGAAGAAGGCTATAATTTCTGCCGGCAGCTGAGCTTTGCCCGCATTCATGTCTTTCCCTATTCACGGCGGCCGGGCACAGAGGCGGCTGGCATGCCGGAACAGATTTCAGAGAGGGTAGGGAAGGAGAGGGTGCAGAAGATGCTGGCGCTGGCTGGGGAAAGCGCCCGTGATTTCAGGCAGCGCTTTCTGGGCAGAACCATGCTCGTGTTATGGGAGCAGAAATCCGCCGGCGTCTGGTCCGGTTACACCGGCAACTATATCAGGGTCTATATGAAGAGCCGCGGGGATTTAACCAACCAGCTTATGAAAGTAAAGCTGGATAGTGTCTGGAAGGATGGGGTGTGGGGAAGCCGGTCAGCCCTTTAGTTTTCTCACCGGGTTCCTGGATTCGCAGGGGACTCTAGTCTGACAGAGTCCGCAGCCCTGTATCCCAACGCCGTATTCATCCCTGACATAGCGGATATTTTCATGCTGGTACTCGCGGCATCTTATCTTGTTGTGGCCCTGTTCCGTGATGGCACCAGCGGGACAGCGGGGAATGCAGTCCCGGCATTCCTTATTGACATAAAATAGACAATTCGAGTATGGATTTTCGGCGGTTCTGGGGCTGACGGGGAGAGGCATATCAGTGACGACGCTGCCGCAGCGGTGAGCGATGCCGAGTTCGGTGATGAAACCGTCGGAAAGGCTGAAAGTGCCCAGCCCGGCAGCGTAGGCAATATGCCGCTCCGACCAGTTGGAGAATGGGCCGTTGTCCTTTTCCATCTGCTTGAAATAAGGCTGGATAAATGGTGCTGTGGCCAGGTAGCCCTTATTAGTAATGAACTCGACCAAGTGTTCCCGCAATGCTTCGTTGAACTTTTCCCCGTACCATCGGGTGTACGACCATTGGCGGGACGGGATGTCTTTCTGGCAGCGGTTTGATTCCCGTGTTTTCTCGGTAATGGGCAGTATCCAGCTGATGACGAACAGGCGCTCGGGCAAGTCTTCAGGGTCCTTTCCGGAGGCCATGGCCAGAGCTTCCCGGGGAGTAAGGTGGGTGGGGTCAATTATACTTTTATACTCAGTGAATATGGAGTCATCACCATCAGCGAACTGCACCAGCGGCTGGTCAAAGATGGAGTCCCCGTTCGATTCAGGCAAGAGGTTCAACGGGCTATGGCACACAAAATCCCTGATTTCTTCCTGTAAAGACTTGGCTGTTTCCTCTGGTTTGACGTCAGCAGTCACGGGATATACTTACCCTCCCTAGTTCTCCAAAAATCCGGGGATAAAGGATGCTTATTCAGCCTCAAGCGCGTGGGTAAGGACTTCTTTCATATGCTCGCCGGGCATCAGGAAATCTTGCTCGGAAAGGTCCTGACCGATAAGCCTCAGACGCTCTAGCAGCGAATAGAAGTTAATGGCCCAGCCGATGCCGAACGCCTCGGGAACCAGAATCCGGCTGTCGTAGGGGTTCCAGTACGCCTCTTTGAAACGCTCCAGAGTAGGCAGCCTGAAATCATACGGTACAAAGCGGGCAACTTTCCCATGCCACAGCCGCTTTTCTTCTGGTTTTTCCAGTTCCTGGCATACTGCGACCAGCGCGAGCGTGATAACCGTCGCCTGAAGTAGCTGATTAAGATTTTTTGCGTTCATCGCGATACCTTCATGCCTGTGTGTTGTCCATACCCAGCACCACGGAGGTTTCAATTTGACGCTGGGGAATATCCCAGTATTTTTTCAGCAGCTGGTCTTTATCCGGCAGTAGGCGAAATCCGTGTTTCTGGTAAAAGGAAATAGCCCAGCTGGCATCCGCCCACGTTCCAACCAGCAATCGGGTTCCGTCAAAGAGATGCATGATGTGGTTGAGGAGTCGACTGGCAATTCCTTTCCGCTGGTGCTCCGGTAAGACGTAGGCATGGCGGATAAGGGTGATATCTTTGATTGGTTCCATTCCCATGATACCCACAAGCTCTCCTTTTATTTCCCAGCCGAAGAAGGTAATCCGGTTCATTTCTCCGGTTAACTCGTCCATTGACATATATGGTTGCTGGTAGCGATCGGCCGGAATAATGTCTTCGTATATTTCCGCCGCTTTATTAATGATAAGGTACATCCTCGGGGCATCGCTTGCCCGGCATTTGCGAATCATTGACGCTCAGTTATAGAAATTATACCACGTGCACCGTAATTATCAAGGTTACGGCAAAATTACCCCTTAAATTGCCGTTTCAGAGCTAGTCAGGTTGTATAGAATGTGATATAATTTATCTTAATTTGTGATTCCTTCTCCTGCGCTCATGGGGCATCAGAATTTTCCAGGCTGGGCTGATGCCAATATCCCATTAAGATTATGCCCGAAATTAACAATATATAAGGTAGAAAAATTCTGAAGCCAAAGAACTGTGCGCCAGCTGATTATGTGCGGCTGAAGTTTACGTGTTATGTCAGTCTGCGGCGTTATAAAGAAGAACTGGCGGCAGGGAGATTTACAATATAGCACGGTAACCAGGGATAGGCAGGAATAATAGGCTATAGACGAGGAGGTATTGTGGTGAAGTCATCGCTTGAGATGTTGCAGGAAAAAGTCAGTCAGGAAGACTATCAGAAACTCTGCGCCGTAAAAAATTCTAAAATCCATAAGGCCATTGCTGAAGCCGCTGAGCTCTGCAAACCGGATAAAATCTTCATCTGCAGTGATACTCCTGATGAAGTCGCCTATATCAGGAATATGGCAATCGTCGCCGGCGAGGAGAGTGCCGCTGTGGCCATTCCGGGGCATACCTTTCATTTTGATGGTCCCTATGACCAGGGACGGGACCGTGCGGTTACCAAATTCCTCGTGCCCAAAGGAGATTCCCTCAGTAAAACCATAAATCAGATTGGTCGAGATGAAGGCCTTGCGGAAGTAAAGGGGTTGCTTAAAGATGCAATGAGAGGCCATACGATGATTGTCCGGTTCCTTACTCTTGGGCCAGCTAATTCTCCATTTACCATCCATTGCCTGGAGTGTACTGATTCCTGGTATGTAGCTCACAGTGTGGACCTCCTTTATCGGAAGGGTTATGACGCCTTTCGCCAGCCAGGTCCAGATACGGAATTCTTCAATACTTTACACTCGTCAGGGAAGTTGGACGAGAATATGATGAGCCTGCACTACGATAAGAAACGCATCTACATAGATTACTCAACAGACACCGTCTATAGTGTTAATAATCAATATGCTGGCAACTCCGTTGGCTTTAAAAAGCTGGCTCTTCGATTGGCTATCCGCAAAGCTCACCGGGAAGGCTGGCTGGCCGAGCATTTTATGATGATGGGAGTGCATGGTGCGGATGGTCGTAAGACGTACTTCGCAGGTGCCTTTCCTAGTGCCTGCGGGAAAACATCAACCGCCATGCTTCCGGGCGAGACCATTCTGGCTGATGACATTGCTTATGTCCGCAACATTGATGGAGCCTGCCGCGCCGTGAATATTGAGGCTGGCATCTTTGGTATTATTCATGATGTCAACCCGAAAGACGACCCACTAATCTACGAGGTGCTTACCAGTCCGGGAGAGATTATCTTTTCCAATATTTTAGTCAAAGATGCCAAATGCTGGTGGTTGGGAATGGGTAGCGAGCTTCCCAAGGAAGGGACGAACTACACCGGGCACTGGTACGAAGGTAAGACCGATGAGGCAGGTGAAGTAGTTCTGCCCGCTCACAAGAATGCCCGCTATACTGTAGCCCTGAAGGCGTTGCCAAATTGTGACCCTGAACTGGAAAACGCCATGGGAATAGAGGTGAGTGGCGTAATATATGGGGGTCGCGATTATCGAGGTTATGTGCCCGTGCAACAGGGCTTTGATTGGGAGCATGGTATTATCGCCTATGGAGCAGCTCTGGAGACAGAAACGACCTTTGCCCTTGTTGAGGCGGAAGGTAAACGTGAAATAAATATCATGAGCATCCAGGACTTCATTTCTATTCCATTGGGGCAGTATGTCAAGAACTACCTGGAATTTGGCAAAGGGCTTGGACAAGCACCTCCTGTATTTGGAGTCAATTATTTCCTGAGAGATTTGAAAACAGGGGATTTCCTAAACGACCGCCGGGATAAGCATGTGTGGATAAAGTGGATGGAGTTACGCGTAAATAATGAGGCCGAAGCGATAAGGACTCCTACCGGGTGGATTCCCAAGTATGAGGACTTGAGTCGGCTCTTCCGCCAGGTGCGTGATAAAGACTACGCCAAAGAGGATTACATCCAGCAATTCACCACTCGTGTTCCTGAAAACCTGGCCAAGATAGAGCGAGTGGAGAAATTCTACCAGGAAAACGTTACCGATACGCCGGCGGAGCTCATCAGAGTACTTGCCGAGCAGCGAGAGCGACTGCTTAAAGCCAAGGAGCGCTTTGGTGACTACATCTCGCCCGAGGATCTTGAAGGATAGGAAACTTCAGAGTCTATAAACCTGTTGTTCCCTTCGGGCTGTAGATTACCCTTGCTCCATACTCTCAATAATGATTTCTGCGGCGAGCCTGGCACCGATAGCCGCGGGCAGTGCACATTTTGCATATCCTTTGGCATCTATGAAAGCCTGCATGTTTTCCTTGCTGGCCCGGGGGTCCATAAATCGACCGAAGACCACGTCTTCCTGTATTTCAGCGCACTGTATTGAGCCAAGTGCCTCTTCAAAACGCGGCAGAAACTTGCGGGCGGCATCTATAGCCGCACCTGTTTTGGGATAGTCAGTCATATCATCACTGCCAAAATATAGCCCGAGGGCAATCAATCCCCCAGAAACAGCGCCGCAGATTCTGCCGGTGGCGCCAAATCCTGGAAAAGGGGAAAGCGCTTTTATCATGTCCATGTTTCCCAGACCGAACTCCTCCATCACGGGAAGAACTGCTCCCTTGGCTCAGCTGTGACTGAGGAATTCGCATTCTTCGCCCTTTCCCTGAACGCGCTCCAGGATTTCCTCTTTCCTAGCGATTATTTCCTCTTCAAGCAGGGTTTTTCGGGGGATACCTTCTGCATTTAGTTTACTGAACCAGGCGTTGATTGCTTCGGTGTTCCAGTCCCTATCGACCAGTTCCTGCATCTTTTCATTCAATGCTGCGTGCTCAACCATATAATGCCTCCTTTAAAGTTAAATAGTGTAATATTTCACTTAACTTCATGGCTACGGGAGAGTGGAGCCACCCTCAATGAGTAGCGTCTGGCCGGTCATAAAGTTGGAGGCTTCAGAGGCGAGGAAAACGGCCGCGCCCATATAGTCCGAAGTGTCACCCGTTCTGCCCATAGGAATGGACTGTATTGTCTCCTGAAGCTTGTCTGGATTTTCCTCGTAGTATTTTTTATTTAAAGGAGTGATGGTAGGCCCGGGGCCAATGGCATTCACGTTAATGTTGTATTTTGCCCATTCCACTGCCAGACAACGTGTCAGATGGGAAACGGCAGCTTTGGAAGTGGCATAAACCGTACGTTCTGTCATGGCTCTCAGGCTAGCGTCGGAGGAGATATTGATTATCTTGCCTTTTTTCTGCTTTATCATCTCTCGCCCCACCATCTGACAGCAGAAAAATACGCCTCTCAGGTTGGTATTCATGATATGGTCCCAGTCTTCCCGGGTAAAATCTTCTGCGGGTTTCCTGACAATAACCCCCGCGTTATTGACCAGGATATCAATTTTCCCATGACTCGCCATAACCTTGGCAACCATAGCCGCTATCGACGACTCGTCGCTAACGTTGGTGGGAATAGAGGCGGCATCTAGGCCTTCCTTCTTGAGGGACTCGGCGGCTTTTGTGCCTTCTTCCGCCCTGCGGTTGGCAATGATAACTGCCGCACCAGCCCGGGCGAGGCCATGTGAGATGGCAAGACCGATTCCCTGGTTGCCACCGGTAACTATGGCTACCTTCCCGGTCAGGTCAAATATATCCATCTTCGGCACCTCCTCAATGCTATTACAATATATAAATTGGCGGTGTTCGTCAATATACCATCTGATATGATAAAATATTACGTCGCTCTTGGTCATAGCAAAGGCGATGAAATTTCAGTTTTTATAGCTTTAAATGAATGTTATGCAGTCTGCGGAATTTTCAGGAAACCAGCCATCATTAATTGAATACCGGAATGTTATTGTAAGCAAGAATGACCGCGTCGTGCTGGATGGTATAACAATGGCCATCGGTTCCGGGGAGCACGTGGCTGTCCTGGGGCCCAATGGCGCCGGCAAGTCTTTTCTCATCAGAACCATTACCCGTGAGTGCTATCCCCACGCCGGAGTTCCTGATTCTTATGTACGTATTCTCGGCAGAGAAGACTGGAATGTCTTCGAGTTGCGCAAGCTGCTGGGGATTGTCACTGACGATCTGACAGTGCTCTGCAACCGGAACTTTACCTGCCGGGAGATTATTTTATCTGGGTTTTTCAGCAGTATCGGGATATGGCCGTATCACAGGGTGACGCGGGCGATGGAGCAGAAAGCACGGGAGGTAATAGCGCTATTGGAAGTAGCGCACCTTGCGGGACGATATATGAACCAGATATCAACGGGTGAAGCGCGGCGAGTGCTTATCGGCCGGGCGCTGGTGCATGACCCTCAAGCGCTGGTTCTGGATGAGCCGACCACAAGCCTGGACTTTCACGCTGCCCACCGACTTCGGAGTATACTGAGCAAGATCGCCGGCGCCGGCACCGGCATCATTATGGTTACGCATAATGCTGCGGATATAATCCCCGAGATTGAACGTGTAATCCTTCTTAAGGCTGGCAGAGTCTTTAAAGACGGCCAAAAAGAGAAGGTGCTGACGTCAGAGTCGCTTTCCCATCTTTTTGACACGCCGCTGGAGGTGGTAAAGCGCGATGGATATTATCACCTCTGGTAGTCAATAAAGCTTTTTAAATACCCTTTTATAAATAGCTTGCTGCGCTGTCGATTGCACAGATTTCATTGTTGTACAGGCCGGTGCCGTCGCCAGCAACTGAAGGTCAGAGTTCCCCTTTTTGTCCCTAGCATGCTGACACATTTTCCTGGATTTTATTTTGCCCAAGGAAGCGTTATCGAGATAATTTCCCTGGAGGCTGGTCATTCAGTCGAGGCCATTTTCATACACTCGGCGGGGAATTTCTCACGCCTGAAGTCCGTATTACTAAAGTACTAACTGCACTTGGGACTTTTGGGTCATTGTGCGGGTTCTTGCGCGGTTGAATAATACATTAAAACGTCTATGGGACATCACAGAACACATTTCGTAAAAAATATGGATAAAAACTCTGCGAAGGGTCAGGGCCCCAATAGTACTAAAGTGGTGGTTTTTATGAATAATCGGTAGGCCAACAGGCAATTTAAAAAGGAGGTGAGCCTATGAATTGAGGCAACGCAGCCGCTGAATTATACGCGGTTGTAGTTGCCAATTTGTTTATATAGGAGAGGGTGTGTGGGGTGGTTCGGGCGTGTCCAGACTCAGGACAGGAAAACGGTAAAAGGCTTTGATTATAAAAGGGAGTTATCAGATGAAACAGCATAAATTGTTGAATAAAAAACTGATCAGTGGGGCTTTGGTCATTGTTGTGCTGGCAGTGATGGCGTCCGTTGGGTTAGGCACCAGCCCGCTGGTGGCCGCCAGCAATCCTCCCCCTGATGCAGAATGGGCGCAGACGTTTGGCGGTACTGGCAGCGATAATGCCTATTCTGCGCAGCAGACCACAGATGGCGGCTACATCGTTGCTGGCACGACGAGTTCCTATGGTGCGGGAGCCAGTGATTTCTACCTGGTGAAGACCGATGATTCAGGGAACATGGAATGGTATAGCACCTTCGGTGGCAGTGACTACGAT
>Ga0209427_10001586_pt1 | contig 26327 bp, 22 predicted proteins | sample DeeMarSWOR136_30_FD_187465 | JGI IMG/M metagenome (GOLD analysis project Ga0209427, IMG submission 187465) | Marine sediment microbial communities from White Oak River estuary, North Carolina - WOR-1-36_30 (SPAdes) (version 2) | ecosystem: Environmental > Aquatic > Marine > Intertidal zone >...
AAAAAAAAAAAATAAATAAACATTTTTTTCTTTTTTTTAATTTCTTTCTTAATTTATTAATTTTAAGCTTAATAAAGGAGTGATATAAATATAAAGAAATCATATACTTAAAATATATATCATAATCCAAATTTAAGTATAAATGTAATATATATTGTAATCCTTAATATCAATAGCTTTCAGAAATATTAAATTCTTAATTAAAATAAATTGTTTTTACATATTAGGTGAATATCCATGATAAGGAGTGGTTTTCAAAAAATTTTGCTTATTAAACTTACTTATAGCATATTGATTATATTTTTTATAATTTCAGTTTTTTTTCCTTACTACTCTGAGATTTCTACATATAGTATCCATTCGTATAAAAGGGAGTATTATGGATATTTTGAGTTAATTTATGGAGGTTGGGTAGGGATTGGTCTTATTGTATTATCAATTCTACTATTAAATTCTGAAAGGGCTACTAAATCAGCGCTATTAGGGTTTATAGGGAGTGCTTTAATAATATTTAACCTAGTTCTGCGTTCATTTACTTTAAATCTTACAATTGAACTTTGGTTTTATTTAGCCATTATCTTTTTGATCAGTTTACTAATTGTGAATGTATTTATAATTATAAGTAGAGAAAAAGAGGTGATATTTAGACCAATATCTGAAATAAAGAAAGAGAAAATTAAAATAGAGAAACCCAAAGAAATTGATATTAGTTGGGAGAAAAGGGAATCCTCCAAGAAGCAAGCTTTTGATTATATTAAAGAAATGCAATCAAAAACTGCTGAACTCCCTTATTATGACATAATATCTAAAACAGATATAATAAGAAAAGATTTAGATCTTTTAGTTAAAGAGATGATTAATAATACAGAGATTTTTGCAAAAGTTAGAGATTTTGTAATTTTATTCAAAGAGACTCCGGAAGAGAAAAAAGAGAAAGAAGTAAAAGATTTGAAGAAAGAACTTCAATATAAAATATTGGAAGCAGATAAATTAATTAAAGGAAATAAGTTACAGGAAGCTATAAAAAACTTGATAGAGTTAAAAGAAATTGCACAAAATAATAAGTTTCTTAATTTATTAAAGATTATTGAGGAAAAATTAGATCATTGTAAAAATCTACAAGTTAAAAGAGTTGAAAAAGTTAAGTCAACAATCTTTAAATATGCAACAAGAGTACCACGCTTGGAACTTATAGATATTAGTGAGAAAAGCGCTATTGATGATGAGGTCCTAATTGAAAAAATCATTTTGGATATGATTAAAAATAGAGAAATAAATGCTGAATATTTCTCAAGTTCTAAATCCATAGCATTCTTTCAAGAAGAGAAACCAATTGCAGCACCTTTACAAGAAGGAGTTAAGAGATTAAGAGTTTTTTTAAGTTATTCTACATTGGATGCAGATCTTTTTCAAATCTCTGATATTGTAAAAAATCTTGAAACATATCCTGAAATAAGTAAAGTTTCTTATTGGCAAGCTGATAGTAAGGAAAATATTGTTGAATTTATGGAGCAAACTCTAAAAGATTGTGATGTTTTTGTCTTATTTTGCTCTGAAAATTCAAATAAATCTAAAGCTGTAAAGGATGAATGGCAGACCGCATTTCAAATGAGAAAAAAGGGATTATTAAAAATTGTACCTGTCTATGAAGATGAACACAATATTCCCGTCTTGTTATGGCAATTATTGAATGTTAAATTTACAAGAGATGATTTTAACCAGTTTATTCAAAATCTTTATGAAGAAATTTTGAGATAAAGGTAATTTTTTTTTCACATTTTATTTAATAGCAAATTGCATCAGTGTTCTCTATATTTCATTTTTACCCCGCAGCATTCTGGAATTGGTTGATAACCACACTCATTAGAACAGCAACAAAGTAAATAATCGTTTTTTATTATCATTGATTGTTCGCAGCATTTAGGAACTTCCTTTTTAGAACCACAAATTGTACAAATAAGTTCAGAAATTTTTATCAACTCCTTTTTTACAAATTAAATAAGAAAAATAGCCAACAAAAAAGCTTCTTTTATGGATTATAATTAATATTGATTTATCAATTTCAAGAATTAAGTTTTAAACGATTTATTTTTTGTTTAATTATCTTATAATTATAACTCCTTTATTCTTCTTACTAAAGATAATTTTAAATAAGAACTTGAATCATTTATATTAGATATTGAAATTCAAGAAATTTTTAAATATCTTAATTTTGTGAGTTATTGATGTATTATGGAGCAAGAACAGATAAAATTTTGTGAAGAGCAAATAAATTATTATAAGGAATTACTGCCTCAATATGAAAAGTATTGCAAAATTTTAAAGAAACTGTTAAAAAATTTAGTGAGAGGCTGCTCATCGGAATTTATTATACAAGCAAGAGTAAAAACCATTTCGAGTTTTGCTAATAAAATATTTACTCCAGAAATAAAATATAGTAATCCTGTTTCAGAAATAAACGATCTATGCGGTATTAGAATTATATTACCTAATATTAATGAAATGAAAGCAGTTTGTGAAGTAATTCGAGATAACTTTATTGTTGATGTTGTTGAAGATGAAAATTCATTTGAACAAAGTCAGAATGAAACTGTTACTTCATTACATCATTTTCAGACCTATATTATTCATTTAATCCCTGATTTAAAGTTATATAAAAGATTAGAATTAGAGTTTCCTGATGAATTTTATGCTTTAAGAGCAGAGGTTCAGATTCGTACATATATTAGCCATGGTTGGGCTGCAAACCAATATAAAATATTTAGACAATATGAATTTAAAGTTCCTAAACCATATGAACAAGAATTAAGTAGAGTAAAATCTTTGTTAGCAATTGAAGATAATGCACTAAATAAAATAATGAATAAAATGCGAGAGTATGAGTCTATTTATGGCGCATATATGTCTAATAAAAAGATTAAAGATGAAATAAACAGGTTAGAGGAAGTATATGCATGTGAAAGTGAAAGTTATGATATAGGATATAGAATTGCCAAACTAGCTATATATATTAATGATATGGATAAAAGCATAGAAATTTTAAATGAAATAATTAAAACTACTTCATTTAAAGAAGCTCCCGACCTTGAAATTGGAGCTATTTTACGAGATTTAGGTATTTCACATCATATTAAATATAAGAAAAATCCAACAAGCAGAGAATTTTTAGAGGGACAATCATACCTAAAAGAAGCTGTACAAATTAATCCTTTAGATTATAATGCATGGTCATCTTTAGGGGGTACATATAAAGATCAAAAATATTATGAAAAAGCGTTAGAGTGTTATAAACAAGCATTAAAAGTTAATCCTGGAGATCCCTACCCATTAGGCAATTATCTCATTTTATTGATCCAACAAACAGGAGATTTAGTGCATATAGAGAAAAATCATAATATGATTCAAAAAGCAATAGAGAAAAGATTAAGACAAGTCGAGGTAATGGTAGATATACCATGGGCTTTCTTTGATTTAGGATTATTCAATTTATTTTTAGGAAATGTGGATGCTGCTTTAGATAATTATTTGAAAGGTATAAGATTTAGTCCTGACATTTGGATGGTTGAAACCACGTTAAATACTCTTAATAATCTTATGGTATTCCAAGAAAGATTAGTGGGAATAAAGGTTATTAGATATTCATTGCTTCTGGGAATACTTTTCCATCCGAATTTTATGGAAAAAACTGATGAAATGATTTCTGATGCGATTTTTAAATTGGACATTGATTTTAAACAGAAAGAAAAAGATTTTGGTGATTCTGTTGTTATCATTGCTGGTGGTACAGATGAGCGAGTTGAGAGAAGTTTGGAGGCAATTACAGATAACTTAATCGAAGCTTTTCGTGATTTTAAAGGCACAATTATTTCTGGAGGAACTCGATCTGGAATTAGTCGTATTGTAGGTGATATACAAAAAAGATATCCTGATAATATTAAAACTATTGGTTATGTACCAAGTCATATTCCCGCATATGTTGAATTAGATAAAAGGTATTCAGCAATACATATAACAGAGGGAAAAGAATTTAGTGTAATTGAACCCCTGTACTATTGGTATGACATTATGAAAGCTGGTATTGAACCAAATAAAGTAAAGCTTATTGGGATCAATGGAGGTGCTATTGCTGCTTTTGAATTTCATATAGCTATAGTATTTGGTGCCCAAGTAGGGATAATGAGAAACACTGGACGTGCAGCTGCAGAATTAATTAACGATCCTAGTTGGGAAGAGCCGACAGGAGAAGAATACGGGTATAAACCCAAAAAATTGTTTAAAATATTAAGAAATTCAACTGATGATATTTATAAATTTTTAACACAACCATTCATAATTGACCCTGATATTGAGAATATTCAGAAACTCTTAATACAACAGAGGGAAAGTGGTGCCGATATGTATGAGTTAAACTTTACATCAGAAGAAATTGATAATACTATATTTTCTGGATTTCTCACAGCTCTGGATCTTATTGCAACTCAGGAATTGAAGGTTGGTGATATCGTGTCAATAAAATTTAGCCAAGGTCATTTAACTGGAGGTTTTTTTACTAATAAACAATTCAAGATTGTATTTTTATTGCATGAAACTCCTTCAGCGACTCTAGAAACAAAAATTGCTAAATATATTAGGGAGGTAGAAGATAAACTAGGAGGTCATTTCAAAAATCTCCAAAAGAGTTGTAAAGGGTATGCTGGTGGATCAGAAATGAATACAATTTTATCAAATATCTTTGGTTCTGAGATTCTAAAGCTTATAGATCTTAAAAAACCTGCTACGTCTCCTGAGATGATGGAAATTCCAGAATAAATTTTCTACTTTTTACTATTTTAACCTCAATAAAAATAATTTTAAAATATCTTTATTAGAAATCTTCAATAATTATGTTAGATAAATAAATGCTATAATTATTGAAAATGGAGATTAAATTGTCAAAAAAATTACTTCTTACTAAATCCTTTAAGATGTATGAAGAAGCACTTGAATTAATTCCAGGAGCAATTTTAGGGATAAGAAGACCCTATAACTTTGTTGAAGGTGAGTATCCAATATTTTTCGATAATGCAAAAGGTGGAAAAGTTATAGATGTAGATGGAAATGAATATATTGACATGCTTTGTGCATATGGTCCCATTATAATAGGACACCGAGAAAAAGAAATCGATAATGAAGTTACAAAACAAATGAAAGAGAAAGGTTTCTGTATGTCCTTAACACAACCTATACAAAATAGATTAGCTAAAAAATTAAAAGAACTAATACCCTGCTGTGAAAAGATGGTTTTTATGAAAATGGGTTCTGATGCTACCAGTGCGGCAATTCGAGTTGCACGCGCATATACAAAACGTCCTGTAATTTTTCACTGTGGGTATCATGGGTGGCATGATTGGAGTAGTGAGGTTCATGGGATCGAAGCAGGCATACCTGAGAAATTATATGAAGATATACATGGATTTGAGTTTAATAATCTTGATCAGCTCAAGAATTTAATGAAACAGTATAAAAATGAAGTAGCTGCGATCATTCTAACCCCTATCAATACTCCTGGTGGCCGAGAAGTTGAAATGCCCGAAAATGGGTATTTAGAAGGAGTAAGGGAATTAGCTACGGAGAATGGAGTACTTCTAATTTATGATGAAATTAGAACAGGATTTCGAGTAGATATGGGAGGAGCGCAGAAGATGTTTAATGTTATACCTGATTTAGCAGCTTTTGGGAAAGCAATGGCTAATGGATATCCTATTAGTGCATTAGTAGGCAAAAAAGAATATATGGATGTGTTAATAGAAAAAGTATTCTTAAGCTCAACATTTTTCCCAAATAGTCTTTCTCAGATAGCAGCACTCAAAACAATTGAAATTTTGGAAAGAGAAAATGTATTGAATGATATTCGTATTAAGGGTACTAATTTCGCAAAAGGAATTAAAGAGAGTATAGAAGAAAGTGGCATCCCTGCTAAATTTACAGGTGAACCATGGATGCCTTACATAACATTTAACCCTGATCCTAATTTCTTATACAGGAAACTTCGGGAAGAATTCTATACTCAACTTATACGAAGAAAGGTGTTTCTTCAACCATTTCATCATGGATACATCTGTTATCGTCATTCAGAAGAAGATTTAGAATATGCTGCAAATATGATAGATGAGTCATTAAAAGAAGCAAAGAAATTATTATAATTTTTAATTTTAACTTGTATTATTTTGTGAAATTAATGGACAAATTAATTATAACCGCTGCTATATGTGGTGCAGAAGTTACAAGGGATATAAATCCAAATATCCCTTATACAGTAGATGAAATAGGGAAAGAAGCAGAATTAGTCTACAAATCAGGAGCTAGTATCATTCATTTACATGTTAGAGAAGATGATGGCACTCCTACCCAAAAAAAAGAAAGATTTAAAGTATGCATAGAAGAAATTAAAAGTAGATGCCCTGATGTAATAATTTTACCTTCTACAGGAGGGGCAGTAGGGATGACTAATGAAGAAAGGCTTCAACCTATATATTTGGAACCTTCCCCCGAAATAGCGACACTTGATTGTGGAACTATGAATTGGATTGGTGGAGACGAAATTTTTGTTAATACAGAAAACATAATAATTCATTTTGCGCAAGAAATGAATAAAAGAGGAATAAAATATGAACTGGAATGTTTCGATAAAGGCATGATTGATACTGTCTTAAGATTACATGATAAAGGATATATAAAGGATCCAATGCATTTTAATTTTATGTTAGGAATAAAAGGTGGGATAAATGCATCAGTAAGAGATCTACTATTTTTAGCGAATAGTATCCCTGAAAATGCTACATTTTGTGTTGGTGCGATTGGAAGATATGAATTTCCAATGGTTACACAATCTATAATATTAGGGGGTCATGCAAGAGTTGGTTTTGAAGATAATATCTACTTATCTAAAGGGGTGTTAGCAAAATCTAATGGAGAACTTGTTGATAAAGTTGTACGGATTTCAAGAGAATTAGGTAGAGAAATTGCTACTCCAGATGAAGCCCGTAAGATTTTAGGTTTGATTTGAAAAAAATGTAATGGAGGAATAAATAAAAATTATGTATAAGAAACTGGCCAAATATTATGATTTAATTTATTCATCTAAAGATTATAAAGGAGAAGTTGAAAGGATTAAAGAACTAATTGAACGGTATAAAAAATCTTTTGGCAATAAATTACTCGATGTTGGATGTGGAACGGGAAAGCATTTAGAATATCTTAAAAATGATTTTTCTTGTACTGGTTGCGATATTAACAATGAAATGTTAGAGATAGCTAAAAAGGATGTTACTGGTGTATTTTTCACTCAAGCAGATATGATAAATCTAGATCTCAACACTAAATTCGATGTAATTTTATGTTTGTTTAGTGGAATAGGGTATGTAAAAACCTATAACAACTTGAATAAGACTATACTAAACTTTGCTAATCATCTAGAACAGGGTGGAATTGTAATAATTGAACCTTGGTTTACAAAATCTACTTATGACACAGGACGTCCAGGAATGACAACTTATGATGGAGAAAATATCAAGATTGCGAGATTAAATAATTCAAAACAAGAGAATAAAGTTTCAATCATGGATATGCATTATTTAATTGCTGAAAGAAATAAAGGCGTTGAGTATTTTGTAGAAAGACATGAATTAGGGCTTTTTGAAATTGATAAATTTTTAGAATTTATGAGTAAAGCTGGATTGAAAGCAGAATTTTTAAAAGATGATCTAATGAAAGAAAGAGGTCTCTATATAGGAATGAAAAGTTAAAATGTTATTATTAATCAAATTTAGGTGATGATATGAAAAAAGGGAACAAATATGGAATACATAGAGTAATTGAACCTAAAGGTGCTTTACCTCAACCAGCAATAAAAATTTCAAACGATATGGATATTTATGATAATGAAATTTTAATTGATGTTGATTATTTAAATATTGATTCAGCAAGTTTTACTCAACTTAAACAAGAGGCAAATGGAGATCTCGAAAAAGTAAAGAGAAAAATAATTGAAATTGTGGATGAACGGGGTAAAATGCAAAATCCTGCTACGGGATCAGGTGGAATGTTAATAGGTAAAGTAGAAAAGATTGGAGAAGTTTTAAAAGGGAAAATTGATTTAAAAGAAAACGATAAGATTGCTACATTAGTTTCTCTTTCCCTTACACCATTAAGAATTGATAAAATTCTCAATATTAATCCGGATATTGATAGGGTAGAAATTAAAGGAAAAGCAATTCTTTTTGAAAGTGGAATATTTGCTAAACTTCCTGAAGATATGGAAGACACACTTGCATTAGCAATTTTAGATGTAGCAGGCGCTCCCGCTCAGGTTAGAAATTTAGTAAATCCTGAGGATACTGTCTTAATTTTAGGTGCCACAGGAAAATCAGGATTAATGTGTTCATTAATGGCTAAAAAAATTGTTGGATCTAAAGGTAAAGTAATTGGGCAAGCAAGAAATGAAAATCGAGCAGAGTTTCTTAGAAGAACAAAATTTTGTCATGAAGTAATAATTGCTGACATTTTAAACCCTATTGATGTTTTAAATAAAGTCCTCGAAATAAATGATGGGAAAGAAGTTGATATTTCAATAAATTGTTTAAGCATTCCCAATACAGAAATGTCGAGTATCCTTCCAGTAAAAGATGAGGGAATTGTATATTTCTTTTCAATGGCGACTAGTTTTACAAAAGCAGCATTAGGAGCAGAAGGAGTAGGAAAAGATATTAAAATGCTTATTGGTTGTGGATATGCAAAAAATCACGCTAAAATCGCTCTTGATTTAGTACGAGAATCAAAAACATTACAAAAAATATTTGAAGAAAAATATATTTAATAAATTGTACAGTTAAAAAATGTAGGAGTGAATAAAAAGTGAAAGTGAATAGAAGAAAAGAATTGTTTTCATATGTAAGTGATGATGATTGGAACGATTGGCGCTGGCAAGTTAAAAATAGAATAACAACTTTAGAAGAACTCAAAAAATATATCACATTAACAAAAGAAGAAGATGATCCAAGAATCCTACAAGAATATCGGATGGCAGTTACCCCCTATTACTTATCCTTAATCGATCCTCAAGATCCTTATGATCCAATAAGAAGGCAGGCAATTCCCACAACTTACGAGTTAGAGAAATATACTGGTGAACTTGAAGATCCATTAAGTGAAGATATTGATTCTCCAGTTGAAGGGTTGACTCATCGTTATCCTGATAGAGTATTATTTTTAGTTACTGAAATTTGTTCAATGTATTGTAGACATTGTACAAGAAGAAGATTTGCTGGTCATCATGATAGAGCGCCTCCACAATCACAAATTGATGCTTGCATCGAATATATCCAAAAAACTCCTTCTATAAGGGATGTATTATTATCTGGTGGTGATGCCTTATTAATGCCAGATAAAAAATTGGAAGAGATTTTAATAAAATTAAAGGAAATTCCTCATGTGGAAATAGTGCGAATAGGTTCTCGAGCTCCAGTTACAAATCCTTTCCGTGTTACTCCAGAATTATGTGAGATGTTAAAAAAATATCATCCTATATGGTTTAATACCCACTTTAATCATCCTAATGAAATTACAAAAGAATCTATAAGAGCATGTGAGATGTTAGCTGATGCTGGCATACCACTTGGAAATCAATCCGTTTTATTGAGAGGTGTAAATGATTGTATTCATATTATGAAAAAATTAGTACAACAGCTAATAAAAATAAGAGTTAGACCATATTATATTTACCAATGTGATCTTTCCATAGGACTTGGCCATTTTAGAACGGATATCGCCCAAGGTATTGAAATTATTGAAGGATTAAGAGGTCATACATCAGGTTTATGCGTTCCCACATTTGTTGTAGATGCTCCTGGAGGTGGTGGAAAAATTCCTGTAATGCCGGATTACGTTATTTCTCAAGGACATAAACGAGTAGTATTAAGGAATTTTGAAGGAGTTATTACCACTTACGAGGAACCAGAAGATTATATCCCAAATTGTCATTGTGAAGATTGTGAAAAACAAATTGGAGTTAGTGCATTATTGAGTGGAGAAAAAGTTACCATTGAACCCACTGATCTAAAAAGGAAGTTAAGAAGGAAGAAACTTACCAAGTGAAAAATTATTCTTTTAAATATACTTTTATTATTCTTTATCTTAATTATTATTCGTAAATTCTAATTTTAGAATTATTTCATATAAATAAGATGGGTAAAAAAAGAATAATACAAGAAAATATACAAGGGCTAGTAATTTTTAACCATAAAAAAGGATCTTGGTTAAATAAGGCTGATAGATATACAGTTGAAAAAAATAATCTAAAAGATAAAGTTAAATTTGTAAATAATTTTGGTCCTCAAACTAATCGATATATATATAGAATCAATTTAATGAATGAAAGTTCCTTTCCAATTTACGAAGTTAATATTAAAGTAATATTTCCCAAATTCTTAAATTATTTAGGCTCTTTCCCCTTAACTTTAAATGTCCAATCTTCAATCGAAAAAGACAAAGGAAAGATTAACTTTTTAGAGATAATAATTGGAGAGTTAAAAGAAAAAAGTTCAAAAGAAATTCGTTTGCAATATACTCCTTATTTATTACCCTCTACAGGAGAAATTAGAACAATAATAACATATATTAATAATGAGGGGAAATCTAGAATTTTAACTTCTAATCCTATTGAAATACAATTTGATAAAATAATATTAACACCTAAGATAATTCCAAATTCACAAATCGGAGAATTTACACAATTAAAAAGGACTAGTAGAGATTTAATAAGTTTTGGTATTAGAATGACAAAAAAGATGAATTTAAATAAATTTTTCGACATAATAGAATCTCTCTTTAAAGTTCAAAATCTTCAATTAATAACAAAAGATGAAGAAATGGGAATAATATGGTTCTTTGGTACAGATATACAATCTGATACTGACATTTTAACCCTCTGTAAAATAGGTTCAAATCAATTTGAAATTATAGCATATTCTAAAAATCCTTTCATTCATGCTTCCTTTTTATTTTTATTAACAAAAATTCTTAAAGAACACATCTCAATGAAAAAAACTTTAAAATCAAAAATATCAATTTTTGAATTAGTTTGCATTAATTGCGGTGCTATCCTCTTATATTTTCCTAGAAAAGGTGAATATATTACATGTACCAAATGTAATTATGAACAAATCGTCTGGTAAATTACATTTTTATTATATTTTATAATAAATCTTGTGGTTCTTTTTTAATTAAAAATCAGTTAAAAAGAAAAATGCATTATATTCTTCTACTTTTTTAAGTATTTAAGTATTGGTTCTATCATAGAATGGACTTTATTACATATTTTCTTGATAAGGTTAAGACTCTTAAAATTGTTTCTATTATTGGATTAGCTAAAAATGTTAGTAAAACTACTACTTTGAACTATATAATAAAGAATTTAAAAGATTATAATCTTGGTTTAACTTCCATAGGAAGAGATGGAGAAAAGTATGATGTAATTACACGCTTACCAAAACCCCGAATTTTTGTTAGAAGAGGTACTATTGTTGCAACAGCCAAGCAGAGTTTTGAGAGGAGTGAAGTTAAAATGGAGTTATTAAAGATTACTGAATTTAACACTCCTTTAGGAGAAATTCTAATCTTAAGGGCATTGAGTGATGGTTTTATTGAATTAGCAGGCCCTTCGATAAACAAATATTTACATCAATTATGTTTGGAATTAAAAAATCTTGGATGTGATTTAGTTCTAATTGATGGTGCATTTGATAGAAGATCATATGCGACACCTTTAATTTCAGAAGCAACAATACTTTCTACTGGAGCATCTGTATCAGAAAGCATGACTGATGTAATAGATATAACATTACATACTATTGAATTATTTAATCTAGCAAATGAGACTAATCAAGAAATAATTAATTTAGCAAATAAAATATTAATGAAATCAAAAATTGGAATAATAGACTCTAATAATTCTGTTAAATTATTAGATGTAGCAACATCTTTAGATTCCGCTAAAGATATTGCTGACAACTTGGATGTTAACTCAAAATACATTGTTCTAAAAGGAGCAATAACGGATAAATTACTCGAAGATTTAATGAATATCACTGAAATATACAAGGAAGTTATATTTTTAGTGGAAGATAGTACTAAATTATTTCTTAGTAAGAATATTATGAAAAAATTTCAAAAAAAAGGTGGAATATTGAAAGTACTGAATCCTATAAATCTTTTATGCGTGACAATAAATCCTACATCTCCGTATGGATATGAATTCGATAAGAAAGAATTTTTAAATTTATTGAAAGAAAAACTTAATATTCCAGTTTATAATCTTTTAGAAAATAGTTGATTGAAATATAAAATATTAATTATATGATGAAAATGGAAGAAAAAGCTCAAAAAAGTAAATTAAATCTGGATTTTTCCATTGTTGCTAAAGCTCGAAAAACAGCAAAAAACATTGCAAATGAGACACAAAAGTTTATAGATCAACATACATCTACTACAATCGAAAGAACTGTATGTAGATTATTTGGAATTGATGGTGTAGATGAATTTGAAGTGCCGTTACCTAATCTTATTGTTGATAATATTAAAAAAGGTAAAGGGCTTGGGAAAGGTGCTGCAATTTACATTGGAAATGCTATTTTACAAACAAATCTCTCACCACAAGAGATTGCAGAAAGAGTAGCAAATGAAAAGTTAGATTTACTAAAACTACCATTAGAAGATATATCTGAAATCAAAGCAGTTGTAAATGTTGTTGCTCAAGAAACATTAGCAAAAATTTCTCAAAATAAAAAGAAGAGAGATGAATTAATACAAAAATATGGAGATAGAGAGGGACCTTTAATATATGTAATAGTTGCTACTGGGAATATTTATGAAGATATCATCCAAGCTCAAGCAGCAGCTAGACAAGGAGCAGATGTAATTGCTGTTATCAGATCAACGGTGCAAAGTTTACTCGACTACGTTCCTTATGGTGCTACAACAGAGGGATTTGGGGGTACTTATGCTACTCAAGAAAATTTTAGAATTATGAGAAAAGCCTTGGATGAAGTTGGTGAAGAATTAGGACGATATATACGTTTGACTAATTATTGCTCTGGATTATGTATGCCTGAAATCGCAGCTATGGGGGCTTTTGAAAGGCTTGATATGATGCTTAATGATGCTTTATATGGTATTTTATTTCGAGATATCAACATGAAAAGAACAATCATTGACCAATATTTTTCAAGAATGATCAATGCATATGCAGGGGTTATAATAAATACAGGGGAAGATAATTATCTAACAACAGCAGATGCATTTGAATCCGCTCACACAGTATTAGCATCTCAATTTATAAATGAACAATTTGCGTTACTTGCGGGATTAAAGGAGGAACAGATGGGTTTGGGACATGCTTTTGAAATGAATCCTGATTTGACTAATGGTTTTCTATATGAACTTGCCCAAGCTCAGATGACTAGAGAAATATTTCCTAAAGCTCCACTGAAATATATGCCACCAACCAAATTTATGACCGGTAATATATTTAAAGGCCATATTCAAGATGCCTTATTCAATATTATTACCCTTATGACTAACCAGCGTATTCATTTGCTTGGAATGCTAACAGAAGCAATTCATACTCCCTATATGTCTGATAGAGCTTTATCTATTGAAAATGCAAGATATATCTTTAACAATATGGATGCAATAAGCGAGGAAATAGAATTTAAGAGAGGAGGAATAATGGAAAAACGGACTAATCAAATAATAAATGAAGGCTATAACTTATTAAAAGAAATTGAAAAAGAAGGCTTATTTAAAACAATAGAAAAAGGTATTTTTGCTAATATTAAACGATCTATTAATGCAGGTAAGGGCTTGGATGGTGTGGTTAAACAGGAGAAAAATTATTATAATCCATTTATGGAATTTATGATAAACGAATTAAAGAAAGGAGGTAATTAAGATGGGAGGAGGATTATATTCCACAGAAAGAAAAGGATTTGATAAAACTCTTGATCTAACAAGGATCAAGCCATATGGAGATACTATGAACGATGGTAAGGTTCAAATCAGTTTTACACTCCCAATAGAAGACAATGAAAAAGCAATTGTCGCAGCACGAGAATTAACTATGAAAATGGGTTTAGATGATCCCTCTGTAGTATTTCATACTGCATTAGATAAAGGATTTACTTTCTTTGTTGTTTATGGAAGTGTAGTTCATACAATTGATTTCACTACAATTCATGTAGATGCGGTAGATGTTGAGATTATGTCTAAGGAAGAAATCAATAACTATATAAAACAAAATATCAAAAGAAAAATAATAGTACTTGGAGCATCAACCGGATCGGATGCTCACACAGTAGGAATTGATGCGATCATGAATATGAAAGGTTTCGCAGGACATTATGGGCTTGAGGGCTATGAAATGATTGAAACTTATAACCTAGGAAGTCAAGTTACAAATGAAGAATTTATAAAAGAAGCTATTGAATTAAAGGCAGATGTACTTCTAATCAGTCAGACAGTTACCCAAAAAAATATTCATGTAAAAAATTTAACCAATTTAGTAGAACTTTTAGAAGCTGAAGGGATCCGAGAAAAAATTATATTGATTTGCGGTGGAGCTAGAATAAGTAATGAATTAGCAAAAGAGCTAGGATATGACGCGGGTTTTGGACCTGGTACTTATGCTGAAATAGTAGCAACCTATTTTATCAAAGAAATTCAAATAAGACGAGAATTAAATAAAATGTAAGAAAAAATAATTTTTAACCTGATATGGTAAAACCTTTAAAAGCCATTGAAGGTATTTTTCCTCTATAAGTTAATTCAGTTTCATTACCAATAGCAATAATTTGGTTAAAAGCTTTATAAAAATTACCTGCGATCGTTACTGGTTCTATAGGGGTCGTAATTTCACCATTCTCTATTTTATGGCAAGTTGGAGCGACAATCGAAAAATCTCCAGATACAAATTCAGAATGTCCCACTCCCATTAAAAAACCAGAAGCTAAAATCCCTGTTTCTATATCAGAAGCTAATTCCTTAATATCCTTAGTTCCTGGCTCAACTGAAATTGTATTAAGAGCTATAGAAGGCATCGATTCATAAGATTGAGGTCCTCCCCTTTTTGCATTACCGGTATTCTCTGCTGAATGGATTTGACTATAATACTGATCAAAAATAAAAGATTTTAATACTCCTTTTTCAATAAGTAAAGTCTTTTTTCTTGGAAAGCCTTCATCATCTATAGCAACCATTTTAGGATCTTCTGGAATTTGACCATTATCATGAATAGTTAAAAAAGGTTCTCCAATTTGAGTATTAAGCTTATCCGCAAAAGCACTTCTCCCCTCTATAACGCTTTTTCCACTCACGCTGTTATATAAACTTCCCCATATCAATTGGGACGCTGTTAAGTTGTTAAAAAGTACATTCATTTTACTTGTTTGATTAAGAGGAGTAGATTTTAAGAATTTTACCGCATTCTGAGCACCATAGGCACCAAATCCTTCAAATTTTGGCACTCCACGACCAATAATTACATTTACATATGATTTAATTTTATTATTTTCAGAAGCACCAAACATAGCTTCCATGGTTCCAAATGTAGTTCTACTAGATTTGGAAAGACCCTCTGTATTTCCTACAGCAAACGCACCATAACCAACTGAAATCATGCCTTCAATAGATATAATTCTTGGATCACAATTTTTCGCTTCATGAAAAATTAAATTTGCTCCATTTACAATTTTTTCATTACTAATTTCTAAAACTGAATCATCAATAGGACCGTTCTTGCCTTTCTCTGTAGTTAGAACAAAATTTTTCCAACGATCATCTTCCTTTGTTAGCGTCTTAGAGATTTTCAAGGCAGACTCTATAGCAAAATTTATTGCTGAATCAGTAATTCCTGAAGCGGACGAAAAACCTATTCTTTTTCCAGTAACGCAACGACATCCTACTCCAATATTTCCTCCTTCGGTAGCATCAATCATTCCAGTTTTTATTTTAACATTTAAAGATTTTGAATTAGTAATATATAGTTCAAGGGCATCAACTCCCCTTGAAGTGCCAAATTTCAAGCCTCTTTCTACGCGAGAAAGAAGATCTGATTCCCAATCATCAAAATCTAAAGTCAAATTTATTTCTCTCCTCCAAATCGAACATTATCAATTATTAATTTCGGACCACCTATTCCACAGGGAAGTGACTCTTGTCCATCTTTTCCACATCCACCAAAATAACTAGAAAAAATTACTAAATCTTTGGTAGCTCCTTCTACATTTTTAAGTAATTCGAGAATATTGCCTGTTAATGTAACATCTTTTAAAGGATATTGTTTTTCTCCATTCTCAACCCAATATCCTCTAACAGCCTTAAAAAGAAAAGATCCATCCATCTCCACTTGGCCTCCTAATGTATCAATAGCATAAATTCCTGTATCTAACTGCTTTAAAGCCTCTTCTTCTGTAAGATCTCCAGATATGAAATAGGTATTTCTCATTCTTGGAATAGGCGCAAATGTAAAGTTCACTGCTCTAGCATTACCCGTAGGTTTAACATTCAATAGTTTTGCCGTAGAACGTGAATGTAAGTATTCCTTTAATACTCCCTTTTCTATAAGAACATTATGTTCTGCTTTAACGCCTTGGTCATCGTATGGTAACCACATACTACAAATTTTCTCATCTCGAGGCGTTATCCCTTCATCAATTATAGTCACATACTCAGAACCTAAGGTTTCTCCTAATTTGTCATGAATTGGAGTTGCTTTAGACACTACAAAATCACCTTCAGTTAAATGTCCAAAACTTTCATGAGCTAGGACACCAACAAGAACATTCTCACATAGTGCTCGAAATTTGCCTGCTGGTGCTGCTTTAGCTGTCATTTTCTCCTTTGCCCATAGAGCAGAGTTCTTTGCTAAATCTTCAGGAGTATAACATTTTATTTTCAATTGTTCCAAACCTATTGATCCGGCTCTTACATCACTAGCGGACATTAAATCTCCCTGTGGAGTTTTACTTGTTACAATACATCGTACATCCAAAAGAAAAGGATACCATTGAATCTCAGTTCTTTCGGAATTAGTAAATATTTTTTCTCCTGATAGTTCACCATAAAATACCTTCAAAGATGCAATATCCTTACCATATTCTTTCGCAGTAGTTTCCATTCGATTCAGTATTTCCATTTTGTCATCAAATTCTATTAGCCATGCTGGTTCACGGATATCTGGTTTAATATTTACATTTTTTATTGATTTTAATGGTTCTATTTCAGACTTAATACTTACCGCTGAAGCACCCGCTTTGGCTATACCTAAAGCACTTATAGCTGATTGTTCAATTGCCGCACTGGATAAATCCGCAGAAAATGCATATCCTGTAGCCCCTTTATAATACACATTAAATCCAATTCCAGCTTGTTTCATTGCTTTGCATTCTTGAATCCGCTCGTTATCTTTTATTATAGTTCTAATTAAGAGTTCATCATAGCGCGCTTCAACAAAATCAGCACCTTTAGATTCCATCTTAGAAATTATAGCTTGTAATTCGTCAAACATTAAACTACCTCTAATTTTAAGATCTTTTTATATAAAATTTGTCAATAATTCTATATATCCCGCCTAATGATAAAAAAGTAACTCAAATAAATGATTTTCAAGAAATCCCACATCATTCCCTAATACATAGAAAATCTAAAATTTTAATGGATATTTTCATATAAATAAGTAAGAATTTAATAATTAGCTTAGAGATAAATTTACATTGCCAACATCAAAAGAATATATTGATATGGATAATAAATATGCAGCTCATAATTATCACCCAATTCCAGTAGTTATATCTAAAGCAGAAGGTGTTTGGGTTTATGATCCAGAAGGAAATAAATATTTGGATTGTTTATCAGCATATTCAAGCCAGAATGCTGGTCATTGTCACCCTGAAATTGTTGCTGCTTTAAAAGAACAAGCGGATATCGTAACATTAACATCGCGTGCATTTCATAATGATTTGATGGGTCCCTTTCTAAAAATGTTAGCTGAGGTTGTTGGACCACATATTAATGATCCCATGAATTCAGGTATAATGTCTCTTCCGATGAATACTGGAACAGAAGCAGTATCAACTGGTCTAAAAGTAGCAAGAGCATGGGGATATATCAAAAAAAAAATTCCGAAAAATGAAGCCAAAATAATAGTCTGTAGAGACAATTTTCACGGAAGAACTATTACAATTGTTGGTTTTAGTTCTGATATTTCAGTAGCTCGATATTATGGGAATTTTGGCCCTTATACACCTGGTTTTATAATCATACCATATGGAGATGCAGAAGAACTAGAAAATACAATTTTAGAAATTGGTCCAGAAAAAATCGCTGGCTTTTTGGTTGAGCCAATTCAGGGAGAAGCTGGCGTAAAGGTCCCTCCAGAGGGTTACTTAAAGAAAGTTAGAGAGATCTGTACAAAATATAATGTATTAATGATATTGGATGAGATTCAAACTGGTTTTGGCAGAACTGGAGAATTTTTTGCCTGTGACCATGAAAATGTAAAACCAGATATGTTATTATTGGGCAAGGCTCTTGGAGGTGGAGTGTATCCTGTTTCTGCTTGTGTTACTACAAAAGAGATTATTGGTCCCGATGTTATAAAACCTGGCACACATGGAAGCACTTTTGGTGGAAATCCGTTAGCGGCTGCTATTGCAATGAAATCAATTGATATTCACTTGCGTGAAAACCTTGCTGAGCGAGCTAAAGAAATGGGTGCTTACTTTATTAAAAGACTCCGAGAAATTTGTGAAAAACGAACAAGAATTCCAATTAAAGATATTAGAGGAAAAGGATTACTCGTTGCTGTTGAATTTACTGAGGATGCTCGTCAGATTGTAGAAGATCTCAAAGATAACGGTATTTTAGCAAAAGATACTCATTCCACAACCATTCGATTTGCTCCACCATTAGTAATAACTAAAGAAGAAATTGACTGGGCTCTTGAAATCATTGAAAGAGTGTTTGTAAAACAATAAAAAATATATTTTTAATCTTTATAAATTTGCGTTCCAGCTATTCCTGCTAACGCTTCTTTTATTTTCTCAATTGAAGTTATAATAGCTCTTTCTCCACCTGATTCTAAGAAATTAATCACAGCCTCAATTTTAGGGCCCATACTGCCAGCAGGGAATTGCCCTTCTTCTAAATATTTTTTAGCCTCTGAAATTGTTAATTTATCTAATTCCTTATGATTAGATGTATTATAATTAAGAGAAACCTTTTCGACATCAGTAGCTATGAGAAGGATATCCGCTTCTATCTGTTCAGCTAATTTAGCACTAGCTAAGTCCTTATCTATAACCGCTTCAACACCATATAATTTTTTTTTTTCTTTAATAACAGGTATACCGCCCCCGCCGCATGCTATAACTATCCAACTCCCTAGTTCCATTAATTTTTTTATTTCTCGCCATTGATAAATTTTTATAGGTTTAGGAGACGGCACAACACGACGATAACCTTTTGCTGTTTTCACGTATCCTGGTTTTGGAACATCATAGGCAGGACCAATAGGTTTTGTCGGATTTAAAAAAGCAGGATCTTCGGGATCTACTTTTACATATGTAAGAACAGTAAGAAAAAGTTTCTCTTCGTCAAGTCCAATTTTCATTAATTCTTCGTCTAGTGTTGACTCAATCATAAAACCAATTTGCCCCTGGGTTTCAGCTACTAAAATTTGTAGAGGTCTTTTCATAACGGCCATGGTTGCTTCTTGTTGAAGTAAAAGATTCCCCACTTGTGGACCATTTCCGTGAGTTATAATGATATTATACTCTTTTGCTAAATCCGCAATTTGACTGATTGGGATACGCAAATTCCTAAATTGCTCTTCAGTAGTACCCTCTTCACCAAATCTTATTAGGGCATTCCCACCAAGAGCTACTATTAATGTTTTCACACTTAAACCTCTAAAATTAAGATGATTAACACAAATGGAAAAAATAATAATATTAAACTTCTTATTTAAAATTTTTCACAGAAAAAAAGCTCTTTTCCATTTTTTCTTATTAATATTGAATAAGTTCAATGTCTTCAATCATTTCAAAATGTTTAATATTTTTAGTTATAATACTTTTTATACCATTTGAGAGCATAATTCCTGCGATGAGGATATCGTTATCATCAATCTTTTTTCCTTTAGACTCGAGGTCATCATATATTTGTGCTGCTCTTTCAGCTTCTTTAAACTCTAATGCAAAGATTTCCATACTGCTAATGAACTCCATCCAAATTTTATAAAGTTGTTTATATCTCTCCTCTGAAATTTTCCTTTTTGTTCTTTCTAAACCAATATTCACTTCATAAATTGTAATTGAGGTTATATGTACAAGATTTTCTTGTTCAGAGAGAATTTTTTTAAGATTTTCATTACCATTTAGATAATCAATACATGCGGAAGTATCAAGAATAATCACTTGATTTCATCAGCTCCAGATCTTTTCCAACTACGACCAGGACGATTAGATATATCGTCCCAAATCTCACCTTTCTCTTTTTTTGAAAGATTCCATGTTCCAAAATTTTCTTCCATCTTAACTTTCTGGATTCTTAGCAGCCTTAAAAAAAGTTCAGAGAAACTTTCATTTTCTCTCTTAATTTTCATTAGTTTCTTATAAACTTCCTCTGTGATACTAATATTTTTAGAAGTCATATGTATACATATATACATACACATATTTAAAAATATTGAATTAAAGAAAGCTATATAGTTTAAAAAAATAAAAATTAGTGAAGAAACTCTAGATAATAAATTAAGAATTAATAAAAGACTTAATTACAAGAAGTTTATATCATCAGAAGTAGAAAATTATAAAAAAAATAATATAAAAATTAATTAATAAGGTCTGTGAGCACTAATACCATTAAGAGCTGCTTTCAACATTATTTTTTCCTTTCCATTCAAAACTTTTTTTCTCATTTTTTTAACCTTTTTATTGGTGTTTTTTATTAATTATAATATAGATATGCTTCGATATATAGTTTTTATTCTGAAACTTAGCACGAAGTTCGAACCATCAGGAAAGCCTCAAAAGGAAATGAATAAGATGGGAAAAAAAGCTTTATTACTCTGTTCTTGATTATTTCAAATCTAAAGGAAAATCTAAAACAGTTTTCATAGTAGTGAAATCATCATTAATTTCCAACTAAATGGAGTTTTTCCGGCTTTATATAATATATTAAATTAAGATTCTGAGCTTCTTTTATTGCTAATTTGTACTTGATTTCATCAAATACTACTTTATTCGGACCTTTTTGATTTTCTTGTATACTTTTCTTGGTAAAATGCCCTAAACTAATATGAGGAATATATTCAATATCATCTCTAAGATGAGGTGTTAAAATTCCTTTATATAACTCATCATGTAATTGGATCATTTCTTTATTTCCTTTTTTTAGTAATAAAAATAACCAGTGATCCCAAGATTTTGTGAATCCCTGGAGTTCGATTTCAAAAGATTTCCAATGGTTCAATACAGATCTTATATGTTTTGAAAGTGATTTTTTTGATATTAGCTGATCATGAATTGGAAAAATAAGGGTAATATGTGGTTTTATTAACTTATAATGGGGATCATATTTCTTCCTAAAAGCTTCTATCTTAATGGTGTTAATATTGGGAAAACAAACTAATGCATAAAATACCATATTTACAACTTAAAACACAGTATATATTTTTTAAATACAATTAATATATTAAAATCATTACTATTGTAAATTAGATTAAAACTAATAATTTATTCAAGAAAAGTAAAAAGTCAAAGAAAAAGTATAGAAAAACAAATAAAAATTAAAAAAAAAAAGGAATTCAATAATTATAACGATTATATCCTTCCTGATATATTTTTATTAAAGTTTTTTCCTTAGGGCTTAATTTTTTTTGTTTTTTCATTTTTTTCGACCTCTTTATTTTTCTAATTATAATATATGTATACTTCTTTATTTAGTTTTGATTATGGAACTCCCTGAGAAGTTCAAACTAAATGAAAAGTATCTGAAGAAAACAAGAAAGTTATATTATAATGACTTTTTTAGAGAGAAATAACGCTAAATTAGTAATGGAGTTATTTTTTAAAAGAGAAAATATTTTTACAATGCCCTAATATAATCGAATCATAAAGAAAGTAATATCTTATTCTTGAAAATAGGTGATTATAACCTCCTTGGAGTTTATGCCACCTGGAGGTTATTTCACCCATTCAACAATATGGAAATGGAAAATTATAAAATAAGCGTAAAAAAAAATAATTCAATAAATTATTTTAGTTCCTTCCATCCAAAACTATATTTTATTGGATTTAATATATAATCTGTTAAACTCTCATCCAAACTCTTATTTATTGACATTTTTAATTTCCTCCATAATTTTTTTTAGTTAAATAAAAATGCTTATTTAATCACATCTCGAAGACCAGGTCGAGAGACTATGACTTCATTCTTTATCTTGATAATCCCTTCCTTAACTTTTTTTTTCATTTTTTTTTACCCTCTTTATTTTCTTAAATATAATATAGATAAACTTCATTTTATAGTTTTTATAACAAAACTTAGAGCAAAGTTCGAATTATTAGTAAAGTGTTAGATAAAAGAAAGAGACTCCCTTTGATGGATTATATCAGAAGGTCATAGTCACGCAATCATATAATATAAAATTGGAAAATCATAAAATCATTATAAAAAAATAAATTTAAATATTTTATCTTAAATCTTTTAATCCAAAGGCGTATTTATTTGGATGTAAAAGATAATCTTCTAGGGTTGCTTCCATTATTTTATTCTTTTTTGACATTTTTAACATCCTCCATAATCATAAAATTAAAAAAAAAATTTATCTGACAATATTTCGAAAAACAGCACGAGCCATAACTTTATTCTTTACATTGGCAATTTCAATCTGATTATTTCTTCTCATTTTTTTTACCTCTTTGTTTTATTAAGTATAATATAGATATGCTACGTTATATAGTTTTTATCTCAAAACTTTAAGGGAAGTTCGAAGTATAAAAAAAGTATATGTAAATTTAAATAGCAGAAAAACCTATCTATAATTAAGCATTATAAATATATTCTTTTCAAATTATGAATGCAATACAATACCCTCCTGAAGAAGTTTATAATCCAACATTATTGGGAAAGAAAAATTTTGAACATATAATTCTTTGGATGTTGTATAACAATAAAGAGGTTGAATGGGCGGATTTTACTAGAGATCCTTTAGAACTTCGATTATCTACATTATCAAAGTATATATCATTATTAAAAAGTCGCGGACTTATTAAAAAAATTTCAAGAGGACGTTATGAAATCACTTCAGAAGGTAGAAGTAAGTTTCTTGAATTATCAAAAGATAGAGGGAAAAAAAAAAAATTAAGTTATCCTCCTAATATAATTAAAAGAAGGAGAAATTATGACCATTGGATTCTTTGGATGGTATATAATAATAGTTTTTGCAAGTGGTCTGATTTTCTTTCTGAACCTCTTTCCATAAATCAATCATCACTATCAAAAAATATGAATTTATTACTGGATAAAGGATTTGTAGAAAAAGATAATAAAAAATATCGCATTACTCGATCAGGGAAATTAGAATATTTTAGGATGCTGCAAGATTATAATTTGGATAGACAATCTATTTTAGATGAAGAAAGTAAACGTATAGAGGAAATTACTAAAAAAACAATAAATTTTCTAAAAAAGTATAAGATTTCTGAGGAAGATATTCAATTCAGATTTCTTAACAACACTTTAAAAATGGATTATACCCGTGTTGAATCAATGTTAACAAAGGAGGAGGATTTTCACAAGATTATTCTTTATATATCAATTAATCATCCGAATCGTTATCCAGAATATATATCTAAAGAAGAATTTTCGAATAAATATAAAATTAAGAAATCTACGTTGGTATATTATATTGACCAAATTATTGAAAATTCTATTTTTCAAATTAAATTTTTTAAATTATCAATAGATCAGGATAAAGACTACTACTTTCAGGAAGATGAAAGATTGGAGATAATGCTTCGAGCCATTACAGAAGAATATATCACAAAATCTACATATTTAAATAAGCTATTTTCAAGGCCAATGGAGATCAGGAATATACTAAATGCTATTTTAGAAGATATTTGTGAAATTTTATTTGATAAGGATTTGAAAGAAGAGCTAAAAATCTTTTTGCCAGAATACATTAATTACTTGGCTTATAAAATTGAAGCCAAAGTCGAATTTAAAGAAACATATGATAAATTAGAAGGAATAATATGGCAGGATATGATAAATGTATTTCAATCAAGAGGATCAGAAGAACTAAAAAACCAATATGAAGAAAAACTTAAAAAAATAGATATGGAAATCGAAAAAGATCCGAAAAATGCTGAATTATATAATTCAAAAATAAAAACCTTACTTTATTATGAGCAACTTAATGATGTGTTGACTTTATTAGATAAAATGCTGGAAATTTTCCCTGAGGATGAAAAGGATATTAAAATAAAGAAAGCTTCAGTTTTTAGAAGGATGCATCAAGTAAATACTGGTTTAACGATTATTGACGAATTAATTGAAAAATATCCCGCAGATACTGACTTACTTAGTTATAAGGCATATTGGCTGCAGTATTTAGATAAAAAAGAAGATGCACTTATTATAATGGAGGAACTCATCAATCAAGCTCCAGATAATGTTATGTATCATGATACTTACGGAGAAATCTTAATGACTTTTGAAGATTATGAGAAAGCTGTAGATGCATTTCAGCATGGATTAGAGTTAGCCAGTGATGAGTGGTATATTCCCCAAACTTATATTAAGTTAGGAATTTGTTATAAAGAACTTAAAAAATTTGAGTTAGCACTTGAAAATCTTAAGAGAGGAAAGGCATTAACAGAAGAAAGAGTAAGCGACATAGAGACTAAACAGAAATGGGTCTCTATAGCTAATCTTTTTATAACAGAAATAGAAGAATTTCTTTAAATCAAGATTTTAAATAATTAGCACTATATTAAGATTCTAATGATATTTCTTTATACTTATAATAGAGGTTCTCAATTATAGCATTAAATGCCTCATCAACACCCTGTCCAGTTTTTGCAGAAGTAATATAATATCCAAGAAAATTTAGTTCCTTTACAACTTTTTGTATATCATTTCGATCTAAAGTATCTTCATTAATTAAATCTACTTTATTAGCAAATAAGACAACAGGAATATCTCCACAGTGCTTTTTTAGATCATCATGCCAATCTTTTATATGTTCAAAACTTCGTGTGCCTAAATCATTTTCTTCAAGACTATATACAATAATAGCTGCTTTAGTTTCCCTATAAAAAGAAGGGCGTAAATAAATGAAATTATCTTGCCCAGCTATATCCCAAAATAATAATCCAATCTCATCGTCCTCAATTTTTTTATTATATTTGGAAAATTGAGCCCCGATAGTCTTTACATAATCATATCTGAAGTGTTCATGAGTGAAATTCTTTATTAAGGTTGTTTTTCCAACGTAACCATCCCCTATTACTGTGATCTTAAATCTAAATTTGTTAGAATCTATCATCAATAATCTGATTGGAGATCAATTTATTTAATTATATATATAAGAAGATTATATTTTTATTCATATAAAATTTCGTACAAAAAGAAAAATAAAAATTTTATTTTAAATAATAAGAGCTCTTTTCTACTTTTTCTTATTAATATTAAATAAGATCAATGCTCTCAATCATTGCAAAATGCTTGTTATATATCTTCTTGAACGTTCTGAGCTAATCTTTACTTCATAAATTATTTATAACTCTCTTTTGGAGTTAGTGATAATTCCTTATATTTATGATATAACTTTTCAATAATAGCGTTGAATGCCTCAATAACACCTTGACCCGACTTAGCAGAAGTAATATAATATCCAAGAAAATTGAATTCATCAACAGTTCTTGCCATTGGAGATTTGTCTAAAGTATCCTCATTAATTAAATCTACTTTATTAGCAAACAGAACAATAGGGATATCTCCACAGTATTTTTTTAGATCCCCGTGCCAATTTTTTATATGTTCAAAACTTTGTGTGCCTAGATCGTTCTCTTCAAGGCTAAATACTATAATAGCTGCTCTGCTTTCTCTATAAAAAGAAGGACGTAAAAAAAGGAAATCATCTTGTCCAGCTATATCCCAAAATATTAACTTAATATTATCTCCACTAATTTCTTTATAATATTCAGAAAACTGAGCCCCGATTGTCT
>Ga0209427_10001589_pt1 | contig 26281 bp, 23 predicted proteins | sample DeeMarSWOR136_30_FD_187465 | JGI IMG/M metagenome (GOLD analysis project Ga0209427, IMG submission 187465) | Marine sediment microbial communities from White Oak River estuary, North Carolina - WOR-1-36_30 (SPAdes) (version 2) | ecosystem: Environmental > Aquatic > Marine > Intertidal zone >...
CAATGCTAGACTTGTAATTGTCGGACCTGATGATGGATTTCTTTCAACCTTAAAGAACCTTGTACAGGATCTCAAGATAGGCGATAAGGTTTTGTTTACTGGTCTACTGTATGAAAGAGATAAGTTAGAAGCGTATGTTGATGCTGATGTGTATGTGCTACCATCAATGTATGAGACTTTCCCAAGTACTGTACTTGAAGCCTGGGCCTGTGGCACCCCTGTAATTACCACAGATCGGTGTGGCATTGCCGATATTGTTAGCAAAGTTGGATTTGTAGTCAAATACGATATAGAGCAGATACAGAATGCTATTTTCGAGATTTTAAGTGATGATAAACTGAGAAAAAAGTTTGGGGCAAAAGGTCTGAAATTAGTTGAAGAAGAGTTCAGTTGGAACACAGTTATAAGAAAGATTGAAACGTTATATGAAACAGTATTAACGAAAAATGACAGGAAATGTTCAACCATCTAATTGATAAATGAATATCAAATGTTTCTAGATGCGCTTCAAAGTTCCAATTTTTTTCTTGAAGTCAACAATAGAAATGTGTTTTTGGATTAATGTTAACATCTCCTCATATAAATCCTTATTGCTGTCGATTAAATTCTTTTTTTCATTGAAATCTTTTTCAATGTCGTATAATTCAACAGTTTCCTTCAGTTGGTTAGTTATAAGTTTATATGGAGCTTTAATACATGAGACAGCCTTTTTAGTCAGGTCATATCTTAAATTAATTAAGTCTGGCCTCGCACTTTCTGAGAATATTGGTGATGATTGTTGTTTTTCTTTTAGTGTACGAAATAAACTCTTGCCTGTGAAACTGGATGGCTTTTCAATAGTGAGTAATTCCAGTATAGTCGGTGATACATCTAGAAGCTGAACAGGAAAATCAATTTGCTTAGATTCTTTCAGGCCATAGATTATAAGAGGAACATGAAGCACTTCGTTATAGAGAATGTCAAAAGCATGGCCAAATCTATCATGTTCCATAAATGCATGACCGTGGTCTGCAAGCAATATTATTAAAGCGTCTTCAAGAAGATTTTTTTCTTCTAAATATCGCCAAAATTTCCCTATGTACTCATCGACATATTTTACTTCGCCTACATAGAGTTTTCTTAGAATTTCTAAATCCCGTTTGATAATTTTTTTGAAGTTAATAGAGCAATTATACTTGAATGCATCTTGACGACTTGAGAAACCTGATAGATATTTCTCTGGAGGAATATAAGGTACATGAGGATCCATGTAGTGCATCCATAAAAAGAATTTTTCTGGTTTATTTGTTTTTAGCCATTTCATAACGTGATTATTAAGCTCTTTTGCATCTAAATACGGAATTTGAAAATCTGCAAACTTATAATAATATTTCTTTAGTAGATGTTGAATATACGTAAATCGAGTTAATTTAAAAGCTTTAGATAGCCAATTTACTATATTTTTCAAATTTTGTTTTCGTGTAATAAATGCAGATGGACTTTTTAGACCGTTCATAAAATCATAAAATTCATTAAAACCATTATCCCATCCTAAACTTCTAGACAAAAATGCGTTTGAATGAAATGCCGTAGTCTTGAATCCATTTTTTCTTAAAGTTTCTGCTAAAGTGATATAATGTGGACGGAGGCGCATTCCTCCATGCATAAGGAAATATGTGGAAGTAAGAATTGCAGGAAAAGATTGATTTGTTCCTGGGCCATTTGCAAAGGCCTTCGTAAACACTAATGAGTCAGCAGCAATTCTATCAATATTTGGAGTCAAACTTGAGCGTTTATTAATACAACCTACGAAATCGCCCCTTAAACAATCGATTGTAATTAGAAATATGCGTTTGAATGTTTTATCGCCCATTTATGGATCCTCGTGATATGATTTCTTCTGATATCAAATTAACGCTTACTACAATCTTGATTTTAGAAATGATTTTATCTTGTTTTTCTGATACAGAATAAAACTGTTTCTAATTTAACCTAATCTCAAGTGCATTCAAATGGTTCCACGATCAAAAATATTCTGATTTCCTCTAATGGCGTTCTGTAGGATTATGGCAAGGTTTTTTTAACTAATAACTTAAACAGTTTTTCATATTTCGAACAACAAACCTCTATAGCAAAGTTGTTTTTCGCATATTTTGCTCCATTCATACCAAACTTTTTCACTAAGTCGGGATTTTGATATAACTTCAAGATAGTTTCTGCAAAATCCTTTGGATTCTTTGGTTTCACGCTGAACCCACACTTAGCTTCTTGTATTATCTTAGGTACATCCCCATCCAAAGGAACGTTTGCAATAACTGCTCTTCCTGCAGCCATTATATCGTTTAATTTCCTTGGCACTGCAGGATAAGTTACCTTATTTTTATCTAACGTAACTATACAAACATCTGATGCGGCTAACAAAGTCGAGTAGGTTTCTTTTGGTTGAAATGGCAGTATGATCACATTTTTTAATTTCAAAGAGTCAATTTTCTTTTCAATTGCTTTCTTCTGAGGTCCTTCCCCCACTAGAAGAAAAACAACATTCTTTTCGTCCTTAAGAACTAGTGCAGCATTAACGATAGTTTCAAGATCCTGTGAGTAAGACATTATTCCCGCGTAAGTTACAACGAATTTTTCCTCGATATCTAGTTTCTTTCTAAGTTCATTATACTTATTGGATACTTTAATCGCTCTGTCATACCAATTTGGAATTATCGTTATTTTGTTTTTGTGCGTTTTTGTTGCAACGTATCGTTTGTTGCTTTCTGAATATACTATTACTTGATCTGATAAAACGTAAATCAGTTTTTCAAGTATTCTGAATATTTTTATTAATACGGGATTTTTTAAAAATCCTAAATCAATTATGGCCTGTGGATAAAGATCCTGTATAGTGATAATTAAAGGAATTCGTTTTATTTTGCTTAAAAGCCAGCCCGCAAATACTAGTGGTAACGGTGGTGTATACACTATAATTATGTCGGTTTTAGCCAATAACCCACCAAAGAGCGTTAGAAGAGGAACGAAGAAATGTTCCATTCCACGTAAGGTTGGAGAATACTTGGGTGCTGGGCTTCGCAGTCTTATTACATTGATACCATCTAACTTCTCTTTTATTAAAAATCCTCCCCGGTATTTTGGAGGTAGATTTACATCATTCGTTACAATGTTATATCTTCTGGGAAAGGTTGTCGCTACGGTTACTGTATGTCCTCTCTCCATTAACCCTTTAGCAAATTCGTAAAATAAATGAGATGCACTCCCTATCTCTGGAGGAAAATACATCACTAGAAGCAATATTCTCAAGTTCTCACCGTTGTCATACCATTACGCTGCTTTTTCAATTCAATTCATTAGTACTTGTATAACCGCATGTTCGACACCTTACGAGGCTTAAAAATCCCAATAAGACTAACTTTCCCATCCAAAATCTACGCTTAGCATATCGTACAATTGTTGATTATGGGGCTCGAAGAACTTTTTCAATTTTTTCCTAGTATGAGTTGACATCTTTGGATATTTACCGACATTGAATTTCTTCGTTATTTTTGGTTGCCACATTGGTAATTCCAGAAAATTTATGACCCTTTTTACCGTTTTAATTGGAGTTTTTGAAAGATTCTCGCTAGAAAGTATCAGAAACTGCTCTCTTGGAAAAAAATTAAACCAAGAGTTGAGCGAATTAATATAAATTCCCCTTGAGAGATACGAATAACTCCTGTAACAATTTTTATTTCCCCATCCACCTCTTTCTATTAAAATCTGCTCTTTTGCACCTTTTAGTCTCTCATCTTCGTTCTCTATTGCATCTCCAAAAGATAAAGGCTCTTGTGTTCTCAGTCTTAAATTATGATGATAATGCGAATAGGCCCTATCAATAGGATTTCTTAGCAACACAATTAATTTTACGTTTGGTACTAAACCTGCAATTCGTCTCGGAGCTAATGGGTGAAAAAAATAGTTGGGATTTGCCTCACCAGTAATACTTTCGTGATTTCGAATCTTTTGAGATGGAAAATGAGCTCGATACCACGGCTCCACTAATTTAGTATTATAATTCTTTGCAAACAGAAACCTGCCAATCTCTTTTCTTAATGGTGCAACTATGTTCGGGTGCTGGATCAAATATCGATACAAAGAAGTAGTTCCAGCCTTTTTTTCTCCAATGATGATGAAATCTGGTAGAATATGCTCTGTCCATGCTTTAATTCTCCAACGTAACCTAAGGCCAATTGCAAATTCCCTTAATTTGAATCCTTTCAATTTTACAAAGAATGTATGGCTAAGATTATTTTTAATTGATTTCATCGACCAACTCAACTTAAAATTTATCCAGTTAATCTAGGAGTTCGAATTAGTTGTCTCCTTATGTTTGGTGAGTATATATTTTAATGGGGAAACATTTCAGTTAAATTAAAACTCTGCATTCTTTTTAATATTCTCCCATTTTTCAATAAACCATTTATGCACTTTTTTTAGCCCGTCTTCAAAGCTCATCATGGGTTTGTAATCTAAAAGTTTCTTTGCCTTCTCAATGGATGATAGAAGTCGATGCTTAACATCCCAGTTTCTTCGTTCTAAATATTCTATTCCTGCGTCATTATCCGTAAGTCTGTTAATTATATGCGCAAGTTCTATAACTTTATGCTCTTTACCAGAGCCAAGATTAATGGCTTCTCCAATGGCTTCATCTTTTATTCCCATAACAAGTAAACCATTTATTATATCATCCACATAGGTCCAATCCCTTGTTTCATTTCCATCACCTGTGATTGGTAATGCTTGTCCACTTCTTGCCCAATAAAAAAAGTTTGGAATAACGTTCCTATATTTTCCTGGAACCTCTCCTGGCCCATAAACATTGAAGAACCTTGCATTGACGATAGGTAAACCGTATAGATTTTGGAAATAGTTTGTGTATAATTCACCAAGCAACTTAGTTACTTGATAGGGTGTATGCAGACTGATTGAGATATCATGTTCCTCAAAGGGCATCTTTGAATCTAATCCGTAAACTCCACATCCAGATGAGGAATAAACAAATCTTTTCACGTTCATGTGATGAGCGTACTGTAATACTTTCAATGTTCCCAATCCATTGACCATCAGGTCGACTTCTGGATTATCCACTGAATTCTGGTTTGCAAAATGGGCCGCTAAATGGAAGACATACTCTGGTCTTTCTTTAAAAACGTGCTTTAAAATCTCATCATCAAGAATGCTACCTTTTACAAATAAAACATTCTTTGCCTTAGGAACATTCCATTCATATGCAGAGGATAAGTCGTCTAGGATGAGTACTTTCTTCGCGCCTAATTCACTTATTTTCTTAGATAAATTACTTCCGATACATCCTGCACCACCAGTTACCAAGATAACTTTGTTTTCATATTTAGAATAAATTTCTTCCAATTCAATCACTTTTCCTGTAATACCACTTCATCCATTCTACTGTTCTTCTAATTCCCTCCTCTGGTGAGATTTTTGGATCATGTTTTAAATCTCTGACAGCTTTTGAGCAGTCTATTTTTTTTACTCCCGTAGTGAATGGTTCTGCTTCTATATAAGTAACAATTGAGTCATTTCTTCCGACAGCCGCCAAAACTAGATCTGAATACTCTTTAATGTCTTTTTCCCATTCAGGTCGCCCACCTACATTGTAAACTTCGCCCGGAATGAAATTCTCTATAATATTGGCAAAAGTATTTGCTGTGTCATCAACATAATCAATTATTCTTTTATGGTTCTTGTAAACAGTATAGGGCATATTAAAAAGAGCATGATATATGAACTTAGGAATGAAACCCTTGTAGGGATTATAATGCTCATGGGGACCATAACAATTGACTGGTCTCACTCTAACCGTCTCTGTTCCATACATCTCAGCGGAATTCATACAAATTAGCTCTCCCGCCCATTTTGTGATCGCATAATCGTTCATCTGATACGTATCGCTTATAGGATTATTGACCATCACATCTTCTAACATAACTCCACTGTAATCTCCATATACTTCTGCACTTGAAAAGAAAACCAATCTAAACTTTAATTTCTCTTGTAAACGGATTAGATGTTTTGTGCCAATAACATTTGTCTCCCATAAGTTCTCATAATATGCCTCACCGTTCCAGCGTCCGTATTCTGCTGCTAAATGATAAACATAGTCAAATTTCCATTTTTCAAATACTCTTTCCAACTGTCGGTAGTTTTTAACGTCTGTTCTTATATAGTTCTCTCGTTCTGTATTATAAAGATCTAAAGCGATTACTTCATGCCCTCTTTTCTTTAGTTCATTTACTAAATTTGTTCCAATGAATCCTGCTCCTCCAGTTACAAGTATTCTCTGAGTTTCCATATTATAATACTCTCCGCAAGAAGACCCTCCAACTTGTTGGGTGGTAGTTCACCAGTCCTTCAACTCATTCGATACAATTTTTCTAAATTTAAATATTACAGTACCACCTTCTGTATACGGTTTCCCTGGATCAACACACTGTAGATAAGCAGAATCCCGGTCTTCTGATGTTGTCAATCCAAGTTTTAAAGGACACCAATCATGTTCTAATATCACAACATAATGAAGCAATGTTGATAATGCATGCGTACATAACGCATCTGTCTTCTCTAAGATGATTTTTGGATCCTCTATTAAGATTCTGTCTCCAACTTTATATACTGGACATTTTCCCTTTATTTCATGAACTACAATCTCAAGCACATTATACTCCCCTTCTAGGTTCTACTTCTCTCAAATTTTTCTTTAATAAGAAATACAGTTCTTGAGGCTTTTTAATCGTTTCTCCAGTACTTGATGAAAAGAATCCATGATTTGAATGTAAACCCCCTTCCCCTACAGCCTTTATTCCATGATCTGAAATTACATATAGGATATCTTTTGCATCCAGCTTTTGAAAAACATCGGCAACTAATCGATTAACTCTCATGTAATAATTCATAGTCTTTATTTTTCTTCCGAAATAAATATGTCCAAGATTATCAAGTGCATTGGTGTACCAAAAAATGAAATCATAGTCCCCTTCTAAAAGACGTAAGAGGTCTTTTCTTACATCTTTAATTTTTTTCAAGCAGTTTTTTTCGGCATAATCTTTAAAATCCTTCCCCATAAAAGCAATTTGTAATAATTTTGATTTCCTTGAAACATTAAACCCCGGTATTTTGTTGTAAACAGGGTTTGTCGCATGATCAAAAATTGTATCATAATGGTTTCTTTCTAGATAATTTAGTGTATATTTCATAGGATTGCCTTTAGCTCGAGGTATTATCTTGTCCCACATTCGGGCAATTATTCCCCTAAATCGAAGTGGGATTATCATTCTTAAAAGATTCATTTTTTTAGAATCATCGGTCAGAACATGAGCAGAAGCAGATTTAAAGACTGTCATCATTTCTTGGATTACTCTTCCAGTTAACATTGATGCCCAGATTGGCGGGGTAACAACAACACTAAAGTCTTCTAAGTTTGTTCTTACGTACGCATTGAGTTTTAGAGCATTTAACTTAAATTCTTTTACTAAATCATATTCAAGACCATCCAAGCCAAGAACTATAATCATCTTTTGACCTCTTAGAACTTCGAATTATTTCTTCAAATCAACGAAAGATCTTCCAACTTTTTATAAGCATTTTAAGAAGAAATGGTGATCTTAAAGTCTTTGCAATTCTAAAGAGTAATATAAAGAGCTTAAAAGGTTGATATTTAACTCCTTCTTCCATCAAAGAAAAAGCATCATACTTTTTGTTTTGCATTAGCAACAAATTAATCCAATAATTATAGCTGCTAATCATCTCCTTTTTTTCAGTTAGAGATAGAGGTGATTTCAAGTAATTATTTATCCCCTCAATGATTAATGTTTCATCTAGTCCTTTTTCTCTTGCACTCGCTAATTGTCTTGCGAACATTCTCATTCTTGTTTGAAGAACAATATTTTTTAAAGTAAAGGCACTATGGTCAATTCGGCGTTTATATAGGAGATCTGATAGATTAGCAACTTCGAATTTTTCTGCAAATCGTAACCACAAATCATAATCTTGTGACGAAGAAAAAAATTCCCGATAGCCTCCCAATTCGATGAAAGCCTTCCGATTAAATACTACTGAACCATGGCAAAAGTAATTATGTCGTTTAAGACCTTTTTCTATTGCAGCGTAATCACATGGGTATGTAATCTTCTGGAGAAACCTCCCACTCTGATCGATAATAGAAGCCCACGTTCCAAGAAGAGCAATATTTTGATGCCTTTCCAAAAACTTGAACTGTTGTTCAAGCCTATTAGCAATAGAAACATCATCCGCATCCTGTCGTGCAATATATTTTCCTTTTGCTAGAGCGATCCCTTTGTTTAAGGATTTCACCAGCCCCATATTTTCCTGATGAATTAGAACAATACGTGGATCTTTAAAGGACTCAAGAATCTCTTTAGTTCGATCTGTAGAACCGTCATTTATAATAATAAATTCGAAGTCTCCGAATATCTGGTTAAGGATGCTATCTATAGCCTCACGGACATGTTTTTCACCGTTGTAAACAGACATTACAACACTAATTTTGGGATTCTTTATCATGTTTATTCTCACTATTTTGAGTATCCTTCGCTCTTAGATATTTCTGTAACTGGTTACTATATTATCGTCTTTAATTTGGTGGTAATTGTCTTAATATCAGGTCTTATGAAAATATTTTATCGGTATTTGGTTCTGGTTTTTCGGAATAGACTTTATTTAACTCAAATAGTTCTAGTATCTCTAGTGTCCTCTTAATCATTGTTTCACTCACATCTTTTTTCCATTGATTAATCAGGTTTTCTCCTGTTAAAATCGCGCTATCCTTTCTTATCATAATTGGCTTCTTAGCCTGGTGAAACACTTTTTCAGAATGTTCTCTTCCAATAAATTCAAAAAGTCGATTAATTTCTTTCAAGGGATCCGTGCACATGTTCTCGTAGCAAACTATATGCATGTTACTGTTTCGGAACTGTTTTAAGACTACATAGGTTTCGATACACCAAAGAAATACGTGTTTTTCGAAGTCAGTTTCACATTTTTTTATTTCGCCTAAAAATTGCTTTAGAAAGTCTTCAATGAGCTCTGATTGAGATAACAAACTATCAAGATGATTGTCCCAGTTCAATTTTAATCTTGAATTTGCAACTGCACAAGGATGCCTTAGTACTAGAATTATAGGAATTTCCGGGAAATGCGTTTTTATCCATTTTAAAAACAGGTTTATTCGAATATCTTTTACAAGCCTATATTCACAAGAAAATTTCTTGTTAAATTTGTCTATCCACTTATTTCGTATATTACCAGATAGAATCTTGTTCGCAGGCTCAAGGAATTTCTTATTGTTATTGTTAGGTCTGATATATTGCCTATACTTAAATTGTTTGCATTCTGGCACATATTTGGGCATGAATGGCTCAAACATAAAGCGGTAATCGTTATTATAATTAATCATATTTGCGATCCAAGTAGTACCACTTCTGCCTGTGCCTGCTATAAGGATAGTTTTTCGGTAATCTTCATTAGTATCGCGAAAAAACCTGCTAAATAAAAGTCTGGAGTTTATTTTCTTTCGGAAAACAGAAGTGATTTTTTTCAGCTCCATCTCAGGTTATTTAATCGGTTCATAGGTTTTCCATTCTAGAATGCTACCTGTTAATTGAATTTAATATTAAATTCCTTAGAATTAACCATAATTATTTATCGATGACTTTTTACAAAAAATACTCCTGTAATTAGAGATCAAGTATTTACACTATATTTATGAAGCCAGTACTTCTTTTATAACGTTTAATTCCATCTTTATTATCCGATCTAAGGAATAATTTTTCAATATATATTGTCGAGCGTTCTTGCCGAGTTTTGTTTGAAGTGCATCGTCAGATAGAAGTGCTTCAATTGCTTTTGCAATGCTCATAAAATTTGTTTGGCATAGATATCCTGTGACTAAATGTTCTATATCTTCTTTTATCCCAGTAGTATTTGCTCCGATACAAGGTATGCCACAACTCATTACCTCAAGCAATGCCTTAGGATGTCCTTCAAAATAAGATGGAAGAATGAAGACTTTTGCCTGATTTATTATTTTGGGCAATTCAAAATTTGGAACCACGCCTATTAATTTAACGTCTAAATCATATTTGTCTATTAATTGTAGAATTTTGCTCTCATAACAACAACTACCAACCATCGCCAAGGAAACATTATATTTTTCCTTCTTAAGAGAGTTGATGGCTTTTAGTAAATTTTCAAGATTTTTTTGTCTGGAACCTCTGCCTATAAAGATAAGATCATATTTCTTTGGCGTTTTTGGAATCGATATAAAAACATCAGTTATGATATAATTCGGGATGACCTTTACTTTTACTGGATCAAGCTGATAACGATTTAAAACTATCTCACGTTGCCAGGCAGATGTGACGACTCCAATATCCGCGGAAATAAATGCTTTTTGTTCTAGTTTTATGGCTGCTCTGATGATATTCTCCTTTCTGTGTCTTTTAATCATGTGTCTACTGTATAAATAGCCGCATCTAACGATCAATTTCTTCCTAAATTTCTTCTTAAACCATATCGGTATTTCAGAGCCCTGAATCTGATTTGTCTTTAATATGTCTGTGTTTTTTACTTGAGGAAAATGTTTTATCAAAAGTTGAATTATTGGACTCACTCTATTATGCCAGGTGACCGGTAGAAGTTCTATAGTTTCCAGCCTATCAGAATACGTTTTGTCTTTGTAACCTCCATACGTTACCATGTTAACGCGGTTCAAATGAGTTGTTAGTCTCTTATAAAGTGCAAGTTCACGGTCGATAATTCCGATATCTGCCCAGTTCTTTAAACTCATCCGTTTAGTGAAAAACAATGTCAGAGTGGTATCAGCAAGTTCCATAATTAATACCTTATTACATTTTCTCCCAGTTCATATATTTTTACTTTCAATAACTTCAATAATTCGTCTTGCTCTCTTATTCCAATCAAAATGCTTTATAATTAACTTTACTGATGAAAAAAGAGTATTGTTATTCCTGAATTCAGATAAATTTCCGTAAAATGGTCATTTGCTTTAATTGATTGTGCAAAGGCATCGTTTTCTAAAATTATATAGGAAACATTATTTTGAGAACAGTATGAGACAACGTTTTCTGGAGAATGACCATAGATTGTACTATCACTGATAAGCGTTCTGGGATATAGTATAGTAGAATATGGTCTATTGTTACCTGTTAAAAGTAAAACTACGGTATCTTCAGGAGAATTATCGTAAAGCCAAAGAGCAGCCGTAACATCCTCAGAGTTATACCGTCTTGAAAGTGTTGCGTGATATCCTCTAGCCATTCCAAAAAAAACCTGATAAACTAGGCATATTACAATAATAAAGTGAATTATATAAGACTTCATATAGCCTTTTTTGCATAGAGGGATTTTAACTTTCCTGAAGGTCTTTATCATACTCCATAAACCTTGTGCAGCCAAAGTAGATGCAAAAATCGAAAATGACGGGAAAATTCTTATGTTCTGCCACGCAGCATTAATAAAATTAATTAAAATAAAAGTCTCTAAAAAACAGATCACATAAAACATTCGTTCAGATGAGCGGTCTAATAAAAAATAAATGACTCCAATAAACGCGAAGGCCAAACTATAACCAAACGTCCATTGTGTATTATCACGAAACAAAGCTAAAAGGGAAATATTTGTATTAAAAGAAATAGAATAGGTAAATCTCAATAATCTCCGGGTAAAACTTGGTAGTAGTAGGCTTCCACCAATTAGCCCCACTATTGTTAAGGCTGAAACCTTATAAGGTTTATATAAAACGAAATAAACAAGAGTTGGCAAGATAATAGGGCCAAAACTACTAAAACTAGTTAATCCTAACCCTGCTACAACAAAAAGTCCGAGAATATCGGCTTTGAGGTTCTTTTCAAAAAGAAATAAGCCAAGAACGATTATAAGGAACAATCCAATTGATTCTGTAGTATAGATTTTTCCTCTCCAAATAACTAATCTTGAGGTTCCATAAAGAAGAACTGAGTAGATTGCTAATTTATCTGAATTAAGAAATTTTTTGGAAGCGATATATACTCCTATATTTTGTAAAAGACTTAGAAATGGTCCGATAAATAAGATTATGTAGTAAGGGTTTATTAAATTAGGCAGGAACATAGCAGCTAAGAAATAAGCTGCACCACGTGGAAACTGTATGAAATAGCCATATGCAGTATAGCCGCTCTCCGCTAAATCGATTATAAGGTGACCTTTTTCAACAATTTTCTTACTTTCAATGAGCCAGAACCACGTATCACTAACAGGCAAAACGATGCTCTTTAATAAATCGTTTAATTCAATAAGCACAATAAAAAACAATACCGATATTAGAAGTATAGTCGACGTATTAATTTTAATAAGTTTTAATTTGATGAGTAGATCCTTCCTTAATGTGTCCCTTTTTAGTTTATTTTTTATGCTTCTGTATAACTGAAAAATCTCTTTGTGATAAAGGAAAAATATAAGGCATGGGAATGGTAGAATGGATATTGTCAACGTAATTAAGTTAATAATCAAAAATAGATCAAGAAGATAACAGATTATTACTAAATAACTAATTCCTACTCCAATAGCTAAAACAAGTAACTCAATGACTCCAAATCGTTTAAAATCTCCAAATAATAAACTCAATATTGAAAGTCCTGGCATGATTGTAATTACTACAAACCAAACAAAAAGCAGTACAATATTAATCACGGTTGGACCTCTTTGATGTAATATCAATGCGTGTTATACGTTTTTTTCATGCTATTTAGTTATCTTTTTTGGCTACATGAAATCTATTCATAGATCGCCTGTAAAGTTAAGAAATCTTTTGGTTTTTGAAGTATCCTCTTCGGTCCTGAATTTTACATTAATAAGCAACTAAAAGATGTGCGGCAAATGCAATATAGCAGCCTATTAAAAAGACCATGAAAAGAGATTTGTTTTCAAGTTTCAAGGAAGGGGCTATTAAAAACATTAATGCGAACCCTAAGTAATATGCCCAGCGCTCTGGATGTAAAAGTGGAAAAATGTAGCCTAGAATAACTAGAACAATTGTAACAATGATCCACATACTCCAATGTCTTTTAGGTATGTTCTGGTAATTTAATACATAATACACCAGAAATAGACCAATAGAAATAAAGATTCTGATAGTTGGAAAAATTAAGGCATCTGGCCAATGAGGGAAAAATCCTCGACGATTAGGATCATATTCTAGGAAGGTGCCTTGTGAAACTAAAATCTGAAATCTCCCAATAGAAATGTAATAAATTGTGTAAGGATCAATAATCAGCCAAAAGGGCAATAACAAAAGAAATACTACAGCAATTACTATGACAAATTTCTTTAAACATCGTTCTTCTCTTGCAAGGTTAAGTAGCAATAAGAAAAAAAGGCTAGCTGTAACAATGTGAGTTGCTACACATAAAGAAAGAAAAATCGAGGTTAAGATCGCTTTTTTTCCCCAAAAATAGAATGCTAATAAACCAAATGTAATGGCAAATAGATTTTTTATTAGATCCGCTTCAAATTTAAGGATTACGGGTGAAAAGATGTATATCAAAGCCCCTATTGTTGCCGTTGCTTCTTCGAAGCGTTCATGTAGTATTTTATAAATTATACTCAGATTGGCGACACTAAACATAATAGAAACAACAGATATAAAGTGTACAGGAAAACCAAGAGCGACAATGCCGGCTAAAAGAAAAAATGCTACGGGCTCACCAATCAAATAGAGGTTAAGTCCGTTAGGGTTATTGAAGATACTCCAAATAATCAAATCGAGATCTTGTGCAATTGAATTCACAATTGAAAAATAAACTGGAAGATCTGCACCAACCCATTTATCGCCTCCTCTCCATAAGGCAAAAAAGGAGATGACCGCATGTAATGGAAGGAGATATCTCAATTTTATTTTTTCTAAAATCTGAATAGAGGTAGTTTCAAATCCTTTTATGTACAACAAGGCGTATATAATTGGCAAAATAATCAAAATTGGGATACTTATTAGATAAATAATTCCTCCCGGTCTTCTATAGTAATTGGCAGCTATATTAATCGATCTTTCTACAAAGAAAAGAATGGATTGTAAAAATATGATACATAAAATTATGAAACAAACTATAACAACAATAATAATGCCTTTTTTGTATTTCTGGAATATCTCATATGTTGTCTGAGATATTTTGTTCACAAGATACACCACTGAAACTGGATCATCTAAAGATTTTTAAAAGTTTTTTCTGGTTCCACATCAAGAAAAAAATAATTATTGTGGAGATACGAGAAAGGCGAAATAGATGCCCCGAACTCTTGAAGAAGAAATAGAATATTTTGATCGCTTAGCAAATAGGAAGGATGCTTCTGCTTCTATAAAGCAGAGAGTTGTAGAGAAATCAAAAATTATCCAAAATTTGGTCATTAAGCCATATAAATTTGGTTTAGATCTAGGATGTGGCTCAGGGTTATTTGTTCCAATCCTCCAGAATTGGACTTATCTTGGAGTAGACATAAGTTCAAAAAGCATAAAGATCGCAAAAAAACAATTTCCAAAGCAGGATTTTTTTGTAGCGAATGCATATTATCTCCCTTTTAAAGATTCTTCAATAGGATTAATTTTTGGAAATGGTGTTCTTCATCATGTCGGTCTAAATATTTTCAGAGAACTAGTTCGAGTTATGAAACGAGGCGGAATCTTTATTGCTTTCGAGCCGAACCAAAGGAATCCTATTGGTGCTAGAAAAGTAGCTACTGTCTGTGAGACTGGTTTAAAAAAGGAAGAAATAGAAACTGTTTTACAAAGGTTTAATCTTAAATATTCCATAAAAACTAAACATTGGATCCCAGATTGGTGGACTGGAATTAAACGTAAATTGGCTAGACCTATTGAAATTATTCTCGAAAAGATACCCTTTGTTAAGGAGTTCGGTGGATGTCTATTAATTTATTTCAATAAGTAATAAACGCGATATGAGTATAAAATTAGTTCAAATGCGAAAAGAACTCCCCTGATGAAATACATTTGTTATCGGAAGCCTTGAAAGCAAATCGAGATGATTTGATTTGAATACAAGAGTTCATATCATGAATAAAATAGAAAACGTATTTACTAGGTTTAAGAGAGCGCTAAATGAGCGTTTATCGCTTCCATCCCTTTTTATGGGCGTTTTTATATACCTGCTAGTAAGTTATCTCTTTGCAGGCACAGAATTTTACCGGATAAGTCATTGGACTTTAGGACGAAGCGTAGCCCTTAACGCCATTTTGACATTTAAAGTTCAGTTGGTATTGAGTACTTTTTCTTCAGAGATTTTTAACTCATGGTTTAAACAAATTGTTTATCAGGGAATTGCGGGAGGTATCACTGGATCTTTTGTTAAGGAGGAAGTTAATAGTAGCATAGCCATTTGTAGCTCTACTCTTCCTTTTTATGCAATTTTGGTATTACTATCAAATATCTCACACATTGGTTTGATTGCTGTCTTTTTTCTTGCAGGATTTCTAATAGGCGTAGCTGGAGGGATCATTGGAGTTCTTTTTTATAAAGAAATCTCGGAAGAAGATACGTTGAATAAGGAGTAACCCTTAGAAACAAAATGATAATTAAAGGAGGAAAAAATGCTGATTTTAATAACTGGTGGTGCCGGATTCATTGGAAGCCATCTAGCCTCAGAATTACTAAAAATGGGATATTCAGTCCGTATCATAGATAATTTATATACCGGAAAAAAAGAAAACGTTCCTAAAAATGCAGAATTTATCTTTGGAGATATAAGAAAAATTAACGATCTGAAAGATCTGCTAAAAGATGTAGAATGCATTTTCCATCATGCGGCACATGTAAGTGTTCCCGAATCAGTAAGAAACCCAATTCTAGATTTTGATATAAACGTCAATGGGACTTTTTTTTTGTTAGAGGATGCTAGAAAAAATGAAGTCGAAAAGTTCATTTTTGCTTCTAGTGCAGCAATTTATGGGACAACGGGAGAGAAGATACCTGAAACGTTTGAAAAAAATCCTAAAAATCCTTACGGACTCAATAAATTGATAGCGGAAAAATATTGTCAGCATTATTACAGATTATATGGATTAAAGACAAATATTCTCCGATATTTTAATGTTTATGGACCAAAAAAAAGAGGAAATGCTGTGGATGTTTTTATACGCAACGCGTTGGCACAAAACCCCTTAAAAATTAATGGTGACGGTACACAATTTCGAGATTTTGTGCATGTGAGTGACGTAGTTGGAGCTACTATTTCATGTTTTTTGAGTGATCTATACGGAGAGATTTACAATGTTGGAACTGGGATCGCAACAAAAGTTATTGATCTAGCTGAAAAAATTATTCAAGCAACAAGGACTAGTTCAAAGATTTTGTTCGAATCTCCACGACCAGGAGATATTAAAGGTATTACTGCTGATATTAAGAAGATACAAAGGGATTTATCATTTGTTCCACAGTATTCGATAGAAAAAGGTTTGCTAGAAACATTGCGCTTTTACAGGCAATAAAGCAAGAAAGCATCAATGCTTTAGCATGAGGTAGCTCACAATGAGGAAAGAGCCTCTCCGCTTTTGTGAACATAGTTAATGTGGTATTATTATATAATACCATAAGTTCTTCGCCCGTCTTTAGGACGGATATTTCACAATCGAGCGTATATCGTTACTTGTGCATCATAATAAATCCTATTCAGCCCGATTATATTATTTAAATCGGAATTGCTAACACGGGGGCTTAAAGAACTTATGAAAACATAATATGTCTCAAGAATAGAATCATAGTACTCAAATTTGCGGTATGGTCTCATCTGATAGACTGTTCTTGAATCTAATAAATAATATGAAAGCCAAAAGAAATTTGCCCCCATCTCTTGATTTGCGAGTACAGCTACTTGAGGTTCAGCATTATCTTCCAACCAGTATGCTGCCTTAAACTCACGTGCTGTTATTAAAGGGGGATAAAAATAGTCAAAGTAGACGACTGAGACGATATCATAACCACTCATTGATAAGCACATACTTAATACAATGAGACTGGATTTCCAATGTTTTCTAAATTTCTTAGTAAATAAGATATGTGTTAAAGCTAATCCTCCTAAAAATGATGCTGGAATAAAGGCAAATAAATAAAATCTTTCAGGGATACGGACAAGAAAATACCAGAAGCCAAAAACTGGTCCTGACAGCAACCAAATTGCATAGATGGATATCAAAAAGGATGTGCCAAAAACATATTGTAAATCTCTTTTCTTTATAGAAAAATAGACGCCAATGAGAGCTAAGGCATCTGTGGCTACTGAAAAAAACCAGTTATTTCCCAGTCGTGCTAGTGGTATGACTGCAGGTATTGGTTCAATAGGCTTAGTTATAGAAATTAAGAATCCAGGAAAATAAATTGAGTAAATGATGGCTGCTACAATAAACGGGATCATAGAAATAAGCCATTGGAATCCAATGTTTTTCTTATGTTGCACAACAAGGGCAGCGAGAGAATACGTTATCATTACAATGAAATACACTAAAAAGCATACTTCATGTGTTAAGGATGTTAACGCAAGGTAAAAAAATGCAAGAAATCCGAATAGGAATTTTCTGCGGGAATTGATGCATTTAATTGTAAAAAAGAGACTCCAGATTAAGAAATATATGCCAAAAACATTTCGATATAGATCGCCAATAAGTCTAATTGATTCTGCACACATAGCAAAAAGAAATGAACTTAAAATGCCTGTTTTTTCATTATTAGTTATCTCAGTTGTCAAGAGGTAGAAAGGAATGATCGAAAGTGAATAAATTAATGGGATCACTAAACGAGGCATTATTATTAAATCCAGCCCATTTGACACAAGGAAAATGTAAAGAATGTAGAAGGGATTTCTAGGTAAGTTTTGTTCCCAGGCACTCGAAGAGAGTATCATTCTTCTGAAATATCGCGGAGTATCCCAACTTCCCGTTCGTGGATAATATCGAATGTATGTAAAATAAAATCTAATCAGGAAACTCAATAAGATTATCCACAATAGCATGAGAAATAGTTGTTTTTTCTCTATTCGTCTATGAAATAGAGCAGTTGTTTGAGTATCTTTTTCAATTAATTCTGACATACCTTTAATTCCAAAGACCGTGATAAAGGGCACGCCAAGAGAAAGTACAACCATCGATAAAAACGGAGAAGACTGGAAAGTTCTCATAAGAATATAAATTATTGATATGGGTGCAATCAAACTTATGATCACTACAAGAAGTTTTCTTTTGTTCTCTACATTTGATAAAGAAATAGATTTAGAAAAACCAGAAAAAGACCCAGATCTCAGAGCAAATATGATTAATAGAACAACAAGTGCGAATAGTTCGATAAATCGATATCTGTAAATGATATGAGCACTTATGACAGTTGTAAGAAAATCTTGAAGGTTTTCTATTACCATAAGAATCATCGAATCATTACATGGGACAATTTTTATTTGGAAATCAAAATTACGTAAAATATACCGCGATCTAGTTAAGAACTTATGTTAGATCCGATATTTATGAAATACAGGTTTAACATTCTATTGAGGGAAAAAAGTATAATGAACATCCTTATGGTCACCCCTCACTTCTATGAACCTCCAGGCGGTAATTATTTCGGTATGAGGCTATCTCTCGAACTTGCCAAACGCGATCACAATGTGTATGTCATCTGCTCTAAGGTGAGGAATACAGAGGCCTATGAAGAATTTGATGGTGTAAAGGTTTTTAGAAAAACCCCCTTAATTTATATGCCCAATCTACCCTATGCCGCAACATTTATGGTATCTGAAATCTCTAGATACATTAAACAATTTAATATTGAAATACTTCATGTTCATTCAATTCATTATTTAAGTAGTCTCTCTGCTGCCATTGTTTCAAAGATAAAGGAGTTTCCATACCTCCTTTCAGTATTAGGCATGACACAGACATTTGATCGAAAGCTTGTGGACATTGTTTTTAAGATATATGAATCTACAATCAGTAGGTTTGTCGTTAAGCAAGCATCATTAATAGTACCACTTGCAAAAAGATTAGTGACGCGTGCTTTATGGCTTGGTGCATCACCATCCAAAATCAGAGTTATTCCAAATAGTATTGACCCAGTCATATATGCTCCAAATAAGGAAGGATCTAAGATTAGAACACGATTTGGAATCAATGAAGATGATGAGGTAATTGGATTTGTAGGACGACTTGTTCCCCTTAAAGGTGTAAAATACTTACTTGAGGCTTTGAGATTAATAAATAAAAAAATGGATCATGTTAAGGTATTGATTGTAGGGGATGGACCCCAAAGGAAAGAATTGGAACTCCTAGCAAGGAAAGACAAAAACTTTAACATTATATTTACAGGATTTATTCCAAAAGAAGAACTGCCTAACGTTTACTCTGCTTTGGATATTTTTGTCCTCCCCACCCTTACAGAAGGATTGTCTAATACTATTTTGGAGGCAATGGCTTGTGGGAAACCTGTTATTACAACACCTGTTGGTGGTAATACTGAATTAGTCGAGGATGGAAAAAATGGTTATTTAGTTATGCCTAGATCATCGAAAGAACTTGCAGAAAGAATATTAGACTTGATACATTCGCCTAAGAAAAGAGTTCAGATGGGACAAAATGGAAGAGAAAAAATCAAGAAACATTTTACATGGGAGAAAACTGTCCCAAAATACGAGGAGGCCTATGAATATCTTCTAAGTAAACCTATCAAAAAGTTGTGAGGAAATCATGAAATTATTATTTTTCTCGGACAGATTAAAAAGAGGCGAATTCGCAAGTTTAAGAGCAAGAAAAGAATTTAAATCGTCTTTAAAGAAGAAAGGAATAATTTGTAAGATAGTGGATCTGAAATCTTTTTTCTCTCCTAAAAAATACAGATTTGTGGAAATGTATCGACATATTAGCAGAGATTCACCTGATTTCATTATGATTGATACAATCCCATTAATAGGATCGTTTTCTCTTATATTGAAACTATTTAAAGCATATCCACTTTTTGTACGGCTTAGAGGAGATTTTTGGAAAGAATTGCATCACCAACGTATTTATCACGAAAACTCCGTTTCTTTGGTAAAAAACATGGCAAGAAATGTTCTAGGAAATCTTTGTTTAAAATATGCAAACGCAGTGTTTCCAGTTTGTGACTATCTTAGAGATATAGGTATTAAACATCATTTACAGCCTGAAAAACTTTTTACCATTTACAATGGTGTAGATGCGGACAGATTTAATATAAAAGAGAATGGAGAGATTTATAGAAAGAAATATGGTATTACTGATAAAAAACTCCTCGTTTGTGTTTCAAACTTCAATTTTCCTGAAAAGGTTGAGGGGTTAATATATTTCTTGCCGGCAATTAAGAGAATTTTGAATGAAAATCCAGATGTTAGATTTCTGATAGTTGGCGATGGACTTTTCCTTAATTGGGTAAAAGGTCATATTGCGAAGCATAAAATTAGTTCACAGACTATTATTACGGGCTTTGTGAGTGATATCGAGCGTATTTATGCAGCGGCAGATATAATGTTATATCTTTCTTTTCAAGATGCTTTACCAACCGTTCTGTTGGAAGCATCTGCTAGTGGGAAGCCTATTATTGCAAATAAAATAGGAGGCATTCATGAAATAATCATAAATCAGAAGACAGGGATTCTTATTGATAAATATGACAGAGAGTCACTGTATACCTATGTAACGCAATTCCTAGATAACGATCAGCTAAGAACTAAATTTGGTGAAATGGCTCAAAAATCGATAAATACGCGATTCAATTGGAATGTAATTGGACGTCAATTTGCAGATATTTTTCATAAACTAATGAAATAGAGATCATATATTAAAAACAAGATTTCTAAGGTAATTCAAACAAGACAACCAGAATGAGCTTTGGGTCAAAATGGTAAGAGTTCTCTTTGTTACTGAACGATGGTTTCCTCAGGGAGGCGGTGGAGAAATTGATCATCATGGAATCGCATCCTTTATGGCTAAAGCGGGCCTTGAAGTATTTGTGTTGACTGGTGAGTCCCCTTCTCTGCCAAAAGAGATTCCTCACCCATTCAAATTTTTGCTTAGATTACCAACGAATTATATTCCTGATGAGAAGTTTTATTTTGTCAATCTATTAAAACGCATTTTTTTCATTTTTAAATTATCAAAGAAAACAATTTTCATTGTTCGTAAATATAAAATCGACTTGATTCATACTTCTACACCCTTGCTTAGTACGCTTCTTTTTTTAATAGGAACGTGTTTAAAAAGACCGTTGATAACCTCAAATTTTTCATACTTCCTAAATAGGTGGCAAAAAATACTAAACAACTATTTGAAAGCAAAGCTATTTGAAATCATTGAATTAATTGCATATAAACTTCCCTATTCTTGTCTTATTTCAGTAAGCCCTAAATTCATTGAACTTGTACGCAGATATGGCATCAAAACATCTATAGTTCATATACCAAATGCTATAGATTTCGATATCTTTAATCCCCATGTTGATTCAAAAAATACTAGAGAAAAATACTTGCCTTCAGATGGAAAGTATTTAATATCCTTTATCGGGCGATTAGTTCCTCAAAAAGGAATTGATGTACTTATAAAGGCAATTCCAAATATAAACTCATTTGTGAATAACTGTATTTATCTTATTGTTGGAGAAGGGCCTCAAAGAGAAAAGTTAGAAAACATTGCAAAAAAGTTAAGCATCAAAAATATTGCTTTCATAGGGATGATCCAGTATTCTAAGATCCCTAAGTTAATATCTGCTTCAGACATTATGATTTTCCCCTCTCTTGGTGCAGAAGGTAGCCCAAGAGTTCTTTTAGAAACAATGGCATGTGGAAAACCTGTAATCGCTACTAAGATTAGAGGTGTTACAGAATTGATTATCGATGGGAAAACCGGGGTCCTCGTTGAGGAAGGCAATGTTCACCAAATTACAGAAGCCGTAATTTCCTTACTAAGAAATGAACAAAATCGAGAAGAGATTGGCAAAAACGCTTATGAATATGTAAAAGACAAATTTTCGTGGAAATATGCAGGAAATGAAACCCTAAAAATCTACCGTCAAGCAATCTCCTCATATAGGAGATAACACATTTTTGGCTTTATTTCTCAGATATTGAGGAAAAAATCGATTTTAGCAATCCGTACCAATATGTGGACATTTTTTTCTTTGGTTTGCCAAAAGCTCTTGGTGTAATATTTACAGGAACTTCAAGAATCTTAAAACCCGCCAACGCTCCCTTTATTAGTAGTTCTGGAGCTGAATATTGATCTTGTTCTAGTTTGAGTTTTTCCAAGACCTCTCTTCGCAATGCGCGAAATCCACAAGTAAGGTCACTAATTTGTAAACCTACCAAATTTCGGACAAGCCAAGAAAAAAATTGAATTCCCAAATATCTTACAAGAGTGGAGTTATGTTCGCCTTGAAACCTTGATCCAACTACGATATCAGCTTTTCCATTTTTTATGAACTTTATTAAATTTGGAATTTCCTTTGGATCATGTTGTCCATCAGCATCCAAAGTAACGATGATATCTGCGTTTTCTCTTTTTGCGATAGTGAAACCTGTTCTCAGGGCCATTCCTTGACCAAGATTCAAAGGAAGTTGAACAACAAACGCTCCTGCTTTTTTGGCCTCTTTTTTTGTCCCATCACTACTCCCATCATCTATTAGAAGCGCCTTATCAACGAAGGGAAGGACTTCTGATACAACTCTACCAACTGAATTAACTTCTTCATATGCGGGAATTATTGCAAAAACCTTATGTTTAGTTTCTTTCTTCATTTTTTCCTCATTCTTTTGTTTATAATTCGTTAAATTCGTTTTTGATCCATGAAAGAAGTGAACTAAAAACTTTATGATTTACAGAGAAGTTTAGGTAATTTATATAATTGATATATTCTAGGATTGTCTTATGATTTTTTAGTATGTCTTTAGATCTCCTCCCCTATTTGAAACTCTTTAGCGACCCTTTCAATCCCCTATCCTTTATTAGAATAGCAAAATAAATCACAAGATAATAAAAAAGTCTTGACGAAGTAGAGAACATGAACGAATTAATCAAAACCGTTGAAAACGTTTATTTAAAACTCAAAAAGATTTCTGGAATGCAAATAGTTACTTTGTCAGTACTATTTGTCGTTGGGTTATCATTTCGACTATGGCGTATCAATTCCTTTGGACTTTTTATTGATGAAGAATCGGTTTTTGCATACATCGCCTCTGATATTTTGAGGGGAAAAATCATCTATAAAGACATGGTAGATAGTAAAATGCCCTACTTCTATTTTAGCATAGCACTAATGTTTTTTCTATTTGGGAAGTCTATAATTTATCCGAGATTGCTGACTGCATTTTTGAGCACCTCAACTCTTGCTTTCATCTATCTTATTGGTAAAGAATTATACGATGGAAAAGTAGGGCTAATCGCTGCAGGAATATATGTCTTGGACCCACTAAGTATTGTTTGGTGTAGATATGTTATGACGGAGCCCTATATGACCTTTTTTGCAACTTTTGCAATTTTTATGTATCTTCTGTATCGCAAAAAAGAAAATAGTTCATATCTATTTCTTTCGGGATTTTTTTCTGGAGTTTCGTTCTTTATGAAGCAACCAGGAATAGTAACATTTTTTGTTATCATAGTATGTATTTTCATAGATATTTTTGAAAAAGGAGTGAGTAATAAAAAAGGAATTCTCACCAAACAGATCTTTATTTCTCTATTGGGGGTAATTATAGCATTACTTCCAGGATTGACCTATTTATTGCTACATAACGCGTTTGGTGACTTTATTCAGTGGTGTTTTATTCAAATAACGGTATATAAAGCTCTCATATCGGCTAGACTTAAAATATTTTATGTGGTATTGAATTATAATTTGCTTATTTGGACTCTAGGGTTGAGTGGCACACTCTTAACTCTTAAAAGAAGGAGTCAATCGGATCTAATTGCACTTTCTTGCTTTTTGATTCCTTTCGCAATACTTGTTTCTTTACCAAGCTTTTTAGATCATTATTTCCTTCAGGTCATTCCCTCTTTAAGTATTATATCGGCTGTGTTTTTTTCGAAATTACTTTTCTTTGCTCAGCAGCTGCAAATGAAAGATTTTTCTCATGAGAAGACTATATCGATGGCTTTAATAATAGGTATTGTTTCAGTCCCTTATGTACATTCTTTTCCATTCATTTTTTATTCATATGAAGGTAGACTTTTGTATAATCCTGTAGGGTCTCTTAGTGAAGATAAAAAGGTTGGTCTTTATTTAGAAGAGCGAACATCACCAGATGAAAAAATTTTTTCGTTTCACCCAAGATTTGTTTTTCAAGCTAATAGAGAAATTCTATGCAAGTACATCTTTATCAAAGATATCTATTATTTAGATGCACCTAACAGTGCAATCATTTTACAGGAAGTATTTGAGACGTTAGAAAGTAGCAAAGTGAACTACGCGGTTTTTGCAAATACTCTTGAGACTTTACAACAACGTTATACATCGTATACAGATTTGCTAAAAATCATAAATTATCTTCAAGAAAATTACATGTTAGAGAAAAACTTCTTACATGCTTTTATTTACAGATATAATGGCGTTGAATAGAATTGGGCGGAACCTCACTATTACATCATTCCAAATAAAGCTGAACAGAACTAAATATTTATGATTCAAAATAAAGTGTTGTATATTCATGCAGTTAAAAGGAATTCAAATACTTGGAATCATTTTAGTAGCAATAGCCCTCGTTCAGACATATATTTTTTATAAGAAAAAGCGTTATAATCTCTGGGATTTTCTTCTTTGGATCGGCATCTGGATCACTGCTGCAATAACATTTATTTACCCTGGAGCAGCCAATTTAGTACTACCCGCACTAACATTACAAACAAGCATTTTCGCAACTTTAATATTAAGTACCATCGTGTCATATTTTCTCCTATTTATAATATATAGTGCTCTTAAGGACTTAAAGAAAAAGGTGGTTGAAATGGCGCAAGCAAATGCTATTTTACGATATGATGTTGAAAATATGTATTCAGGACAAGGAAATGTTGAAAATAGCAATCCAAAGGATAAGTCCTAGAAAAAAATAAGAGATCCAATTTATCAGGATGATTTTTCACAGTCACCTAAAGAGCCTAATCTACAAGCTTTTACCATAAGAAGCTTCCCCATCATTTCTTCCCATAAAGTATCAAAGCGTAGCTTAAATAACTATCTAAAAATGTCCCTTTTTCGCCTTTTATGTGAGTTTTTAGATTATTAGTTCCGTACGCCTTTCTAATAAGTTTGAAGGGATTAATGAAATCAAAAGAAGAAAAAAAAGAATCTCCGAAAAACGAGCACTCTGTAATTCCAATTTGCTTGCAAATATTTCTAAGTTCTCTTCTTGTAAAAGGATATTCTTCACCGACCTGCCACTTACTAGTATGTTCAGCAATAAACTTGAATATCCTATAAGGCAGATTGAATTTATTAGGAACTGAAATGAAAACTATTCCACCTTTTCTCAAGATATCAAAATGGACTTTGATTATCTTGGTTCTTTTAACGCCCCAGAAATGTTCGACAAGACCAAAGGACATACAAATGTCAAATTTATTAGGCAAGTTTGTTGGTAGAGATAGTGCATCTTGTTTAATAAATTCAGCAGATAACCCATTTCTTTCAAACAATTCTCTTGCTCTTTCAAGAGCGCTTGCTGAATAATCAAGCAGTGTAATTTTTGCTCCCTTTTTTGCCATTAAAGCAGCATTTGTTCCAGTACCAGCGCCAAGTTCTATGACTTTTAAATCCTTAAAATCTCCAAATTCCTGTAATACAATTTTTTCGATTCTTTGCCATCTAATACCACTTTCTTCTTTCATCAGAGTGAAAATATCTTCTTTTGTTGTAGGAGTGTCTGTCCAAAATTTATCCCACAGTTCAGATGTGCTTTTTTTCACAGTCTTCAGACATCCACTTTCATTGTAAAGTTATTTCGGAATGATACTCTGATAATCATTTCTTCTTCTATGATTCCTTTTATATATTCTACGCGCGGGCGTTTTCCAAAAGAATTAAAGGATTTTTTAATTTGACATTGTACTTAACATGAAAAAGTTTTAGTTTAGAAGATTGGTAAGTATTTTTATGTTAGGAACACAAAAAGCTGACGAGAAGCGCTTTAGGATTCAACTTCTATTTAATGTGTAGTTTTAAAATCTAATTTCCTATCAT
>Ga0209427_10001590_pt1 | contig 26281 bp, 27 predicted proteins | sample DeeMarSWOR136_30_FD_187465 | JGI IMG/M metagenome (GOLD analysis project Ga0209427, IMG submission 187465) | Marine sediment microbial communities from White Oak River estuary, North Carolina - WOR-1-36_30 (SPAdes) (version 2) | ecosystem: Environmental > Aquatic > Marine > Intertidal zone >...
AATTTCAATATGATAGACTGATTATACATATTTGTCTAAACCGTGACATCTCACAAACAGCCAAAAACATTTGTTGAACTGTTTGATACCGGGATTCTAAAAGAATTGCCCCATAGATGTCTGGTAAAGACCAGGAAATAAGGGATAACGGATATAATATATAAAGGTTATTGCTCCTTCCTTATCGTGTCTTTAAAAGCTATTTCTACCAGCCATTATAGTGAGTTAATGCTATAGTATCAATCCGTGAGGTAGGCTCTGCTTTGCCTATTGGGTGCCCAATAGGAATTATTGCAACAGGCCTTATATATGATGGTAAATTAAGAATTTTTGAAACTTCAATTTCGTCAAATGCACTAACCCAACAAGCACCCAACTTGTTATCTACAGCTAAAAGTAGTATATGCTCTACTGATGCGGCAGAATCTTGAATGCAGTATAGTTCTCTTCCTCTCATCCCATAGGGAGATATGCGATTTAAATTGGCACATACAACAATATTTACTGATGCCTCAACAATAAATTCTTGATCTAAAGCAGCAGCGCTTAATCTTTTTTTTAATTCGATGTCATTAACAATTATAAAATCCCTTGCTTGTAGATTCCCAGCAGAAGGTGCGAGATTTGCGAATTTTATCATTTCATGAATCAGATCTAAAGATACTTCTTTATCTGAAAAATTTCTTACACTATGTCGTTTCTGAATTGTATCCTTTAAGTCCATACTATCACCAATTTATAGCACATATATCCATTATATAAAACAAATAGTTATTATTTATAATAAATATGTATGATTCAATTGAGCTATCTAAAAGAACCGAGAGCATTGTTATCAATGGAAATATGAAGAAGTATTATCGTTTCCGTCCTACAGGTTTCTATGGTGGTATAGCAACTGCTGATACAGTCGGTTGTAACCTACGTTGTAAGTTTTGTTGGTCAAGCAATAGCGTATGGAATGCAAAAAACGCAGGGAAATTTTATTCACCAGAAGACGTAGCGAATATGCTTCATGACATAGCACATAGAAAAGGATACCGCCAGCTGCGAGTTTCCGGTGGTGAACCAACCATTGGTCAGAAACATTTAATCACATTACTAGAAAACATAAACCCTGAGTATTTGTTTATCCTTGAGACTAACGGTATACTGTTAGGCATCGATAGAACATATGTTGAAGAATTATCTAAATTCCAAAATCTTCATGTTAGAGTCTGTCTTAAAGGTTGTAATCCAGAGGAATTTTCTATGCTGACAGGGGCAAAAAAAGGTTTTGAATATCAGATTAAGGCATTGGAGCATCTAAGAGATAAACAAATGAGTTTCAACATAGCGCTAGTTTCTACTAAAAAAGATAGAAAGCAATTTTTTGATAAATTAGTTGAAATGGATCTCGGTAAAATTATGGTTGAAGAAGAAGAAATAAAACTCTACCCGCTTGTTAGAAAAAGATTATCAGACGAAGGGATTCTTCATTATTTTGAATAAAATAAAGGGGTAATAAAAGTTTAAATATCGCATTCTTTATCCCTGGGAAAGGATTGGTTAACATGGTAGACAAGAAAGCAGATTTAGCCGGACCAGGAATCGGAACCTATGATGAAGTAGAGAGAATACTGCCAAAGGGCTATAACTCTCTGCTAGATCGAAAAGAAACACAAAAGGCAATATCTGCAATTAAAACCTACATCGAGGAAAATCTAAGCAAAGAACTCAACCTTCTGCGTGTTGAGTGTCCTCTTATTGTAGATGTTGAGAGCGGGGTAAATGATTATCTGGATCGTGATGGTTCTCGTACTCCTATTGACTTCCAATGCGGATTAGGTCTTGATAAAAAAATAAACGCTCAGATTGTTCAAGCTGTTACCAAATGGAAGCGTGTTGCATTAAAGCAATTTGATATGAAAGTTGGTGAAGGCTTGTATACTGACATGCGTGCTGTTCGTAAGGACTATTTCCTTGATCATGACCATAGTTCTTATGTGGATCAGTGGGACTGGGAGAAGGTAATTACTGCTGATCAACGTAACCTTGACTATTTGAAAGACACTGTACAAAAGCTCTGGAAGATCCTAAAAGGTGCTGAGACTCACGTACAGAAACTTTTCCCTCAATTAAAGACAGACGAATATCCAAGTCTTCCTGATAAACTTAAATTCCTTCATGCAGAAGAAATACTTGACATGTATCCTGATCTACCACGCAAACAACGTGAGACAGAGGTTCTTCAGAAATACCCTGCTGTTTTCATAATAGGAATTGGCTGGCCACTTGAAGATGGATATCCACATGAAATGAGAGCAGCTGATTATGATGACTGGGTAACTGAAACAGTGTCTGAAGATGGTAAACCCATGCATGGTCTCAATGGCGATATTCTTGTTTGGAATCATGTAACACAGCGTCGACATGAGTTGACATCTATGGGTGTTAGGGTTACTAAAGAAACTCTAAGGACACAGTTGGAGATGTCAGGTCAACTTGATTTCCTCAAGTTACCATATCATCAGGCAATCTTGAATGATGAGATTCCTCTCAGCATTGGCGGTGGGATTGGACAGTCTAGGACATACATGCTTCTTCTAAAAAAGGCACATCTTGGAGAATGTAGTGTAACTGTATGGCCAAAAATACTCAAGGATATATGTAAGAATAAGAATATTCATGTCCTAGAGTGAACCTAAGTTAGTAAATTCTATTTAATAGCTGGTCTAAAAGTGGAAACTGAGCTATGAGTTTTTCTAGAAGCTGGTATATTATCGGATTAGTTACTGCTCTGTTCTTGGTTATCTTTAAATTAAGGTGGGCTTGTGGACCTTTTGCCCCGTATTGATCTTTTGCTTTTGCAATAATTGTATAATCTCCAGGGGTACTCCATGAATGACTAAATGTTACTTCTGTACCTGAAGGCATAAGATCTGTATAAGGAATCCAGCCGCCATCTCCCCAATTGACCATGTAGCTTACGTCGTTTCCCTCGGGGTCTTCTGCAGAAACTGTAAACGTCATGAGTCTTTTGGGTGCTCCAGTTTTTGGACCTGTTATTGTTGGTGCTACTGGTGGCTGATTTTCAACAATTGTAATAGTATGTGGTTCTGACCAGTCGCTTTGAGATTCAAAAGTATCTTGGGCCATTACTTTTACTTTGTATTCTCCAATCTCATACCAAATATGGGACGCTTCTATGGTTTCTCCAGAAGGACGTGGTCCAAGCCAGCCACTGTTTGTTCCGTCTCCCCAATCAAACCAATAGTAAATTTGATCTCCCTCAGGGTCTGTCGTAGAACTCGTGAATGTGGCTTCTCCAAATTGAGCCCACTCGTCAGGCCCAGATGGTTTCGCTGGTGTCTCAGGTGGCTCACTCATGATTTGAGCTTCAGCGAGTTCACCCAAGGTTGCAATCATTAATCTTGAACAACGGGTGTCATAATCAAGGTCCATATTTTCTATTATGTCCTGTGGTGAATGATAATAATCATTGAATTTATACTCATGATAAAAAATCGCATGATAATTAAAACTCCAAAAACTCGCATGATCACTACCATATGATGATCCACTTGGAATGACTGTTAATTCAAAATATTCCTCATAGTTTTGACTGACATCCTCCGTGAAATCAGTAATCCACGAAGAAGCAGAGTTTTCATAGATTTTGATCATACTAGCTTCAGTTGGATTTGTTGCATAACCAATCATATCGCCATTTAATACACCAACAATATTATCACCATTACCATATGCTTCCTCAGCATACTCATGACTACCCAAAAGACCTTGTTCCTCACCATCAAAACCTACAAACTTAATTGTATGGTTGAATTCAAACTGGCTCATAACTTTAGCAGCAGCTAAAACAGCAGCAGTGCCTGAACCATCATCATCTGCTCCAGGACTACCTGGAACACTATCATAATGAGCACAAATAATATAGATTTCATCATTACTAGGATCTACACCAGGTAATGTACCTTCAATGTTGTTTCCTGAATAACCACCATATGACCAATCATCATATCTAGCTTCAAGACCATAACTTACAAACTCATCATAGATATAATCTCCTGCCTCATGACATGGAGTAGTCCCAGTAACTCGTGGTCCAAAAGCAACAAGATCCTCAAGATATCCTAAAATAAGATCCTCATCAATATTTTCAAGAATTTCAATAATGGTTTCCTCATTAGCATCTAAAGTTTTAACAGGTGGTACAGATATTATTTGAGTTATTTCATTAGTTTCAAAAACAAAACCTGGTTGTATATCACCAGGATTTGGTGGAAGTCTACCATCATCTAAATGCTTAACTTTTGATCTATAATCTTGATTTGGATCTTGATATGTGATTTTTATGTCATTTGTTAGTCCTGAAACAGGTATAATACAGACAATCAACAGCACGCACACAAAAAAAATTCCAATTTTACTCTTCATTTTCTTCCCCCTAAATTAACAGATGTTAATATGCTTGTCTTTTAATAAGCTTTTGTAAAATTTTGGATTAATAAATATTTGAAAAAGAAAAAAAAGAGTTGGTTTTAGAGTTTTAAGAGTTGTTGAAGTATTGGGAATCGCTGTAATATATTCTGTAGGAGTTTTAATAATGGCGAATTGATTACTCTATTTCTTGGCATGATAACGTTTAGGGTGCCCAGGTCACTCTCATGACCATGAATGTCTTTGCCTTTTACTGTTATAGTATAAAATCCGTCTTCAGTCCATTTATGATACGCATATACTTCTTGTCCAGAATTATATAATCCCATCCAATCACTGATATTACCATCGCCCCAATTCCATTGGTAATATAATTGATCCCCATTTGGATCAACTGTTCTCGCACTAAACATATATTCTATTCCTGTTATGCCTTCTGTAGGTCCATTAACTACAGGTCGTAAAGGCTTATCCTCTGGTCTTTCATAAAAAACATTCCATGATGTACCATCTGTTGTGACTGTAACGTCTCCGTTTTGATCTGTACGAAATATCAATGAATTATGCTGAGACAACCTATATAATGTCTCGGGATGAGGATGACCATAAGAATTTCCTTCTCCAACACTAATTACACTTACATCTGGCGTTGCCTCATATAGAAAATAATCAGTTGAACCGTACCTGCTCCCATGATGGGCTACTTTCAAAATATCAATATTAACATTCCAGTTATCTACAAGATAATATTCAACTTCTTCTGCTATATCTCCAGTAAACAAATAACTAATTTGATAATAATCGAGTCGCAATACTATACTTGCATCATTTGCATTAGGCGCATCTTTATTAATACTTAAAATTTGACATGAAACTGAGCCCCCAATGTAAATGTAATCGCCGGGATCAACATCATCATCTGTATAGATAGGGCATCCTTCATTTTCTGCTGCGTTTAGAAATCGTTGATATGTTTGTGAAGATGAGTAATAACCTGGATGGTAAACACTTTGTATGTCAAATGCGTCAAAAATCTCTTCAGCTCCTCCTATATGATCAGAATGAGGATGAGTTGCTACAAATGCTGTTATTGTAAAGACTGAAAGACTATTTAAAAAATCGATAACTGTGTAAGCATATTCTCTTTCTCCCGTGTCAATAAGTACAAAATTATTCTCAGGCGTTTGGATTAGGATGCTATCCCCTTGACCAACGTCGATATAGTAAACTTTTAAGTCACTAAAATATGTCTGAGAAGATGAATTATCTTTTGCTACATTTTTAGTTGTTATACTTCCAATTGAAGAATTAATACTTAATCCAATAAACAAAATTATTATTATAAACGCTAGTGTTTTTCTAAATAATATACTCGCCATTGTTTCACCTATTTTGTTTGTTTCTCCTTTAAAACTTAGGTTAATTGTATAAATTGTTCATATATAAATATTGTGATAAAAATAGATGAATTATGCTATGTTTTATTGTAAATTTTTTCCATTAGATGTACATCTAATCGTTTTCCAAATTTAAAACCAACTTCTTTCATAATTCCAATATACTCAAATCCCATGGATTTATGAAGATGAACGCTAGATTCATTTCCCTCAGTTATTCGGGCAATAACAGTGTGAAGACCACCTTTTTCACCTTCCTCAAGAATTGTTTCCATAAGCTTTCTTCCTACCCCTTTTTTCTGATCTTCTTCCGTTACATAAACCGATATTTCAGCTGTATCAGAATAAGCACATCGATCAGAATATTTACTAAGAGATGCCCATCCAACAATTAGGCCATCCAGTTCGGCAATTAATATAGGATTTTTTGGACCATGATCCTCAAACCATTTCCTCTGTTCTTCCAAAGTTTTTGTTTCGGTATCAAATGTAGCCACCGTTTTAGTAATAGCTTCATTGTAAATCTCAGTGATACTATCTAAATCATTTATTGTTGCTTGCCTTATATTTAACATGTACAAACTACCTAATTCTTGCTAACAGTGAAAAATTGTCTATTATTTTCTCTAAAATTTGTATTAACAAATTGCTAAATGGACGCGGGACTGTAGCTGTGCGACTTAATGATGCTAACTTTAAGTTAAACGTATGAGTTGTCTCTTGACCTGCATTAATTGTAATTGTTACTTCTTGTTTCTTATATCCTTCCATTTGTACTCTCAATAGGTATTCTCCTTCAGGCAGATCATTGCGTTTATATGAACCCTTAACGCCATATTCATCTTGGATAACATACCAAGTACCAGTTTCTAGATTCCAAGCAGCAATCGATGCATCTTTTAATAGAGTTCCAAGAATTGCTAGTTTTACGGTTACTTTTAAGCTCCCATATTCTGTTGTTGTTCCCCCGTTTTTTTGAGCATTATAACCGTACTTGTAAACCCAATACATGTAGTCTTGGCCATGATCTATCATTACTGAAGCAGCATTGATTTCATTTTTTCCATCGTTGTCACAATCACCTATAGAAACAACAGATAGATCACCATATGTGGGAAGCACTGCTTCCTCAACATAGGTACTTCCATTCCATTGAAGGATATGAACTACATCTGTTCCTGCACAAACCTCAGCAATGTCATCATCATCCACATCACCAACATCAACCCCTTCAATCAGTTCTCCTTCACCAGTCCATTCTTTTTCAAATTTTATTTCATATTCCTCTCCATTCCACTCAAAAATTGTAAGCATAGGATTCCAATATCCTACATGAATTTCGTCTTTCCCATCCATGTCACTATCTTTGCAAACACAAGCATAGGGATAATAATGCCAGTGCCCTGTTGTTTTAATAATAGTTTCATCAAATTCCTTTTTATCCTTGTCCCAATCTAGTACAAAAACCTTGAGCCCAGAACCACAAACTATTTCGTTTTCACCATCCTCATCAACATCTCCAAGGCCGGCCATATAAACGAATCCAGGGGTATCTGGATTGTCCCACTCTGCTTCTTTTACTATGCCTTTCCCATTCCATTTATAAATCATAATTTCTGGGACAGTACTCCAATCATACATTGGACCGCCACTCATAATTAGCTCATTTTCCCCATCAGTGTCATAATCTCCAACGTAACAATCGGCACTTCCTCCACCATTTTTAAATATCCAATTATTAAAACCAATGATCGTATACTTTCCATTATTCCATTTGTGAATAGCTGTACTCCAAGAAGCTCCGATTTCGTTTTTACCATCTCCTGTTAAATCACCAATAGCAAATCCACCGGGATTCAAACTTTCAAAAGGATAAAATGGACAATGAAGAGTATGCATTTCTAAATAAGTTTGTTTTGTTTCATCCCATTCAAAAACTCTGATTCTTCTATCTCTTCCACCTACAAGTATTTCATTATCCCCATCATTGTCACAATCTCCAATGGGCTGAGGACCTTCATATCTTGCACCATACTCTCTGTCAGAACCAAAGTTCATTTCCCACTGTATACCATAATCATCACTAAAATCATACTTCATAGATTTACCTGTTATGTCCGTCTCCGCATTCTTCAAGCTTACATTTGCGGAAGCCATAGAAAAATTGATTATGCTTACGCATAAAACTAAAAATATTACAGCGATTTTTTTATTCATTTCAACCCCCAATTTAGAATATAATAACCTCTCCTTGTTTATTAAAATTAGGGTTTACATACTATATAAATTTATAAACATGCGAAATTTGTTATTAGGTCTTTGGTTCTAACTTCAGGATGGAATAAAACTCCATAAAAAGGTTTTTGTTTATGTTTTACTGCCTGAGAACAATTTTTAGATGTACCAATTATATCAAATGATTTTGATTCAACGTAGTAATTGTGTAATTCATAAACTTGTTTTTCACCTTTTATTCCTAAAAATTCTTTTTTGAAATTGATATCTGTGAGACCAATTTCTTGTTGTTTTTTCAACTCACCATCAAAAATTAAACCTAAGATATGCATTCCACCACAGATTCCAAGGACTGGTTTATCAAATTCTTTAATCCAATTGAAGTTGTTGATGTCTTCAAGGAATTCATTATCTTTTAGGCTTGTACCTGAAATAATTACCTTCTCCGCTTTTGAAATTGATTCCTCCGTAAGTATTTTATAATGAGTTGATTCAAATTCTATATCATTCCTTTTGAGAACATCCTCTATAGGTTTTACGAATTCGAAATAATGAAATTTTCTATTACAAATTTGTATTATTAAAATCATATCAGTTCGATTTCCATTTTCCAGGAGTTATTTTTTCCCTGGATTTGTTTATTTTTAATTTCTAGCTCTTTTGAAAACAGTGGGCATCCTAGAACAAACGTTTCAAACTCGCCTCCCTCACCAGCAGGATTTATTTTATATTTCTTATATAGCGTTGTAACTTCTTTTATGAATACTTCATCGATTTCTCTGCCCAGCCACGTTTTATCTAATGGATATGCAAAAACTCCTGTAATAATTATTTTAAATTTTTTTTCTATCAAGTCGTGTAAAAGTTCGAATTGGTCTTTTTGCCAAAGTGGATTAAAACATTCTAGTTCTAGATTATCACATATCTTTTGCACCCTTGATGCTTGATATGCAGATTCTACTGATCCTGTAACAATACCTTCAATTTTATATTCTTTTTTTGCTTTTTGTATTACTTTTTCTAGATCTTTTAATTCCTCTTCTTTTTGTCCTTTTGTTTTTTGAGTTATTAAAGGGATGTTCATTATTTCTGCTTGTTTTTTAACTTTAGAAATAGACGGAGTATGAAACATATAACTTTCAGGATTTTCAGAAATTATTGAAATTAAACAGGGGATCTCATTTCCATATTTTTTTGCTAAATATACTGCATAAGTTGAATCTTTTCCACCTGAAAATAAAATCCCGCATTTCATAGGTTGGAAAAAGATAAGAGGTTTTTAAGGATTCGGGAAGAATAATCTATCAAATATACCTCTCATATATTTTATTTACATCAATAGGAGAAAATTATCAATAACCTTTAAATAAGAAAAAAACATATGTGTAATTAACACACGTTAATAAGGGGGTAATAAATGAAGAAAATATTTCCACTTTTAGTGGTAGGAATCTTAGTCCTAGGTGGACTTGGAGCTGTTGCTGGAACTGAAAGTAATGAAGAAAAATTTATTTCTGAAACAATTGTTATTTCACGGCCTGTTATACGTGAAGAAGAAAATTATATTTCATTAGAATTAGCAGAAGCAACTTCGGGTTATTGGGGAAAAGACAAACCAAATTTACCTGTAATTAGCAAGACGTATACATTTCCATTTGGTACACGTATAGATAATGTTGAGGTTACATTTTCTAACGCTATAGAACAGGAGATATCAAAACCTGTTATGCCTTCTCCAGAAATACAGATGTTGTCTGCTCAGGTCTCACATGACATTGAAAAATCAGAGACCGTGATGACGTATTCAGATATTGACATATATCCAGAACATCGATATAGCTATAAAACGGGAGGAGGAACAAGGGATGGAGAAAACGTCGTTTATCTTGCTGTACATCTTAATCCAGTTCAATACATTCCAAGAGAAAACACCATCTATTATTCTGAAAAAGCCACGATTGATATTACCTATACCCCAACTAGAGTCCCAATTACTTTCCCAGATGAGTATGATCTGTTGATACTTACACCTACACAATTTGAATCAGCATTAGAACGACTTGTAACGGAGAAAAATAATAACGGGATAAAGACAATCATGGTAACTCTTAATGATATTCCATCTGTAGGTCTTGATAAGCAAGAGGACATAAAATACTATATCCGAGACGCTAAGGAAAACTGGGGTATTGATTATGTCCTCCTCGTTGGGGCTGGTGTTAAAGACCAGGAGTTATTCCCTGTAAGATATGCTTGGGTTCCTTCTGGAGGAATTGAGTCTTCCTTCCCAAGTGATCTTTATTACGCTGATATATATAATGCGACCGGTGGTTTCCCAGATTGGGATTATGATAATGATGGAAAATATGCTGAGTATAATTATAAAAACACTTCAGATAGTGATATGGACGCTGTAGATTTCCACCCAGATGTTTATCTAGCAAGGATTCCATGTAATAATGTTGGCGAGGTCAACACTATAATTGATAAAATAATTTATTACAAGCAACACAACATGATGACAAAGAAAATCTTGCAAGTTGGAGGTGACACATTTCCAAACGACCATGAAGGCATATATGAAGGTGAATATGCAAACGAAGAAGTGTTGAAAAAACTTCCTGGTTATAGTACAACACGTTTATGGGGCTCCCATCCAAATTATGGTTATTCAACTAAAGAACTCACTAAGGGGAATATAGCAGACGGTTTCAAAAGTTATGTAGATTTTATTGATTTCTCTGGGCACGGTGGTCCTACTGGATGGGGCACACATCCACCTAACGATGAAGATACTTGGATTCCAAAAGCGACGGCTATTTCACCCTTTACATATTTCCTAAGTTATGACTTTGATCTTTATAATATTAATAACGGGGTAAAATATCCTGTTGTAGTTTATAATGCCTGTTCCAATAATAAATTTTCAACAAATGAACAATGTTTAGGCTGGAAAACGTTAAGCAAAGCAGGTGGTGGCGGTATTGCATCATACGCTGCATCAGGTATAGGTTATGGAAGCCATGGTACCTCTGAAACAGAGCGAGTTATGGGTTGGATGGAAGTTCATGTATTTGAAGAGCTATACAACAACAAGATTCTTGGACAATGTTGGGCTAACTGTGTTTCAGACTATTATAATACTTTCGAACCTTTTGGCTCCCCAGAGAGTAAGCAGACTGACTATAAAACAATGCTTGAGTTTTGCATGTTCGGAGATCCAACATTAGCTGTAGAAGACGGTGATGATCCTAAAAACGTACCAGTTAACAGACCAGTGTTCCATGGATTTCTAGAGAAGCTTATGGACTTTTTCCCACGTTTAGCAAGAATATTCGAGCTAATACTTGCAAGGCTAAGCTAAAATAAATTATCAATAGATCTATTTATAGATGGTGTATGGTGTCATCTCTGGCCCTGGTAAATATCTAAAAAATTACTTTGAAATACCAAACATGAATCTTCTAATTTCTTTTATACTATCATCGAGTCTTTTTTCAGCTTCTTTCTTAGAAATAGGTTCATGAAGCTCGGCTTCTCCACTTGAATCAATACCGGATACAATGTATTTCCCTTCTTTTTCATAAATTGATGCTTGATTTTTCCAAGCTTTTTTATAATTGAGAATAGCGCCTAAAAACTTCCAGCCATCTTTTTGCATTTTTTCATCAAGTTCTTCCACATCAATTTTTCTGTTCATTGTCCCTTCAACTTTTTTATTAGATGCTTTCCAAATCTTCTTCTGTGTAAAACTTTAGTTCTGTACCATCTGGAAGTATGGCTACTTTTACTTTTTGTCCTGTATTTGGATCAACTTCATCCCGAAATTCGGTTCCTTTTGGAAAATCCATTTTCTCCCTCTGTTAATAATTTCATAATATATTTTTATTTTAAAAACTATGTGACCTTTTTTGTGTAGGTATATATGCAGATGCATATGTAGGTGATTATCCCTTAGAGAATAATTTTATTAATAATGATATGCATCTATTTTTTGGACGGGATGCCGGAAGACAACCGCTTAGAGTCCTCTATAGATATAAAAAGACCTCTGGTCATAAGGGCTTTAAGAAGAAGTAATGTTAGAAAGAAGATTGCTGAATATCTTTTCGATATTAGTCCTAGTAGCAGCTATACTTCTGAGATAGCATATAATGTGAAAACCACACCGACCAACGTGATCGGGGCTATTAGAGGAATGGAGTCTAGATATAGAGAAGATGAATCACTTATAAGTTTAAACATAGTTGAGGAGAAAAGCGGTGGTAAAAATATAAAATTATATGTTTTGACCCCTTTTGGTAAAGAAATAATAGAATCATTAAAAAATGAAAGATAAAAAGATTGTTATTTTTTCTTTTGTCTCTCTGCCAATTCCTCTTGGCTATAATATTTACTACCACAGTTTGGGCATTGTATAGGTGACTCCTGCAAACTTCTGATCCATCTGTGTCCACAAAAAGGACAGTTCTCTTTTTTCATTATAATGCCCCCTTTGTAAAGAATATAAAAACATTAGTTTAAAAATATATCTGTATTAATTGAGTCCGGTAAATAAATTTTTGAAAAGAATATGAAAAAAGACTCGGTTTTTGTATTTCTACTTATATTCTCTAGCTCTAAGCATATAGTATTAGTATCCCAATACTATATGAAAATAGAATTAATGAAAGAATCCCTTCCAGGATTATTTCGCAGCGCCTTGTTGTTTCAACAGGTGTCATATTTCCTATCTCCTCAATCCTTGTTTTGTTAGTCATCTTTAAAAGGGATTGTTGTACAACTGTTGCCAGATATCTTTACGATTCTATCCCAATTTTTAAAAACTATAATTCGGAAAGCTTCTTTCTTGCTATTTCAACATATGATGTATCCATTTCAAAACCGATGAAATCAACATCAAGTTTTTTACATGCAACAGCTGTTGAGCCTATACCCATGAAAGGATCCATAGCAAGCTTTATTTTTTCTAAACCATGAAGCTTTAAACACATTTCAGGAAGCTTGACAGGAAAAACAGTAGGATGAGGACGGGACTTTTGTATGGTTTCATAAGGAATAAACCAGGTGTTACCACGGGGGCGTAGATCATTTATTGCCCCTTTCCATCGGCCAATATTGCTTTTATCTTGATATGGAACACCAATAGCAAATTTGTTGAGCTCTACGTCTCCCTTTTTAGTAAAATGGAAGATATACTCGTGACAGCTGTTCATGTATCTATTACTATTCACTGGTTTATAATGTCCAACAGAAATATCACCTACTATATTTGGATAATTACCTACATCCTCTTTGGGAATAGAAATCGATTTAATCCAGTGAATCATGTTCTGAAGAACAAATTTCTTTCTAAAACGCTGTGCAATATCAAATGGAATCCACATATCTGATGGCTTACCACCAACATTTAAAAAAAATGATGAATGATCCGTCATAATTTCACTACATTCATCTGCTACAGATTCCATCCAATCAAGATAAGCTTCTCTTGGTTTTTCATCATCATACTGATTATATTCTTTACCAATATTATATGGAGGAGATGTAACAATAACATCTGCTATAAGGGACTGCTTTTTCATCTGTTTTATACCTTTAATGCAGTCTAATATGTAGATATTGTTTAGTTCAAGTTGAACACTCATTTGCATTTGCTTATTTACCCTTTATTTTAAATTCCCATTCGCACCATAAATCATCTGGATGTTTATCTGGTGGACAAACATTACAATTTACAACAATATCGGGATTAAACTCTTTAGCAAAAGCTTTTAGAAATCCCCATCTAACAGGCTTGCAGCCAAACTCATCAAGACCTTTTGTAATTCTAGTATTTTGAACGCGACACTTAACATTTCTAATAATTCCTCTATTTTCTTCAACTACGATTTCTTTATCTTCAAGATCTAAAGCCCAACCTGAATACTGTAAAGCTTTCATCATAGATGGAATATCGTTTCCTTTGATATCAAAAAACTCTTTGAGTTTTCTAGCTTCAATTTTACCTAAAACTTCCCAAACCTTTCTATCAACTTCAGTTGCAGCCTCTGTACCCCATTTTTCTTCTATAAAAATGTAATATAGACCATCAACAGCCCACATGTTTCGTAAATGCATAAAAATATATTCATCAATCTTATTTTTTGGAATCTTTTCTATTAGTTTTTTGTCAATATCTCTACTAATTTCTGTTCACCCCATCTTTGCCTTAACGGCATCAGTAAGCTTTGGGAGAACCTCGTAAAGATCTCCTACAATTCCATAATCAGCAGACTTGAAAATAAGCGCCTCAGGATCTTTATTTATTGCAACAATAATTCCTGAGTCACGCATACCTGCTATGTGTTGAATTTGACCAGAAATTCCGGCGGCAATATACAATTTTGGTTTCACCTTATGTCCTGAAAGCCCTATCCAATGATCCTCAGATAACCATTTAAGATCAGCGGCAATTGGGCGACTGCACCCAACGGTTTTACCTTTCAAAACATCTGCTAGTTCTTGTACCAGTTTTATATCATCCTTGCTCTTGAAACCTCGACCACAGGAAACAATTATCTCTGCATCTTCAACGTTAACGCCTTCTGTTTTCATCTCCTGAACTTTTAGAATCTTGGATGTGGATTTCTCACTTTCTATTTTCTTTTTAACTATCTCACCTTTGCGGTTGTCATCTTTTTTAAGCGGGTCAAAAGCTTTTGAAGGAATCGTTACTATTGCAGGTTTAGAGTTAAATTGTTCCACAGCTATAGCGTTTCCGCTATAGACTACTCTCTCTGCCATCAATTTGTTGTTTTTTACATATATATTGTTAGAATCAACAACGCATCCTGCGTTGAGTTTTCCACCTAGTCTAGCCGAGAGTTCTTTACCATTCTTGTTTGAACCAATCAAAACTGTTTCAACACCTATTTCTTTTACAATATTTGCTAGTATGTCTGCGTATTCTTCTGCTTTGAAAGATTCCAGGCTTGTTTCTGCGATAAATACCTGATCTGCTCCATATGATATGTATTCTTTTGCAAGATTTTCATCTGGTTTTCCTATTATCACCGCTGTTACTTTTTTATTCTGTTCTTTTGCTATTTCAACTGCTTTACTTAACATTTCGATTGTAAGGTTTTTATTTTCAGAGTATACAAGAACCATAGTTTTTTCACCTTCCTATTACTCCTTCTTTTGCAAGACTATCAACAAGTTTACCCACTGATTCATCAATATCATTCTGATAGACAATGTTTTTACGTTCCATTGGAACACCTTTTAATTCAACTGTTTCAACCAACGGTTTTAAACCACTGCTGAGTGAATCAGCTGTCCATTCGTTAATCGTTTTATTTGCTGCTCCTAGAATTTGCATCAGGCTAGGTAACCGTGGTTCGTTTATCTCCTTTGTAACAGTAATCAGCACAGGGTATGTTGCCTCGGTTGTAACTGCGTTATCACCCATGTTACGGTCGGCTGTAACTTTATCCTTCTCGGCTTTAACAGTCTGAGCATAAGTTATCTGTGGAATGTTCAACAGACCTGCTAGTCTTGGTCCTATTTGACCTGAAAACAAGTCAATTGATGCTTCGCCGCATAAGATCATGTCGTATTCGCCGATTTTTTTAATTGCCTCAGCTAACAGGGTAGCGGTCATATGGTAATCAATATTATCAGGAGCAGTTACTAATGCCCCTTCATCAGCACCCATAGCTAGAAGTTCTTTTATCCGTTCTTTAGCGTCAGATGGTCCAATAGTGAGTACCGTTATTTTTCCACCATGTTTATCCTTAATTTTTATTGCTTCTTCCATCGCATTTTTATCAATATCACTTATTTTCTGTGGTACTCCTTGTAAAATTGGCTTTTTGGTACTCGAATCGACTTTCATCTCAGATATGTCAATAACCTGTTTTGCACAAACAATTATGTTCATAACTATCTTATTCCTCCTATATTCCTTTCCTTTCTTTTTCCAATTCTCTCAATTGCTTCCTTTTAATCTTCCCACTTTGGGTTTTAGGAAGTTCCTCAACAAATTCAATCTCGCGTGGGTATTTATAAGGAGCAGCAACCATTTTAGTATGCTCCTGTATGTCTTTTATAAGATTATCTGAGGCTTTTGCTTTATCATGTAGAATAACAAAAGCCTTAACAATTACACCTCTTAATTTATCAGGACTTGCAACAACTGCGCATTCTAATACTTCTGGATGAGATATAATAGCTGATTCAACTTCAAAAGGAGAAATACGATATCCTGCTGCCATAATTAAATCATCATCACGCCCACTGAACCAGAAATAACCATCTTCATCTTTGTAAAGAACGTCACCAGTGAGGAACCAACCACTCTTAAAACTTGATTTTGTTTTTTCTGGTTTTTCCCAATATTCTTTAAACAAACCTGGGTCAGATTGTTTCACCGCAAGTACCCCTGGTTCACCTTGCGGTAAAGGTTTTCCTCTATGGTTAACAATTTCACAAATTTTACCAGGTTGAGGCTTTCCGCATGAACCCGGTTTGATTTTCATACCCTCAAAATTAGAAAGATACACCATAATCTCAGTCATACCTATACCATCATATAAGTCAAGACCGAATAGTTTTTTCCACTTCTTAATTATCTCAGGATTCAAGGGCTCACCTGCAGAAACACAGTGTCTAAGAGCAGAGAGATCATATTTCTTCTCAGCGCCCCGTACTGCAACAAACATACGATAAGCGGTAGGGACTGATGCAAGATTAGTAATTTTGTATTTTTCCATCAGTTCAAACCAATGCTCTGGGTTAAATCTCCCATCATAAATAAACGTGGAAAACCCATGTCGCCAAGGGTAAAGAAAACCATTGCCAAGTGGAAAAATCCAATTTAAATCACCAGTATGAGCTAATAGATCTTCTTCTCTTGCCTGTTGCCATAAAAGCACACTAGGATCATTACCAGGAACCCAACGATGCAAATGAACAGCACCCTTTGGACTACCTGTTGTACCAGAGGTATAACAGAAAAATGCCATATCTTCACTTTTTGTAGGTTCTATCTCTAAATTCCTTGAAGCTTCATGCATTAGATCATGAAATGACAGCTGATCATCATATGCATCATCTACGATGATTATATTCTCTAATGATGGACAAGTATCCCTGATTTCGTTTACCGCTTTAACATATTTTGAAGTTGTAATTACAGCCTTAGAACCACTGTCATTAAGGCGGTATTCTATCTCATGGGGTCTAAACATTACACTTGATGGAATAGGAATTGCTCCTATTTTTACACCACCAAGAAATGAAATATGAAACTCTGGAAGATTAGGGAGTCTTATTAGAAACCTATCTCCTTTTTTAAACCCAAGATTTTTCAAGGCATTTCCAAATTTATCCGTGAGGCTTTTCATGTCATTATAAGTGAATTTATCAGTCTCTCCTTCAGCATTCTCCCAGTATAAAGCTACCTTGTTTCTCTTCACAGTCTTAGTATGTTTATCAACACAATCATATCCTATGTTATACTCCTTAGGAATGTTCCATTTCCAATTCTCATATTCCTTTTTGTAATTGAACTCCCCCATAATTGTTCACCATGTGTTATATTATCTGAGAAGACTTGCAGCTATTACTAGGCGCTGGACCTCAGAGGTACCTTCATAAATTTCAGTTATTTTTGCATCTCTGAATAACCTTTCAACAGTATATTCCTTAGTGTAACCGTATCCACCATGAATTTGCACTGCATTGATTGCAGCGTCAACTGCTGTCTCAGAGGCAAAGAGCTTTGCCATTGCCGCCTCTTTGCTAAATCTTACACCCAGATCCTTTTGATAAGAGGCGTTATATACAAGGTATCTAGCTGCATCAATACGAGTAGCCATATTAGCTATTATCCATTGAATAGCTTGGAATTGTGCGATAGGTTTTCCAAACTGTTGCCGTTGTTTTGAATATTCAATACTTTCCTCAAGTGCTGCTTGTGCAATGCCAACTGCCTGTGCAGCAATACCAATACGGCCACCATCAAGAGTTATTAAAGCAATCTTGTATCCCTCACCTTCTTTTCCAAGTAAGTTCTCTTTAGGAACCTCCATATTCTCAAAAATTAACTCTGCTGTCCCAGATGCATTTATGCCGAGTTTCTCATAGATACTTCCAACCTTAAAACCTTTGAAAGTATTTTCAACAATAAAAGCGCTAATACCCTTAGAGCCTGCGCTTTTATCAGTAACAGCAAAAACAATTATGATCCCTGCTTCAGATCCACTTGTAATAAATGTTTTATCACCGTTGATGATATATTTATTACCTTTTAAAACAGCTGAAGTTTGCATTGCCCCAAGATCTGAACCTGCATTAGGCTCTGTGCCAGCAAAAGCACCAATTTTTTCACCTTTAGCAAGTTGTGGAAGGTATTTTTTCTTTTGCTCTTCGTTACCATATTTCATTATAGGCCAGGAGACAAGTGAGTTATGCACAGATGTTATTACTCCTGTTGATGCGCATTTCTTTGATATTTCCTCAACAACAATTGCATAGCTTATTGTATCAAGACCTGCACCGCTGTATTCGGTTGGGATTATACTTCCAAGAAGTCCCAGTTTCGCCATCTTTTCGAGAATCTTTGTTGGATACTCCTGTTTTTTATCAAGTTCTGCAGCTACTGGTGCTATTTCTTTTTCTGCGAATTCTCTTACCATTTTCTGTATCATTTTTTGTTGATCATTTAACTCTAGTTTCATGGGGGGTGGAATTAAATTAATAAACATAAAGCTTTCTATACTTTTCTCGTTATATACTAAAAAAAATTGAAAGTTGTTTTATGTTTTTTCAATGCAACTTTGTGGTAATGGTTTGAATCCCTCACCGCCCGAATCTAAGTCAGATACAAAGTACTCCTCGCTTTCCCATTGCTCTGCATATATCTCCATTTCAAAATTGAAGCCCTGATAAGTAACTGTTACATATTTAATTGTTACAGAAATCTTTACCTCGTCACCAGGTTTATATGAGTTTGTGATATTTCCCTCGAAAAAAGGATTAAAAGAATTCGTTACGTTATCTTCTGTCCATTCAAATGTTACTGTTGTGGTGTCCTTATCTGAATTATAAGAAATATTTGTGATTGTATCTTGGATTATGAGGGTGTCTCCATCCTTTAAAGTGTTGTAAAGCATTTGAAAGCCATCATTCCAATCTAAATCTAGAGGCATATCCTCAGTTGCTTGTTTTGCAGTCCAAGTATATGTCTTTGCAGATGTACCATTGCTGCTTCCATTATTTTTATTTTCGGTACATCCACACATAAGTATCACTAACGTCACACAGACTAAACCTGTTATAATTATTGTATTTTTCATAAATCCGAATAAAAGAAAGACATATAATAATCTATTTGATTCAAGGGAGTGGAGATTTCAGTGGAAAAAGGCTACATTCATGTATATACTGGACCTGGAAAAGGCAAAACAACCGCTGCTTTAGGACTGGGTATGCGTGCTGCTGGCGCTGGTCTTAAAGTTCATATGATTCAGTTCATGAAAGGGAGAAGATATAGTGAACTCGATGCTATAGAAAACTTACCTAATTTTACCTTTTCACAGCATGGCCGGGATGAATTTGTGTCAAAAGAAAAACCAGAGCAAATTGATATCGACCTTGCACAAGAAGGTTTTGCATATGCCAAAGATGTCATAAAAAACACAAAATATGACATGGTTATTCTTGATGAAATAAATGTTGCAGTGGATTACAATCTTATACCTCTTGATAATGTAATTAAGTTAATTGAGGAAAAACCAGAAAAACTTGAACTTATATTAACTGGTAGATATGCGCAGCCTGAGATAATTAAAATCGCAGATGTTGTTACTGAGATGCTTGAGATAAAGCATCCTTATCAAGAAGGTGTAACGGCTCGAAAGGGTATCGACTTCTAGGCGGGAGGACTCTCATATGTTTGACAAAAAAGAGTTAGAAAAAATAAAAAAAAGCAAATCTGATTGGGAGAAAAACTGTTATTTACCTCATAAAAAGAAGCATCCTGAACGTAAAGAGAAGTTTGAAAATTTATCAGGTATTGAAATTAAGAGTTTGTATACTCCAGATGATATTGCCCATCATGATTATCTGGAAGATTTTGGATTCCCTGGATTATATCCTTTTTTACGTGGTCTTCATCCAACAAAATATCGAGGACGTCTGTGGACTTTTAGAATGTTCTCTGGCTTTGGATCTGCTGAAGAGACAAACAAGCGTTATAAGTATTTACTAGACCACGGTGAAACAGGCTTGAGCGTTGCTTTTGATTATCCAACTCTCTATGGTTATGACACTGATCATCCAATGTCTCGTGGTGAGTTTGGAAAGTGTGGTGTGGCAATTAGTAGTTTGCAGGATATGGAGATTTTATTTTCTGAGATTCCTATTGATAAAGTCACAACCTCTATGACAATCAATGGACCTGCTGCAATTGTCTGGGCTTTTTATATTGCTAATGCGGAGAATCGGGGTATTGATAGACGTATTATTGGTGGAACCATTCAAAATGATATTTTAAAGGAATATATCGCTCAAAAATCCTTTATTTTTCCACCAGAACCTAGTATGCGTTTAATCGTAGACACTTTTGAGTTTGGCTACAAAGAAGTACCACGCTGGAATACAATTAGTATTAGTGGTTATCATATTCGTGAAGCAGGTTCGACTGCTGTTCAAGAACTTGCTTTTACTGTTGGTGATGGCATTGAGTATGTAAAATGGGCTATCAAACGTGGTCTCAAGATTGATGATTTTGCTCCTCGTTTAAGTTTTTTCTTTAATTCTCATAATGATTTTTTCGAAGAAATTGCAAAATACAGAGCAGCTAGACGTATTTGGGCAAGAGAGCTAAAAAAACTTGGAGCTAAAAAACCACGTTCTCTTCTTATGAGATTTCATACTCAAACTGCAGGATGTACTCTTACTTCTCAACAACCCGAGATCAACATTGCTCGTGTAACTCTTCAAGCATTAGCTGCAGTAATCGGGGGTACACAATCTTTACATACTAATTCAATGGATGAGGCGTTAGCTCTTCCTTCTGAAAAAGCAGCTAGAATTGCTCTTAGAACTCAACAAATACTTGCTGAGGAGAGTGGTGTTACAGATACTGTTGATCCCCTAGGTGGTTCGTATTATATTGAATGGCTTACTGATAAAATGGAAGAGGAAACCTACAAATATTGGGATAAAGTAGAGAAGCTTGGTGGTGTTCTTCCTGCAATTGAAAAAGGTTTTTATCAACGGGAGATTGCCAATGCTGCGTATAAGTATCAAAAGGAAATTGAAGAAAAAAAGCGAATTATTGTTGGGGTTAATGAGTATCAGATGGATGAGCCAATTGAAATTCCAATTCTAGAGATGGATGAAAAAGGTGAAGAACGTCAAATTAATAGATTGAAAAAACTTAGAAAAGATAGAAATAACGCAAAATTTGAGAAGAATATAAATGCACTAAGAAAGGCAGCTGAAGGAGATGAAAATTTGATGCCTTATATTCTTGACTGTGTTCACTCTTATGCAACTCTTGGTGAAACCTGTCAAGTTTTAAGAGATGTTTTTGGAGAATATGTAGAACCTGCAATATATTAGAAGGGATAATATGGAAAGAAAGATTAGAGTACTGGTAGCGAAACCTGGTCTTGATGGTCATGATCGTGGTGCTAAAGTTGTAGCCCGTGCTTTGCGTGATGCTGGCATGGAAGTGATTTATACTGGCCTGCATCAGACTGCTGAGATGGTTGTAGAGACAGCAATTCAGGAGGATGTTGATGTCATTGGATTAAGCCTTTTATCTGGTGCGCATATGACTTTGTTTGTTGATGTTACTAAACTTTTAAAAGAGAAGGGTATGGATAATGTGCTGGTTGTTGGTGGCGGTATTATCCCTGAAGAGGATGCTCCTAAGTTGAAGAAAGCAGGTGTTGCTGGTATTTTTGGACCTGGTACTCATTGTGATGTTATTGTTAAGTTTATTAAGAAAAATGTGAAACGATGAAGGATATTGCAGAAAAGGTTTTGAAAGGGGAGCCTAGAGCTATTGCGCGACTTATTACTCTCGCAGAAAATAATGAATTGGAAGCTGCTAAAGCAATGAAGGTTATTCACCCAAAAACTGGTAATGCACATGTTATTGGTATCACTGGTGTTATGGGTAGTGGTAAGAGTACTCTTATTTATGAATTAACTCGGGAATATAGAAAGAAGGGATTGAAAGTTGGTATTATTGCAATTGATCCAACTAGTCCTTTTAGCGGTGGTGCTCTTCTTGGTGACCGTATTAGGATGATGGAACTAGCAACCGATGATGGTGTTTTTATTAGGAGTATGGGAACACGTGGTATGCTAGGTGGTCTTACCAGCGCTGTTTATGATGTCGTAGAGATTTTGGATGCGTCTGGTAAGGATATTGTTTTGGTTGAAACTGTTGGTGTTGGTCAAGCAGAGGTTGATGTGATAAAGCTTGCGGATACTACTATTGTTGTCTTAGTTCCCGGTCTTGGTGATGCTATTCAGACTATTAAAGCAGGGATTATGGAGATTGCTGATATCTATGTTGTAAATAAAGCTGATAGATCTGGTGTTGAGCAGACTGTTGCTGAGATAGAAAGTTTGGTTGACATCGCGTGTTCAGGAAAAGATAGAAAAATACCTGTTCTTACAACGGTTGCTAAAGAGAATAAGGGAACTGTTGAGCTTGTTGATGAAATTGAAGATCATAAGAATTATTTGAGAAAAACTAAGATGTTTGATGTTCAGCGTCGTAAACGATATGAAGCTGAACTTGTGGAAATCATTAGAAAAAGACTTATGAATTTTATTTTTGATGAATCAACTTTCAAAGGTAAAGTTGAATCACTTATCGATCAAATTAGTAAAAAAGAAGTTGATCCTTATTCTGCTGCTGATGAAATACTTGGTAAGATCTTGAAGTAAATTTTTTATTTTCCTTTGAATTCTGGTTTTCTTTTCTCTAAAAAAGCTTTCATTCCTTCTTTTTGATCATTAGTTGAAAAACCAGAAGCAAAATGTGATATTTCTAACGAACACGCTGAATTTAAATCAATATCGGTCCCCTTGTTCACTAACGATTTAATGAAATCCGTCTGAACTGTGGATTTATTTGCAATGGTTGCGGCCATTTTCTCTGCAGTTTCCATTAATTTGTCATCATCTACAACCATGTTAACTAGTCCAATACTACGTGCTTCATCCGCATCTATGTTACGACCAGTTAAAAGGAGCTCTTTTGCTTTCATCCTGCCAACAAGTCTAGGCAGACGCTGAGTCCCACCAAAGCCAGGATGAACGCCGAGATTAATTTCGGGCTGACCAATCTTTGCACTTTTAGAGGCAATGCATATATCACATCCCATCAAAACCTCACATCCACCACCAAGTGCATAACCATTAACCGCTGCAATAAACGGTAATCTAGATTTTTCTATTTTCATAATCAAACCATGCCCGAGTTCTGCAAACTCTTTAGCCTCAAGAGGTGTCATATTTGACATCTGTTTAATGTCTGCACCTGCAATAAACGCCTTTCCTTCCCCAGTTAATATTGCTACCTTGATATTCTTATCTTTTCCAAGCTCATCCACAGCCTTTGAAAGCTCAAGAATAGTATCTTTATTCAAAGCATTCAAAACCTGAGGTCTATTGATCTTTATCGTTCCAATACCATCTTTCTTTTCGATTATAATATTCTTAAAAGCCATAGCTTAATCACCTACTTGCTGTAATCATAAAATCCTTTGCCTGTTTTTCTACCAAGATACCCTGCTTGAACCATCTTTTTCAGCAATGGACATGGTCTATATTTAGAATCGTTAAATCCTTCATGTAAAACTGTCATAATATTAAGGACAACATCTAAACCAATAAGATCAGCAAGTTCAAGTGGTCCCATTGGATGATTCATACCCAGTTTCATTACTTGATCAATATTTTCAGGGGTACCGATTCCTTCCATATAACAATAAATTGCTTCATTGATCATCGGCATTAACAAACGATTAGAAACAAAACCAGGGCCGTCATTTACCTCAACGGGTACCTTACCCATTTTTTCTGCGAGTTCTTTAATTAACTTAGTAGTTCCGTCATCTGTCCGTAAACCACGAATAACCTCTACAAGCTTCATCAGTGGAACAGGGTTCATAAAATGCATACCAATAAACCTCTCAGGTCTACTTGTAACAGAGGCAAGATCAGTTATAGGAATAGTCGAGGTATTAGAAGCAAAATATGTATCCTTTTTACAAATTTTATCAAGCTCCTGAAACAATTCCTTCTTAACTTTAACATTTTCAAAAATTGCCTCAATAACAAGATCAACATCTTTAAGATCCTCAAGTTTTGTAGTACCCTTCAAATGTGAAAGAATTTTCTTTTTTTCATCAGCAGTCATCTTTCCTTTTTCAATACTTTTATCAAGAAAACGTTCTATTTTACTCAATCCTTTCTTAACAAATTCATCTTTGATATCCCTCAAGATAACATCAAAACCAGCTTTTGCCGCTACAAGAGCAATACCATGCCCCATTTGACCAGCACCAATAACACCTATTTTCTTAACTACCATATGTTCTCACCTCTCAATAACCATTGAGACAGCATTTCCTCCGCCTAAACAAATAGTGGCCAAACCGCGTTTTTTATTAAGATGTTCCATAGCATACATCAAGGTAATAAGAATCCGGGAGCCACTACATCCAATTGGATGACCAATGGCTACTGCGCCACCGTGTACATTAAACTTCTTTTCAGGAATACCAATCTCTCTCATCACAGCAACAGAGGCAGACGAAAAAGCCTCATTATGCTCAAACAAATCAATGTCATCAACACTGAGTTTCATCTTTTTCATCAGGGCCTTTACACCAGGGATAGGAGCTGCCATTACCAAGGCTGGCTCAACGCCACTAGTATTATACCCTTTGATGGTAGCCATTGACTTAGCCCCTATTTCCTTTGCCTTATCCTTGCTCATTACCACAACAGCAGAGGCTCCATCTGTAATCTGAGAGGCATTACCTGCGGTAACAACACCATCTTTTCTGAAAAAAGGAGGAAGTTTTGCTAGTTTCTCCAGAGTAGAATCTGCTCTTATACCCTCATCTTTATCAAAAATAATAGGATCTCCCTTCTTCTGCTTGATTTCAACAGGAAGTATTTCATCCTTAAACCAACCATTCTCAGTAGCTCGTGCTGCCTTTTGATGACTACCAAGAGCAAACTTATCACAATCCTCTCTAGTAATTTTATATTTCTCAGCTACAACTTCCCCTGTATTACCCATATGAAAATCGTTGTAAACATCCCAAAGTCCATCACGTACCATTAAATCAGTAATTTTACCATCAAACATACGATAACCAAATCGAGCCTTGGGCAATGCATACGGACAATTAGTCATACTTTCCATACCACCAGCAACAATGATGTCTGCATCATCACATTTAATAGCCTGAGCTGCAAGAACTACCGCCTTAAGACCAGAACCACAGACTTTATCAATATGAAAACTGCCAACTTCATAAGGTATGCCCGCTCCTATTGCAGCCTGTCTTGCAACATTCTGACCAAGGCCTGCAGGGACAACATTACCCATGATTACTTCATCGATATCTTTTGGTTTCAATCCTGCCCTATTTACAGCTTCTTTGATAACAAGACTACCAAGCTGTGGAGCTGAAAATCCTTTCAAAGCACCAGCAAATTTACCCTGTCCTAGTCTTACACCTGAGACTATTACAACTTCTTTCATATGATTGCGCCTCCTCCAAATGACAAATGCACTCTGGCAATATGATTTATACTTAAAACATTTTCCAAAATTAAGTTACGTTTACTTTTAATGAACAGATATCTCCCAGCTCTGCTTCTAATACGTCACCTGGGACAATCTCGTCAACGCCCTCAGGGGTACCAGTCATTATTAAATCTCCAGATTCTAGAGTCATGATTTGAGAGATAAATTCAATAATTCGTTCAACAGAGTAAATCAGGTTACTGGTGTTAGAACTCTGTCTTATCTCCCCATTTACTTTTAAAGAAATATTAAGATTGTTTGGGTTGGTTACCTCCTCTTTTAAAACAACATCGCTAATTGGTGCAAATGTGTCAAAACCCTTTGCAATGTCCCATGGAAAACCTTTCTTTTTTGCTTCTGACTGAATATC
>Ga0209427_10001591_pt1 | contig 26272 bp, 30 predicted proteins | sample DeeMarSWOR136_30_FD_187465 | JGI IMG/M metagenome (GOLD analysis project Ga0209427, IMG submission 187465) | Marine sediment microbial communities from White Oak River estuary, North Carolina - WOR-1-36_30 (SPAdes) (version 2) | ecosystem: Environmental > Aquatic > Marine > Intertidal zone >...
CTCCATCACCCACCAGCCGGGCCAGACGGCGCAGTGGATCTCCTCGCCGAGGGCCGCCATCGCCGCCTTCTGCAGCGTCATGTGGTGCTCGTAGCAGACCATCCCCCCGACCACCCCCACCGAGGTGTTGAAGACCCTGACGTCCCTCACGTCACCCATTCCCCAAACGATGCGCTCAGCGTGGGTCGGCATCAGCTTCCTGTGCCTACCCAGGATCTCCCCGTCGTCGCCGATGAACAGTATGGTGTTGTAGAGGGTCTCGCTCCCCCTTAGGTCGCTCATCTCCGAGCAGCCGAGGGCGACCACGGTCCCAGCCTCAGCCGCGGCGTCGCAGAGCACGTCGGTGTCGTAGCTTGGTATCAGCAGGGAGTTCTTCTGGTACTCCACCATAAGGTCGGAGAGCCGGGATATGGGCTGGACCCCCCTCCAGTAGGGGTAACCTGGCACAAAGGTCTCCGAGAAGACCACGAGCCTCGCATCGGCCTTACCCGCCTCCTCAATCGCCCTGCAGGCCTTGTCGATCGTCGCCTCCCTGTCCATGAAGACTGGGGCTACCTGGGCGGCGGCGACCTTCACCTTCTCCAACATCGACTTTCGCTGAATGACTGATCCGACGAAGTATAATAATTGAGGGGCCCCTCTCACCTGCTCATGAGGTGCTCCGCCAACATTAGGCCGCTGCCCAGCTGGGTCCTAATGAGCTTCTTGATGGGGATTACCTCGATCTCCGCCTCCCCGGCCACGGCGTCGTTGGTCTCCAGGAGTCTGCTGTGGACTTCCTCCCTGGCGAGCTCTACCTCCCTGTCCGCTCCTGAGGCGAGGGCCTCGTCAGCGACCCTGAGGATCATGCCGAGCCTCAGCATCGAGTAGAACCTGGTGGAGACCCTGGAGTCGAACTCCTGGGCAACGGTGGCTTTTCCTTCGTACTCCTCTGTGGTCTCGGCGTGCCTCCTCCTCGGAGCGTTCCTCCTCTCGAAGTTCTCGATGTAGTCGGAGACCGTGGCGTAGAGCCTGGACGCCTTGTTGGCCCTGGCGGCGATCTTCCGGAGCCTGGGCTCCAGGTAGTGGTAGAGTTCCTCCCCCCGCTCGATGCCATCGAGGACCGCCTTCCTCCTGTCGACGTCCGAGGGGGAGTCGTCGGTGACCCTCCGGTCGTAGTAGTAGGGCATCTCGCAGACGAGGGTGAAACCGTCGCAGACGCTGCGGAGGTAGCCGTGGCTGCTCGTCCCGTTTTGGATGATGGTGGCTGGGTCGACGTCGGAGTGCCTCTCGTTGAAGTCGTAGCTCTCCTCGACGCCGAACATCCTGAATATGGCGTCGTCCAGCTTCTCGATGTAGGGTGTCTCGGGCTCCCCCATGTGTAAGGGTAGGGCCTGGTCCCAGACAATGGAGTGGAGCCTGGGGTACGTGGAGGGGGCGTCGTCGCCGAGGTACCAGTAGACTCCGCAGAAGCCTGCGTTGTGGAGGCTGTACATGAGGTCAGGCTTGTGCTCGTCTATTAGGGCCATGAGGGCGCGGGTCTCGGGCAGAGGCGTGTGGAAGTGGAGGGTCTTGTAGTCGACGGGGAAGGTCCACTCGACCTGGTTCTTGCCGGGGGGCCTGTAGTAGTTGAGGGCGTACCTGAGGGGGCTGAACTCCCCCTTGAACCAGCCCTCGTTCAGCCTTGCGCCTCCGGGGTCGATGCACTTCACTATGTGCCAGGTGTAGTCGAGTTCACCTCTCAGGTCGTCGTCCTCGGCCAGCCTCCTGGAGAGGTACTCGAGGGTCATGGCGCCTATCGGCTCGTTGGGGTGGGGGAAGCCGAAGAGGAGGGCGTTCCTGGAGCCCTCGCCTATCCTCAGGGCGTGGATAGCCTCCCCCTCGGTGGAGACGCCGGCCCTGAGCAGGCGGACGTGGTCGAACTCCTCCGCCAGTTCCCTGGAGCTTTCGTTCAGCTCGTCGACGGTGAGGAAGCCCTCATAGTCGGGGACGTCGTCCAGTACTGCTTTGAGGTCCAAGTCTCCTCACCCGGTTCAGAGGCTGGCGGCGAAGAAGGCCTCCAGACGCTCCTCCATGGGCTTCCCCATCCCGTAGACGTTGTGCCCCACATCGGGGAAGAGCTGAAGGTCCACCTCCCCTCCCGCCCCCCTCAGCGCCTCGGCCAATGGGACCGCGTTCGTGGCGGGGGGTATGTTCTCGTCCACCGCGCCGTGGTATATCGCCGTCTTGGGCAGGGGAGTACCATGCTTCAGCCTCTGGAGCCTGGGGAGGGGGTCGTGGGGCGCCACGACATTTATGGCGTCCTCGTCTGTGGTCTCCTCGGGCAGTCCGTACGCCTTGAGGCAGGGGGCCCTGAACTTCTTCTCCCTGATGACCGCCGTGAGGTGCGCAACGGATTGCATGACGGCGATAGCCTTCACTCTTCCCGCCAGGGGGCCAAGGACCGAGTTCCAGACGAGGGCGCCTCCGAGGCCGCCCCCCATGAGGCCGAGCCTGCTGGCATCGACCTGGGGGCACTCAGCCAGAGCCTCGTAGAGGGCTCCGTTCGCCCTCACGGACTCGGGGTTCCCCCAGTGGTCGCCGCAGGCGTGGGAGCCGGCTATTGCGCAGCCGCCGCCCCTCATGACGGCCTTGAGGTAGGCGACCTTGTAGTCGGCCTCAAGCCAGTCGGCTGAGCCCTCCCTCACGTGGCCCCTGGCCCCGTGGTGGTGGATGACAACGGGTGCTGGCTCATCAGCGCGGAAGTCTCTGGAAGTCCAGAGGTAGCACCACTCTCCTCCAGCCCTGAAGAAGACCTTCTGCTCACCGTCTCCAAGTTTAGGAATCAAATGAAGTCACGGCTCTAATGAGTTTGATGGGGTTTAAAAGCCTACACGTTGTCTCGGCCTTTCTCTAGTATGGCAGTGTAGTTGGCGCCCCCTGAGGTGTAGGTCCTCTCGTGGACCCAGCCCGTGGTCTCCAGCAACTCCTGAAGCTTCTCCGGGCCCACCATGATGAACTCGAACCAGTCGTCGAACTCTCCCTCGAAGCCTATGCGTATCCTGACGAGGCCTGGTGGCCGCCCCCTCCTCCTGTTGCGCTCATGGTACAACAAATGCACAGGATTGTCGGTCTCCAGCGGGTTCCTGGAGGATGCGATGATGATGGCGTCTTCCCCCGTAACCCTGTGGAGACCCTGGAAAGCCCTGCGGCACTGCTCTATGTCGCCTGCGATGCCCAGGTTGTTCCCGAACATCACGACGGTGTCGAAGCATCCGTCGGGGAAGCCAAGTTTCCTGAGGTCCATGAGCCTGCAGTCCCGTACGCCCCTCTGCCTAGAGACCTCTAGGGCTAGGGGGGAGAGGTCGATTCCCACGACGTCGAGGCCCATCTCCTGGAGCTGTAGTGCCTCCCTCCCTGCGCCACAGCCGACATCTAGGACGCGCCCCCTCGCCTCCAGTATCGCCTCCCGCTCGTGCCTCTCCCACTCGTCGTACTCGTGAAAATATACAGCCGTATCTATCTCGTCGATGTAGCCGTCTTCCCGCTCTATCACATGAACGGCTGTCTCTCCACTGAGGTACGCCTGTAGCGACCTACCGAATGCGTCCGTCATATCTGCCAACTCTGCGGAACGTTTTCAAATTATTCCCCGAATTGAAATCGTTTCCGATGCGATCAAGATCTTACTTCGGCTGAGATAGTTAAACGGAAATATCGAGTCGGCACTGAGTGTACTCATGGTTCAACTCGCAGAGATAAGCTGGGAGGACGCCGCGAGGGTCCTCAAGGAGAGCGACGTGGCTCTCATACCGGTTGGAAGCACGGAGCAGCACGGCCCCCACAACCCACTGGGCACTGACCACCTGGTTGCAGCGGCCTTCAGCCGCGCAATCGGTGACAGGACCGGCGTGGCAGTGCTCCCAGTTGTACCCATCGGTGTCTCGGAGCACCACAGGCAGTTCCCGGGGAGCCTCTGGGTCCCACCACCGGTCTTCAGGGATTACATGAGGTCGCTGGCCTTGGCAGCAGCAAGCCACGGAGTGAGGAAGGTGGTATTCATAAACGGCCACGGCGGTAACACCGCCTCTCTCATCGAGGTCTCGGAGGATCTGAGGAGGCACAACGGCGTCTTCGCCGCCGTCCTAGTCGCCTTCCCGCCGGGCATGGAGGGCCACGCCGGGGAGGCGGAGACTAGCGTCAACCTCTACTTCCACGGCCACCTCGTCGATATGGAGAGGGCCGTCGACACGAAGCAGAAGGATAGACTCGGGCCCATCGAGATGCAGGGGTTCAACAGGATTGGGCCAGCCAGTTTCCCCTGGGACACAATAGACCTCTCCGAGACTGGCGTCCTTGGATCCGCTGGAAAGACGATAAGGTCGACAACGGCCACCAAGGAGATAGGAAGGGAGCTGATGGAGCCCTACATCGAAGAGGCCTGCGAACTCATCGAGAGGCTGAAAAAGGCGGACCTTGATAAGCTGCTGCCCAAATCCCACAAGTAATGCGGTGCCGCCAACTGGACAACGAAGAGCCACTGGAAAAGGAGGTTTCCCTCCCATATGAGGGTAGTTGATCACTCGATCGCGTTCAGCACCCGCTTGATGAACTCGGCGGGATCCTGCATCCAGCGGGTAACTACGACAATGTCGTGCTCGGGATCAACCCACACCCAGTTTCCACCGGCTCCCCTTGCGCTGTAGCTGGAGTTAGGCAGCCCTGGAGTGCCCTTCCAGTACCTCCCCAGGGCAGGGCCCAGCTTCTCCGTGGCCTCGACCTCCTTCGTCTGAGCGGGATTGAGCCACCACATGTAGCCATAAACGGGGTTGACGTCGCCCGGGATTATCATCATGTCGATCCACCTCTTCGAGAGGAGCTGCTCCCCCTTCCACCGCCCTCGCCTGAGGTACAGGTAGCCGAGCCTGGCGTGGTCTCGCGTGTTGATCTGCATTCCGCCTCCCCAGTGGCCCCCGCCGCTGACCGACTGGACCCTCACTCCGTCGATGTTGACCCACGAGTTCTCGTAACCGTACCACCTCCAGATGTTGGAGGCACCTATCGGGTCCATGATCCTCTCCTTGAGGACCTGGGGCAGGGGCCTCCTCCAGACGTGGAGGGCAGAGAGGGCCGTCAGGTTGACCCTGACGTCGTTGTACTCGTAGTAGGTTCCGGGCTCCTCCGGATCGCGTACGATGTCAGAGTCCGTCGTATGGGCGTCGGCGGAGTAGTGCTTCTCCCAGAGGGTGCCGTCCCACTCGTTCGTCTGCTGCAGGAGGTGGTGCCACGTGATCTTCGAGTTGTGGGGGGAGTCGAAGTGATCCGTGACATACTCCTTCACGGGGTCGTGGACATCTCGTATCAGGCCGTCGTCGAGGGCAAGGCCGACGCACGTGGATAGGTAGCTCTTCGTCGCGCTGAAAGTCATGTCCACCCGCCTCGTGTCGCCCCACTCGGCTACAATGTACCCATTCCTCAGGACGAGGCCGTTGACGCCACTGCGATTCCTGATCGGCCCAAGAATCCTGCCGTCGTCACAGTGCAGGCCCTTGAGCCGAGCCGCCCTGTCGCGTGCGATGTCCTTTGACATCTTGACCTCATCCTCCAGGGCGTGCTTAACTGCGCTCTCTAGCTCTCCGGGGTCCATGCCCACTTCCTGGGGGGTTCGATGTTCCCAAGCCCAGCGATCTGGGAAATATGTATCACCCATCTTAGTGCAACCTCAGCTGTCTACGAGTAATGGTACTTTGCTTTGAAAAATGCTCGCTTATAAGAGCCTCAGCTATCTTGGAACTCCTCTTTGAAAAGGTGGTCATCACAACCGTTGATTCACCTCTTCTATCCCATTCGTGCCTGTTTTAAATGGAGTGTCGTACTATTCAATGAAGCAGTTCTGAGGAGGAAATATTTTGGTCAAGCTTCTCATCGAGAACGCCGTCCTGATCGACGGAAATGGCTCGAGCCCGGTGAGGGATGCTGGAGTCCTCATCGATGGAGAGATGATTGAGGCCGTGGGAAGGAGCCTGGACGCACCGCGGGGAGCCGAGAGGATCGACGCCGAGGGGATGGCTCTGATGCCCGGGCTCATGGACCTCCACGTCCACATGGCTGGGGAGTCCCTGGGAAGGCAGATGAGGCTGCTGGAGTGGAGCCAGTCGACGCCCACGGCCCTCAAGCTCTACCACGCCGCCCGGAACGCCAGGAGCTGCCTGGAGGCTGGCTTCACAACGGTGAGGTGCATAGACATCGAGGAGGAGATAGTCTGGGGGCCCTCCCTCAGAGAGGCGATCGAGCTCGGCATCATCCCAGGGCCGAGGATACTCGCCTCAGCAGGCCAGATCACGAGGTCGGGGAAATTCCCCTACGGCAGCTCCATCACCTACGTCGGCAAGCCTGATCCCTACAAGCCGGCCTGGAGGCCGGCAGACGGCCCCTGGGAGTGCCGCAGAGCGGTGAGGGAGGCCGTGGCCAACGGTGCCGACTTCATAAAGTTCTTCGCCACGGGCTCTACGGGGGGCGCGGGCGTCAAGCACTACTGGGTCATCTACACCCTCGAGGAGATCAAGGCCATCACGGACGAGGCCCACAGGATGGAGAGGAGGTGCGCCTGCCACGCCCACGGCACCCAGGGCATTAAGGACGCGGTGGTGGGCGGCACGGACACCATCGAGCACGGCACCTACCTGGACGACGAGGGGGTGGCCCTGATGAAGGAGCACGGCACCTACTACGTCCCAACATTCACTATCCACTACAACGTGGTCAACATGGGGGAGGAGCTGAGGGTGCCTCCCCACTCGATCGAGAAGATCAGAGACACCTGGGAGCACAGCGTGCCCAGCGTCCAGATGGCCCACAGGGCAGGCGTGAAGATCGCCTGCGGCACAGACAGCGGGGGCACCTGGGCCCGATGCGGTGAGAACGCCCGGGAGCTGGAGCTCCTCTCCAGGTTCGGGGAAATGACCGCCATGGAGGCCATACAAGCGGCCACCAAGGTCTCAGCGGAGGCCATAGGGAGGGAGGATACGCTGGGCACAATCGAGCCCGGAAAGCTCGCCGACCTCATACTGGTCGACGGCGACCCCCTCAGAGACATCAAGATACTTCAGGATAAATCGAGGGTGAAGTTGGTTATCAAGGGCGGAAGGATTGAGGTAGACAGACGCGCATAGAAGCTCAATTATACTATCCCACATGGCAATAGTGTATTGAAAAGAACACACCCTATAGGAAACAACTTGCTACGAAAAAATAACCCAGCTAAGCGGATCCAAGGCACCTCCCGAAGAGAGCAACCGAAAAAGGGACCGAATTTAGGGGGAGGGGGGTCCACGATGGGAAAAGGGCACTACCTGTGCAAGAGTCAATACGGACACTAAGTCACCCAAGAAAATCACAGAGACCAACGAAGGACAATAACTAAGACATTAAAAGAATGCATAAAACAAAACATGGAGATAAAAGAGGAGTGGTGCGGGGGGTGGGACTCGAACCCACGAAGGACTGATCCATCAGGACCTGAACCTGACCCCTTTGGCCACTCGGGTACCCCCGCAGTCAGCCTCAGTGCTCCGACTCAGCCATGTGCTTCCTGTAAGCCTCGACGTCCATGAGCCTCAGCAGGTCACCGTCCAGGTCGTTGGGCTCGATCCTGGCGATCCAGCCCTCCCCGTACGGGTCCTCGTTCAGCAGCTCGGGGCTGTCCTCCAGCCCCTCGTTCACCTCGACCACCGTGCCACCCACCGGGGCGTTCATGTCGGAGACCGCCTTCACCGACTCCACGGCGCCGATGGGCTCCGCCTGAACCGCCTCGCTCTCCAGCTCCGGCAGCTCAACGTACACGATCTCGTGCAGCTGCTTCTGGGCGTAGTCGGTGATGCCCACGAGGACGGTCCCGTCCTCAATCCTCTTCGCCCACTCGTGCTCCTCCGTGTAGTAGAGGCCTTCCACGGTCTTGTATTCCTCACTCATCAACTATCCCTCTTCCAACCGTATACGGAATCATCATAAAACGGGTGCGACTTAACAATCTTTCCATCCACGAGGCGCTTCCGTATCCTGATCTTCACCGGAGTGCCCAGTTCCCTGTACTCGGGAGGGACGTAGCCAATGGCGATGCCGTACCCCAGGCTGGGGGCCATGCCCCCGCTCGTTACAACACCCAGGACCTTCTCACCGCTCTCATCCAGTATCTCGTAGCCGTGCCGGGGAATACCCTTTCCCACCACCTCTATCCCGACCTGGATCTTCTTCAGCCCCTTCTTTCGAGCCTTCTCGAGCGCCTCCTTGCCAACGAAACCACCGGGCTTCTTGAACTTGACGACCCACCTGAGCCTCGCCTCAAGTGGGTTGGTCTTCTCATCGATGTCACTACCGTAAAGGTTGAGCCCCGCCTCCATCCTGAGGCTGTCACGGGCGCCTAGACCGCAGGGCTTCGCCCCCGCCTTCACGAGGTCATTCCATACCTTCAGGGCCTTCTCCGGGTTCTCAAGCGGGCTGTCAGGGACGTAGACCTCGAATCCATCCTCCCCAGTATAGCCAGTCCTAGTGACCATGCAGGGCAGCCCCGACAGAGTGACCTTCGCTATGTTGAAGCGCCCGACCTTTGAAAGGTCCTCTTTGCATATCCTCTGAACCGTCTCGAGGGCCTTCGGGCCTTGGACAGCCATCATCGCCATCTTGTTAGAGAGGTCCGTCAGCTTGACGTCGAAGCCCTCCGAGTTCTTCTTGAACCAGGCGAAGTCTTTCTCCCTTGTGCCGGCGTTGTAGACGATGAAGAATTTGTCTTCCCTCATCTTGTAGGTGATGAGGTCGTCCACTATCCCGGCGTCTGGCTTGAGCATCACTGAGTAGATGCCCTCATTCAAGCCCAGTTTCGAGACGTCATTGGTCACCACCCAGTTGAGGAACTTCTCTGTATCCGGCCCCTCCGCCATGGATCTGCCCATATGGCTGGTGTCGAAGATACCGACGCCATCACGTACGGCGTTGTGCTCGGAAATTATGCCCTCGTACCACACTGGCATGGCGAAACCACCGAAATCAACTATGTTCCCATGCTCAGCGTGGAACTCGTATATGTGAGTCTTCCTGAGTTCCATGATACCTCGCTAACCTAGATGAGAAAGCTGGTTAAAACCTTTTTTCAAGGGGGGATTGACACTTCTCTAACGGCTTCTTGCTTCTTCAAAGGGAGTGATGCTGACGCCGTCAGAAGAGAAGCTCAGCTTCTTCTTACATTTTGGACATTTTCCATCGAACTTCTTTATGATATCCTGCGGGGACTTCAGTATATCACCCTCATACAGAAGATGATCACAGTTTGAGCAAATAACCTTCTGCGGCACCCTGAATCCTCCAATAACTTGACGGGGACTAAAATTAAAGCATTGTTAAAAAACTGGGAAATAGAAAAAGGCATATATCACGGCATCGACAAATTAATGTCTCCGAAAGGGAATCTGCGATGTCATCCGTCTCGAGAAGGATCAAGAAGTTCTTCAGCAATCTTGGAAAGGGCCCCGATTACGGGCAGAGAGCCCCGATGAGGTTAGTGGCCATCGCGGCAGTCATCTTCTGCATATTCTTCATTGGAGGCGGCATCTACGACCTCCTTGAGAACCCTCCGAGCATACTCCCTGGGCCGGGGGGCAGCTGGATAGCCATACACCCCTACATGGGGGAGCAGACGCTGAACGAGAGCTTTGTCAACATGGTCCTGAACTCCCTCACGTTCGTGGGCATGGTGCTGGCCCTGAAGAGCACCCAGATCGTGTACGACTCGAAGAGGGCTAACACGATGCTCATTATCAGCCTGGTGTTGATCCTGCTGGGCTCAGTGGGAAACCACTTCCTCATGGTCCTCAAGAGGAACGTGGCCAGCGGCTAGAAGCAGCAATATCGAAATTAAACACCAGTATATTATCCTGCAACATCAAGGTAATCTATTCGTAGGGCCTATCATTAATTGCGCGTTTGACTGATTTCTATGGAGGCGTCTCAGTTCTTGATAATAGATAAGTTTTCCCGCTTCATATTTTAAAATCCTATCTCTATATCTTATTTAGAATAGACAGTTAATATAGTTTCTAATGGTTAAGATTTGATGTTCTTAAATTTTATATATTTTATTAATTGCTATTTCAGAAAACGATGAAGATTAGCCTAATCTGGAGAAGGCTCTTCCCAGCCAGAAAGGCGTTGAGCGAGGTAGTTACGACACTCATCATACTCACCTTCGCCGTTCTCCTCGCCCTAACAGTCATCACATACACAAATGGCCTAACGAGGGCGAAGATGAAGAGCACGGGGGGAGAGATTGTCAGGTTCTACAACACTCACGCCTGGGTCATGACGACCAATGGAACGGATGAGGCGATAATCGCATACAAGCTGTACAACCTCGGAGGGAAGACAATAGGAATTGAGAAGCTGAACCTCAGAGGCGCGGAGATTGACTGGCCCGATATATACTACCACAGCCTTACGAGCAGCAGGGAGGCTATCAGAGACCTTAACATAACGGACCACTCCACGCTCAGCGGTCCTTTCACAATCATCGACGGAAGGAACTACACTCAGTCAACGGGAAACATTTACGTAAAAGCAGGAGAGATGCTTCTGATTTACATAAAGGCGCCTCCGATGCTCAGCAGGGACAACATAGGACAGCCTATAATTGTAGCTGTTAGCACCCAGAACGCGAATTTCATTACCGAAATCATCGTCGAGACTGCCGATGGCTGAATACGCTAAAATTTTAAGATAATTTATTATAAATTATCTAAAATATCCAAGTTATAATATGTAAAAATTCGAAAAACCTATCTCGTCATTGCTCTTTCAAAAAGCGAATTGGTATAAACACTTCCCTCATAATTCGAACCTTCCTCTAGAACCTCGCAGTCCTCACACATTTGGTGCCCGCATTCTTTGCATCCATCATCGGGGTCATTGAGTGAACCGCATTCTTGGCAGACGAAATCCCCGTCATTCCATACCCCACACTCCACACACTTGTAACGTGTGTCATTCTCTGAGGCACATTTACAGCAGATCCACTTCAAGGATACACGCCCCATTATTCACCAAACTGTGCATCTTTTGGCTTCTGTTGAAAATTTCGGTAAGCACATCACGGAAATATATTATGGACCGCTGATCAATTTACTGCTAATGATTATAGATTCACAAGCATCTCCTCTAATCAAACACCTTGATATGATCTTACACTGGGTTATATCCGTCAATAATCCAGCACAATCATGACATTCTATACGTGTAATCTATCCGACAATCTAATCTTGACTCCTTCGACATCATTAAAAGACTCAGAGATCATTCAAGTTTGATGGCCGATATCTCAGTCGTCGGACACATAGCCATTGACAAGATTATAACGTCAAAGGGGGAACAGACTCAACTCGGTGGGCCTCCAATTTACGTTTCAGTTCTATCTATCAGCCTTGGCAGAATGGTCAGGACGATAACAAAGTTTGGGAGGGACATGCCCGACCGCTTCCTCACGCGATTGGGAGAGCTCGGCATCGACTTGAAGAGGAATCTGGCGGAGAATGATCCGACCACCAGGTTCATATTGGACTATAGGCAGCCTGACAGAAGCTTGAGCGTTGAAAGTATATGCGAGAAAATAAAGCTGGAAGACCTGGAGCACTTGAGCGATTGCGTTCTCCTGACCCCAATTGTGAGTGAAATCGGGACGGATGAACTGCTTGAGTTGGCACCCGAAATACTTGCACTTGATCCACAGGGACTAGTAAGAGACATACAGCGAGATGGATCAGTTCGCTACAAAGAGTGGTTTGACGAAGAGTTGCTGAGAAGGCTCAACGTCTACAAGTCGTCTGATCGCGAACTCGCTCTTGTCACAGGACGTGACACAGTGTCAGGCCTGAGGAGACTGGGGAGGATGGGCGTCGACGTCGCCATCGCGACAACGGGGGGAAGAGGCTCTCAGATTTTGGTGGAAGATAAATTGTACCAAATACCAGCCCACCGCATTAAAAATTCGCTGGATACGACTGGTGCTGGCGATGTTTTCCTAGGCGCGTTCTTTCTAGAGTACGTTAAAGGCGAGGACACCCTCTGGTGCGCTTCTGTGGGCTCGGCCAGCGCATCTTTCATGGTAGAGACCATGGGGCCAGAGATGAAGGCATCTCGAAATGAAATCTACGAGCGAGCGGAACACATATTTGGCGGGATAAAACGGCTTTAAGTCAATCTACGCCTCGCGATGAAGTACACTCCGAAAGCTATGAGAAGATCCACGAGCCAAAACCCGATTTGTGAAACGCTATCCCAAATCGTGGGTTGACTAAACAACTTGGCCTCGGATTCCTGAACTTCCATTTCCGGCTTCGCTCCCAAGATCTGCTCATCCTCCGTGGGCGATCTCAGTGCCTCCATTCTGGGCGGCATAAGCGTATTGGGTACAGTAGAGACTAGTAGATATCCCAGTGCCACAGCTACTACCATGTACACAGTCATCTTTGAGTTCATGTTCATTCCTTTGATATCACACCGCTGAACTTAATACCACACTTTAGAACGTGAAACGGGGCCTCGCGAATACGTTGTTCGAAAATTAGAACATCGTTCAATGAAGTTACCCTCAAGCCGGCTTGTCCCTCCAGATCCTTATCGTCTCGTACCAGAGAACCAGAGAGGGGACCAGGCCGAGGAGGATCGTCGACACGCTTTGAGGTGTCGGGTAGAGAGGATATTGAATGACGTAAGTGACCAGCATCGTCGTCACGAGAACGGCGTAGAAGAGGTATCTCGGAAGCATGATGCCCCCCAAGGTGACGAACTGCCTGAGCACCCCGATCTTTACCTCCCGGACCAGCCTGTAGTCACCGCGCTCGCTATCGACCAGCCCCAGGTCCTGGAGCTTGTTGAGGTGATACGACGAGACGCTGGGGCTGCTGAAGCCGAGAGCCCTCTGAACCTCCCGTACCCCAACGACTGGTTGATCCGCCCTCAGCAGGTACATGTAGACTAGGAGTGTCTTGCCCTTCAGCTCGGCCTCGATCGCCTCGTCGTCCCGGATCATGTATGAGCCACTTACATCTCTAGCACGGGTCTTAAATAAAATAATTAGCGTTGCTCAGACATTCATCACGTTTAACAGGGCTAATGTGGCGTGGATCGCCTCCTCCGTCCTTACCGTCTCACAACCCTGCAATGGGATAGTGTTGATCGTAAAATCGAATGCCTGCTCCAAACTGACTCCGTCACTGTGCAGGAGCTCCTGCAGCCCCCTTTTTGGGGAGCCGAAGGAGACGAGCACATGGTTGGCTTTACGCAACTCCGCTTGTAAGGCTGATTCTATCTGTGTGTAGTCTCTTCCCTTGCGTGAAGTGGCGATCTTGAGGTCAAATTCGCGACTATGCGCTATCTTTCCTATTCCACCCCCGACGTTGTGGACTTGGTACCCCCAGTACTCGTCAATGTCTCTTCTGCGGGCGAAGACCCCCCGCAGCTCGGGAGCAATGCTGGTCACTCTGACTGTTGCCCTGCTCCCCGTTGAAGGCGCGCGACCAGCTGCAGACAGTGGTGTCTCGACTCCGATGTCGACGAGGGCACCTCCCGACCCCTCAGAGACGACGATGCCTTCCCTGTATTCTCCAACGCTGAGCTTCTTCAGGCTGCTTTCAAGGGGGTGATGGGGTGTACGAAGAGGGTGGAGAATGCCAACATATGATAGTTCAGGCCTCTTCCTGAAAAGACGTCTACGCAGGTACTGGGGCGTCTCCATATAACTAAGGATCAGTCGTATCAGGTTAGATTCGTCCGGCTCATCCCGATACACGTAGATGTCTTCAACCCGATATATTGACGCAGCTCTGGCCACCTGACCTATGACCCCGGTCTTTTCTCTGAGATGTGGAACCTCGGATACGAGAGAGGAAGGTATTGCTATGGAAAAACGAGGAGCCCTACGTGGGATCATCAATATTCTCTCCACTCTTCAGCTTGGGCCAAGATGACCAACCCGTCTTCACAAATCTCTCCCTGGTACTAAGCTCTGCTTTCACCCAGGCGAGGAATCCATTGAAGCTGCGCATTGCCGCAACTGTCTCATCATCGCCCACACCCAGCTGTGTTAGGCTCTTGATAAACTCCTTCTCCGCCAGCATCTGAGTCTCTCCCGCTATCTTCGCCTGAGATACTTTGTACCCTCGTTCTCTCAGGACCTCCCTGGCTTTGGATAGCACGTATCCGGTGCAAATTCGGATCTCTTCACGTGGAGATATGGATAGCGCTCGAACTCCGTCTAAAACGATTTGAGCTCCTTTATCCAAGTATTTTTTCTCCCTGAATGTATGGCCCTGAAAGAGATCAAGGGGCACCTCTCCCGAATAGGCTTCCCCAGTCTCGACCCGGCGCATCACTATGACGACGCCGCCTATAAGGTCGCCCCAGCCTGATTGACGCCCGCATCAGCGGGTATCGTCCACCTCGACGACCATTTCTATCTTGGGTTAGAGTATCAAGATCGTCCATATAAATTGGAATCAGACTTCAGAGCCGCTTAATCTCGTCAATCGCCCTCTGAGAAGATGGATCATGACCATAAAGAAGGCCGAGGTAGACAGACACGAAATCTCCTGTGTAAATCACCGACAGCATTCGAGCTAGCCGCCCTGGCCCGCTCGCCTTAAACTCAATCATTATACCTCCCCCCCTCTGAAATAGGGCTTTGAAGTGCAGGACCTTGTCCACAATGCCTTCTTTTTCGGCTGGGTCGCTTATGATTACGAGGGCCAGGGGTGAGAGGACGCTAGGCGGCGCCTCGGAGCCGAGAATGATGTTATGAAATATCTCAGGATAGGTCCCTGAGCCGGAGGGGACCTTGCTATTCTCATTCAGCTGAGTGCTGAATCTATATACCACCCCCTCATGCATTTGAGGCCCATAGACCAAAGGAAACCGGTCTCTGAGGCTGACCGCCATCTGCTTGGCAACATTAACCTCAGTGGGGATGATAGGCGCAACTGTACCTTGTATCTTCTCAAGATGGTTTATCGCTTCCTCTACCTCGCCCCAAAATTCATCAACGAATCCGAGCCTTCTCAGAACAGTGGCGACCGTGAACAATTGATATGGGAGGGCCATCCGCGACCTGAAGCTTCCCGGCATCTTGACGACAGGTATTCCCTTTTCCTCCGATAGCCTCTCCAGTTTTCCGCCGGATGTGAATGAGATGATCTGGCATTTTCTGGAAATAGCGTGGTTGAATGCGCTTATTGTCTCCTCGGTGTTGCCGGAATAGCTTATCACGAACACGAGGGTTTCCTCTCCCACGAAGCCGGGGAGATCATACCCCCTGGAAACAAACATAGGAGTAGTTGATCTATCCAGCAGCCAATCGCGAACAAGTTGACCGCCGATTGCGGATCCCCCGATGCCTGCGAACACTATTGTTTCGAAGGCCCTGTCCCTATCGATGTTAAGATCAGCATCCTCGGCTATCCTGATGGCCTTCCTGCAATGCTCAGGATAGTCCATGAGCGTTTCAAGCGTTCGACCTTTATCCAGGGATTCCAGTTGTGCTGGGTTATCCAGGTCGGCTCTCATCATCCAACTATTCACTTTAATGCTGATAAAAGGACATCCCCCTCCTTAACGACGTTTTCTCTCGAAAGGATGAGGTAAGGAATAAAAATCTGAAAAGTAATAGAAGGGGTTCGGCTCTAGAGAGAGGACGTCTACTCCTCTATCGTGATGGCGCCCACTGGACAGGCGGCCTCGCAGGCACGGCAGACAATACACTGGTCTTCCTGGGCTACTACGATCTTTTCATTGTCGAACTCGTAGACGCCCATCGGACACGTGCTGACACAGGTTTGACACAGGGTACAACTATCACTATCGAGATTGATCTTCGGCATTCTTCGATCACCTATGGAATCCTCTTACCTTGCTGTATGAGATATTAAAATCTTGAGGCGCAGCCTACTCTGTTCTCCGGATGGACTCGATCATCTGACCTATCCGTCTAACGACCCGAATTCTCCTCCGCATGCTGTCCCTTCTCCTCCTCTGATAGTCCCTTCTAGATATTCTCCTTGCCCTGAGGCGCAGTTCCAGGTTCTTGAGGTCGTTGTTGATTTTTCCCAGTTCGTCCTCGGCCTTCTTCAGCTCCCTCAGATCTACTTTGAGGTCGGGGTACTCGTCTTCTAATGACTGGCCAAACCTCCTGATGGCCCCGATCTGGTTCTCAAGGCTTCGGTTTACCTCAACCGAGCGTTGATCGAAGTTCTCACGGCTTATTTTATTGGCCTCAAGGTCTCTCTCCAACTCTAGCAGCTCGTTGAGGAGGCCAACTCTCTGGCCATACTGATCGATGAAAACGTCAAATCTGGGCTTCTCTGCTTTCTCCGGAGCCTTCTCCTCAACTGGTTTCCTCTTGTTGAGCAAGATGACGATCGCGGCGACTATGACTACTCCTACTATCATCCCTACAGGTCGTAGTAAAGGCGTAAGTGAGCTCGAAGAGTACTGCACGTTGATTTGGGTCCACTCAGAGGGGAGCCTCGACCCCAGCTCGATTATCACCTGCTTCCTGTTACCAGTCGTTTCGACTTCGGAATAAGCAGGTTCAGTATCGATGAGAGCACCCCCTTCTGGAAGGGTGATACTGGCCGATAGCTCCTTGACGAAATGGGGGAAGGAGCTGTCGGGAAATGTGAGAGCCTGGTTCCCGCCTGAGCCTGTGACATACGTCTGCTTTGGGAGAGAGTACTCTATTGTGAAGCTCCACTTGTTCCCCACCCTGAAAGCGGATCTCGGAGTGACTGAGGCATCCACTGATTCATCTCCCTCGTCTTCATCCCACGTCGCAGTCAGGGGCCCCACACCGTCGAACGCCTTTATTTTTGACGCCCCATTTGGGAGTTTGATGTGGAACGTTGTGATGACGCCGCCCCTGTTCTCCAGTATGTATCTATCCGAGAAGAGAAGGCTGTTCGAACCTATCGTGACACCAAGTTGGAGGCTCTTACAATCCAAGAGATATTCGTCTTCTGGAGCTGGATTGTACACGATCGACGCAGTCTCCGTCGCCATCTGTGAGACGTTGCTCGACTCGTAGTTCAGGATCCAGATATCCCCCTGCTGAGACTGAGTGAAGTTTACCTGCGACGTTGAATCTACGTATTCCGCATATTCGGGGAGTTTAATCTCTAAAGAGTAGGACGATATATTATAGAACAGGAACGGATGAACCGGCAGCTCGGCCTCAAAATCAGCGGTCTTTGGATATACGCTCTTGGTAAACAGATAGCTCGCCCTAAGCTTGAGCTCGGTAGCCTCGTCCACCTGAACCGGGGAGGGAAGTTCGATCTGGTACCCATAGACGGATTGATTATCAAATCGCACATTGGCGAAGCTTAGAGATTCCCACTGATCTCCATCCCACATGTAGAATGAACGACGCTCATCGGGGAATGAATCCGGAAAGCCCACCACGAACTCCGATATCGTCGTTTGACCTCCCTCCAACGCCCTTATTGAAAATGTGTCATCCAGGAGGATGAGTCCCCCCTCCATGATCTCCACGTCACGCTGGGCTTGAATAGCCAGGTTGTCCTCTTGTGCACTCGCCGAGTAGAGGGGCATAGCAAAGACAATGAATGTGATCAGTACAAGAGCCAGAGCCCGTTTCATTCGATGCACCATCCACACTAAGGTACACATCCCAAATTTAAAACGTGAGGAAAAGCACAGGGCGCTTTTAAAAGCTAAGATTATTAGAGAGGATGCAACAGGATAAGCGTGTTGGATTAGGAGGAAAACGATTGAACAAACCTCATCCCTACCTGCCGAACAGTGTTCCTGAGATCAAGGAGACTATGTTGGAGGATATAGGAGTCAAGTCCATCGAAGATCTCTACTCCGACGTCCCTGATGAACTCAAGTTCAATAGGGAGTTGGATATCCCCGGCCCCAATTCCGAAGCCGAGGTGAAGAGACTGATCTCGGGTCAGCTGGAAAAAAACCTGACTTTGAGGTGCCCGCCTTTCCTAGGAGGGGGGGTCTGGCCTCACTATGTGCCCGCTGTAGTTGACGAGATCGTCCGAAGGGCTGAGTTCCTCACGAGCTACACTCCGTATCAACCGGAGATGACTCAGGGCATGCTCCAGGTGATATTCGAGTATCAGAGCCTCATCTGTGAGCTTCTCGGCATGGAGGTAGCGAATGCATCCATGTATGACTGGGCGACCGCACTGGGAGAGGCCGCAAGGATGGCCAGCAGGCTGAACAGAAGGGATGTTTTCATTGTCCCGAGCCTAATCAGCTCTAAGCGGTTCTCGGTTCTGAAGTCCTACACGGATCCAGCAGGAATTAAAGTCGTTCAAGTGGACTACGATAAAACGACGGGCCAGATCGACCTGGAAGACCTCAAGGACAACATGGACAGCAAAGTAGCAGGCGTCTATGTTGAGAATCCCTCATATCTTGGATTCATTGAAGAGAACGTCGACGCAATAGCTGAGATAGCTCACGACTCGAAGGCATTATTCGTAGTCGGAGTGGATCCGACATCTCTCGGCCTCATCAAACCCCCTGGGGAGTATGGGGCTGACCTCGTCATTGGTGAGGGGCAACCTCTCGGCAACCACATGAACTTCGGTGGGCCGCTGCTCGGATTGTTCGCGTGCAGAGATGATCCGAGGATGATGAGGCAGATGCCGGGGAGGCTGATCGGCGTCACAGATACGATGGACGGATCTCGCAGAGGATTTACTATGACGCTTCAGACACGTGAGCAGCACATCCGGAGGGAGAAGGCGACATCAAACATTTGCTCAAATCAAGCTCTCAACGCGGTGGCGAGTGCGGCCTATCTCTCTCTCATGGGGCCCAGTGGTTTCAAGGAGTTGAGCGAGGTCGTGGCGAGCAGAGCACGGTACGCGATGAGGAGAATTGGGGAGCTATCCGGCGTGAGAGCTCCTCTCTTCAATAGCTTCCATTTCAAGGAGTTCACCGTCAAATTCAATGATAAAACAGTCGATGAAGTGCACAATAACCTACTCGACAAGCACCTGCACGGAGGGCTCTCATTGGTGGAAGAGTTCCCAGAGCTTGGTGAGTCGGCGCTATACTGCGTGACCGAGATGCATACCAAGAAGGACATCGATAAGCTCGTTGCAGCTCTTGGGGAGGCTCTGGAGGAGTGACCATGAGACGATTTAGGCAAGCGTACTGGGACGAGCCCCTGATATTCGAAATTGGTAGAGAGGATAGGGTTGGCTTCCACGTGTCACCGCTTGAGCCAGAGCTCCAGGACGCAATGGACGACATTTCAGAGCTTGTTCCCGCGGGCATGCTGAGGGCGAAGCCCCCTGAACTACCCGAGGCTTCGGAGATCGAGGTCCTTAGACACTACATACACCTGTCTCAGATGAACTACGGCGTCAACTCTGGAGTCATATATCCACTTGGCAGCTGCACAATGAAGTACAACCCGGTGATAAACGAGGTGCTTGCAGGGCATCCTAAGATTACTGAAGTCCATCCCGATCAAGAAGCTACAACAACACAGGGCACATTGGAAATACTCTACGACCTGAAGAAGTACTTCCTTGAGGTTACTGGGATGGACGATGGCACTCTACAGCCTGCAGCGGGCGCGCATGGGGAGTACGTGGGCATTCTGATCATCAGGGCTTATCACATGGATCGGGGAGAGCTTGATCAGAGGACTGAGATAATTATACCTGACTCCGCTCATGGTACCAATCCAGCCAGCGCCATCATGGGAGGTTTCAAAACCATTGAGATTCCATCGAACGAGGATGGAGGTGTGGACATCGAGGCGTTGAAGAGCGTCGTTGGACCCCAGACGGCAGGCCTCATGCTGACAAACCCCAACACACTGGGAATATTTGATAGCAATATCGCCAAGATCGCAGAGATTGTGCATGATGTCGGAGGATTGATGTACTACGACGGGGCCAACCTGAACGCCATCATGGGCAAGTGCCGGCCAGGAGACATGGGCTTCGACATAGTCCACTCCAACCTTCACAAGACCTTCTCCACTCCACACGGCGGAGGGGGGCCGGGCTCCGGACCCGTCGGTGTAAAGGCCTACCTATCGAAATATCTCCCCGTCCCCTACATCAACGAGGATGAAGGGGTCTATTCTCTCAGCTGGGAGAGAGAGAAGACGATCGGGAAAGTACACGGGTACCACGGTAACATCAATCCCATCCTCAAGGCCTACACCTACATGCTGACTTTAGGCGGGGAAGGCCTCAGGGAGTCATCTGAACTGTCGGTGCTAAACTCAAACTACATAGCGAGCAAGCTGAAGGACGTAAGGGGTTACTCTCTTCCCTATGCGGAGGGGAAGCCTCGAATGCACGAGGCGGTTCTAAGCGCCACGAATATGTCGAACGAGACTGGAGTAAGAGCGCTCAACGTATCGAAGAAGCTTCTTGACTACGGAATCCACGCCCCAACGACCTACTTCCCGCTGATAGTGGACGAGGCCTTAATGATTGAACCTACGGAGAGCGAACCCCTGGAATCCTTGGACGAGTTCATAGAGGCGATGAAGAAGGTCTCTGAGCTTGCCTACTCTGACCCGGAAGATGTAATGGGGGCGCCTCACAACACTGCAGTCGGAAAACTTGACGAGACAAGAGCAGCACACCCGAAGACCATATGCCTTAGCTGGCGGAAATACTGCTCAATCAACCCCTAATATTAATGGCATAATTTTTATGTCGGTGAGTTAAAGGAGGGCTGGAGGGTACAAGGGACATGGATTTGATCTCAAGCCTAGCTGGCCTGGACCTTAGTGTGCTCCAGCAGCCTCCTCTAGCCACCTTCTTCATATTGGTACTTGTATCCGTGATCAGCCTTGCCACAACTCTTCTCAACCGGAGGGTCATGAATCTCGACGAGTACAAGAAGATGATGATAGAGTCGAACAGGGTTCGGAAGGAGGTCATGGAGGCGATGAGGAGCGGCAACCAGCGGGCGATCTCTAAGGCTCAGAACAAGCAGCAGGAGCTCATGAAGGCCCAGCAGCAGATGTCGAGCCAGAGGATGAAGATCTCCCTCTACACCTTGATACCCATACTCATCATGTGGCAGGTTCTCCTCAACTTCTTCAGGGGAGTGATAGTCGCCTACATGCCCTTCAAAGCTCCCTTCTTGAGTCTGGAATTGAATGTTGGTGGATGGTACATACTCTGCTCCTTCGCGACGAGCATCGTATTGCAGAGGGTGCTCGGGTTGACCTTCGAGATCGGTCCTGAAGACTGAGCGGAGCTGGCATCCCTTGACAGAACAAGAGGACAAGAACGTAACAAGAGGATTGACGATCGCCGTCAGCGGCTTTCATGGCTCGGGGAGGACGACCCATGCGAAGAGACTTGCTGAGTCACTCGGACTGAGATACCTGTCATCGGGAATGATCTTCAGGCAGGTGGCCAAGGAGAAGGGCCTCAGCCTGGAGGAGATGTCAAGAATCGCGGAGAATGACCCTGAATTCGACAAGCTGATTGACAAACGTGCGAAAGAGGAGTCAGTTGGGGGCGGGATCGTCGTAGACGCCACCCTCGCAGGCTGGATGGTTGAAGACCCGGACCTCAGTATTTTCCTCACGGCTCCCTTCACGGCCAGGGTAAACAGGATCGCTAGGAGAGAAAACCTGAGCCTCGAAGAGGCTGAGAAGGAGACTCGAACCAGGGAGGAGAGCGAGAGGCAGAGGTTTCTGAGGTACTATGGGATGGACATCAACGATCTCTCGATATACGACGTTGTCCTCAATACGGAGCTCTTCAGTCCAGACGGCACGGCGCGAATCCTTAAAAAGATCGTGGATGAATACTGCTCGGAGGGTAGTGAGAATATCGGCGATGGATGTGGGTAGGGTCTGTGTAAAGCTATCTGGCAGAGAGTCGGGAAGGCAGTGCGTGATCATAGACGTCATTGACCGAAACTACGTTCTCGTGACGGGGCCAGAGGAGCTCACTGGCGTTAGGAGGCGGAGGGTGAACATGAACCACCTCAGACCCTTGGAAGAGAGACTTGAAATTTCCCGGGGAGCCTCCGACGAGGAGATCATTAGCCTTTTGAAGTAGGCTTCTGGCTCAATTTTTCCTTCATCTTAGTTTACTACTCAATACGAGTGGGGGGCCACCGCGTCGGCCGTCGTCCTTCGTTGCCGTTGAGGCGGTCGCGTTCATCTTGACGGCCCTACCGTTCCTAAGGAGCCCAGCGCCCGCGGTTTACGCCCCACTTTGACCCTTGACCATCTCAACTCCGGTCTGCATCACAGCGATTGTAGATTCACGGTTCCGCTGTAGGCAAAAACTTTCCATTGGTCTTCATAGGGTTAATGGTTTGATGATGTGGTCGTGCCTAATCATCAGCAGCGATATCAGCGATAGGATTTTGTTGTCGTTCGAGAAGATGGCTGATTCAATGGGGACCTCTTTCCCTGGTTTGGCCATCCTTGCTAGGACGAATCGCTCGTGATCTGAGTCTATGAATAGGACGGGCGTAGTTATGTTCATTTTTTTACCTTGAAGAGGTATGACAGCTCTCGGGCTAGCGGGTTTGTCCTCGGGTCTAGTGGCGAGTTGAGCTCCACTTTAACACCCTGCTCGTGGAGTTGGTCAAGGAGCCTGGGGGCCGAATTGAATAGCAGTGCGAGGCCATCTGCGTTGGTAATGATCGTTAGGCCCCTCTTGGTCTGGCTTATTATCTCGTGGCATTTCCCAGTTATGTCGTCTTCGCAGTCGATGTACCAGACAATTTTCTTCTTCGGTGATGAGTTGGAGACAACGAGTTCATGAGTCTCGGTGAGGTTTTCAACAATCTCAGCGAAATCCTGGGCCTTGCTCTCGACCAGTTTTAGGGTTGCCTTGAAGGCGTCGGCGGGAGAGGCTGCGGCGAAGCATTTGGGTTTGCCGAGGATCTCTTCAACCAGGCCATAATCAACGAGTTTTTTTATTGTTCCATAGACCTTGGTTCTGGGTACTTTGCAGCGGAGGCTTAGTTTTCTGGCGCCTGAACTTCCGAGCGCCAAGAGACTCAGATACACTTTTGACTCGTATTCTGAGAGGCCGGCGTATTCGACCATTTTTGGCCAGATGAATAGCAGGTTCTCTAGGTTCTTGTCTTCCTCGGTTTCGTACTCGTATCTTCGATTCTTGGTGTTGCTGTAAGAAGGATCAGTCAAGCTTAGCCTTTCCCGTTGGGATTTTCTATATTTAGTATGTTTTGATACTGTCACTTTTTCCTCATTGTTACCAGTTACACGGCGATTTTGACGAGTCTTGCGCCAGCTATCCATGTCGCCCCCCAGAATAAGTAGAGAGTGAAAATTTCCGAGTTTCCTGGCCAAAAAATTAAAACTAAGTTATTACATCATCGATTAAATGTTAAAGTAAGATATTTTTGGTCAATTTCTAATAATATTAACACGAATTATTTATTTTCGAAAAAAGAAAAGCAAATATCGGGGTTCTAGTTACCATGATATCGATTAGGTGAACATCAAAGGTGAGCATGAATTTATTGATGAGCCTAAGAAGACAGCTCCAAGTGCTTTCTAAAAGGCACACTTTGGAAATAATCAGCCAGTTGTTCAGTGGACCTAGTCATATATCAAAACTGTCTGAAGAACTCAGCATACCTTACACGACGGTTCAACAAAGGATCTCAGAGCTCGAGAGGGCGGGACTGGTACGGGTTGAGCACTCGATCGATGAGCTATCCAAGAGGGCCATTCGACGGGCTCAAATAGTCAGCTTCAGGATAGAATTGTCTCCAAGGATCATCCACTTCATAGTAACGGGGGAGAATTCAAATCGGGGGTAGAATATCGGTCGCAATCACGCTGAGAGTATATGTATTGAAGCAGATCCTAAAGGCAGTAGATATCTTTGTAAGATTCTATGTGAGGTGGAAAGGGAGGATATTAGAGCCTCAGCCTTTGAGCTTCTTGACGAGGTTTGCTACCCTATGGCCCAGCTTGCGGCAGGTTTCCAGTTCATTTTCCCCGGGTGCCCCGATCGAGGCGGCGCCGTAGTGGTTGGTTCCTGACGTCCCCTGTACTATCATGCCGTGGATGAGCAACGCTTCCAAGAGGGCGATGATCGTGGTCTCTGCACCTGAGTGGGTTCCTCCACTGCTGGCGAAGGCGCCGCCGACCTTGCCCTCTAGTTTCCCGTGGTGCTTGACCGACGCGTCTATGAACGCCTTGATCCTGCCTGTGGGCAGCCCGTAGTAGACGGGTGAGCCCAGTATTATGCCGTCTGCTCCAAGCAGCTCGTCGACGGAGGCCTCCTCAACCTTCCTGATGTCCACTTCGACTCCCTCCCTCTTCACGCCCTCGGCGACTGCGTGTGCCATCTTCTCGGTGTTTCCCGTTTTGGAGTCGTATACAATCAGTACCTTCATACAATTCCTCATTTAGGTTGAGTCGAGCTATCCCTTTAACTTCGACGCCGCGTTCTCCTCGGCGTAAACGCCTTTGATGTGGCCGAAGTACATCACGTGGTAGTTATCCGTTGGGTAGGCGTCTGCCTCCAGCGTCTTGTTCAGCTGTCCGGGCTTGAGCTCTGTCTGATACACTACCTCGCACTCGTAGTGGACAGGGCACTCATCTATGTATGGGGCGTCTACTTCGATTCCCCTCCTCGCTGTGAGCCCCAGTTCCTTGAACTTGTCCATGTCGCGCCCGGACCTCGTCCCGCAGACCTCCAGTGCCTCCTCCATCCCCCTCGCAGGTAGGCAGACGGTGAACCGCTTCGACTCCTCCAGGAGCCTGTACGTGTGGCGTGACAGGCGGACTGCCACCACGAACATAGGCTGCCTCCACATGGTCCCCACGAGACCCCATCCTATGGTCATGGCGTTGGGCTTCCCCTCTCTGCCCTCCGTGACCAGGAGTAGACCTCCGCCTCTCATGAGCTCGTGCGTCTCATCTATGAAACCGAATGTCTCTACCTTTCCTCTAGTCAAACAGACACCGGAGGAGTATCTTGGCTGCGATTGTTTAACCCTTTTCATCGGCGTTCTTGGCGCGTCTACCTTGTTCATAGTTGTCTCCCGTTGTTGTCTTCGAGGGTTACGGAATGGAAATCTTGTAGGGGTTCGTTGTCTTTCGGGATATGGCGTCTCCTCGTAGGAGGGATCTCTGGTCAGCCAGAGATGGGCTGGTTGACATCGAGGAATCGGATGGAGCTTTTTCGACGGCTCAAGACAGTGTCGATCCGACGGTGACGGGGAAGCAATTCTCACGAGAGCTGTCCCTCATACAGAAACTGAGATTGAGGCTCTTCGGGAGGGTTCTCGTCGGCTGGAGGAATCGTCGGTTGTGGAGGGCGGAGCTACCATTCTGCGCCTTCAGGTGCCCCATTCACGGGATCGTCGAGGACTATCCGCACGGATACCATGGCAGGCTGGACTGCCCTCTGTGCCTGGGTGAGGCTGATTTGATCAGGGCTTTGGGAGAATACTCCAGTGGAGAGAAAAATGATTAGGCGCTGTATGAGTGTTTTATGGCTTCATATTATGTAGCCGCTGTCTATCCTCTCGAAGTCCCTGACTCGCTCCAGGTCCATCTCCTCCTCGAGGGCGTCGAGGTCCTCAGGGTTCAGGTTTGACCAGGGGCCCTGAACGGCGGCATCCACCACGGCGTGCTCCCTGCCGAAATTGTCCACGGAGACCTTGTAGGTCAAGCCGCGGACCTGTCTCTCGTCGGAGTAACCGAGGCTGTGCAGGTACTCGTGCAGGAGTATGGAGAACACGTAGGCCTTCCACCTGGGCTCCGTCTTGGCGGCGGCCTTGAGGAGGCGTCTGTTGAGGACGATGTCGTTTGTACCCATGGGGTGGAATGCGCCTACGTTCATGGGTAGGTTGCCGAGGTAGAGCATGAGGCCCACCCTGTGCTCTCCCAGGGTCCTATTCACGGCCTTCTTGACGAGGGCGAATATGTCGCCGTAGCTCTTGGCCCGCTCCAGCTCCTCGGTCAGCAGCATCCTCTATCCTCTTAGACGGACTCTACGGACTTTACCTCTGGCAGCTTCTTCTTGAGGTAGTTCTCGACTCCCCACTTGACGGTCATCTGGGACATGGGGCAGCCCGCGCAGGCGCCCTTGAGCTTCACCTTGACGACGCCGTCGACGACGTCGACGAGCTCCACGTCCCCCCCGTCCATCTGGAGGTGGGGTCTCACTTCCTCTAGGATCTCGGCTACCTCTGCCTTCGTTATCATGTCTCTCTGAATGGATTGTTTTACGGTATTTAAACCTTGGTTAGG
>Ga0209427_10001593_pt1 | contig 26263 bp, 36 predicted proteins | sample DeeMarSWOR136_30_FD_187465 | JGI IMG/M metagenome (GOLD analysis project Ga0209427, IMG submission 187465) | Marine sediment microbial communities from White Oak River estuary, North Carolina - WOR-1-36_30 (SPAdes) (version 2) | ecosystem: Environmental > Aquatic > Marine > Intertidal zone >...
AAAAGGAGAGAGGTCTCAGACTCGATTCTTAAGCAGTCTCGTAATTCTCGCTCGAGTGCGTCGTGAATGCAGATGAGGATTGTAGAAGCGGTAGTTTATCACAATTATATTTTTGCAGATGAGGGAAACTTATCATATTTTACTTTTCGTCTCGGATTTGTTTTTATTCGGTGATTGGGGATAAAAGATTAAATACTGCAGATAATACGGACATTCACATGGGAGCCTTACAATTCATCCTTTCGATCACAAGCTTTACTGAGATAACAGTCGTACGGTAGAACGTCACAACATGGGTGGGTAATGAGCGATGAGAACAGTCCCTGAAGCCGACCATTACAATTTTTCAGATCTATCCATTTTGAACCCTACAGCAAATATGATGGTAAAGATCGACGGCCACCGAATGTTGATTATATTGAACAACTATACCAGTGCATTTTTCGACAAGCATCTGAGGGGTATAGAAACTGCTTTTCTCGATGGATCGACATCAGATTATCCAGAAATCAAACTAAGCAAAAGAAGTGCTGAGAGATAGTAGCATTGAAAAGAACGATGAGGTCGTATGACTGTTATTACATAGGACAGAAATCTCCAAGAGATTAAGAGGTTACAGGTTTAATATTTCAAGTTATAATGGATGATTGTTATAAATGAGAAAGTTGATAGTAATAATTGCTATAATTTTAGGGATATCCTCGTTCACAGTGAATAACATAATAGCAATACCAATGAGTTTGAATTTTGGCCTAACAAAAGAGATTGATTCTTGTAATGAATATTGGCCAATTGGTTACACTTTCGGTGCAAATATTTTTTATCCAATGAGGGAAAATATATTGATTGGTGGAAGACTATCATATCACCGGTGGCATCGGAAATCTGCAAGCTATGATTTGAATTGTCAATTGCATTCTACGAGTTCCCCGCAATTATTTGAGATATGTCCAACGATGAGAATTGTAAATCCTTTTTCAAAAAATAGTTTTGTAAATGTTCTTGTACAGGTAGGTGCTGGATACGGGATTTATGATATCGAAGTAAATGAATCTTATTATAGCTATGTAAAGAATTCAGATTTTGATAAGGATGAAATTGCTCCCGTTATTTATTTTGGTATGGGCATTATGTTTGCCAATCCGCAAGGATTAAGTTTTGAAATTTATCCAGAAATAAAAGTGTTACATACTCAAAACAATTTTATTCAATTGTATTCAATAAATTTCGGTATTGGATTTACACCTCAGTAGATGGTATTACTTTTATGGGTTATATAATTGTTTATTGATACCTTACAATAGCCAAGGTAGAAACATGTGGGCATTGTGAATGTGGGTATGGTATATGAAGATAGTAGCACAAACCAGAGAAAGGAGATCCATTTATGGAACGAAAAATATCTAAGCTCTTAATTATTTCTTTGATTATAAGCGCCTCTCTCTTCGTGTTGAATGATTGCCGAGCTGAGAACGTCAGAATAGCTATATCTGGGGGATTCTCAGATATATCATTTGATTGGGGTGATCCTTGGAAAGATGAATACGTTATTCGAGCAGGTATTTACTTTCCAGTCACTTCGAGAATGTTGGTAGGTGGGCTGATTGGATATAACAATTGGGTTCCTACGCTTGGTGAGATAGTAGGAGTTAATTGGGATGTTAGAAAATCGGCGAAATTATTTGATATATTGTATTCAATGAGATTTTATACAATAGCACAAGAGCGCATTCCGGTTGATTTATTTTTTCAAATGGGCTTGGGGATTACAATAATCCATGATGCCGAAGTCTATTCCACTATTGTTATACCGAACCCGCCACCAGCGGCAAAGGTTGAAATGCTGGGCGACGAAAATAAGGTAATTCTATTGCTGGGGGGTGGTCTGGAAATAGAGATATCAGATTTTATGAGTTTCGAGATATTTCCAAGTTATCATTTTATATTTCATGAGCATAAGTATAAATCAGATGAAGATATTAAGTACTATTCTGTTTCCTGTGGAATAAATTTTATGCATTAATGAATAATAGTGTATTTTGTGTTTGGCTTTTTATATTGCGTCCGGCTTTGGTTAAGCCAATTCGTTATATACGATAGCACTATATAATCAACGAAGAGGGAAAAAATGAAAAAATTAAAAGTTCATATTAAGAATGATATAGCTGTCATTGAATGGAATGCAGAAAAATTGATAGGTGGACCGGAGAATCTAAAACTGGAAGAAGCGGTTAAAAATGTAATTGGTCAGAGTATAAAAAAGATAATATTTAATTTTTCTAAAGTGAAGTGGACAGACAGCACTGGATTAGGAATATTAGTATCAGCCTGGAAAATTGTTGTCAGTAATAATGCGGAATTAGTGGTTGTGTTCGACTCTGAAAGATTTGAGAACATTTTTAGAGTCACTAATTTAAAGGCAATTATGAAAACGTATAGATCGATTGATGACGCAATGAAACATTATAGTGAATAAATAATAAAATATTCTATTTCCTTCGGAAAAGTCACATGCAGAGAAAGCTATGTTTACGCTAAAAGGCAATTAAGTATGAATATTCATAGTAAAATGCCGGGATATTACCGAATGACATATGAAAAGTGGTATTCTTGGTTTTCCCATATTTACGATTATTTCGTCAGAATCTTTTGTTTCATGTTTAATGAGGGGTTCGGGGGGGAGCGCAGATGGAGAACTGAGTTGATAGAATGGATTAATCCCGAGTATGGAGAGAAAATAATAGACATTTGTAGCGGGACGGGGACGTTATCCATGATGCTCGCAAAAAAGCTGGCAGGGATGGGTAATGTGGTGGGAATCGAAGTATCTCCTTCCCAGTTGAGGATAGCCAAAAGAAAGGAAAAGCCAGATGGGCTCATGTTTATAGATGCTGATGCTCAAAACATACCATTTGTTAATTGCTCCTTTGACAAAGGAGTCATTTGTGGTGCTCTACACGAAATGCCGCGTGAAGTGCGATTAAATGTATTACATGCAACGCATAATGTAATCAAACATTCTGGGAAAGTGGTATTTTTTGAACATACTGAGCCGAACAGTAGATGGAAGGCTGTATTTTTTGATGCGTTAGAACGTTTGAATCCTGAATATCAGACGTACAGAGATATGTTGAAATCTGGGCTAAAGAATGAGATTGAACAGGCTGGTTTCAAAATAATCAAAACTGCTATTGTACTCTCGGGTTTTTTTCAAATAATTTTAGCTGAGAAAGAGATGAGAGAGTAAGTAGTGATACTGGTAGTCTGTTCGTGATTGCGAGCATCATAAATACTGAAAATGGAAGTTAGAATCGAGTTAACGCGAACTTCGAATGAATGTCGGTGAAATCACATTAATTATTGTTAATTTATTTGCTTGTATCGGCTGTGGGGTTCCATTAGCTAAATTTCTTAATAAGACTTATGCAAATATCGGAAAAGTATTTTATTATTTTAGGATACTTATTTATTTATATCTTATAGAATGTATCACTCTCATTTCAGGTATGGGAATACCGATATTCAATGTCTGTTTAGCCTTTGTATGGGCTGCAGTCTTTTGGTTGAGGCTAAGATCTCGGGCAACGAGGTCGATAGTAATAAAGTCAACTTTTTACCTATCTCTCTACTCTAGTTTACCAGCGGCATCTTTCATATTTATTCCCATAATAAGTTTAATGGGTGGATGGAGTATCTTAAGCGCTGAAGAGGGTTATAAATTTGGCATTCCTGATTTTTTAAATCTATCTTGGCCCTTTAATACAATACTTGGATTTTATTTGCTCTTGGTTATGTTTGCTGTTGTTTTCAAAACTATAATTACAGTTGGTGGAGTGTATTTTCTTATTCATCGTTCAGAACAAAATAAGGCATGAAGTTACTTATTCATGCAGAAATTATTCCAGGGAGGTCGCCCCATGCCTATCGAGTTGTACAAGTGCAAGATCACTGTACTCAAGAGGATATTGAACCAGGATTTGATTGATGAATATTTAGATGATTCCTATAAAGACATTGGTCCATGCGAGCATTTTCGGGAAGGCCAGATTTTCGAAATAGATCCCTCGGTCGTACCTGAAGATTTTTGCGCCTGCTGTACTTGGGCTTGGGCTGATATTCGTGATGATATAATGACCATCGCTGCAGGAGGTAATATACCTGGTATGAAGCATGGTGGTACTGTTATCTCTGGATGTAGGGATTGGTTTAGACCTGTGATTTTCAAGGTGGAAAGGATGGATTGATCTTCTCTTATCTCCGTTAAGATGGAATTCATATGGACAGATAATGTAAAATTTGATGAACTCAGGTTGGATCAGGATGAAATTGGTATAATATTTAATAATGGAATAAAGTATAAAATTAATCCTTAATCGTGGGAAGGGAGTAATAAATGATTGGAAACATACCAGAAAAAATACTAGAGGCTTTCATAGAAACAATACCGCTGGAATTTTCTATATTAGATGAAAACGATAAAGTACTCGCTTGGAACAAGCATGAATCAAGAGTATTCAAGAGACCTGAATCAGTGCTTGGTAGAGACGTTCGTGATTGTCATCCCAGAAAGAGTTTGGAGTACGTTGAGAGAATTTTAAACGAGATGAAAGATGGTATAAGAGAACGCGCACGATTTTGGATAGATCTAGCGATAGATTCTTTTGAAGATAAGCAAAAGATATTGATCGAATACTATGCATTGCGTGACTCTGGTGGTAAATATCTTGGATGCGTTGAAGTCAGCCAAAATATCTCCGAGATTCAAGGTTTAAAAGGGGAGAAGCGCTTAATTGATTAGAGATTGAAAGTTTTTCTCAAATGTAATAGATGAATATTCATGATCCTTGATGAGGCATAAATGGTTCTAATAAAATGTGAAGAATGCGGTGCAGAGATAAGTGATAAAGCCTGGGCCTGTCCAAAATGTGGATTTCCTAAACATGTTAAGAATCTTCCATTTTTGGCTCGTTTCGCCTGGTGGGGTTTTGAATGGAAGAGTGAAACAACAATGTTTGGATTGCCTTTGGTCCATATTGCTTTCGGTTGGGATTTGAGAACAGGGAGATTAATGGTGGCGAAAGGAATATTAGCAATAGGACAATTCGGTATCGGGCTCATTACAATTGCGCAATTTGGTGTTGGTATAATATTCGGTTTAGGGCAATTCGTGTTTGGTACATTTGTCATTGCTCAATTTGCTTTGGGTCTCTTGTTTGCCCTGGGACAATTTGCTTTAGGAACGTATGCAATAGGACAGTTTGCGGCAGGCAAATATGTAAGAGCGTGGATTGATTTAGGAAAGTTTTTTTAGAATACATAGCTGAATTTATTAATTCATCGTATCGACGTATCCTTCTTGTGATATTTACTCTTTCATAAGGCATATTTAATGATTTTGAAGATGGTTAAAGTCATCGTTAATGTTGAACGTGGAATTTTACATCATTGATGGGTCTTTCAATTAAATCGATGAATAAGAATTTAGGATACTACTTATTGATTATCGTTATCATCACTTTTTTCATTCATACTTATAAACTCAACTGTGTTGCAGAAGACGCATTCATTAGTTTTCGTTTTGCCAAGAATCTGGCGAATGGATACGGATTAACCTGGAACATTGGTGAACCACCAGTAGAAGGATATACTAATTTTTTATGGGTTATTTTGTGCGCTCTTGCCATAAAATTAGAGATTAATGTAACAACATTTGCACAAATCGGAGGTGTGTTTTCTAGCTTTTTAATAATATTTTACACTCTCAGATATGCTACTAAGTTTTTAAACTGTAAGATAATGCATGCTCTCATACCTTGTATATTTCTCGCGTTATCAGGGCCCTTTGCTACTTGGGCTTCGAGCGGAATGGAAATTAATTTTTTTTGTTTGTTAATATTAATCGCTTGTTATTACTTTGTAAGTTTTTGGCAATTCAATAAAAGCAAGGATCTGTTAATCTGTTTTGTATCTCTTTTTATCGCAACACTGACAAGACCCGAAGGTCTTTTAATAGTCATTATTCTAATAATTTTAAGTTCAGTACTATACTTGGAACAAAAAAAGAATTTTGTTAGAGATTTTTTGTTTTTTTTGCTCCTCTATGTTGCTCCATTTTCAATCTATTTTACATGGAGATTGAAATATTTTGGTTTTCTTTTTCCAAACACCTTCTACGCTAAGGTTACTAATGAATTATCGCAATATCTACGGGGTACAATTTATTGCGGTTATTTTTTTGTATACTTTGTATTTCCTCTTCTTTTTCTATTAATATTCTTGATATGGGAAAAAGGTTTTCCGGTCGGCATAGGAATAATAGATTTTAAATTTGTTAGAACCAATATGAGAAAACAAGTTGCATTGTATGTCTGTGGGTTCATTTGTTTATTTTATACTCTATATATCATTTATGTAGGTGGAGATTACATGGCTATGTACAGATTTTTTGTGCCAATTCTACCATTAATCTATATTATATTTCTTGCTCCCGTTACTAATGCATTGCTTGTATCTGCAACAGACTTTTTACGAAAAAGAATAATTATTGTGGGGATGTTGATCCTTGCAGCAGGGGCTACCTTAATTCACTCCACGCCTTTGGAGAAAAAATTATTTCGAAAACCACCATTTCAGCATGGTCATTTTCGCGGCGTCCAGACAGAGAGATGGCACACTGCGAGATTGTCCATGATTGGTAAATTTTTCAACGAGTATAAAAATAGTAACAATGAAAGCTTGGCAACAGCAGCTATTGGAGTAATATCGTTCTATGCCGATATGAGAATTTATGATTTTTATGGAATCGTGGATACTCAAATTGCTCACAAGCAGATGAATGGTATGGGTCTTGGATTCCCAGGACATGAAAAAAGAGATATCATCTATTTATTATCAAGAAGACCGACTTATTTTATGTTTACTCGCGAGCTCAGCAATGAACCAATGAATTATCCAAGCTATAATGAGAATGCGGATAAGATGATACGTGAGAATTATAAATTGACCTCGATTTGGATGGTTGATAGAGAAAATGGAGAAGAAGGATATTTTTCATTCTTAGAATTAAAATAACTCTGAATTGATCCAATTGAAGAATAGATTCAGTAAATGAAGCATGGAGGAAAGAATGACTGATAAAAAAAAGTACATTCAACAATTGTTGATATCCAATCCATTGCGTGAGCCTGTCATTCAATCAGTGATTCAAGAATTGGGACTCCCTTTAGGAAGTCACGGCCTGGATGCAGGATGTGGAATCGGGCTCCAAGCACTTTTGTTGGCAGAAGCAGTTGGTCCCGAAGGACATGTTACAGGTCTCGATTTGTGCCTCGAGTTTATCGCTCGTGCCAAGGATATTGTAGAGCAGTCTGGTCTATCTGAACGGATCTCCTTTAAGGAAGGAAATTTGAACAACCTTCCATTCGATAATGACACATTCGACTGGATATGGAGTGCAGACTGCGCTGGATATCATGCTGAAGATCATTTGTTTTTAATGAAGGAATTAACTCGGGTGGTGAGGCCGGGTGGTACCGTTTCTATCCTTTTCTGGTCTTCTCAGCAGTTGCTTCCGGGATATCCCTTGTTAGAGGCGCGGCTCAATGCAACCTCTGCGGGGATTGCACCATTCGTTAATGGGAATAAGCCCGAGTCGCATATAATGCGTGCTCTGGGCTGGTTTCGCGATGCGGGATTGGAAGAATTGAGAGCTCGGACATTTGTTGGTGATGCTCACGCACCATTCAGTGATGAGATCAGAGATGCATTAACGATACTATTTCCGATGCGCTGGAATGATGCTCAGCCAGAGGTGTTACAAGAAGATTGGGAACAATATCAACGTCTCTGTCTACCAGAATCGCCTGATTTTATATTAAACCTTCCTGATTACTATGCTTATTTTACCTATTCGCTTTTCCATGGCAGGGTTGTTAAGTGAACTGAGCAAGATATTAACTACAATTATCATTCATGGAACGAGTTATTCAGAATAAAAAACGATAACGAATATCAATGATTAAACAACCAAAGATATTATCTGATCGATTAATCTTGAGGCCTTTCAAACTTGCCGACGCGACCGTGGTACAAAGATTAGCCGGGGATAAGATTATAGCGGATACTACTATTAGAATTCCACACCCATACCGGAACGGAATAGCTGAACAATGGATAAAGTGTCACAAAAAGGAATTTAAAGAAAAGAAATCAGTTAATTTTGCTATAGTGAAGCGCAAGAGTAATAAACTTGTCGGGGCAATAGGGCTCACCTTGAACAAGGACAATGAAAATGCAGAACTTGGTTACTGGATTGGTAAACCGTATTGGGGTAACGGTTATGCAACTGAAGCTGCAGGTATGGTATTAATGTATGGATTTACTGAACTTCAACTGAACAGAATTCATGCACATCATTTTACGAGGAATCTGGCATCGAAGATAGTACTTGAAAAGATAGGTATGAAACGAGAGGGATGTTTGAGACAACATATAAGAAAGTGGAGTGTATTCGAAGACATTCAGATGTATGGAATATTAAAAGAGGAGTACCAATCAGTATAAGTGTACTCATATTATTAAATCATTATTGATCTCAAGAATTTTTACTTACGTCTTGCAGATTGAACATTGTCAGATATGTTTTATTATATGAAAAAATTACTTGAAAAGGGATGGGTAAAATACAAGCTGTATTTTTTTATTATCTGCGTTGCTATTCTTGCAATCTATTTTTATGGAAAGATTGACTACACAAAAGAGGAATTTCGTAATTGGGATTCTCATCAATACGTTAAGATGGCAAAAGCCGTTCCCAAAATAGACGACACCATACCACGCCCGTTCTCTTTCAGATTGCTCGGTCCATATTTAATTGGTCTATTAACAGATCAATATGAAATTGGGTTCTATATTTTCAATGTTATGGCATCGATTTTCTTTATTATAATTTTTTTAGAGTTTCTATGTTACTTCAAAATCAGAAGATCTATCGCATCAATTATAATTATTTTTTATATTTTGAATAAACATTTCTTCGGTTTTACATCATGGAATTTTTTCCACATTAATGATGTACTCATGAATATAATCTTCATCATTTTGTTCTGGTCGCTGTTGGAAGGAAGATGGGTAATTTATACTGTAGCTTTATTATTGGGGAGTGTGACGAGAGAACCGTTTCTTATAATTATCCCTGTAACGTTTTTCTATCTTATTGAAAATAAGAAATTCAGAAAGCATGCATTGAGGCTCATATTATATATTCTTCCTGCTATAATATGTTTCCTTTTGATAAGAATTTATATTACACCCACAAGTGGTCTCATGTTGAGTGATGCATTTTACCGATTCTCGGATAAAATATTTAACATGAGAGGGTTATTCAAATTCTTTATAAATCCATTCGTACCATTGAGTTTGATACCAATAATATACTACGAAAAAACAATATTATTTTTTAAAGAACATAAGTACATGATCTTATATGTGATTTTGGTATTTTTTAGTGCATTGTTTGGATCTAATTATGAAAGGTTAGCTCATCCATCATTTATTGTATTTTATCTTCTTATTGCAGTGATAATACAAGAAAGTAATCTAAATAAGAAAAGGATAATCACAACACTACTAATTTTTACGTACCTTTCAAGTCTCCACTATCTGATAGGAAGATTTAAGCTTCCTGATAGAAATACAACGATAATACTTTCAGGAGGTTCTTTCATTTTAGTCACTATTGTAATATTTATTTACAGAATGATAATGAATCGCAAATTGCCAACTATCATAGAAGCATAATAAATTTATTGATTTGTCCAAGGAGCAAGGAAATGAAGATAATTGATGCAACAGAAGTGCATATCAACGGAATAATCGGATTATGGAGAGAGTTTATAGAATACCATGAAAAGATCGATCAGATCTTTACAATCTGCGAGGATGCTCCATTGAAATTTCGATCATACTTAATTGATTCCATTGAATCAGAGGATTCTCATGTACAGGTAGCGCTTGAAAATAATGATGTTGTTGCTTATTCAATTTCTCGTATTACTAATCATCCACCAGTATTCGAGATTATGCCAAGAGGAGAGATCATTGAATTGGCAGTACGATCGGATCTTCAAAAAAGGGGAATAGGTAGGCAAATGCTGTTAAATATTATATCTTGGTATGAAGAAAGGAACATTAGGAGAATAGAATTGCGTGTTGCCGTGAAAAACAATATTGGCTACAACTTTTGGAAGAGAAATGGCTTCAAGGATTATTTACACGTCTTGTATTTAGATATGAAATGACCTCTGGACAAATTTACCTCATTATTTATAGTCTTCATCTGGATGAGATGAGTGAAATGACTCTTATTCAAATGACACGTAAAGGATATGGTAAGAACACACCAGAGGAAAAGCAGCAAAAAGATTTATTCACTCTTGATAATTACGAAAATTTTGTTTCAGTTTAAATAACTTTTTGTACAAGCATGATTTTATTAATTAGACCTTTTTAGAAGGAGATGGATGAGTATGAAGACGACGTTTATTGTAAACAGCGAATTTTTCGGAGACATTCCTGATGATTTAGCCCCAAAATTAATGGGGAACTTCTTCCGTAAATTGTGCTTGGAAAATAATAAACCCGAAATAATATTGTTTTATGGCTCAGGAGTAAAATTGGTAGCAAAGGGAACATCGTACGTTTTAGATGCATTAGAAATACTTTCCAATGCAGGTGTCGATTTGATCGTTTGTAAAACATGTATTGATTATTACGATCTCAAAGACAAGATTCACATCGGTAGAATTATTAGTATGCAAGAGGTTGTATCCATATTAACGAATTCAGAAAAAGTCATTACTGTAACATAGCTATAACTGCAGAACTTAGTAAAAATATATTTAAAATTTTTGATTGCTTCAACAAACTCATTTCATGGCACAATCATTATTGTAAATGTTTCTCATTACTATTAAAGAACAAACGGTATAAAATCTATAAGCAACAATAAAATCAATGAATCCATTTTTTAAATATTTTCAGATATCGGCATTTGCTATTGCTTTCTTCGCTTTTACAGGGCGAATGTTATATTTGATTGTATTCAAAAATGTGAATCCATTTGTAATAGGTATTGGAAAGAATTGGGAGCAACGTATATTTGAAGTATTTTTCTTTATAATATTTTGCCTATGGATACTAATAGTATTCTTGAACATATTTAAACTGGGATATTTTATTTTACCTTCTTTTCTGTACATGCAATTATTCGATACATTACTAACTAAAGTCATAGGTGCAATCCTTATCATAGTTGGTATATTTATATTTTATTATGCCTTACTCTCTTTCAGAAACTCGTGGCGTCTTGGAATAGACGATAGGCATCCTGGTGAGCTCATAACAAAGGGCGTTTTTGCTTTTTCAAGAAATCCAATCTATGTTTTCCTTGATCTATTCTTTTTAGGAATATTTTTAATAAATGGTAGTATGATATTTATAATTTTCTCTGTTGTACTAATCGCATGTTTACATATTCAAATTTTACGAGAGGAAAAGTTTTTACTAAGTAATTATGCAGATGTATATAGGGAATATTGCACAAAAACAGGACGCTACTTCACTGTAAAGAAAAATTGATAAATCTAGGAAAAGCATTCCAAAGATTTTTTCGAGGCGGATATATTTTGCAAAAAAGGGAAAGGTAACTAAAATGCAAGTGTTGATATATTTAGCATATATGATTGGAATTATTGGCGCTTCTATCCTTACCTGGGGTATACTACTGGCATTGATTCGGTTCATTTTGTTAGAAGTAAAGAGGTTGAAAAGTAACAATATATGTCGATATCGAGAATTACTCAGACATCATCTTGGTTCGAACTTACTACTTGGACTGGAGTTTCTCATCTCAGCGGATATCATTCAAACGATAATTGGACCTTTTAATGGAAAAAGAAGATGCGATGTATTGAATCTTTTGAATACCTAGCCTTTTCACAAGATACTCAGTAAAGATGACAGTTGATCATTCACAAACATATAGAAAGGTCACGTTTCGGAATATTTTTCACATACTGCGTTTGAAAAAAATATTATCGACATGTGACAAATTATTAAAAGATAAGAATATTAAAGTATATGCAGATTTCGGTTGTTCAAACGGATACATTACATCAATTATCTCTAATAGATATTCTATGAATCGGGTATATGGCTATGATCATAATGAAGAGAATTTAAGTCAAGGAAAGAAATTATATCCGATCATCAATTTTGCCTCGATTGATTTGAATAGCGGCTCTCACATAGAAGAGAAATTTGAGTTTATTACTTGTTTTGAATGTTTGGAACATGTTGGTAATATCAATAATGCACTATTCTCAATCTGTGATTCAATTACTGAAGATGGGATAATTTTAATAACAGTTCCGATTGAAATTGGAATGATAGGAATTATAAAATTCTTATTTAAGATTATTTTTTTGAAATATTCTTTAAAAGAATTGTCAGGAATTAAAAGAAATAATTATCTGATGGCATTGTTGAAAAATAAGAGAATGTCAACATTCCGGAAAGAGAGAAATGGGTGGGGTACACATTTTGGATTCGACTATAGAGATATAGATGAATTTTTAAAACGAGCACCTTGTACATACAAAACTTTTAATTTTTTAACATCCCGTTTTTACATCGTTTATAAAAGAATAAAATAAAATGTAAGTTCAATACATTTTAGAACTTGGAGGTTACCATTAATGAAAATAGATCTTCATGATAAAGTTGTTCTCGTAACGGGTGGAAGCAGTGGTATTGGTGAAGCAATCTCTAACTGTCTCGCCGAATCAGGAGCAACAGTAGCACTACATTATAATAATAGTAAAGATAATGCAGAAAAATTCGTGAAACAATTTGGAAGCAAATCAGAATGTTTTCAAGCAAATCTCAGAAACCCACAGAATGCAGTATCGTTATTTAATAAGGTATTAAAGCATTTTAGTAAATTCGATGTTCTTGTGAACAATGCTGGTATCTTTGTGAGATCACCAATCCAATTGGATAACAAAAAATGGCTCGATGATTGGAATACAACAGTAGCGATAAACTTGACTTCTGCCGGCGTTCTCAGCCAGTGCGCTATTAAATATTTTATGGAAAACTCAGGTGGAATTATCATTCACATAGCTTCGAGAGCGGCATTTAGAGGCGAAACAGAAGACTATCTCGCATATGCGGCATCAAAGGGAGGACTGGTGTCTTTGAGTCGTTCAATAGCAAGATCATTTGGAAAGTATAATATTAAATCGTTTGTAATAGCACCGGGATTTGTTCGAACGAGAATGACAGAAAAGTTTCTCAATACGTTCGAGCAAGATATTATTGAGAATGAATTGTCTCTCAATGAGCTTACAACACCTGAAGACATAGCGAAAGTTGTTACCTTCATCGCGAGTGGCATGATGGATCACGCCACGGGAAGTACGATTGATATTAATGCTGGAAGTTATATGAGATGAATCTCACTACGCTTTCAATATCAATGCTGTGTGCTGGTGCAATTATGTGCTTTTTCAGGGTACATCAATCACGGAGACACTAGAAAAAATACCGGATCCCGATGGCTCCGTTAAACTCGAACTCCGTATCCGGGGCAAGATCAAGAATAGGAACTAGTTCGAGAAATAAGTCCAATGGCGCTCCCTCAAAGAAATATTCAATACCGACGGGAATACGTATCCCAATTTTACTATCATCTTCGAGCTTAACTCTTCCACCGAGTCCAAAATATATCGGGACTTCACCCTTCTCGACATCGATTAAACTGAAATTGTGAAAGATGTAATCGGCATGGAGATGCAATGCACTCTCGTCTGCAAATGACCAAGCAGCTGCACCGTCGATTGCTGTTGTGCTGGTAGTCCAAATCTTACAGCTGAGACCGGTGGGCTCACCGAGAATGATACCCAATCCGAATCCACTATCTTGCGCAGAAACGGCGCTACAACATACTATTGCAATCATGAAGCAAAATATTAACGATCTAACCATTTATGTACCTCCTTTGTGGGAATAATGTCATATGGCTGATATTTGTCAAACAAAAATTTTTCATAGGCCTTAGGGCGTTCATAACGCCAGCAAGAATCCAGGCTATCAAATAATAAAGTGGTTTCTGTTATGGGTAATAGGGTCTTGTAATAATAATGGTAGAAGTAATAAACTACCTACGTACGTTATCATCGGAGTCACATGCTTGTTTGGTGGAGGAGTCATATGGAACTCATAGTACAGGTTAAAGAAATTTTAGGAACTTGTCCTGTATACAAGATTGGTGACAAGTTTAAACTTGAAGGTGGATACCGTCTCGTTTCGGATATACCACTTTGCATGCATTCACTTGCGTCGTTGCTTCCACATTACAATACCTTTCGCATTTCAGAACCCGGTATGTGGGGATTAGCTGGAAAGAGCGATAAAAACAAGGCTTACATTCAATGCTTGAATCCGTCTGCATATACCGGTGGGGGCACGGTAATATTTGAGATATGCAGAGTTGATGATTGATGATCTAGGTTCAATACATATTTATACTACCTCCTGTCGAGACGACAAGATTCTCTTGAAAGCAGTAGGGACATTGATGGTAATTATATATAAAAGTACCATAATGAATCATGGTTCGTGAGAGAAAAACAGAGATTCGAATCCGAAGGGCTCGTGTTTCAGATGCTGCATCAATATCATCTGTGATGTACGAGTCTTTTGTCGAATACAAATCTTTATATACCGATGAAGCATTTCATGAGACGTGTCCACCTCGTAAACAAGTGTTGGAACGTATGAAAGAAGGACCATTATGGGTCGCTTCACTCGATAACAGGATAGTGGGCACGGTATCTGTCGTTGGCTCGGTTGAGGGACTACGTGTGAGGGGTATGGCTATTCTTCCCGAAGCGAGAGGGCGAGGGATCGGTTGGCTTCTCCTTGAGGAAATACAAATATTCGCGGCCAAAAAAGGATATCGGCGTATGTTACTAGGGACTACTCCGTTTCTTTTACGTGCAATTAATCTGTATAGAAATTTTGGCTTTCGACGCTGTAGTCAGAAGCTCATCGAGTATTATGGGACAAAAATTTTCGTGATGGAGAAAAATATATAGTGCCAGAAGTTCAATCTTGGAATATTGTTACGTAACGTGGCAAATGTTATTGGAACCGAGAGTATCATGTGAGGTAGCATAGGTTCTCAGGTACGAGTTCAAGGAGAATAATGTGATTCGAGATTTGATAGTAAAAAACAGGAGCTACAGGCGATTTTACGAGTATGTATCAATGGAGCTCGAAACACTCAAAGAGCTTGTTGACCTCGGGAGGCTCTCAGCGTCCGCCGCCAATTTACAACCATTAAAGTACATCATCTCTTGTGATCCGGAAAAAAATGCGCAGATATTTTCGTGTCTGGCATGGGCTGCTTATATCAAGGATTGGGACGGTCCAATTGGGGGAGAGAGACCTTCTGCGTACATAATCATACTGGGAGATACCGAAATAAGTAACTCATTTGGATGCGACCACGGTATATCGGCACAGAGCATCCTGTTAGGCGCTGTCGAGAGGGGTTTGGGGGGATGCATCATTAGATCGGTTCAGAGAGAGGAACTGCAGCAAGTTCTGAATATACCTTTACGTTATGACATACTCCTTGTCCTGGCATTGGGCAAACCAAAAGAGACGGTGGTGATTGAGGCTGTTTCTTCGGATGGAGACATCAAGTACTGGCGTGATGAAAACGGAATACATCACGTTCCAAAGCGCTCATTGGATGATATCATCATTGGTTAAATGTGAATCGATCTCAACAGAAAGTCCATCGCGCAAAGACTCACAATAGATAACGATGAATATCAGTAAAAAATACAAAAAGTGGAAAAAATCATATAGGTCCCGGAGGTTATACTGCGCGTCGGATCGCTATCCTTTCTACGATATAGCCGCGAAGTATCTCCCCCGTGATACAAACGCCGTGATCGTTGATGTAGGTGCCGGCCAGGGTAAGTTTGCCGATTACCTGGATCTTTCGAATAGATACGAGAACGTTTATCTCCTTGATGCAAATGAAGCAACAATAGAGGATGTAAAAAAGAAGTATCAGAATACAATTTTGTACAGAGCCCCCGATCCGCTCCCCTTTGAAAGCAATTCAGTTAGTTATGTGCACTGTAGCCACATACTCGAACACCTTCAGCATCAGGAATTATACCGACTTCTGAAGGAGATAGACAGAATCTTGGGTAACCACGGGATTTTGGTCATTAGTGCTCCGATTCTATGGAGCAAGTTCTATGATGATCTCAGTCATGTGAGACCTTTCAATCCTGCCGTTTTTTTTAGCTACCTATGCCATCAATCCAAAGATCGATCCACTTATCGTATATCCCATAATTACGCAGTAGTCGATCTTGTGTATAGATATACGACAGTAGACTTCGACGAAGGTTGGGGCTCGACCATTCCAATGTTAGATTTTATTATTCAGGTATCGAAGAGAATTGTCTCGAGTTTCGGATTCAAGAGATACAAGAAGAATGGATTCACAATGGTTTTAGTGAAGGAGTTATGAGTTTCCTCCTGAGTGCCTTTCGAGACAATGCAACAGTTTCATTCTTTCTGTGATGTGAAAGGGATAATGTGCGGAGTACCGAATAGATATTTTCTCAATGTATGGGCTTATGTTATTTGTGAGTACATGTACAGATGAGGAGGTTGATGCATGAAAAACGAGATGGAGATACTCGGGATGACGGAAAAGGAGGAGGTTTGCTGGCTGAAGGCAAATCGAATAACCTTAATGATTGTTGGTGCAGTATGGATTGGTATGATTGTGCAACAATTTCTCACAGATCGCACACCCTGGTTCTTAATAATCATGGTCCCCGTATTCGCACTGATACGATTCACGATGTACAGGTATTATAAAAGGGTGATGCTCAAGTAAGCGGTTTCAACAAAGAGTATTCGAAGAAAGGGTACACTGCTATCACAAGTCGATTGTTGATCGTAGTGCTCTCATTAGTTGATCTGGCTGTATTCACTAGGGCAATGATTCTTTTGTGAATTTTACTTGGTTATATCGCATGAACAGAAAAGGAAGGTTTCATAATATGATGATCCCAACAATAATAATGGCGATTATTGCAGTCGTTCTTGTGATTGTAGGATATAATAGAGGGGAAGCAGAACATGTACATGGCCTCAGAGTAGCACTGAATATGACGGTCGGCATTCTCCCTCTATTAATCTGTGCATTTATCGTTGCAGGAATGGTACAGGTTCTCCTCCCTCAGGAATTATTATCGAAATGGGTTGGCACGGAATCAGGTCTACGGGGGATCCTCATCGGTACCATAGCTGGTAGTCTGGCTCCCGGAGGTCCTTACGTCAGTTTACCGGTTGCCGCAGCACTTCTTCGTGCAGGTGCAGGCGTCGGAACGATGGTTGCGTTTCTTACTGCATGGTCGTTGTGGGCGATTAACAGACTCCCAATGGAAGTTGGTATATTGGGGTGGAAATTTACGATGATTCGTCTGGTGAGCACATTTTTCTTTCCTCCCATTGCGGGTTTGATCGCTCAGCAGTTCTTCGGAAATGTGAGGTAGACAGTAACATAAAAATGACTGGGTACTATGAAGAGAAACTTTCAGCCCTGCGATTGAGGCGGGCTTACGAGATCGCGCCTCCCAGGGTTCAACAGTATCTCGCTGCTGAAGTCGACCACGTCATACAGAGAATCGATTCACATGACACGGTATTAGAACTGGGCTGCGGTTACGGTCGGGTCGTCAAGCAGCTCGCTCGGAAAGCCCGATTCGTTATCGGTGTTGATACTTCTCTCGCAAGCTTACGTCTCGGATTGGAGATACTCGGAAATATCTCAAACTATTGTATATTAAATATGGATGCAGTTTATCTCGGTTTTAGTGATCGGGTTTTTGATAAAGTCGTATGCATCCAGAATGGAATTTCGGCTTTCCATGTTGATCAAAAAGAATTAATCCGGGAAAGTATTCGTGTTACAAAACGAGATGGTACGGTCCTCTTTTCGAGCTACTCGAATAGGTTCTGGAAAGAGAGACTCGAATGGTTCGAGCTGCAGTCAGAGGCTGGTCTTCTCGGGGAGATAGATTACGAAAAAACATGCAACGGGGCTATTATGTGCAAAGATGGTTTCACCGCAACGACCGTACAGCCGGACCAGTTTCGCTTATTGACCGAAGGATTCAGTGTCGATGCCCAAATTGAAGAGGTTGATGGATCGAGTCTTTTTTGCCAGATCACCACATATTGAGACAGGAGAGAGCGAGTGGTGCTGAGAAGTGAAGGAGATAGATTGACACGTGTCGTGGTCTGTACACCGAGATATGAATACTTCCGGGTTGATCATTTCGAGAAGCACAACATTGCGGCGCTTGCAGACAGAAAAAGGTCTCAACAACAACATGATCAGTTGAAATCTGTATTGACATTGTTTGGGTGTGAGATAGTTGATGCTCCTGAACTATCCGGCCATCCTAATTCGGTATTCACCAGGGATACATCATTATGCACGCCAAACGGATATATCAAATTAAGAATGGGACTGCATACCAGACGCGGCGAAGGGGAATGGATGTCGAAGATTCTCGAATCGTTAGGGGAACCGTGTGCCGGGGAGATCGCAGAACCAGGCACTGTTGAGGGTGGTGATATCATCTTGGCAGGCTCCATCGCTTTTATCGGAATATCTCCACGGACGAACAGCCAGGGAGTGAATCAACTCTCACCTATGCTGTGCGATATGAATTACCAGGTCAGAACGTGCACCATACCCGAGCAATTTCTACATCTCGGAGGAGCAATGAGTATCGTCGGACCCGAGACGGTACTCTGTTGCCACGCCGTATTCCCTCGTGATTTTTTGAATGGATTCGATACAATTGAAATCACTGATGATGGCTTTTCCAGTGTCAATGTCATCTGCCTCAGTGAAAACGAGATTGTCGCTGATAGAGAAAATACTGTCGTCATCGCAGAACTTAGAAAAAGAGGTTTCACCGTTCATGAAGTCGATTTGTCCGAGTTTGCGAAGGGGATGGGTGGTCCCAGTTGTCTCATTCTCCCAATTGTGCGGAAATAGGTAACGAAAATACGCAGAAAAATAACAATGGGAGAACTGACGCTGAGAAACGATTGGAACTCTTCGATTAGGTTGTTACGTTGCAATGTGTGATCTCATCGTGGCAGACAAGCACATCAGAGGGGTGACATGAAGTTAAAAAAGGAGCTCAACCTACTTGATGTTTTCTGCATCGCGTCTGGTGCGATGATTAGTTCGGGCTTGTTTATTCTACCGGGGCTCGCTCATGCACAGGCAGGTCCTGCAGTGTTCATCTCGTACCTTTTGGCGGGGCTCCTGGCAATGACAGGTATGTTGAGCCAGGCCGAGCTGGTATCGGCGATGCCCAAGGCCGGCGGGACATACTTTTATGTCACTCGCAGCATGGGTCCCGGAGTGGGGACCGTTGATGGATTGATAACGTGGTTTTCTCTATCCCTGAAGAGTGCATTCGCATTAGTAGGGATGGCTGCGTTCGCCGTCCTTATGGTTAATATCGACTTAAGAGTGATAGCACTCTCATTCTGTCTCATTTTCATCATCATCAATCTCATTGGTATAAAGGAAGCCGGCAGATTGCAGGTTGCTCTTGTCATCGGTCTGTTAGCCATCCTGCTTTTTTATGTAGCACGCGGACTTCCCGTGATTAAGGTCCAGCGATTTGAGCCTTTTGCCCCCAAGGGTACGTTAGCGATTTTCTCCACGGCCGGCTTTGTCTTCGTTTCCTTCGGCGGTCTCCTGAAGGTAGCGAGTATTGCCGAAGAGGTGAAGGATCCTGGACGGGTCGTACCCCTGGGAATGATCCTTTCCCTTCTGGTGGTGAGTATTTTTTACCTCCTCGTTGTACTCGTGACGGCAGGTGTCCTCGATGCAGCGACGCTCGATAATTCACTGACACCGATTTCAGATGGAGCAGGTGCCTTCATGGGCGGATGGGGAAGTATCATTCTGAGCATCGCAGCCATCCTGGCGTTTATTTCTACAGCAAATGCAGGGATCATGGCCGCCTCACGATACCTGTTCGCTTCGAGCCGGGATGGCTTGCTTCCTGGTTCTCTCGGAAATGTCAATGCCAGATTCAATACACCACATGTCTCCATACTGGTCACCGGTATGTTCATTATTATCGCCATATTCTTGAAGCTGGATAACCTCGTAAAGGCCGCATCAAGTGTACTGATTCTCACCTATATATTTTCATGCTTGTCCGTCATCATCCTCAGGGAGAGCCACCTGCAGAATTATCAACCTCGTTTCCGTTCTCCTCTGTATCCTTTTATACAAATAATTGGGATTCTCGGCTTTGGATTCCTTCTCGTTGAAATGGGGAAAGGAGTTCTTATTATCAATGCCATCCTTATTGTCAGCGGATTTTTTATATACTGGTTTTATGGACGGGTCAGGGCTAAAAGGGAATATGCATTACTCCATCTCGTGGAACGAATTACTGCAAAAGAACTGACATCGCATTCATTACAATCAGAGTTGAAAGAAATCATCAGAGAGAGGGATGAAATTGTAAAAGATCGATTCGATCATGTCATCGAAGATGCTATTGTGATGGATATAGACGATCGCCTTTCTGTCGATGTATTTTTCAACATCGTGGCTGGTGTAATGGCTGAACGATTACACGTGAATCCTCGAGTGCTTCTGCAATTACTCAAGGAGAGAGAGAAAGAAAGCACTACCGTTTTAACTCCTTATCTCGCGATACCCCATATTGTCATCGATGTCGAAGGAACATTCGATATTCTCTTTGCCCGGTGTAAGAAAGGTATTTTATTTTCAGAACAGGCACCGCATGTACAGGCCGTTTTTGTACTCGCCGGTGGCAGGGATGAACGAAATTTTCATCTGCGTGCCCTGGCCGCAATTGCTCAGATCGTTCAGGATCCCGCATTTGAAAAGAAGTGGATGGCAGCAAAAAGCAAGGAAGACTTGCGGGATATTGTTCTTTTGGGTGAGAGGAGACGGTAGTACATCCGGAAAGAAATAATCAGGAGGTTCAGTGCATGATGGAATATGATTCGTCGGTCATTCGTCCCCAGATGACGGCAGCTGACATCCAATTCAGGGGAAAGGAGTTTCCTCAGGAAAGGTTGAGAGGAATCAAAAAGGGTCTTCTCACGTTACATACCCTTGAATTGATGGCGGTTAATATTTACCGGTTTCAGATCACGAGGAAGACAAGCGAGCTGAATCGCCAACTGATTTCCGCCATGTGTAATGAAATGACACACCTCCAAGATTTCCAGGTGAAACTTTTTGAATACGGTTGGAAGCCGAGCCGGATCAGATGGATGTATTGGATAGTGGGCTTTACGTTCGGGTTCATTTCACGAATATTCGGCAGGAAGGCAATTCTCAGAACCGGTATCTGGGTAGAGCGGAAAGCGGTCAGTCATTACAGTGAACTGCTGGAGACAATAGGCTGGGACGAGGATACTCGTAGGGTGATCGAGAAAGATCAATCAGACGAGTACGGGCATATCAGTCGGTGGGAGAAGTTGCTGCAAACAGGCGAGTGAGCAGACACGGTGTTGTTGTGAGCTATGGTGACGCGAGACGGTAAGAGGGGAGAGATCCATGCCGTGAATTCGGACTTCAAGAATCACAACTTCTTATGGATGCGCTGTGAAGCATTGCTTAAACTACTGGTGGTTGCAAGGGAAGGACGGAGATGACAATCGACTGTGAGAACAAGAAGAAAAATCTCGGTAGTTGCAATTGTACGTACAAAGGGTGCGCTCGTATGGGTAACTGCTGTGAGTGTCTGCAGTACCATCTCAACATGAGGGAGCTACCGGCATGCTGCTTCCCCGACGATGTTGAGAAAACGTGGGATCGCTCATTCAAGCGTTTCATTGAGACTTACAGCTAGTATGCGGCCGTGTTCTATTCCCTCGGTAAGTTCTGAAAAATTCTCCAGGAGGCGGGTAACGTGAGAGTCCATATCATCGTGAAAGGTGTCGTTCAAATGGTGGGATTCCGTTACTTCACGCTTGACCTGGCGCGTGAGTACGGCGTTACCGGTTTTGTGAGGAACAGACCTGACGGAACGGTCGATTTGGAGGCTGAGGGGAAAGACGATATCGTAAAGGCATTTATACATGAGCTTCGTGTCGGTCCCAGGGCTGCCCATATCACAGGATTTGAGATCGAGGAACTGGAACCGGGGGGTGAATACGATAGCTTCAGGGTTCTTTTTTAAGGTACACGAGCGTTCGAGCACTCGGCATCTCACGATGTCACGATCCGTAACCCTGATTCCTCAATTGGGGAATGAAGTTGGGAACTTCTGCCCGTGGAAACTGTAATAACTTGAGGAGAGTATGAACTGAATGGCAGTTAAAGGAGGTTATGGCATGAAGTTATCGAGCTTACGCATTCGTAGGATCATTACCGTTTTCATCCTCGGCGGTATTTTCTTAATTGGTATGGGATCCGGAATTATCTTCAGGCGGGATTCGACACCTGCGGAGACACCGGTACTCATGTTCCCGCAGGCATCCGCACAGGGTAGATACTCTCAGGATCTCCCCGATGTTGTCGAGAAGGTGGTGCCTGCTATTGTCAACATCTCATCGAAAAAGGTGGTAAAAATTGGAGGCGATATCTCGTCTCCCTTCTTTTCTGATCCCTTTTTCCGGCATTTCTTTGGAGACGACTTCTTTCGGAGGTTCAATGTCCCCAAAGAAGACATACAGAAGACCCTGGGCTCGGGTGTGATTGTTTCAGAGGACGGGTACATACTGACGAACAATCATTTGGTGGAGCAGGCGGAGGAAGTCGTGGTGGTATTACCGGATGAGAGAAAATATGATGCCCGTGTTGTGGGAACCGATCCCGAGAGTGATGTCGCAGTTCTCAAGATTGATGCGGAAGAGCTTCCAATCGTTCCTTTCGGAGACTCCGACAAACTGAGGCTGGGTGAAGTCGTCCTCGCCATAGGATACCCCTTCAATATCGGGCAGACGGTTACCATGGGGATCGTGAGTGCACTCGGACGGGGTAACCTGCAACTTGTCAACTATGGAGATTTTATCCAGACCGATGCGGCCATCAATCCGGGTAACTCCGGAGGTGCGCTCATCAATGAAAGGGGCGAGCTGATCGGGATCAATACAGCAATCTATACGAGGTCCGGCGGTTACCAGGGAATTGGATTCGCGATACCTATCAAAATGGCATATGCGGTAATGGAGAGCATCGTTCAGGAAGGGCGAGTGGTCAGGGGTTGGCTGGGTGTGTTGCCTGCGGATGTGGACCCCATACTGGCAGAAGGTCTCGATCTCGGCGAGGTGAAGGGCGTGATCCTCACGCAGATCATCGAAGACAGCCCAGCCGAGAAGGGGGGCTTGAAGCGGGACGATGTGGTCCTGAAGTACAACGGCGAAGATGTGGGAAACAGGGACGAATTCCGCAATATGGTTGCCGCAACGAAACCCGGTGAGAGAGCAGTACTCGAGATCCTGAGGGATGGCAAGGTGAAGGAGTTGAAGGTCGAGGTAGGGGAGCGTCAGGGAGAACAGGAGGTACGGGGAGCAGAAGAGAAGGAAGAGAGCATCTCACCCCTCTTCACTGGCGTCAGGGTAGACGATCTCACGGACTATTATCGCCGCAGGCTCAACTTGCCATCTCGCTTAGAAGGTGTCATCGTGACCGGGGTGCAGAGAGGATCAAAGGCTGAGGAGGCGGGTTTGAGAGAGGGGGATGTGATCGTCGAAGTCAACAAGCGGAAGGTGAACGACCTCGATGATTTCAAGAAGACTCTTGAGAAGTCGAAGAAAGATATCGTTATCTTATATGTTTACCGCGCCGGCAATAAGTTCTACATTTACTGGTGACGGCACGTTTTGATATTAATATAGAGTTCAAATGACGGGCCTGCTCCAATCTGGAGGAACTTGATGACGATTCTTGGATTGGTAATCGTTATTCTCATCTCAGCGTTGATCATAAGGGTTGGTACCATAGCCCTCCGAATGACCGGTATCTCTAAGGAATCTGCCCGTTTCCAATCCCTTTCAGCATTCACGGGGACGGGTTTCACAACCAGTGAAGCCGAGAGTATCGTGAATCATCCCCAGCGGAGAAAGGTGATCAAGGCCCTGATGATTCTCGGAAATGTCGGTATCGTATCTGCTGTCACCATGTTGATTCTATCCTTCAGGGGGGAAGGTTTAATCGATGCACTGACCAAGATCAGTATCATCGGTCTCGCTGCCCTGGCAATTGTCTTCTTCTCTGTGGTCAAGGGGCTTGAAAACGTTATGGATGGTTTTATCGAGAAGAGGCTATCAAAGATGACCCATTTCTCCATGGGTACATTTAGCGAGATCATGAGGCTCGCGAGCGGGTATGGGGTGGCTGAACTGAGCATCACGGCTGATCACGTACTTGCTGGTAAGCGGCTTCTCGAGTCGAACTTGAGCAGGAGTGATATACTGGTTCTCGCTGTCAAGCGAGGCTTTCGACTGATCCCGACGCCGAAGGCGGATGAGCCTATCGAGCCGGGAGATCATCTCGTCTGCTTCGGGCTCCTCAAGAACCTTACCGAGGTGGCGCAATCGGTGAAAAAGGGAGAGGAATCCGCGGCTGTCGAAGCCGGCTCACGGGAATAACGGATTCCCGGCGCATTGAAATGAGAACGAGCGAGCCTGAAAAGGGGGCGAAACACTCGCCCCCTCTCATGTTTCCGGGATCTGTTTTTTCCTCTAGTCGTAGTACTCCTGTCCCAGGTGTGTGATGAGATCTTCTCCCTGGATGTACCGGAGGGTGTTCTTCAGCTTCATCAGCTGAATAAAAAGGTCGTGCTCCGGGTAGAGCCCAGAAGCATGCATAGGAGACTTGAAGTAGAACGAGAGCCACTCCTGGATTCCTCTCATACCGATCCTGGCAGCCAGGTCGAGGAAGATCGCGAGGTCCAGGACGATGGGGGCGGCGAGGATGCTGTCACGGCAGAGGAAATCGATCTTGATCTGCATGGGGTATCCGAGCCAACCAAATATGTCGAGGTTGTCCCACCCTTCCTTGTTATCGCCCCTCGGCGGGTAGTAGTTGATTCTCACTTTATGATAGAAGTCGTCGTAGAGCTGGGGATAGAGCTGGGGCTGCAAGATGTACTCGAGCACGGAGAGTTTACTTTCCTCCTTTGTCTTGAATGATTCGGGATCGTCCAGCACCTCACCGTCTCTGTTGCCGAGTATGTTCGTCGAGAACCATCCGTTCAGTCCGATTAACCTCGCCTTGAGCCCCGGTGCGATGATCGTTTTCATGAGTGTCTGGCCTGTCTTGAAGTCCTTTCCGGCAATGGGGACGTTCTTCTCACGTGCGAGATCGATGAATGCGGGTGTATCCACTGTCAGGTTCGGCGCGCCATTCGCAAAGGGAATACCGAGAGAGAGTGCGGCGTATGCGTAGACCATGCTTGGTGCGATATCTGGGTTTCGTTCCTTGAGCCCCTTCTCGAACGATTCGAGGTCATGGTGCACCGGTGAGGGCTTCATGAAGATCTCGGTGCTGGCACACCATACTGTTACCATGCGGTCAAGATCATGTTCTTTTTTGAACCTATGGATGTCTTCTGTCAACATTTGGGCATATTCATATTTGGTGTCTGCCTTCTTGACATGCTCACCATGCAATTTTTTCACATAGTTCTGGTCGAACACGGCCTTCCATGGCGTAATGGATTCGACGTCTTCCCGAACTTGGTTCAGCAGCTCTTTGTCCAGTACTCCCGCATTCAAGGCAGCCTTATAGACATCATCTGTAAATATATCCCAGCCTCCGAATACCAGATCATTGATGTCGGCTAACTCGACAAAGTCTTTAATCATAGGGACTCGTTTGTCGGTTCGCTTCCCGAGTCTGATGGTTCCCATCTGAGTTAAGGATCCAAATGGTCGAGCAATTCCTTTTCTAATTGCCATGACTCCCGCAATGAATGTTGTGGCCACTGCTCCTAAACCAGGCAAAAGAACTCCCAACTTGCCCTCAGGTTTTTTGATGCTGATATTATCGCTCACTGCATTGCCTCCTGTGCGAAACTTCTACCTTACGTTAATCCAGCAAATTTGTGTCTTCGCTTCTGATTCTATAGTTTTC
>Ga0209427_10001594_pt1 | contig 26262 bp, 22 predicted proteins | sample DeeMarSWOR136_30_FD_187465 | JGI IMG/M metagenome (GOLD analysis project Ga0209427, IMG submission 187465) | Marine sediment microbial communities from White Oak River estuary, North Carolina - WOR-1-36_30 (SPAdes) (version 2) | ecosystem: Environmental > Aquatic > Marine > Intertidal zone >...
GTTATCGTCATCGGAAAGGTCAAAGGTTCCACGGATGATGTTTATCTCTCTGCTGAACCCCGCATCCCTTTCGAGTATGTCCTGAGGAAATGCCTTGATTATGAATCCCCTTGTCACATAATCAGTTTTAAGAATTCCCTCTCCGTCGTAATAGGGAACTATTGAAAGTATTTCTTTATTATTCGACAGAATTGATATACTATTATCAAGAGTATATTCAGCATCGTAGTTTGGCTCAACGATCAGGTGAAAGCTGTTTGTTTCAAGAATTTTTCTCCTGAACGTATTGTGAAAACCGTTCATTATTGAGAGAACTGTTATCAGGGTGATAAGGCCGAACGCTATCATGAGAATCGATAGCGATGACATGAGAGACCACTTGGCGATAAGGTACCGCCTGGCGAGAAAAAGGGAGAGCTTGAGCTTCATATTTTCGGTTCCTGGTGTGAATAAGATAGTCTCTCTTATTTAATTGTAAAAGTATTTTTCTCTCGGGGAGAGTGAACTTTGGACACAAAAGATGAACACTCTGACAATGAGTATGAAACGGTTACCTATACGATTGTTCTCAAAGGGAGATTTAAGGCACTCGATACCAACAGCTTCGGATTGTTTATCATTTTTCTGAACGAAGAGCTTCGAGTGGTGGAGAATTTAATCGCTGTTGTTTCCCATTTCAGTTCTCTCTACGATATTGAACCGTCCCTCCCCTGGTACTCCCTGGAAGAGAATCTCATCAACATGAAATGGAAAGGCGACATCTCCGTCAACATCACTATCGATCTCCAGAACTTTCTCGAAAACTCCCTCGATAGGGACAGGGGAAATGAGCTGTACATGCTCGTGAAGAACAACGATAAAAACAGGATAGAGTCCCTCCTGCAGGCAATATTGATGAAACCCCTGAATGACCGAAATGTACAGGTTGATACCCTGTCGGAATATGTGAGCAACGAGGAAATGGCTGCAATAAGGGCGGAAAGGAACAAACCCAAAGAGAAGAAAGAGCCGACCCCCGAAACAGACCTTGGCGGCAAGACAAAGAATGCCATTGATGTCGACCTTGTGCTGGCACCGGTGAGCGGCATTCCCGTTTACGAACTCACCAAGGGCGACAAGATCATGGTTAAGATCAACGATAAACTCCCGAAGGGAAAACACTTCATCGACCTCCTCGGTGCCAGAGTTGATGGGAACATCATTCCCGTTCCAGCGGAGGTAATCGATATAAAGAGAAACGAGAAAAACGAATACGCGATCCTGTGTAAAATCGATGAAAAGATATACGGAAAAGCAATCGAAACCGAGCAAGTGAAGTTGAGGAAATACGATGAACTCCTCGAAACGGAACGGTCTCTGAGAGAGTTCTCTCTGCATGAAGAGTCCTCCAGAGGAAAGGTCTTTCCCCTCTTTGTAATTGTCATGGGAGCCCTTACCTTCATTGTGCTCATGGTCTTTCTTCTCATGTGGTTCTACAATATGTTGTAGTAGAATCCGGGCATCTCTCAATCATTTTTCTTCCCAATCAGCCGCTGGTGCCAATTCATTAGGATTGTTAGCCAGACACTAATTGGTTTTTCGGCTTGGTGCCTGGGATGTGGGATTCAGAAATATGCGGTATATTGTATAGCAATAGAGGATAATGAATGCAATACGAAGCACTCTACTTCGGACACGATGATGAAAATCCCTTCACCGATGCCGAAATCATGGTCACAATATCGCAGGAAGAATTTCAAGCACTCCTTAAAGCACTCGCAGAAAATGACCACGAACTTTCCCGCACATTGCACAATGAGCTGGAAGAAGTTTTTAGTCATGCAAGGATAAAACTATTCCAACTTCTAACCAACTTCAATCCATGCGATGCTGAATAGTGACACCAAGCCCCTTGCCTTTGCGTGAGTTGTTCTTCAACGTATCCCTAGATCTCCCACCAGACACTGATTACTATCATCAATAAGATATGCGCTTGGTGTTGGGTTCCTCTTTTCGGTTGCACTTGGAAGTCTGTGACACTATATTAAAAGCTAAAGTCGAGTATCGTTGTAAGCGGAGACGGATCATGGAGAAATACTCATTGAATGATGAACCAAACAACGAGAAGACAAACAAGGGTGAGGAGATGGAAAAATCTCGGTTCATCGACAAGGAATTGCTCGAATCTAGGACGATCATTATTTCCCAGAGCATCGACTCGCAGCTGGCAAGAAGCATCTATTCGAGGCTGATTCTCCTGGAAAAAGACGACAAGAAAAAGCCCATTACCGTGATCATCAATTCTCCTGGGGGAAGTGCCGATTCGGGCTTTGGTATATACGATATGCTGAGATTTGTCAACCCGTCTGTTGTGACGCTTACCGCGGGTCTCTGCGCAAGTGCTGCGGTTATCATTTTTCTCGCTGGTGACAAGGAGAGACGGTACGCCCTACCCAATTCGAGGTTTCTCATCCATCAACCTTCCACCAGTGCAGTTGGTCCTGCGGCGGACCTGGAAATCACCGCTCATCAGATTTTAAAGATGCGTGACCAGTTCAACGAGATCATTTCCAGGGAGACAGGGAAGGACTTGAAGAAGGTAACCGCTGACACGAACCGCGATTTCTGGCTCTCAGCCAAAGAAGCAGTTGATTACGGGCTCGTCTCAAAAATCGTTCAAAACCGGAATGAAATGGCCAGGGCACACCAGGCAGACTGATTTATTTTTCCCAGTTGTCCATGATCAGGTGGTATAGATCGCTGTCATCGCTGTCCCTATACCAGCGTATGACCTTTGCAACCGTCTCACCACCCTTTCCTATAGTCACGGTAACGCCGTTGATCTGTACATTGATGCCCCGCGCATTAGAAGCCATGATTCTCGCCACATCCTTTGCGGTGAAGGTCAGCTCATCTCCATTTCTCAGGAGGAACTCTCGTTTGTCTTCCTCATCGATTGCATAGGCAAGATACGCGGTGCTGACAGCCTTGATTCCGGCATTGATGTCTGTCTTTTCATAACCTGAAAAAATCTGGAATCCAGTCTTCGGCGCAACGGGAATTTCTGTAAAAAGTTCGTCCTCTTTGATGATAACCACCTCGGGTGGTGTATCGGGCGTTACTGGAGCGGCAGCTTCACTGGCTTCATTTCCAAGTCCAATGCTCAGATCGCTGCTCTCAGTTTTAAAGATCTTCTTGAGTGTAATATTGACAGTTCCTTCCCCGAGACGGTTCGTGCGCAGCAGTACGTCCTTTCTTCCGTCCCTGTCGAAATCTATCTCCACTCTTTCATCGGTCGAAAGCGTAAAGGGAATATCACCTATCGAGAACTCGAGGTTTTCATCAATGGCATCTATTGATATGCGGTACGCCACATTCTTTAGAGGAATTTCGATAACATCTCCTCTCACGAAATCCTTAATGATTTCCTCCTCCTCAAAGACCACTACTCCTTCCGTCTTTTTCGGTACCTTTTCCTCTTCCACCGCCGTCGCGATTGGTTCCTTCTCTCGTTTCCTAACCCTTTCCCTGCTCGATGAGAGGAGAACATAGAGCACCGTTGAGATAACAATGACGAAGATGACACCGATCAGGATGAATCTCTTCTGATACCGGGGTTTAGCGGTGAGCTGTTCGATTGGAGCCGGTTGTTCCTGAATCTTGTAATCCCTGTATTTGAGGATCATCTCATCTGGATCGAGCCCGAGAAACTGTGAATAATTTCTGATAAAACCGATGAGATAGGTTTCACCGGGAAAAATGTCGAAGTTTTCGTTCTCAATGGCGAGGAGGTACCTTTTCGCGATTTTCGTTTCCTTGACCGCGTCATCGATGGATTTGCCTGATTGTGCCCGAGCTTCTCTGAAAAGGGGACCGAGCTGGTTCATTCTGAGCTGACCTCTTCCGTGGTGTCTGAAAACGGAATGATGATATTACGTATGATTTGGGCATCTGCGGGCACTTCAAACTCAAAGATGTAGTCCGGGAGCTCGGTGTTGATGCGGGTATTTGAAAAGGTAAGGCTCACGTTGAGTCCATTTGGCGAAGTTCCATTGGACTGGAGTATGAGACCGTTTGTGGATACCCAGATGTCCATCCTCTTGAAACCCACCTTGGGTTTCAACTGTTCGAGCTTGAGATGGTAGGCCATGGTATTTCTGAACAGTTGAGGGGAGCTGGTGTCGTAAAATGAAAATGCGTATTCATCGAAAAGTTTGGTCAAACCTGCCTTTGATGTGGTAGTGAACAGCTCAGATTCGGTTTCTTCACCGAGGGACTGCTGAACAACCACCTTGAGATATGGAATGTAGATATAGAGAAATGATCCATTCGATGAGATGATCTGATCCTCGGGTTCCTCAAACTCGATCAGGATCTTGTTTGCCTTCTTGTATGATATGGTACCTTTGTAATGCGCATTTCCGTTGACCCACTCGATATCAGCGATATAATCCTCCATGTTCTCGAAAGCATCAGCCATGAGTTGTTTGACATCGTTAACGGAGACTATGTTGACGATGGTATCAGTTTTTGTTTCCTGTGCCAGGACAGGCACCGACAAGAGGAGGATGCTGACTCCTGAGATGAGAAGAGACTTAAGCAATTCCGCTTTCCAATATTCGTTATTACTGTCTGGAGAGTTTACCCGGAACAAATATACATAGGGGAATTGGTTTTTTCAACATCAAAAACCATTAGCTCGACATGGGTGTATGAAAGCTGGTCTACTCCAGATTTTCGACGTAGATTTCCCTTGGTCTGCTCCCTCGTGGCGGGCCGATAATGCCTTTCTCCTCCATGAGCTCGATGAGACGTGCCGCACGGTTGTAGCCGATCTTCAGCCGGCGCTGCAGGAACGATGCGGATGCCCGTTTGGTACCTACCACGATCTCAACGGCCTGCTCGAAGAGGGGGTCATCGAAATCAACTTCCAGCCTCTCGTCTTGAGTGAAGCTGAAAATATCCTCCACATATTCGGGTGATGATTTTTTTCTCAGTTCCTCGACAATCCTGTGAACCTCATCTTCCGAAATGAATGCCCCCTGAATTCTCTGCAGGTGCATGCTGCCCGCAGGTGCATAGAGCATGTCTCCTCGTCCCAGGAGTTTCTCCGCTCCGATCATGTCCAGTATGGTGCGCGAATCGGTCTTGCTCGCCACCTGGAAGGCAATCCTGAATGGAAAATTCGCCTTTATGAGGCCGGTGATCACATCCACGCTGGGCCGCTGTGTCGCCATGATGAGATGAATTCCCACTGCCCGCGACATGGCGGCGAGACGGACAACCGCTTCCTCGACCTCCTTCTGGGATATGGACATAAGAGTAGCGAACTCGTCTACAATGATCACGATGTAGGGTAATTTGTCGGACATCTTGCGGTTGTATCCCGTTATGTTCCGGGCGTGGTTCTCGTCAAGCAGCCGGTACCGGTTCTCCATCTCGTATAAGACCCAGCGGAATGCTTTTGCGGCATCTCTTGGATCAGAAACCACCTCCGTAAGCAGATGGGGTATGCCGTTGTAGATCTTCAATTCCACCATCTTCGGGTCTATCATAAGAAGGCGCACGTCTTCCGGACCTTTCTGCGATATGATGCTCATAATCAGTGCGTTGACACACACGCTCTTCCCCGAACCCGTTGCTCCGGCTATCAGGAGATGAGGCATGGAAGTAAGGTCGGAGACCACCACCTTCCCTGAAATGTCTTTTCCAAGAACCAGCGGCAGCTCACCTCTCTTGTCAGCTTCGTCGATGATATCGCCAAGGGTAACGATTTCCCTGGTTTCATTGGGAACTTCTATACCAACCGCAGCTCTTCCCGGAATGGGTGCCTCAATGCGAACACCGTTGGCTGAGAGATTCAGGGCTATATTATTGCTCAAGTTCTCAATCCTGCTCAGTTTGACCCCGGGTGCCGGCTGAAGCTCATACCGCGTAATAACCGGTCCCCGAATGATACCGATCACCTTGGCCTCGATTCCGAATTCCTTCAGGGTTCGCTCAAGCTCCAGGGCCTTTCTCTCTGTTTCCTTTTCCTGCTCTTTTTTGTTGATGGGAGCGGATTTTCTCAGGTATGAGATTGCGCCACGGTGGCTGTACCTCAAGGGCTCTGCAGTATCCTTGCTGCCTGTCCCTTCCACCGATTCCCCTCCCCTCTTTCCATGTACTTTTGGATAGGGCTTTTTTCTTCTTGCAGACCCCGTCTCCTGCTGCAGAGCGTATTGCTCATCTTCGGTAATATACACCTTACTAAAAAGTGGGAGCTTCCGCCGACTCCGCGATGGCTGAGAGCGGGAGGTCCCCAAACGCTTCAGGCGCATTCGGGGCGAAGCGCTGCGCCGGACGCTTGCCCGTCTCTCATTGGCAGTGTCATTTTCCCTGTGTGAAAGTTTCTGACCTTCTTCGTGCAGTATTACTCGTTTTCTGCTGCTCGATGAAGGAGATCTTTTAACGAAGCGGTAAACAGAGAGTACAGGTGTCTTGAAGAGGAGAAATAGGATTCCCATGAGTGGAACTACAAAGATCAGCACCTTGGCAGGCAGAGGTAGTGGAAGCGTGCCTGCAATAAATCTTCCAAAAAGACCGCCACCTCTGTGCACCGGGTCATTCTTTAGTGTCGCGAGAAGGCCTATGAAAAGTGTCACCGATGCTGCGCTGAGAAGTACATATCCTACCTTTTTAGAAACCGATATTCTGCGGATGACTACGTAACCGGTGTACAGGAGAATCAGGGCAAAGAAAGAGGAACCTCTGCCGAGAAGGATAAAAAAAGTCGATGATATACGCATACCTGTCCATCCAAGTAAATGAGGGGGTATCTCATCGACTGATTCAGAGAAGTGAAGAGAATCCTCTACATTGAAATCGAGGAGAACGAGGAGGAGAAAGAAACCGATACCGAGGAGTAGTATCCCTGAAATCAAAGCCCCCGCCCGATTATGTCTTTTCATACGATTGACCACTACTTAGCATCCCTCTAATAGTAACCCACTATGAGTATACCGCTCCCCAATGCCACTGTGATGCAATAGTACGAGAAGAGGTGTAGTTTGCCTCTTTTGATAAAGGAGAGCAGCACCCTGAGTGCACCGTATCCTGTGATCAGTGAGAGGAGAAACCCTGCGATACCGAGCATAAGTATCGACTGTGTCTCCTGACCAACTGCGAGAGCATATAACGATTCCTTTGATGTCGCAAACTCCACGATCGAAGCACCGAGAATGGACGGAATCGACAGGAGGAAGGAGTATGAACCAGCAAGCGGTCGAATCATACCCAGGTATAATCCTGTAGCGATGGTGAGACCCGAACGGGACACACCGGGCAGCATGGCTGCTGCCTGAGCAAATCCGATGGCAACGGGTACGATCGGACCTGTATCCCCGATACTCTTTTCCCCGACCGTAATAAATCTTGTTGCAAAAAGCACGACACCAGTCAGCAACAGAAAAAATGATACGAAAAGCGGTTTGAAGAAAAACCCCTCGATAGTATTTCGTAGAACCATACCGATTACGCCGGTAACTGCCGTGGAGAGGATTATATAACCTGCCATTTTGACGTTTCCCCTCCTGTACACCTCACGCCTCGCCTTACCGCTCCTGAACAGCCACAGCCATGTGTCCTTCATTATGGCACCGATCAACCGGTAGTACACCAGGACCGTGGCTCCCAGAGTACCCAGATGAAGAACAAGATCGAAGAGAACGGGTACTTCACCCATACCGAGGAATGTCTGTGCCAGAACCAGATGTCCGGAGCTGCTTATGGGAAGAAACTCCGTTACCCCCTGTATCACCGACAGTATGGCAACATCGACAAACCCCATGTCCCCTCCCATTCAAGCCCCGTAGATCATTGCTTCTTTTATGACTGCTTTAGATTTTTTTTATATATTCCGATTATAATAAAAAAGTCGCATCGGGTATAGCGTATACAACATGCACAGAACTTCACATCCAATGTACCGCCATGATAATCTCCATAAAGTGGCAGCTGCAGCCCTTCTCACCCTCCTCTGCATGTTCCCTTTAAATATCGGCTTTTCTCAGGAGAACACAAACCGATCGCCCCGTTATTTGGAGGACCAAGAGGAGTACCTGCTGGTAAAGACTGAAGAGTACGGCATGGATGAAACCGTGTCTATTTTCATCGGGTTTCATGACAGAAGGATCTACTACGTTGGTCAACCGGTTGAGGTCGAGTTTCAGATTGTGAACCATGGTCTCGAACCCTATCTGTTTCTCACCTCCTACAATAAATTGTTTACTTTCGATTTCGATATTCGAACAACGGATAACAGGCTTGTGGAGCATTCAAAAGAATATACCCTCGATACGACCCGGTTCGAGCCGATTCTGAATGACAAGATCGCCCTGAAAAAAGATGAGTTGTACGGGGTGCGGATCGATATCAGCAGATGGTTCGACCTGCAGGAGCCTGGAGAATATCTCATCAGCGGTCTTTTTTATCCCAATCTCAAAACAGGATTGGAAAGCGATATCCGTATTGAATCGGAAAACGAGATTTATCTGTATCTCAATCCACCCTATACCGATGAACTTGCCCTTAAAAAGCGGGAAGATGAGATACGTAAGTTAAAGGCCGAGAGTCTCCCTCCCTATCAGGTGGTGGAGGTTATGCTACGGGCACTTCAGGAACGGGATTATGAGAAGTATTTCATATACATCAAAGTCGACGAGTTCATCAAACAGTTCAAAAATTCCTATAGTAAATATCAGGCAGTAAAGGATAGCCAGAAACCCGCTGTGGAAGAGGAGTTCAAGGCCTATCTGAGGGGTGAAAACGAGCTCGAAGAACTCCGTTTCGCCGAACACATACCCCATGACTTCGAGATTGAGAAGACGGTCATCGAAAAGAAAAACGCGTTGGTGACCGTTAAGGAAACCTTCCAATACATCAATCTCATCGAGGAGAAAAGGTATACATATCAACTGCACCTGTTCAACGACAAGTGGCTGGTATACAGCTACTCCATCGTCAATCTTCCCTAAGGTTGAAACACCCTGCCAGAAGGCTCAATGAAGTGGTGCTGCCAACTGGTCACCACTTTTCCCGATCACGAGAAAAAGAGCTTTCACGAGTGAGCGCCTCTGCATCTAAACGATAAGTTGAAAACTCGACATCGGGACATTATATTGAGGTGATCAATGAGGAGTCTTGTATGAATAAAACAGATAGCTTTGGGCCTTTCAACACCTTCTTCGAGGGGAAAAATTATCAGCTCATAAACACCAGGCGTCCTGAGCTCTACCGCGAACTTTTCCCCTATTCCGAGGTGTGCAGAACCACATTTGACAACAGGATACTTCCCATCAGTCCTCCTGCAAGGCTTTACATCAGCGACACGACTTTCAGAGACGGACAGCAGGCCCGGCCACCCTATACACCGCGCCAGATCGTGGACTTGTTTAAGCTTATCCACCACCTCGGCGGTCCCGAGGGAGTTATCCGGCATTCAGAGTTCTTCCTCTACAGCGATAAGGACAGGAAAGCTGTCGAGGAAGTGCTATCGCTGGGTTACGTATACCCCGAAGTAACAGGATGGATACGCGCACACAAGAAGGACCTGCAGCTCGTCAAGGACATGGGGCTCAAGGAAACGGGAATGCTGACCTCGTGCAGTGATTACCACATCTTTCTGAAACTTAACAAAACCCGGAAACAGGCACTGGATGACTACCTTGGCGTCGTGAAAGAGGCTCTCAGTGCAGGCATACGGATTCGCTGCCACTTCGAAGACATAACAAGGGCCGATATCTTCGGATTCGTCGTACCTTTTGCCCGTGATCTTATGGACCTCAGAAGGGAAAGCGGTATCGACGTGAAAATTCGTCTGTGCGACACCCTCGGGTACGGTGTTCCTTACCCCGGTGCGGCTCTTCCCCGCAGTGTTTCCAAGCTCGTACGATCACTTATCGACTATGCGTATGTTCCGGGAGAATGTCTAGAGTGGCACGGTCACAACGACTTTCACAAGAGCCTGATCAACGCATCCACCGCCTGGCTGTACGGATGTTCAACGGCCAACGGTTCACTGCTTGGAATCGGAGAGAGGACGGGAAACACCCCTATTGAAGCGCTTATCATCGAGTACATCTCGCTCACCGGCAAGATGAACGGTATCGACACTACCGTCATCACGGAAATTGCAAACTATTATGAGAATGAGCTGGGCGAGCATATCCCGTCAAACTTCCCCTTTGTGGGGTCTGACTTCAACGCAACCAGAGCGGGCATTCATGCTGACGGCCTCATCAAGGACCCCGAGATATACAACATCTTTGACACGGAGAAGCTGCTGAAACGCCCGCCTGAAATCATCATCAACGATAAATCAGGTCTTGCAGGCATCGCGCAGTGGATCAATACCCATCTCCGTCTTACTGACGAAAAGCGCATCGACAAGCACAACCCGGCTGTTTCTCGGATCAACGACTGGGTTGAGGAGCAGTATAAAAAGGGCCGGGTCACCTCCCTCTCGAACGAGGAGATGGAGCATGCGGTCCGCAACTTCATGCCGCATCTCTTCATCTCTGAATTCGACCGTATCAAGAAACGGGTTCTCGAGATGGCCGAGGATATTATCCGGCAGGTAGCCGACATGAAGCAGCTCAAATCCATGAGTCCTGAGGCCATCACACCGGTGCTCGAAAAACTGGTGCGGGAACACAAGTTCATCCAATTTGCCTATGTCGTCAATATGGAGGCTCATATCATCACACCCTATATCACCCAGCCCGACCTCAAGGGAAAATACAAGATCGCCAAGATACCGACGGATTTTTCTGACCGGTCCTGGTTCATGGCTCCTCTTGAGGACGGAAGAATTCATGTGTCAAATTTTTACATCTCCTATGTAACGGGGGTCCTCTGTCTCACCATCTCAACGCCCATATTTGGAAAGGGAGACAGAATCGAAGGAATTCTGGGATTCGACATACAGTTCGAGGATCTCGTGCGGGCCGAGGACATGCTCTAAACCCGAAGGGGAGAAGTTTATACGATACCGTGCAGGTCGTAGTCGTCTGCAGCTGTTACTTTTGCTTTCACAAGGGAACCTGGACCCAGTTCCGTTGCGGTGCGCACTACGAAGAGTCCGTCCACTTCAGGTGCAAAATGATAACTCCTGCCCAGGTAGAGGTCTTCACCCTGCACCCGCTCTTCGATTAGCACATCGAAGCTTTTCCCTGTTTCCGCTTCGAGAAGGGAGTGTGAAATCTCCCTCTGCCGTGCCAGTATTACCTCTCTTCTCTCCTCGGCAATACGGCCCTTCACCCTGTCCCTGAGAGTTGATGCACGGGTCTCTCGCTGGGGCGAATAAGTGAATACGCCAACATGGTTGAATTTGATTCGTTCTACAAACCCGAGGAGCTCTTCGAACTCTTCTTCCCCTTCTCCCGGGAAACCGGTTATCAGCGTAGTACGAAACACAGCATGTGGAATACGGTCTCTGATCCGACCAATCACTTTTTCATAATACCTAGAATCACCCTCCCTGTTCATATTTTTCAGGATTTTCTTCGAAACATGTTGAATGGGTATATCGAAGTATGGCAAAATTCTTCTGTTTTCGAACAGGTCCAGAATGCCGAGCAGTGCAGTGGCGGGCCTCAGGTAGAGAAGACGGATAAGAGGTATGGCGGTTTCTCCGGTGATACGCCTCAGGAGCTCTTTCAAGCTGGAACGCTCCTCGAAGTCCAAACCGTAACTGAGCGTGTCCTGGGAGGTGAGGATGAGCTCTTTCACACCCCTTTGTTCCAGGTCACGTATCTCGTCGAGGATCTCGCCGATCGATCTGCTTCTCATTCTGCCCTTGATGTGGGGAATGAGACAGAAGCTGCAGGATCTGCTGCATCCCTCAGAGATTTTTTGATAGGCGAACCCCCTCAAGGTGATAAAATCCGTTCTCCTCGCGGCTGTGTATCGATCGGGTATGGTCCGGCTGTGGGGAAAACTCTTCTGTTCCCCGTCCGAATCGATGGCATCCACAACTGCAGAGAGGTTTCCCGAACCCGTAATGGTGTCAACCTCAGGCATCTGCTTCTCGATTTCGACCGAATAGATCTGGGGAAAGCAGCCGGTTACGACCAATCGTGCATGTTGTCTCTTCATACGAGAAAGTGCTAAAATCGTGTCGATGGCTTCCTGCTTCGCCTCATCTATGAAGGCACAGGTATTGACGATGATGCGATCTGCGTCCTCTGGTTTCTCAACTCGTCTGTATCCCCGCTCTTTGAGCAGGGTCATAATTATTTCTGAATCAACGATATTCTTGTTGCACCCAAGAGATTCGATGAAATAGGTTTTTTCACCGTGATGCAATGTGCATTCTCCATATATCTGAGGGAAGACGTAACATGTGAGGTGCGAAAGCCCTGTTCACTGAGACGTGAACAGCTCTCTTTAGAAGTGGGGAAAAGAAAAAACATTCGGGCTGGCCGGACTTGAACCGGCGACCCCATGTCCCCCAGACATGTACGCTAACCAACTGCGCTACAGCCCGAATTCTATGCCGATCTTACCTCTACAAAATATGCGTTAAATCATCATTCGTCAAGTTTCCCCTGGGCAATTCACACATCGGTAAACGCATCACGGCATCTCTGATCCAGCCGCTCCGCAAGCATAGAACTCCGCATCCCTTCTATACCGAACACATCCTTCCAGACGTCAGAGTTTTCCATACACAGATACACCTTCTTCTCGGGAACATGCTCTCTCAGTGAGGAAAGCACGCTCCTGTACATTTTCGTTCTGAGCGGTCTGAAGTATCTCATTTTACCGTCATATCCCCGTATGAAGTCCCCTTCCAGGTATCCCGCCCCATGTTCCTCCATGGCATCTCTCATCTGGGGCATGAAGCGAAGGGTGCCCATACTGACATACACGATACTCTTTGGATCGACCTTTCTGAACAGTTTATCTATGGTTTCCCTGTAGCCCTCCTCCCAGCCTTTATAATGGATTATGGGATCGAAATGAAATGCCAGTTTATAGCCATGTTCTTCCACTCTGCGCGCAGCATCGATCCGCTCGTCAATGCCGGGGGCACCTTTCTCTTCCTGTTTCGCGATAGCAGTACTGTTCAGCGACCATGAAACGATAACCCGGTCTTTGTGCTGAACATGCAGGAGAGGTTCAACCTGAACGGTCTTGGTTTTGATCTCGAGTATCGCATTGGACGAATTCGCAATAATGGGTATGAGTTTATCATATATCGGAAAAACGTCCTCAAAGATGAGGCTGTCGGTGAACTCTCCTGTTCCGAAGCGGAAAAGTCCATCTTTTCTTTTCTGCAATGTTTCGGAAAGCTCGATTATCAGCTGGTTCTGGTTGCCAAACACGACGGGCGTTGGCAGATCGAGATAGTAATCCAGTATGCAGTAGGTGCATCCAAGCGTACATCCCTGTGCAAAATTGATAATGTGATATCCGCAGCATACGTATCGCGGAGTTCCAGGGCAGGGTTTTATGAATCGTCCCTGGTTTGTGACAAGTTTAATCACAGATGCGTACTTCCCACCGATCTTTGAAGTTGACACCATATCCCTTATAATTTATTTTTCTTTTGACCTTTTGAATATGAAAAGTTCAGAGTTATCACTACTACATACGGGTATATGCGAGGACACATATACAAAACGGACTCTCGTATCCCTCATCACGGGCCTGAAACAGCATCTTCCAGCGCATTTCCTCACCGTACAAGCTAATCGAACCGTCCCCCATTCCTTGACCGACGTCGTCACTGAGAACCGTTGCATTTACCTTAAGGGGCACAGAGTTCGCGGACGTCCCCTTTATCAGATCTGCAGGGATCTCAGCATTGACAGGTTCAACTGTGATGACACGAGGGCATTGCTTCGGTATGCCATGGTTCTGATGGATGCTTCAGAGCGGTACAACGAGCATACCGGTGGATACCCGCCGCTGCTTTTGAACAGCATCCATATCTCTGATAATGCATCGGAAGTCACGTTCCTTCCCTATTCGCTGGTCGATTTTCTCAACACCTTTCACAGCGACACCCTGCGGAAGGATTTGTACCTCCCATTGAGGGGTGGTACCCGAAAATACCATCGTAGACAGGTGAAGAAAATTGAAGCAGATCGAGCTGCACGAGATGCCGCTCTGACTGGGGAATATGAGTTTACCAGGTCTCTCGTTCGTCTTCTCTATTTCTGCCTTACCAATCATGGAAAGAAGAACGGAGAAGAGAATGCACGGGACAAATATGGAGACACTGATTTATACCTTCGTACTGTGATGGAAGATGCACCCGTCGCCTTTGCTGACATACTCTGGGATGTCATGCATGGCCAAGTGGCAACGTTGAACAGGTTGAGGGAAATCATCTCCTCCATTCTGCGAAAGTCTACACAGACTGTACAACCTTTGAAAATCCCCTTCATGAAGAGAAAAGGGGTTATACACTTCAAGAGAGCACTTTCCGCCTTTTTCATACGGGGCTGGAAGTACATCGCCATTGTATTGATAATCTGCGGAGTCGGCGGTTATCTTCTTTCCGATGTCTTGAAATCCAGGATCAGGGAAGATTACACCGCAGGGCTCTCTCCGAGGCAGGTTGTCGAACTCTACTATCAGGCAATTAATGATTTGAATCTGGATGTTATCGACGCCGTGTTCTACAAACGCTCGGGCAAGAAGATCAAGGATGAGCTCAGTACCGTATTCGTCATGCTCAAGATGGAAGAAGCATTTGGGAAGATACGCATTCATCCCGAAGATACTGATGTGGAGGAGTTCAAACCAGGTCTCCACACCGTCTTCGGTATAAAAGACCTTGATGTACAAATGGTTCAGGATGAGCCCGATCCCGTGTTTCAGACGCGATACCTTCGGGTTATCAGCTCGGGGGAAGAGTTATACGCGTACTCAGTTGATGAAACGATTCATTTGAAATACATAGCAGGTCGCTGGTATATTACAGAGAGCGAGAGGATTATCGAGGGTCCAGCCTCAACACAGGAACAACCATGAAAAGGCTCACACACACACTCCTCATTATACTGCTCATGATCTTTTTTTCCTCCTCCGTGCTCCTTGCCGGGGGAAGGAAGAGTAAGCGACAGGAGCTCATCTTCTGGCACAGTATGAGTATCTATCAAGGTGATTCCCTGGAGAACCTGGTCGACGAATACAACGCAAGCGATAACAGCGTTCATGTGAACCTTGTCTTTCAGGGTCTCTATCCTGAGATGAAAGCAAAGCTTATCAATGCAGTAAGGACAGGCAATACACCCGATATTGCTCAAGTTGCGATAGAGTATCTCGATGTCTTTGTCGTTGACGGGCACGTTGAGCCCATCACGGAATTTATTTCAGAAGAGGACCGCAATGATATTCTGAACCAGTTCTGGAGCGGTGTCACGAGGGACAGAGAGGTGTACGCCTTTCCCTTCAACCTGAGTGTGCAGGTACTCTATTACAACAAAGATGCCTTTCGACAGAGCGGTTTGGACCCTGAAAAACCGCCTAAAACATGGAACGAAGTAATAGAATATGGGAAGCAGCTTACACGGGATTTCGACAACAACGGCATAGTGGATCAGTGGGGTGTACTCGTCTCTCTTGAGGGGGTCTTCGGATTCACCCCTCTCATTCGACAGGTTGGCGGCGAATTCCTCAGTGAGGACAGGAAGCGGGCGCTGTTCAACAGTGAAGCAGGCGTGCGAGTTATGACGCTGGTGCAGGATATGGCCTACGTCTACCGAATCATGCCTTCGAACTGGAGTCTCTTTGAGGGAACAACGGCTTTTCTCGAGGGTAAGATAGTCATGGGACCAATCACCTGTGCAGGTATCAAGTTTGCCGAGGAGAACCTGCCATGGGAACTCGGTATCGCCCCACTGCCTTATATCGAAAACAAATCGGTTCTTCTCGGCGGCGCGGGTCTGGTAAATCTTGCCAAATCATCATCACGCCGAAGGGAAGTATTCAATTTCATCACATGGCTTACCCAGAAGCAGAATTGTATTCGGTGGCATATGGAGACGGGCTATCTTCCCCTCCGTAAATCCGCGATCGAGAGTTTCGAGCTGCAGGGGTTTCATCGATTGAACCCAAACTACCGAATACCCGTCGAGCAGCTTCCCTACTCCAGACCGCCTGATTTCACGCCTTATTTGCCGCAGATCGATCAGGTAATTCGCTATGCCATCGAGGACATCATGATCAATCAGAAGGACCCCCGTATCATACTCGACCTGGCTGCAGAAAAAACAGATGACATACTCAGAAGTGAGGATGGATAATGAAACGGGTAATAGTGATGATTCTCTGTTTCTTTCTCATTCCTGTTACCTCCCTATTCACCTCTGAAGAGGGTCAAATCTACCTCCAAAGCATTCGTATCGAGGGTAACCGCGTCACCAAAGAGCGATACATCAGGAATTTAATAACTCTCGATGAGGACCGGTCCTACGAGTTCGATGAAATCATCGATCAGATAAACAGGAGCCGGGAAAATCTCGAACTCACCGGACTCTTTTCAAATGTGTTTTTCAACGACGAACTCGACGATCAGAACAACCTCGTATTAACGGTCCAGCTCAAGGAGAGGAATTACTTCTTTTTCGGCCCATCAGGCTACCTTGGCTATGAAGGAGGCGAATTCTACTCCGTTGTCTCGCTCTATGCCGACTATACAAACCTATTCGGAAACGCGTCTCGCCTCTTAGTTGAGGTTCCTTTCTATCGGGATTACGGGATTATCGCCCGTTTCAAGGGCGGTTCCGATTCAGTGCAGTATATGGTCGGTATCGACGCGCGTTACGATAACTACTTCGATGAGAACGTGCAGAAGTTCGTGGTGGGTCTCGGATATGGTTTCAGTGAAAGATTTCTTCTGGGCACAAACATTCATGTGAGCCGTGAATCACCCCGTACCTTAGAGGACCACACTCTCTCCACCGTGTTTCTTCCCTATCTGAGATTTGGGTATGCACAGCGCCTCAGTATGAAACAGAAAAGCTGGTACAGCCTGTATCTTGCGCCATACCTGGGTATCAACCATGGTTCGGTAGATGGCTCGGAGTTTTACGGCATTGACAGTAGGCTGAGTCTGAACTGGGATGTGTTTCTGAAGATCGTGTTTTCCCTGAACGTGTACGCCTCGTATCAGGATGGAGATGTTCCGAACGATTACATTATCCAATCTAACATTCGCGGCACCTATTATGACGTCTACAGGGGCTCTTACCTATTTTCCGTCACCAGTGAGTTCGATTTTCCGTGGCCCTGGAACAATAGTATTCATCTGGTACCTTTCCTTGATTACGGTATGATTGGAGACAGCGAGGTTACGTTCCTGCTTGGCGGTGGATTGGGCCTTCACTGGTATACCAAATATCAGAACCCTCTTGTGCTCGAACTTGCGTACGGCAAGGGTGTTATGCTGAACCTGACCAAGAGATTCTAGTACAAAGATGAGAGATACGAAACGGGCAGTCCTCTTCATCCTTCCCACGTACCTCGTCATTACCACCTTCATCATCGTTCCCATCTTTTTCGCGTTCTACATAAGCTTCAACCGGTGGAATCTCCTTGGGCCCATGAAGTTTGTGGGAATCACCAATTATGAAAAACTGGTACGCTCCGAAGAGTTCTGGAAAGCTTTGATCAACACTATGTACTATACCTTCATTACCGTACCGCTCTGTGTCGTCATATCACTGGTGATCGCGCTGCTTCTGAACACGAAGATAAAGGGATTATCCTTCTACCGCGTCGCCTATTTCATGCCTGTAATGACCTCTTTCGTGGCAAGTGCATTCATATGGCAGTGGATATTTCAGTCTCAGAACGGTATACTGAACTACCTGTTCGGTCTCATCGGTTTGAAACCCCTCTCATGGCTCAATGAGCCCAAGGGCATATTCACGGTCATGTCCGAATCCATGGGCTTCAGCATACCCAGATGGCTCGGAGGTCCGAGCGTAACGCTCGTAGCAATAAGCATCATGAGTATCTGGAAAAATGTGGGTTATTACATGATCATCTTCCTTGCGGGTCTGCAGAACATACCGCGAAGTTACTATGAGGCTGCGGAGATAGATGGTGCAGGGCCCATACGGCGCTTCTTTTCCATTACCCTGCCAATTCTGAGTCCAACCACGTTCTTTGTGCTCATCATGGCGGTTATCGTTTCTTTTCAGGTATTCGAACAGGTTGCTGTCACGACCCAGGGTGGCCCCCTAAACTCTTCACTGGTTCTCGTTTACTTCGTCTATCAGAGGGCTTTCAGGTTCCTGGAGGTTGGTTACGCCTCTTCGGCAGCATACACCCTGTTTACCATCGTTCTGTTTCTCACTTTTCTACAGGTCAGGATCATCGGAAAGAGAGTGCACTATTGAGAAAGCGGAAAATTTCAAGATATGTGAAGCACACTATTCTCCACATCGTACTCATATGCGGTGCCATGATCATGATTTTCCCCTTCGTATGGGGATTTGCTACATCCTTCAAAGAGATGCGCGAGGTGCTCTCCAACCCCTATAACCTCATTCCGAAGAGGTTCACGCTGGTCAACTACCGGAATGTTATCAACTCCATTCCCATAGGCCGATTCTTTCTCAACAGCATCATCGTTTCGTTGAGCGTAACCCTTAGCCAGCTCCTTACCTGTTCTATGGCCGCCTATGCATTTTCGCGACTGCGCTTTCCATTCCGTGAAGGATTGTTCTATATACTGCTCGCAACGATGATGATACCGCAGCACGTCATCATGGTTCCGGTGTATATCATCCTCAATTTCTTCAGGCTCATCGATACATATGCAGCCATGATTCTTCCATTCGTCTCTAGTGCCTTCGGCACCTTCCTGCTCCGCCAGTTCTTCATGACCGTGCCCAAAGAGCTCGAGGAGGCGGCTTTCCTTGATGGCTGCGGTCATGTGGGGTTTTTAATCAGAATTATGCTCCCCCTGTCCAAGCCCATACTGGCAACCCTTGCCATTTTCACCTTCATGTGGAGCTGGAACAACTATCTCTGGCCCCTCATCGTGACGAACCGAATCGAGATCCGGACGCTCCAGTATGGACTCGCCATGTTCAAGGAAGAGGGAGGTATCAACTGGGGACAGCTCATGGCTGGTACCACAATAGCCACGCTCCCCATTCTCATCATCTTCTTTATCGCCCAGAAACAGTTCATCGAGGGCATTACCCTTACTGGGCTCAAGGAGTAGCCGCTGAAGGAGTTCTGAATGCCCCATAGCCGGGAGGATGAGAAGCGCCACTGCAGGACGGTGTGTTTCAATGCGGAGATATGCTTGAAGGGGGGGATAATAGGGATTCCAGTTGCCGATAATGCACATAAAGGGTGAATGTAGAGTTTCATGCATCGGTATAGAAATTAAGCGTTCTCTGATATAGTATTGCACGGTAATCTTTGAGAACTTCGGTTAAAAAGCATGGTTTGTTTCAGCTTTTCATTACAACAGTTTCCCGTTAAAAATAAAAACGCGACTGGCGAAGCGGTAGCGAGCGCTAGCAGAGCGATCTCTTTACCTATTTTTAAAGTTCGACCTATACACAGGGGTTTCAGCACCATGCAAAATCTTACTGGAGTCAGCACTTATGAGCCCTAAAAAGAGTTTCTCCACATCCCGGTGTCTTGCTTGTGCAGGTCTCTTATGCATATTGATTCTGTTCTTTACCACTACTCGAGATGGTCTTGCCCAGGAATTGTTTCGTTTCAGGTATAAAACAGGCCAGCGGTTTCATATCGAAGGTACTGTGAACGAGGAGATATATCTCAATGACACTCTGCAGCAGCGGGTCAGGATCAAGAATATCGGCAACCTGACCGTCACGAATGTCGAGGGGGAACGCGCACTCCATGAGGGTTCTTTTCTCTACTATCAGAGCATGGGTGCATCCGACGAGTTCGTTCTCGAGAATGAGTACCCTACCCGTTTTTACAGGGACATTTACGGGCACTACGAAATCGAAGATCAGTACTTCATGCCTGTGGTGCGTGGTGTTCCCACATTCCCGAAAACCCCTCTCAGAATCGGCGATCAGTGGCAATCCAGGGCTTCAGAGGCACATGACTTCCGCAAGGTATTCAATATCACAAACCCGGTCACCTTTCCCGCTTCGGTTTCATATCAGTATCTGGGAGATATCGTGGACGGCGGACAAAGGATAGCACAGATCTCAATAAACTACGTCATCAACTATACTATCAGGTATCAGCAGGGTACGCTTATGAACAGCATGCTTCCCTACAGGGTGGTTGGATATTTCAATCAGCTCTATTACTGGAACCTTGACAGGGGACTACCCCACTCCTACAGGGAAAACTTCGACTACATATTCCTGCTGTCTACCGGGGATGTCATGGAATATACAGGAAAATCCCAGGCCTGGCTCACCGTGGAGGAGGAGATAAAGGAGAGTGATCGAGTGCTTGAGGATATCAGGGGCAGGCTCAGACAAAACATACCGGAGGTCGAAGTTTCCCGGACTCCGCAGGGTATACTCATCAACATAGGTGAGATACTGTTCGAATTCGACTCCGATGATCTGACCGAGAGCGCAGACCGCGATCTTGACAACATTGTGGAGGTGCTTGGAGATTTCAGAGGCCATAAGGTGCGGGTCATTGGACATACCGACAGCACTGGGTCCGAGGATTACAACCTCTCGCTCTCTCTGCGCAGGGCGAGGAGGACGGCGGAAGAGCTTAAAAACCGTGACACCACATTGAGGGGACGCATTACCTATATCGGTATGGGAGAGAGCAAGCCTGTCGCCTCGAACAGCACTGAAGAGGGACGGAAACGCAACCGCCGCGTGGAGATACTAATTTTAAATGACTAGGGATATCGCATTTGATGGATACATGGGAACAGATCAAGCTCGAGCGTGATGAAACATACCGCTGGCAAATCGGCCCGCTCTCCCTGTGGGCTCAGCTTCAGGATGACGAGTACCTCATCACCTCACAGTACACTGATGAAGAAACCGATGAGTCACAATGCGGTCCTGTGTCAAGCGATCAAGTACCAGAAGACCTGACGTGGAGCAGATTTATCGTGCGGGAACCCTCTATCGGGATCCGTCTCCGCCCTGCACTTCCCGATCGCCCCGTTGTGGTGAGTCCTGAATTACCGATCAAGCTGACATCCAATAGCAAGGCGGTATTCTACGTGAGCATACCGGTGTGGGTGCAGGTCACGACCGGCAAGGGCGAAGAATCTCTGCTCATGGAAATACCCTCACGGGTATTGTCGAACACCTGGTTTGGCGACACGATGACGGGAGAGCTCTGCTACGACCTCAGTACAAGGGCTCGAAGGGAGTTCGAAAAAGAGACGTCAATCGACCATCTCGTGCTCTGCCCAGTTTCCGTTCGCAATGATGGAAGTGACCCGCTCGATTTTCAGAAACTATCCGTACACGTCGAGAACCTCAGGGTATACCGGGGAAAGCGCAGGTTGTGGTCCAATGAGGTGGGTATTACCTATATGGGTGGGGACCAGCCTGCCGAGATACATTACTCTGAGAGGAAACCGAACTTCGAAGAAGGGTGTGAGCTGGTGAACAGAGAACGCGTACCGGTGCAGAGGAGCATACTGAGAAAGAGCTTCGGTTTTATAAAATCCTTCACCGTTTCAGATTGAAAAAGTGAGTGTGTAGCGCCATGTTTGATGCCATCCTGAAAAGCATTGAAAACTTTTTACAACCCGAAAACATTCTCATCATGGTCAAGATAGCAGCCATCGTGCTGGTGGGGCTGCTCGTCGTGAGACTGATCATACTATTTATCAAGCGGGGAATGAAGAAGCGCTTCTCCCAGCAATCAATCATGATTGCGCGGAAGGTGGTCTTTTACACCGGTATGTTCGTCATCCTGATCCTCGTGCTCAAGCAACTCAATGTGAAACTTGCCGCACTCCTGGGTGCAGCCGGCATTGCGGGAATCGCCATCGGTTTTGCAGCCCAGACAAGCCTGTCAAACATCATCAGCGGATTCTTTCTCATATCGGAAAAAGCTTTCGCAGTTGGGGACATTATTAAGGTTGATGGTTTAACCTGTATCATACTATCGGTGGATCTCCTCTCAGTGAAGGCAAGGACCTTCGATAACCAGTACGTCCGTATTCCCAATGAGAAGCTCATAAAGTCCGAGGTTATCAATATTACGAAGTACCCCATTCGTCGCCTCGATGTCAATCTATCTGTGGCGTACAAGGAGGATCTCGGAAGGGTCAGAGAAGAGCTTCTCGATATTGCACAGCAAAATCCCTACTGCCTTTCCAATCCGGAACCCCTCTTTATTATTAAGGAGTTCGGTGACAGTGGTATTGAGATTCTTCTGGGATTGTGGGTTGTTAAAACCGACGTACTGGCTCTTAAGAACTCGATCATGCAGGAAATCAAGGAGCGTTTCGACCAAGAAGGTATCGAGATACCCTTCCCCCATGTCAGTGTGTATACCGGCTCTGCCTCAGATCCTTTTCCCGTACACGTGGTTGAGCGAAAAAACGGGAAAGAATTACAGGTAGAGGATGACCATACATTGAGGGAGCAGTGAAAAACATGCCTGAATCCTTCTTCAAACGACGTCTGAAAACAATCGGTCTTCCCCCCGGATCGCTGATATACACGGGTGAAAAGCAGATCGAACGCACGGAAATTTCTCTCTTCCACTACGATGCAGGCTCTTGTGAAGAACTGAAACTTGAAAGCATCGATGCCTGTGAACCATATCTCACCAAAAGTGGAGTTTGCTGGGTCAACATAGATGGATTGAGTGATACCGCTCTCATGGAGCGGGTCGGTACGCTCTTCAATATCCATCCCCTTCTGCTCGAAGACGTGGTGAGTGTGGATCAGCGTCCAAAGATTGAACAGCATGGAGATAATCTCCTCATCATGCTGAAGATGCTTACCTTTGATCAGTCCAGTGAGTCCGTCCTAAGTGAGCACGTGAGCATACTTCTCGGTGGCCGGTACGTCGTGACCTTTCAGGAACGACCGGGTGACGTGTTCGATAGCGTGCGAGAACGCATACGAAAAAGTATGGGTCGAATCCGGAAAATGGGAAACGATTTTCTCGCCTACGCCCTTGTCGACGCCATCGTTGACAACTACTTCGTGATACTCGAGAAAATCGGAGACCGCATCACGACCATCGATGAGCAGGTACGCGAGCGTCCAACCGTCGAGACTTCGCACACCATCGGCATGCTCAAGCGGGAGCTGAACATGATCCGCAGATTTGTCTGGCCCGTGCGCGAAATACTCCACATGCTGTCTCGCGGTGAGTACGCGAGAATCGCAAAGTCTACAGAGATATTCATTCGGGACGTGTATGACCATACTATCCAGATCATTGACGCTGTTGAAAACCTGCGTGATCTGGTAGCCGGGATGTTCGACAGCTACCTCTCAAGCATCAGCTTCCGTATGAACAAGATCATGAGTGTGCTTACCATCATTGCCACCATCTTCATCCCCCTTACCTTCATAGCCGGGGTGTACGGTATGAACTTTCGATTCATGCCTGAGCTCGGATGGAAGTATGGCTACCCTGCAGTGCTCGGTGCCATGGCGGGTATTGGTGCCACGATGCTTTTCATCTTCAAGAGAAAGAAGTGGTTGTAACAAGGATAGAGGCATGGCACTCAAGGTAAGCGTTTCAGGAATTCGAGGCATCGTTGGCCAAGACCTCTTTCCAGAAACAGTTCTCTCCTACGTTGCCGCCTTTCTGACTACCCTGGGCAGGTCGAAGGGAACGGTGCTCATCGGTCGTGACTCGAGGAACAGCGGAAAACTCCTGGAGAAAATCGTGGAAGCGTCTGCGAATGCCCTGGGGTGGAACTGTATCAATATCGGTATTGCACCAACCCCGACAGCGCTTCTTGCAACACGCCGGCTTGGATGCCATGGTGGAATCGTCATCACAGCAAGCCACAACCCCGCGCAGTGGAATGCCCTCAAACTGTGCGACGCACGAGGCCTGTTTATAAAAGCTCAGCAGGTTGAGAAAATCAGTAACCTGGTGACACAGGGCAGCAATTTCGCGTGGAAAGGACATCAGGACCTCGGTGAGACCATTGTTCATCAGGACGCAGCCCCTCTGCATATACGCGAGGTACTGCGGTTCCTCGACTGCGAAAGGATACGGAAGAATAAATTCCGGGTGGTCATTGATCCCTGCAGCGCCGCGGGCGCTGTCGTTGACCGGCCCCTTTTAGAGTCCCTCGGTTGCACCGTGTACAGCATCAATGAGGATATAACTGGGAACTTTCCCCGTGGTGCAGAGCCGGTTCCTGAAAACCTGTCACCCCTTGCCTCACAGGTGAAGAAGAGAAAAGCTCATGTGGGCTTTGCTCAGGACCCTGATGCAGACCGTCTTTCTGTGGTGTCGGATGGAGGAGTCCCCATCGGTGAGGAGTACACTCTCATCCTTGCCGGTGAAACCTACCTGAGGCGGAAAAAGACCGACATTGCGGTCAATTTATCAACCTCCATGATGGTGGATGACCTTGCACGGCGTCACGGGTGCAGGGTCTTCCGTACAAAGATCGGCGAGATCAACGTCACCGATCTGCTTCGCAGTAAGAAACTCTGCTTTGGAGGCGAGGGAAATGGTGGCGTTATCGTACCGGAGATCAACCCCTGCAGGGATAGTCTTGTTGCCATGGGTTTGATACTCGAGCTCCTCTCCATGGAAACGGGCAGAAAACTCTCGCACATTATTGAAGATTTTCCTTCATATTGTATAAAAAAAGATAAAATATCTCACACAGTCAGTGATGTGCAGGTTCTGTACAAGCATTTGTTGCGACGCGCAAAGGAGATCTATACACAACATAGCTTTGACACACAGGATGGTATTAAAATATATAACAACGAAGAATGGCTTCATATTCGTGCGTCAAATACTGAACCGGTTGTACGCATTATGGCTGAGTCCAGGAGCACTCATAGAACCAACCAGCTCATTGCTGAGGGCAAGAATCTCGTCGCTGCTTCATAAAGGATATGTCAAGGTATGACCAGCCTCTTCAGTGACCAGCAAAGGGAAAACGACCAGCTTGAAAATAGATGTGCTCCGCAGGATCTGAACGAATTCTTCGGTCAGGAAAAACTCTTAGGAACCGAGGGAGCTCTCCTGCGGCTTATCAAGAGCGATCGCGTCCCTTCTTCTGTGTTCTACGGCCCTCCAGGATGTGGAAAAACAGCGCTTGCAAAGATCATCGCACGGAGAACGGAGAGCGAATTCATACGCCTCAACGCCGTTACAGCGAAAACGGAGGACCTCCGTAATGCCCTGAAAAAGGCAGAGCACAATCGATTGCTCGGGAGAAAAACCCTCCTGTTCATCGATGAGATACACCGCTTCAACAAGATGGTCCAGGACGGTCTTCTTCCAGCTCTCGAAGAGAATGTGGTCACGCTCATCGGTACGACCACGAAAAACCCCTTTTTCTATCTCATTCCTCCTCTCCGGTCCCGGGTACTCCTGTTCGAGTTCGAGAGGCTCTCAGAGCAAGCCCTCGAGAAAATAGTGGAGCAGGCTGAGAAAAAGCTCGGTTTCGTGGTGGAGAACGGTGCCAGATCATACCTCATCGAGTACTCAAACGGAGATGCAAGAAGATTGTTCAACCTGTTGCAGGCCGCCCTGGCCATAGGGAAACCTGAATCTGTGAACATGCAGGATATACAAAGCATAATCGGAAAGCAGCCCCTGCTCTATGATCGTGACGAAGACTATCACTATGATGTCATATCCGCATTCATCAAGTCCGTACGCGGTACTGATCCCGATGCCGCCCTGTACTGGCTGGCTCTCATGCTCGAAGCGGGGGAAGATCCCCTCTACATTGCGCGAAGGCTCATAATACTTGCGAGTGAGGATATCGGGTTGGCTGATTCACTTTCCCTCACTCTCGCAGTATCCGCGTATGAAGCCGTTGACATGGTGGGCATGCCAGAGGCACGGCTCATTCTGTCCCATGTGACCCTTCATCTGGCTCTGGCGCCAAAAAGTAACTCCAGCTACAGATCAATTGAGAAGGCACTTGCCTATGTGAGGGAGAAGGGCAACCTGGAGGTTCCGGATCATCTCAAATCCGCACATCCGGCAGTAAAACACTATCGCTATCCCCATGATTTCAAGTACCACTATGTACTGCAGCAGTACATGAAGGACCCTGTGCTCTTCTATGAGCCCGGTGTTCTTGGCGAAGAAAAGGAGATGAAACGGCGGCTGGAATTCTTG
>Ga0209427_10001595_pt1 | contig 26261 bp, 17 predicted proteins | sample DeeMarSWOR136_30_FD_187465 | JGI IMG/M metagenome (GOLD analysis project Ga0209427, IMG submission 187465) | Marine sediment microbial communities from White Oak River estuary, North Carolina - WOR-1-36_30 (SPAdes) (version 2) | ecosystem: Environmental > Aquatic > Marine > Intertidal zone >...
AAAATATGTGGCCATGACTCCATCAGCGATTATTTTCATACCCTCCAGGTCCGCAACAGTCTCTATCAGTTTCGAGGTGTGATGTATGTAGCTGGTAGTTTCTGACGCCATACAGGGGGAGAGCATCTTCGCCCCCTGAAGCTCTGAATTAAGCTCAGGTATCACGCCAGAGTCGAAGATTTCCTCGACGACAGTAGTTGCCACTTGCGAACTAGGAAAACCTAGGAAAGGCAAGTAGAACATTTCCTGTAGAGGCGCTTCACCCGGAGCTGCGGTGGGCCAGTAATCAGCGATATCAGCCACGCCAGCCAGCACCGCCGGTAGGACTTCCGTGGCTTCAATTAAAGTCGAGGCGTAGTAGATGGTGAAGTGAACCCCGCCCTCGGTTTCCTCCTCAACCTTCTCTGCCCAGGCGGTGAGAGCCGCACCCGGAGCCGCCTCCACTGGGGTTGTGGTGGCTATCGTAAGTTCAATCACCTCAGGTTCCTCTTCCTCTTCTTCTTCCTGCTGGGCTGGTTCAGTACAGCCGATGATACCAACGCTCAGAGCTAGTGTAATCGCTAACAAGATCATGAATATTTTCCTTGTCACTTTTTACCTCCTTACTATAATTTGAACTCATATTTTGCCGTCCTCTTCAATCCTTATCACATGATATCACCTCCTTCAAAATATGAAACTGTTTAATTCCATTTTCCGTTTAATTTTGGGCATTTTAGTAGTCACCTGATTCATCAAGCCTCCCAAACAACTCGGGCAAAACGGAGACCGAAAAGCCGCAGCAAAACCTCCATCTATTAGTATATATAACATACTAATGTTAAGAACCTATTAAGATTCCGTACCTGATAAACCAGAAACTCGTGTAATGATCATCGTGGAATGATTAACCTCTTACAACTGGGATTTCTGTTTCTTCCTCCTCCATTTCTCTCCACCAACTTCTGTATTGCTACCCTCTAGGGTTGCGCAGCGCGAGGCCAAATCCTCGCAGTACATTTTTCAAAACCCTCATCCAATACCTACTCCACTACCTAAAATAAGCAAATGAACCTATAACCTGCGTTCAGAAGTTGGTTATTTCGGAAGAGTTTGGTTTTTACCCGTACTCTGCGACGCATCACGCACCCCAAAGAAGCTGGCTATTTTGGGAGAGTTTATCTTGTTTCCTCTAAATAATATATCACCGGCCCACACACATATCAAACGTATATCAGTCCTACGCATATGACTATGAAAACCGATTTGCGGGGGACCATTATTTCTGAGGAAGTGAGGCTCACCGCGATTTCTTCTGCCGGTACCAGTTTAAGCAATTGCCACTGCCTGCTAATCGGCAGATTAGGTATACCGGCGTTGATTGGGTCGCTCACCTCGTAGCCACGTGATGATGCTTCCTCCGCTATAAGCTTGTAGACCTCCTCGGTTAGCGAGTCGACAGCCGCGCTGCCAATGCTATCCAGAAGCACACCTAGTAGCGGCTCGCCTTGGCTGGTGCAGTCTGTTATTTGTCTTTCCAGCCCTGGACCGATAGTGCATAGAGCAACGGCAAGCTCTCTAGCGCGGTGTAGCAACGAAGACAATAGTGAGTCATGAACCGCCGGCTTTTCCTCGAGGGACAGTTGCTGCCGCCTTAGCTCAGTTACAGTATAGATGTGGTAAGCGACAGATGGTTCCATAAGGTGAGACTTCTTGAGGTCGGCCAGTACTTCCCAGACTAAGGTTCTTATCTCCGGCCTGATCTGAGAATATCCCGGCAACCCCTCCCGGTGCAGCACTTGTTGAGTCTTCAAGATCAGAGGGACGTCATGGATTACGGGCATAGCCCAGCCACTCCTCTGCTCTTATGTTACCACCCAGCCCGTTATATGTCTATTTATATACGCCGTATTCTTTGGCGGTATCAACCATCGCCCTGACATTTTCCGCCTTTGCCTGGTCAAAGAAAGCGCCATTGCTCACGATGTAACCGCCATCCTTGCCGGCAATGTCAATGCATTTCTTAACATATTCCTTCACTTCTTGTGGTTTGCCTAAAGCCAATAAGGCGGAGGGGACATTGCCGAATAAGCAAGCGACCTTACCCAGCGTCTTCTTAGCCTTAGCCATATCACTCTGGTCTATCATCCATAGAGTCTTGCCCTTGGGTAAGTCCTGCATAATCTCCAGTCGCGTATTCCAGTACCCCTCTGCCGCTAGCATCGGTACGATCCCCTCGTCAATTAACCCTATCATGACTTTTCTCAGGGTGGGCCAGTAGAATTTCTTGAACTGCCCATCGGAGAGGAAACCATCGGCACCTTTATGTAGAGGTATGGATATTAGCGGATGTCCATTCGTCCGTGCTGTGCTGACGCCCATCTTAATCATAATTGGGGTTAGTCTATCCATGGCTTCCAGGAGTTTGTCTGGTTGGCGGTACATGTCCAGCATTATCCCTCTGGTGCCCCTGAGGGTATCGCCAATTGTATCGAAAGGTGCCTTGGTAAATCCGCCGACCGCACCAGGAAACCCCAATCGTATTGCTTCATTACTGAAGGTACTAACAGCGCCTACCCATTTCAGGGCTTCAGCGCCAGCCTCAAAAAGAGCCTTATAGGTGGCCTGAACAGGGGGGAGACCAAAGGGTTTAAAACTAGAGGCGACCCCGAATATTTCGAGTATGCCTGTGAGAGCGGGGAGCATCCCAAAACCCTCTAGGGCACCAAATACGCGAGGCAGGTAGGTATCGCTGAAGAAATTAGACGGGTCCTCAATCAAGGCATCGTATTCATCCGCCTTCATGTATTCAGCTTCGTTGTACTGGTACGGCCGCTCGGGGGCAACACCGTGACCGGGCCAGGAATATAACTTATAGTCGAGAATTTCAAAGAGCCTTCCCGGACCAGGCCCCACGCTGCCTATATTGACGTCTGGCTCGAAGTCCAGCAAGAATTTCTTGAATGCCATGTTGAGCTTATCATAGTCATACATGACGTCTCGAGGAGTTACTCCAGCATGGTAAACAGGGAAAAAGTTGGGCAGTACAAAGACTGGCACCCGATCCGGCATTTTCTTCATTTGAATGGCGTCTTTTATTATGGTTATTCTCTCTTTATAGGCTTTCTCAGCTTGGGGGCTTGGGAATTTAATGTCATTCCCTTGAAGGTCTTTCGGCGACATCCACTTCTGAAACAGCACATCCTGCTTTTCATCCGATGTCATCTCTTTCCATTTCTTTTCCATTTTGTTGCCTCCTGCATATCATCCGCGAGGGATTACTATTTTTCCCAGGCCCGTTTCTTAGCCAGGGATACCCTCGTCATAGCATCTTTGCCGTAGGCATCAGCGCCAGTATACTTTCTTACCTCTTCAGTAATCTGACCGCCGCCAATCATAACCTTTACCTTGTCCCATAAGCTGGCGGCTTTTGTGGCGTCTACTGTTTGTTTCATGGAGTTGAAGGCCAGTGTCAAGAACCCACTTAAGCCAAAAATGGGGACACTAGTCTCCTTCGTCTTCTCCACAAGCTTTTGCGGCGGGATATCCACGCCGAGGTCGTGTACCTCAAAGCCATTGACATCGAGCATAAAGACGACGATGTCCTCGCCGATGTCGTATACATCCCCGGCCACAGTCCCGAAGAAAATCTTGCCCAATTTCTTGGTCTCTCCTCCCCTGCTCAGCTTGGTCTAAACCAATTCGGTTACTTGTTTTGGTATCTCACCGGAATACACCAGGTAAGGTATAAATTACTCGCTACTGGCAAAACGATTGTCCACGATTTCCATGGCTTTCCTGGCATCTTCCAGAATTTTAAGCCGGTCTTCATTGGCTTTCAACCTATCTTCAACAATCTTGCTAACCTCCTATTCCTTCAAATCAGCTAACGTGCTAACCAGGTCTTTAGCCATCTTTCTTTGCCTCCTTGACGTGTATTTGACTATGTCTAGTGCACTCGTTCATCTCTCTTGAGGAGATGATAGTTGAATCTTAGCAGCCCCCTTTCTATCCAGTAGTATTTCTCCCTGGTCGCTAAACCTTCTGAACTCTGCCGCTTCACTCACACCCAGAAATTGCCTCGCTTGCTCTATGGTCTGTAATTCTCCGCCGTTCATGATTGGTTGCACGTCCCAATCATAAACAAGTTGCCTTAATCTCTCAGGCTCATCTTGTATTGGAAGAGACCACATGGTATTTGATAAACCAAGCACGATATATAATATTAGCTGCATTATACTGGTTGAGTCGTGGAGGAGGTAATACAGACTTGTCCAGGTCATCCTGCTCATGATCTTGTCCCCACTACGTGAGTCGTGATAATATGAAGAAAAATCGTCTTGGGAAACATAAAGAAGGACGGCAATCATGGCTGAAGGACAAAGAAAATTGAGAACAAAAAAGGAAAGGTTCGGTGACGTGGAAATCGAGACCATCTACCGAGAAATAAGAAGACCGTCTGTGGAAACAACAGAACAGTTCAGTTTTTGCCCTCCGTTTAACCCGCGCACCTATATTGCTGAACCTGGTATTCTCTGTGAGCAAGATGTCTCCGTGACCATGCGCGATGGTACCATTATCTACACTGATATTTACCGTCCCGTCGGCCAGACAAATATTCCCGTAATAGTCTCATGGAGTCCGTTTGGCAAGCGTCCGGGCGATATGCCGACAGAAGTACAGACTATGGGCGTTCCACCAGGAACGGTCTCCCGTATGGCTAAGTTTGAATCTGCTGATCCGGGCTACTGGTGCCACCAAGGATATGCGGTCGCCAACGTTGACCCACGCGGTGTGGGCCACTCCCAGGGCGATGCAAACTTGTTCGGCACACAGGACGCACGTGACGGCTACGACTTCATAGAATGGCTAGCAACCCAGCATTGGTGCAACGGCAAAATCGGGATGTTCGGCAACTCAGGTGTGGCCATGAGCCAGTGGCGGATTGCCGCCGAGCAACCACCTCACCTTGCCTGCATCGCTCCATGGGAAGGTACGGGAGATCTGTATCGCGAATCAATTTTTGATGGAGGTATTCTAGGATATTTCTGCAACATGATGCTGGAAAATATAGCGGGCGAAGGCTATGCCGACGACACCATTGCTATGGCGAAGAAGTATCCTCTCATGAATGCATATTGGGAAGACAAGATTCCAAAGTGGGAGAATATCAATAGTCCGATCTATACCACAGTATGCTGGAACCATTTCCATATCCGCGGGTCCTTGGAAGGATTCAGGAGGAGCCGCTCTACCAAGAAGTGGCTACGGGCACACCGGGAGTTTGAGTGGCCCGATGCTTATAGCAAAGCCAGCCTAGAAGATCTGAAACTGTTCTTTGACCGCTATCTTAAGGATATTCGCAATAGTTGGGAACTTACCCCAAGGGTCAGGCTTGAGGTCATGGATGCTTACGATTGCGACTATCAGATCAATCGTCCGGAAAAGGAGTTCCCTCTTGTTAGAACTCAGTATAGGAAACTTTATCTCGATGCCGCCACAGGCACACTCTCCTTTAAGCCCTTTGCTACGGAATCAAAGGTCAGCTATGAGGCCGAGGCGGGGTTTACGACCTTTGATATTAAGTTCGTGGAACAAACGGAGATTACCGGTTACATGAAGCTCCATCTGTGGGTTGAGGCCAATGGTCATGACGATATGGACCTCTTCATTAACATCCGGAAGCTGGATGATCATGGGAATTGGCTACCGGTGACTGTTCTGGACAACCCCCATCCAGGAGCATGGGGGAAGCTGAGGGTATCCCGTCGCGAGCTTGATGAGAAGCTGTCTACAGATTTTCAGCCTGTCCTGTCTCATCGCAAGGAAGAAAAGCTGAAGCCCGGCGAGATTGTTCCCGTGGATATTGAGATATGGCCGCAAAGCAAGATCTGGCACAAGGGTCAGCAGCTGCGTGTGATCGTATCTGGGTACTACATAAGCGAGGACTGGTTCTTGCCCCTCTCATATGAGGTTAATAACAAGGGCAACCACATCATCCACACAGGCGGTAATTATGACTCGTACCTCCAGATACCGGTAGTCCCGCCGAAATATCAGGCTGGCGACTACATTTATCGCTAAGCGCCGCCAGAGCAATCAAAGCTACGGTGGTTAAACAAACTGCCTGACCACTGTACCGATATTATCATTCACTGTACCGTATGTTTTGGGCATTGTATTGCTACTCTGTGTTCCCACGAATCTTTGCACTCCAACGTTATAGGTGGCGTCTACGGCCTTATAGTTCCTCCTGTTGGATGGTATCCTTTTCATTCCAGGGCAGTTATCCTATTGACTTCACGTATTCAACGGCGTTCTCCCCGGCGATGCGCCCGCTATTCAGGGCAAAGCCCATGGTGTTGCCTGGTAGAACAAACACGTAACTGTCACCATATATTGAACACGCATCAGTCCCTGCAGCATAGAGTCCGGGAATTACCTCGTGGTTCTTGGTCAAAACCTCCGTTTTATAGTTAATCTTGATGCCGCCCAGGCTTCCGTAACCGCCAGGGAAAAGTTTGGCGGCGTAGAATTGGGGTTGTTTGACTGGTCTGAGATATTCATAGCGCTTGTTAAAAAGCTCGTCACGGGTCTCACAGAATCTGTTGTATTCATCCACTGTTTTTCGCAAATTGTCCAGGTTGATGCCAATTCTACCAGCTAATTCTTCCAAGGAATCCGCCACAAATATATCTTTATCCCCCTGTTCAAGGACTTGCTTCAACTCTACATCAAAGTCTCTAAGTTGGGTGACAGGGAAGACGAGAGTCATAGCATCTAGGCCCTTTTCCTCGTAGTATTTCTTCGTCGCTTCGTCGAAAATCATGAAAGCACACCGATTCTTTTGCCGGGCGATGGCATTTGCCGTAAATGCGCCGTTTGCCATAATTTCTTCATTCATAAAGCGCTCTCCTAGTAGATTAACCAGAAGGTTGGGCTGGCGAAATGCAGCAGCGACGGCAACAAACTCTTGTACTCCCCTGGGCATGCCACCAGCAAGCTCCATGTTCATTTCGGATTCTCCTGCTGCCCCCACCTCCCATGCCATCCGTATACCATCGCCGACTAAGCCTGGAATTCTAAACGAGAACAAGTCACGTCCCCACTCATATCCAGTATACTTCTTAATCCACTCTGGATTGTCGCCAAATCCACCGGTAGCGATAATCACTGCTTTGGCATTCGCCTGAATGGTTTCCCCAGACTTGTCTTCTGCAACCACGCCCACAATCCGGTCCCTCTCTTTGAGGATTCTCTTGACTGGTGTCTGAAGATAAAATTTGACCCCCAGTTCTTTGGCTCTAGTAGTGAGGATTTTCATCATAGTGGCTGAGGCGTTTGGTCCCGGGCGACCAATCTCTGGTTTTATGATATGCCAAGTGAAATTAGACCCCGGGAAATAAGCCGCGGGTTCGACAAATTCAACTCCCATCTTCTCCAGCCAGTCGATAGTGTCGGCTGACTTATCTAGGTAAGCCTTAACTAACCGAGCATCAACACGCCAGTGTGTGTAGTCCATAAAGATCTGAAACGCTCGCTCTCTGGTAAGCGCGATCTGTTTCAGCCGCTGCAGTTTGCTTTCTACGGCCAGAGGCCCCATGCCCATGTTGCCGGTTCCGCCGGTGGTGGCCGCTTTTTCAAATGCGACTACGTTGGCACCTTTCTCCGCAGCCGCTACTGCCGCTGCTAACCCGGCAGCACCAGCGGCAACAACCACCACATCAGCTTCTAATTGTTTCATTTTGTCTCCTATCACATGCTTATTGACAGAGTCAATTGTAGCAAGGGCAGAGAACTATTTCCATTCATCCGGCAGCAAAGCCAATCTTTCAAGAAAGCTGGTAGAAGAACCTCCGTAATGACATTCCGCATCCCGATTTATCGGCAGGCCTTATGAACCTTGCCGAGATGACCCTTTTGATGCTCTTCCAGACGTACTTCTATCTCAGCCGTTCTACCCCTTCAAAACCTGAACCTCATTTCCTATACGGAACTTTGTGTGGAAAACCATAAACGATTCTTGGTTTCGGTGTTCCGCACTGACTGTTCATGTCAGAACTCCTTTGAGTTCTCTATCCATAGGAATCACCGCCTTGTGTGGTTTTCCCTGCTGGCAAGCACGCTCAACCTCTAATCCGTATCTTTTAGGTACTCCTTCTCTTCGGCTTTTTGACTTCACGATACCCTTTGTATTTCTCTATTCTCCTTGGTATCTGGTCCAGATCCGCCTTCTGCCTCATTATCTTAAAATTCTCCTGGAGTTCTACATAATGTTCCCTTTTGCCGGCGATAGTTAATCGGGACCTCTTCTGCTCCTCCTCAGGGAAGGTCACAGTTATCTCATCGCCGTCCACTTTAATCTCTCCCTTGATACCGCATATAGGACACTCTATGGGATTCTTTTTTCCCACCGTCAACACGTTGGAATGGCAGACCGGGCAGGTACCAATTTCATCGCCCATCCACCTCACCTCTTCGATCGGCTTTTTCATCGCCTCGGCAACATTACGCCCCAATTTTCTGGCTCTAGCGATTGCTTTTTCATCCAATACGACGTGACCGTACTGGCTTATCGCCAGCACCTGCATTTGGTCAACGAGGTTTATCTGTGGTGGGAAGGTCATGGTGTGCAATAAAGGAAGCCCAAGAGAAAGCCAGTTGGGAGTGGAAGCACCACCAACGGATATGAAAGCCCCAACTCTGTTCTTAAACACTCTCTCATCAATGTACTGAGGCTGCCCAGTTAAACTGATATCCCCCCACTTCTTAATCTCTATTGCAAAAGCCTTATCCGTTTTAGGACCCATCATCCTATCTTCAAACATTTTTATAAAACCGGGCGGGGTCAGAGAATACACCGGCGCACCAAGGATCAGTCCATCACTATCCATAATGTGGTCATAAAGAAATTGAGCGTCATCTTTTATCACGCACGAACCCTTTTCCGATAAGAGACAGGTCTTACAGATTCGGCAGGGCCTGATATCAAGGTCCAGCAAGCGGATAAACTCCACATCCGCACCCAATTCCTCGGCTCCCATTAGCGCCTCTTTAATCAGGGCTTCAGTATTTCCTGTCCGCAGTAGCCCCATATGCGTCCTCCCTAGCTTCGACCCGCATGATAATCCCAGAAGTCTCATGTCAAAACCCTCCTTTCCGAATTTAGATAAATAGCCATTCTATAATTTATCATCTTCAAATCTTGCTGCAGGAAAGTGCAAGTAGTTTAATCTACCTTCCTCCTTCCGGTCAATTATTTCTGGCTGTCTCGGTTCATGGGCGATATTCTTTAACTGCTTCAATCATAGCGTGAACATTTTCTTGCTTACCCTTATCAATATTGCCCATTCCTCCATTAGCTAGGATAAATCCGCCATCCTTACCACAGATTTCTATTAGCTCACGCATTTCTTTTGGATGTCCTACGGTTGCCTTACGATGAACCATGGATTTGAAATGCCGCTGGCGATACGAGTAGTATTACCCAGCTTTCTTGATACACTTCTAACCAGTGTATATTATTAGCATAATTAGGCCAGAGACAACATCAAATTTATTAGAACGCTAAAGGAGGCACTATGGCTGACGTACACCGAGAAAAGAAGGAGTTTCGCACTCTGAACAATGAGCGAATCGAAGTTATAATGAGTAAGGCTATCCCACCACAGGACCCCACCAGTGGTTGTCCTGAGTTCGCCCCAGGGGTGACCATCGAGGATGGTGTTCGTTACGAGCGCGACATCGCGGTGAAAATGCGAGATGGTATTACCATTTATACCGATATTTACTATCCGGATGGCGCTAAGAATATACCGGCCATCGTATCATGGAGCCCGTTTGGGAAGCGGCAGGGCTATCTCGGACAACCCGTCCTTGGCGTCCCCCCGGGTGCGGTGTCACCTATGGCCAAGTTTGAGGGTCCCGACCCGGCTTACTGGTGCCGCCAAGGATATGCAGTAATCAATCCAGACCCACGCGGTACTTTCAATTCAGGGGGTAACCTAAATCAGTTCTGCTCGGCTGAAGGCAGGGACTGTTACGACCTTATTGAATGGGTAGCCTCCCGCGATTGGTGCAATGGCAGAGTTGGCATGTCAGGTAATTCTTGGCTAGCAATTGTGCAATGGTTTACCGCTGCCGAAAAACCACCGCACCTAGTGGCTATTGCTCCCTGGGAAGGATTTGATGACTTCTACCGCAATAGCATTTTTATCGGCGGTATACCGGAGACAGGTTTCGTTAGCATGTTCATTCAGAGACAGTGTGGGACAGGGTATGTCGACGACATCTCAGCTATGATGCATCGGTACCCACTTATGAATGCTTACTGGGATGATAAGCGTGCTCGAGTTGAGAATATCCAAATTCCTGCTTATGTTGTCGCTAGCTATACATCTATCCATACTTTGGGAACCTTCGATGGCTATCGACGTATACGCTCTACCAACAAGTGGCTACGCGTTCACAATACAATAGAATGGCCTGACTACTATTCTCCCAAGAACCTGGAAGACCTGCGGTGTTTCTTCGACCGCTACCTTAAAGGTATTCGGAATGGCTGGGAATTCACCCCCAGGGTTCGACTCTCTATACTTGACCCCGGAGGGACTGACCAGATTAACTGTCCTGAGAAAGAGTGGCCCGTCGAACGCGCACAGTTCCAGAAGCTCTTCCTTGATGCTAGTGCAGACACATTATCACCGAAGCCGGTGAAGAAAGAGTCCTCCATCCGCTACAAATCGCAAGATGAAAAGGGGAAAGTGACATTTGCCATCAGGTTCAGTAAGGAAACTGAGATCACCGGTTATATGAAGCTGCGCTTGTGGGTCGAGACCGATGGAGCAGACGATATGGACATGTTTGCGGTTGTTCAGAAGCTAGATGAGCGGGGTAACCATTTGCCGATATCGGTGTTGGGCTTTCCCCACCCCGGAGCCAGGGGCCAATTGCGGGTCTCGCATCGGGAACTTGATGAGGCACGGTCTACTCCGTCCGAACCTTACCTCACCCACCGCTGCGAACACCTCCTCAGTCCCGGGGAAATTGTTCCAGTCGATATCGGGATATGGCCAATAAGTATGCTTTGGCATGCCGGCCAACAGCTTCAGGTGGTCATATCCGGTTACACCAGCTCTTGGATGGATATTGCAATGCCCGGGAATGGCTCGATATTCCGTTATGAGTTACACAATCGGGGCGACCATATTATCCATACGGGTGGAAGGTTTGATGCGCACCTGCTCGTTCCATTTATTCCAAGCTAGATTTGCATTCAAGTGGTAGTTGAATGGTAAATCTTGAATTAGATTGGGGACTGTCTATTATGCCGTCTGAGAGCATCACTTTATTAGTCATACCGGTTCTTTGAGGCGTCTAGCTTTACGTTCATGCGATGCCCGAGTTGAGGCATGCAGCAAATTAACAATCTGATGCATTATACAGTTTGGTAAATAGTGGTGATTCAGATACAGACCTAGAGGGAGTCAGAGTCTCGAGGTCTCCCTTGGGGAGTATAAGCCCCCCTAATTCAATAGCCAATAGTGCCGGCATGAATCTCAGCGTGTATAATCTTCTTCTAAAGCCAGAGTTCCCTAGCCACGTCTTCTAGCCCCAGTTCTTGTAGCTTTTTTTTGCTCGGCTTGGCTGTCTTGAGGTCCCAATCCATGGCAGAGAGGTACTCATTGTATAGGGTACTCTCGTCAATGGTTACTCCTGCCAGGGGACCCTCCTTTTTCGGCGGCTTACCTACCACCCTATCGGGAACTTCGAACTGTAACGGGTTCAATCCTTCTCGTATATTGAAAGCCTGCCGAATGTTAGCAATTCTTTCCCCGGTCCTTGCTAGCTCGTCAGTAGTTACATCCCAACCGGTAACTGCGCTCATAAACTCAGCGACAGCATCAACGGAGGGCAGCGTCCCATATACGAAATCGCACATCCCGCTACAAGTCACGACATGGTGGAAGTTGTAACCTTTCTTGTGTATCTCTGCTCTGCCGGTAAAGGCCCTCCGGTCATATCTGGGAATCAGTCCTGGTGGATGCCTTTCCTCTGAGCCCTGGGTATGACGGGCCGGCGTAGGGTCCAGTTTGTAAGTGGTCGCTAAGTCAGTAGCATACTTAGGGTCATGTGCTGGCATCTCTTGTCCCTGAATATGTATTGCATATCTGTCAGCCCCATTATCAATCTTTTCCGCGGCCTCCTTCACACCATTAGCTAAAATGGCACCGAAGCCTTCTCTTCTAGCTAGTTTCTCCGTCATGGCAACAATAGCTCTGTGGCTCCCCCAGGTCATTTCGATACCATCTGTGTCTGCTTTTTTAATAAGTCCATTCTCAAAGCATTCTATAGCGAAAGCGATGGTAGACGCGGTGGAGATAGTGTCAAGCCCGTAGCGATTACAAATATCGTTCGTCTTGATTATCGATTCAAGATTGCTGTTAAGACAATTGGTGCCAAACATGGCGAGCGTTTCATATTCCGGTCTATGAGAACCTGCTTCGTATTTATAAATGCCCTCTCCTTCCTTTATAAGCCCTCCACATGCAATAGGGCACTGATAACAACTATACCGCTTCGATAGGCGCTCCATTACAAACTTGGCTCCGATAAGTTGAACATCTGGAAAATCAATAAACACCACTCCGCCCCAGTTCTTGACCGGGGTATCACCTTCCTGAGCGTGGAGAACAGTGAAGGCCGGCGTACCGAAGTCACGAAATGATGCAATGGGTCCTGTCAGTTCAGCCAAGCATTTCTTTCTAAGTTCCTTAACTCTCTTCTCATCAGCCAGAGGAACCCTTATGGTGCCTTTCACCGCTACTGCTTTGAGCTTTTTTGAGCCCATGACAGCGCCTAAACCAGAACGAGCGGCCGCTCTGCCCCTATTGTGCATAACGGCCGAGATTAGAGAGAGGTTTTCTCCTGCCGGGCCAATACAAGCTACTTCCACATCCTTACCCAATTCAGATTTGAGTATATCTTCGGTTTGGTAAGTATCTTTCCCCCATAGATGGGCGGCGTCTCTCAGTTCGGCTTTGCCGTTATTAATAAAGAGGTAAATCGGCTTTTCTGATATACCGGTGAAGAATACTGCATCGTAGCCGGCGAATTTCATGTGAGGACCGAAATAACCACCCGAATTAGCATCACCCCAACCCCCAGTCAGTGGCGATTTCCCCACCACTGTATACCTTGAACCTCCAAGTACGGGGGTGCCAGTAAAGGGGCCAGTAAGAATGCCAAACGTATTATCTGATCCCAATGGGTCGACACCAGCCTTTTGTCGGCTGAAGAGGATTCTGGCGCCGATGCCATAGCCTCCGATGAACTGGCGGCCAAGCTTTTCATCGAGCGCCTCATCTTTTAGCTCATTTTTGGAAAGGTCCACAAAAAGAATCGTATCCATATAAGCGCGTGCCATGCTTTGCCTCCTTTCTGTGTTACAGACTGTTTATAGTTTATGGTCATCTACAAAAAACGTGCAGGATTTACGCAGTTGATTGCCTGACCCTCTCGTCGCCACGATTATCTTCTAGATGAACGGAGACGTCAAGTCCCAACTAGTCGGGATCGGCAAGTAGATTAGACCAGAACCCTCAGAAATGTGATGACTTGGATTAAATTCAACCCCTTATGGCTACGTAAAGGTCGTTCACCTGCATGGAAGCTGTTCGGTGTCAACCCGAAGGGAAAGCGCCAGCTCATGATGCCTCCACACACCAGCTGCAAAGACAGCAGCCAGACAGAGAGGGGTTGTGGCAAGAGGCAATACTGACCTATCTAGGTTATCCTGCCGATGATCTTGAGGCGATCTGCGTAAGTCGTGGAAATATTCATCGTCTAGACCATCGGACCCCCCGAAGTTCAAAATTTGTCTGCCGAAAGTGGAGTATCTCAATACTAGACTTTTGAGGTAGGCCGACGAATAACCAACTTCTGAACAGGACCATCATTATAGTTGGCTGGCTTCTGAAATAACAGATAAAGTATAATCAACAGGGCAGAGCAAGTAAAATCAAAGAAACTAAGGGGGTGCCATATAATAGCATCTTAGAAAAGATTTGCCGGTTAAGGGTTGGGAAACTGTTAAATTTTAAAAAGGAGGTCGCTCATGACAAAGAAAGAACTGGAAGCTAGGGTTGCGGAACTGGAAACCAAGATCAGACATGCCGAGGATGTCCTTGAGATAATGAACCTGCAGTCACTTTATAACTACTATCTGGAGTTGAATTATTGTGAACGGGTGCCGGATCTTTTTGCACAAAAGTACCCAGACGTGCGATGTGAGATATGTGATGGTGGTGTATATGAGGGTCTTGAGTCAATTAAGCGCCTGTGGAAGATGATGGGTGATGGTCAGACAAGAACGCGCGGTTTCCTGGGAACTATTATGATATCAACGCCCCATATTCAAGTAAGCAAAGATGGGAAAAAGGCAAAAGCTATGTGGCATGCCTTTGGCCCCAACAGTGTTCCTGCCACAGTCTTCCCTGCGGACCACAACCATCAGGATCAGCTAACCGCAATCTGGTTTCTGGGGAAGTATAACAACGAATATGTGAAGGAGGATGGAAAATGGAAGTTCTGCTCACTGCAGGTCGTGGTCTTTCTCCGAACCCCCCATGAGCATGGCTGGCTTAAGCAACCAGAAGCCCGTCAGTTTGCACTTCCGACAGCCATCTGCAAACCTGACAGACCTTCGACAATCTATAAGCCATACCACCCACATGGATTCAATGTATTGTTGCCGGAGCCACCCGAACCAATGGATTGAGACTATAGTCTTAACTGATTACCCAGAGGGGTGAATAATCTACTTAAAAGAGGTGCAATTCTAGAATTTACCGAACTGAAGTATCTCTTTCCGGCTGCTCGTTTACTGTAGTAGTTGCTACACAGCCAAAATCTCGAGCCTGCTAGATTTGATTCGTCTACCCCCCAACTATTATTATCCCAACCGGAACCTGGGGTTTAGCACCATAATATGCTCCCTTCAGCTGGAGTCAACACTTCTATCATCTCCCGTAATTCAAATACGTATAAAAGTCAGCCGCCGAGCTGGACGTTCAGCCTGTATCGCTCAAACGTATCCTTTATATTGTTGAGGCGCTCCTCAGTAAGCGGTTGAACATTTAATCTACATTCTCTGCCAAGTTGTCCGTATTTTACCCTGCCGTATTCATGATATGGCAAGAGATCAACTCGTTCCACAGACTTTAGTCCGGACAAGAACTCAGCGGTGGATTTGATGTTTTGTGCTGAATCTGTGTATCCCGGCACCAAAGGCACCCTTATTATTATCGCCTTCCCCATGTCGTCAAGCCGCCTAAGATTTGATAAGATTAGATCGTTTGATACGCCCGTATTTCTTAGATGCTCCTCAGCATCCATACCTTTTACATCAAAAAGCAAAAGATCTGCCTTTTCAAGAATCGCGAGTCCCTCACTACTAGCTGTGTACCCGCATGTATCTACCGCAACATGTATGTAATTTTCTTGGCATTTTCTCAGCAATGCATTTGTAAAACCTGCTTGGAAAGTTGGTTCTCCACCACCTATAGTAACCCCGCCTCCCGATGCACGGTAAAATTGCTCATCCCTTTTGATTATATTAAACACTTCATCTACAGTGTAGTATTTGCCAAAGCGGTCCAAAGCTCCCGTGTAGCATACTTCATTGCACTTCCCACAATTTGTGCATAATTCTCTATCAATCCTAATTCTATCATCAGCTGATTTGGGCTCGAGCTGTATAGCATTAGTTGGGCAAATCGGTACACACCTTCCACATCCATCACATAGAGAAGGAGTAAGCTTAATCTCTGGATAACCCAGCTGACCTTCGGGATTACAGCACCAGATACATCTCAGAGGGCATCCCTTAAGGAATACCGTAGTCCTTATCCCATAACCATCAACGAACGAACCGTGGATAATATGAAATAAGAGCCCTTTTTCGTTATCCATTCTACTTCGACCGGGCTACTTAGTTCAGCCTGCCTCTTTGATTTTAGACTTCCTGAAACTCCGTTCTGGCTATAAGGTCATCCTGAAGTTCTGGAGGCAAATCAACAAAGTAGGCACTGTATGTCGCCACCCTTACCAGCAGGTCACGATATTTCTCTGGATGTTTTTGGGCGTCTCTTAACATATCACTACTGACGATGTTAAATTGAACAAGGTAGCCTCCAGTTTCACAGAACGTCCTGATGAGAAAAGCAAATTTTCTAATTTTAGAATCATCTTTTAATACATCTGAATTGAACCTCATGTTCAGCACAGAACCACCAGTTAATTTAAGGTTGTCCAGTTTTGCCACAGACATCATAGTCGCTGTTGGCCCGCTTACGTTTCTTCCCTGATACGGGGATATACCACCTTCTGATAAAGGCTCAGCGGCTTTTCTTCCGTCCGGCAGGGCCCCGACCACGTATCCCAGCGGTAAGTTTGCGGTAACTGTTCCGGCAGCCAGATTTGACTTTGCCCCGGCAACGCTCGTGTACTTAGCTGCCTCATCACTAGCATTAGTTAACACCGCATTTACTATCGAATCAACGTAGTCATCGTCATTTCCGAACTTTGGAGCACTCTTTAATATATGCAGTATTTCATCCTCACCTTCGAAGTTCTTATCCAGTGCGTCGATCAGTCGAGACATCGTAATTTTTTTGTCTTCAAACACTACTTTCTTGATTGCCGCCAGTGAATCACCAACATTGGGGGCTCCGCTTACCCATATTGCGTATGTATTATATGGAGCCGTTCCCCCATTGGCAAAATCAAGACCCTTTTCGACGCAGCCATCATAAAGAGAGGAGAGAAAGGGGTATTGGCAAAATTCAGCGAAGACTTTGGCATAGGCTATTCTGGCAGGGATTAGATGAAGAATCTGGGTTTCCATCTGTTTCTTGTAGGCTTTCCAGACTTCATAATAGGACTTGAATTTTCTTGGCTCTCCTGTCTTAGGGCCGAGCTGCTCTCCCGTTAACCGAGAGGCACCGTTATTTAGTGCCAGTTCGAGTATTAGGGGGAGATTTAAGAAATCCCCAGCATAATCGTGAGAGCGGGCTGGAATAACCTGGAGAAAACAACCGGTTATAGCATAGTCACGTGCATATTCTATCGGTTTTCCATCACTGAGAAGTTGCTGAATAGTAGACTCGTCACTGACGAATTTGAGTTTCCCCCTCAATAGTTTTGCCACCTCGCATGCTTTCAACAGGAAGGCTTCGGGTGTATTCTTGTGAACTCTGACGACAATCTCCTCAATGGATAATCTAACGTCTTTTTCCGCGTCAAGAAATAGGTAGGATAGCTCGTTTACAGCATCTTTACCCTCTTTGGTGACACCACCTAAGGTGATATTTGACAGCATTGCGAATCCAGGCTGGCTTCTCACATACGCGTCACTGAAAGGTGTGGTTAATCCATTCAATTTTATGAGAAATAATGCCAGCAACTCACGGGCTTCTTCTTTGGTAATTGATCCCTCTTCTATATCCTTTCTATAGAAGGGATACATGTACTGGTCAAGTCTCCCAAAACCCATACCTGGACCCCATCCTTCAATCATAACCACGATATATGTCAACCATATTGACTGTAAGGCTTCGTAAAAGCCTCGCGCCGGGTTAGCCGGCACCCACTCGCAAATTGCGGCTATTGTTGTTAAATCGGCTTTTCTTCGAGCATCAGACTCGTTCTCAGCCATAATTCTGGCTAGCTCGGCGTATCTCCTAGCAAAGCCAATCGCGGCTTCGAGAGCAATGTTTACAGCCTTGAAAAACTGGAACTTCCCAAAATCTTCCATTTCGGAAAGGTTCAACTTGCTCAATTGTTCGTCGACTTGTTTTCTAATACCGTTTAACCCTTTGGTTAACACCTTCTCATAACCGGGGCAGGTATGAGCAAGGTGCATATTACTGATGGGAGAAGAGGTTGGCAGGTAGGTCTTAAACTGGAATCTCAGAGTACTCTCCGGTACAATGGCACACCATTTCTCGTACATCGATTTACCTTTCCAGTAAGCAAGGAATTCCTTCATTTTCGCCTTTTCTTCTTCTGTAAGCGGGGCAAATCTATCCCATTCTCTAGTTGATATTGTCTCCATTTCCTCCAGATACCAGTCCCAATGCACTTCGGGCGTCATTGTACCACCACGCCGCTTGCTTGTGGCTGTACCGACAATCAATTCGCCATCTTCAATGTGAATGCTCATTTCTGCTAATATCTTGGCCAGCGCCTTGGCCCTTCTGATTATGAATGGTTCGCTCTCGGTTTCTTTATATGATTCTGTTAGTAGATAACCTCTCTCAGTGCACAGTTCGGGGGTACAGAGCATTTCTTCTCTTAGCCTGTTTACCCTACCGTTGCTTTCTATTTCAGCCTTCTGTACCGTGTCTCTTGCCAACTTTCCCTCCATTCAAACGCGATTATAGAGCTTGCTTTCAAGCCAGTCAAATTGAGTGCCGTTCGAGTTATTATCCTCATGATGTCCCTTGTTGTGCACTTCTTTCGACAAGCAATACAGTGAGAGTTGATGGCTGAACAGGCCAAGCTATAGGAAGAAAATTCTGATGCTCGATGAATACCAATTTTGCAGCAATTTGCAGAGAGAATTGCTGCAAGATGTACTGGCTGGGTCTACACTTTTTAGCGTGATAGTCTTTACAGGGTGTAGGAAGTGAGGTGATGGATTATTGAAAGGCACCTGCCACGTCCTTTAGCCTTAGTGCATGTTTACTATACTCATGCTATTATTATATTACTGATATATGCTGAGGTCGTTAAGACGAAGGGAGCGGTTTACAGGTTGTACTGCAGAGGTCACCGTATGCTTTGAGCAAAGGCGTATGTCGTGAACGAGGCTAAATAGAAAATCTAAGCAATGAAATAGAAGTTGTAGAATCCGTCTGTTTTCCCTATCATTCCAATTGTGGCGCATTGGTTCACGTCCAGGATGGCCAAGTGTCTAAGGTTAAGTCAGACCACGACCAGTCGGAGAACGAAGGGATGATGTGTCCAAGAGGGCTTGCATTTACTTAGCTGCCCTTCCATCCAGACCGAATAGAATACCCGATGAAAAGGATTGGGGGAAAGGGTGAGGGAAAATGGCAGAGGATTTCACCGGAGGAGGCACTGGGCACAATTGCCTTGAAAATTAGATGGGCTAAAGAAGAATATGGACGGGAGTCTATTGCCTTCATCCACTGTGATGGATCGAGAGGGAATTTCGATCCAGCATGTGCTCTTACGAATGCTCCTGGTAATCGGATGATTTATGGGACGAATGCTCACTATTACTTTCGCCCCCATGGTGTAGCTTGCATGGTGACATTCGGCAGGGGGAACTTCTTTGCCGAACATAATGGTTTTGATCCTGCAAATAGTAAATGCATCTTCACCTGGGGAGCAAGCCATTTCGAAAGTCAGCTTTCGCAAGGGAAAAATATCATCAAAGCGATGAAGAACAGGGCAAAGCTTATCGTTGTCGACCCAAAGTTTACTAATATAACAGCCAAGGCTGACCTCTGGCTACAGGTGAGACCAGCGACAGATGGTGCTTCAGCCCTGGGTATGCTCAACTACATCATTGAAAAGGAACTCTGTGACAAGGAATTTGTTAACAAGTTTTACTTTGGGTTTGACCAACTGAAGCAAAGAGACAAGGAATATCCGCTCAGGAAAGTTTCCGAGATTACCAGGGTTCCAGAAGAGGATATTCTTCAGGCGGCGACCATGTATGCCACACTGAAGCCAGCGTCGCTTGCTCTATATATGGACCTTTCTGTGAATACAAATACCATACAAGCCATGCGTACAGTACACTTGCTCATCGCTTTGACTGGTAATGTCGATGTCAAGGGTGGGAACCTAATCTTTGGTTACACACACCTACCTGTCATGGGATCGACGCACCCTAAGATTTATCCGGGGCTACCTGAGGATGAGATGGTAAAAGCCTCAACGGTGAAGGATAGGCCTATATATTATGGTAAGAATGCTCTTCTTTTCGCCTATTCTCATTTTTAGGAAAAACTAAATTATCAAAATAAGGAGGTAAATAGAGGTGATTGAAATCAATTATTTTCAAGTGCCAGTAAATGTCGAGAGTTACGATGTAAGGGCGATGAGAGCTGTGAGGCGGCAAATCAACGAGAGGCTTCAAGTTAAGTCAGGCGAGCATGTCCTTATAGTTGCTGATTTCCATACCGAAAGGGAAATGATTGAAGCTTTTGCTTCTGCTGTAGTTGGTGCTGGAGCTGTACCCACAATACTGCTAATGCCTAATAGCGGGTGGGATCCTTGGCCATTGCGATTGACGCGAATAGCACAGAACACTATATTAAAAGGGGAGGCGGATGCTGTGATATTCTGCGAGCGCTCATTTCAGTCTACGTGGGGATTGCCTACTAAATCGAGTACAGCGCTTATGACAGAAGGGGAAAACACAAAAGAGAAAACATCTAGGTGGTTACATGGTTCGGAGCAGACCTGGAAGTATCATGGTGTTTTTGATATTGATCGAGAGGAGATGGAGAAATATTATGATATTGCCAAGAGAATAGGCACATTAATAGGAGCTGGTAAAAGAGTGAGAATCACTGGCAAGGGGGGGACGGATATAACAGCAGAAATCTATGGTGGGGGATGTGAGACCTGGATGTATCTTCAATCGCTAGTAAATCCAGGAATTAAACCACTGGCGTGGATGTGGGAAGGCGGTGCTGTTAATGGATGCGAAGTGGATATAGCAGTGGCAGCTGGAACTGCCGAGGGAATTGTAGTATGGGACGGCCCTGTAGCATTTGTTCGCGGCCATGGCGAGCCCATCAGGCTAACCTTTGAGAAGGGTAAAATAGTCGCAGTAGAAGGTGGAAAGGACGCCCTCATATTTGAGAGGCTTCTTGCACGCATCGAGAATCTAAATCAAATAGTTGAAATGGCAGCCGGCTTAACGCCTGGGTGGATGCCAGATGGCGCTGTACATGCCGAGAAGAGAGGTCTGGGAAACTGTCATGTGGCATGTGGTGGCTGGTATCCCCACCTTTTGTCTGCGGCTCACGTCCAACCTACGCCTTACATGCACATCGACGGCACGATATACTGTGGAACAATGGAAATAGATGGCAAAAAGGTCATAGAACAGGGGAGGGTACTTGTATAGCATACTAGAAGCAAAGAATGCGAAAGAACCTTGAATCACTACGAAAGCGTTGGGCTTCAGTGGAGTTTGGACAGATGTGATTAGCGGTCTTGTCAAATTATTTAGGCACCTGACTGAACAGGAGGGGTAGTATAATTATTCGTTCTAGGCTAAGTTGCAACACTGCCCAATGCTTGCATCAGCGTTGCTACACTGTGTCGAGGAAAGCTTCTCTAAACCTTCAATTTGTCCATAAATCCAAGACTAAAATTGTGCCATTTCGCCCAAGAATTCACACCTCTGACCTAGGGCTCAACCATAACCTTTATCGACTCGTGGGGGTTCAGCGCAGTCTCAAAAGCTTCCGTAATCTTGTCTAGAGGGAAAACATGGGTGACATGCTTATCGGCTGTTATCCTCCCGGTTTTAATAAGCTCAATCGCCTCCAGCCAACGTGGCATCTTGTTCCCCAAGGTTCCCCAGGCGGTCTGCAGAGTCATCATACCGGGGTCAAACGTCAGGGGTAACTCAGAATAGCCAGCGTCGGGCCCTACCCACCGTGTACCACTGTGAATACCAGGTAGCGCAGAGGGATTGAACAAGAGAGGTGCACTATAGATCACTGCTAACCACACCTGCCCCAAGCGCCGCACCATACTGATGGCTTGTAATAAGGCAACTGGTCTATCGTCTGCCTGTATCACAACATGGGCGCCCTCACCCGACGTCTCCCTCATAACGACTTGGACGATGTCCTCATTGATAGTATCGACAACTATATCAGCACCAACCTCCCTAGATGCCTCAAGGTGTTTCTGTGATATATCGCCGGCAATGACTTTAGCAATACCCATCTTTTTTAGTTCGGCTACCGTACCTAATCCCATCAACTCCTGTCCTAGGACAACTACCACATCACCGGCTTTCGCCTTTCTGGCTAAAGCTACGCTCAGAGATAGGGGTTCTACTAAAGCCAAGTCACGAAAACTCAGCGTCTCCGGAAGCTTGATAAAGCTCTTATCGGCTACAAATGGGATAAAAAGATACTCAGCAAAGGCGCCATGTATCGCTCTTCCTGCTTCACCCTCCATCCAGTTGACACATCGCCAGTAGTCTTTTACTTGACACGACCCGCAAGCATAGCAGGGGCGATAAACGGGTTCCGTAAATATCCTATCTCCTACATTTACCCCTGTTACTTCGGAGCCAACCTCAACTACTTCCCCACTCCACTCATGGCCCCGGGCAATTCCAGTTATGGGATTCGTCCTTCTTTTCCAAGCATCAGCATCCAGAATAGTACATACTCCGCACACCTCGACTTTCAATACTACTCCCTCTATTCCAGCCTTGGGACGTTCTATCTCCTCAATCCTCATATCACCTGGCCCATAATAAACAGCTGCTTTCATCTTCTTTTTCAACTCCTTCCTTGAGTATTATCCGTCAATAAGGGTATTTTTACATACTCTTAATTCGCCCATTCCCCTCTAGAGCTGGCGGGTTCACCTAGTCCCGTTGGTTTCTTTCGTTTATAATTCCTTAAACTCTGTTCTGGCAATAATATCGTCCTGGAGAGTTGGGCTCAATTCTACGAAGTAGGCACTATATGTTGCCACCCTTATCAGCAGGTCTCGATATTTGTCAGGGTGTTTCTGGGCGTCTCTTAAAATATCGCCACTGACGATATTGAACTGGACAAGATACCCTCCGGCTTCACAGAACGTCCTGATGAGGGAAATAAATTTTCTCATTTTGGGCTCATCCTTCACTTCACTCGGATTCACCTTTACATTCAGCACAGAACCGCCAGTCAGCTTCAAATGATTCAATTTTGCCACAGACATCATGGTCGCCGTTACCCCGCTCACGTTTCTTCCCTGATGCGGAGATATACCCCCCTCTGATAAAGGCTCACCGGCTTTTCTTCCGTCCGGCAAAGCCCCAACCACGCTGCCTAGAGCCAAATGCCCGGTACCCGCAGCAGCAGCCGTAACGTGTTTTGTACCGCCAATACCTTTATACTTTGACAACTCAGTACTGGCATGAGCCAGTACCTCATTCACTATCGAATCAACATAATCATCACCATTACCAAATTTCGGGGCACTGTTTAGGATATGCAGTATTTTCTCTTCACCTTCGAAGTTATTATCCAGTGCGTCGAGCATCTGAGCCATCGTAATTTTCTTATCATCGAACACCGCTCTTTTAATGGCTGCTAGCGAGTCTCCAACGTTCGGTGCTCCAACGACCCCGTGTCCTTCAGTGGCATACGGAGCCATTCCGCCATTGGTAATATCAACGCCTCTTTCCATACAACCATGATGAAGAGCAGATTGAAACGGGCAGGGAGCAAAATCGGCGTAGATTTGGCGGTCAGTATTTCTCAGAAGAATGCCAATGGGAAATATGATTTCCACCTGTTTTTTGTAGGCATTCCATACTTCGTCATAAGATTTGAATTCTCTCGGTTCTCCTGTTTTGGGGCCGAGCTGTTCGCCAGTTAGCCGGGAGGCGCCATTATTTAATGCCAGCTCTAGCATCAGCGGCAGATTGACCATTGTCGCACTCGTACTATAGGAGTAGACAGGAACAGAAGGGGTAAAACAACCGACGACAACATAGTCTCGCGCATTCGGTTTTCCGTCAACCATCATTTGTTGGATAGCAGTATCATCACTAAGGAACTTAAATTTTCCTATCAGCGCCTTATTAACTTCGCATGCTCTCATTAAAAAAGCATCAGGGTTATTTTTGTTAACTCTAATTACAATTTCCTCTATAGTTAATCCTACCTCCTTCTCGGCGTCAAGGAACAGGTAGGAAAGCTCGTTTACAGCGTCTTTCCCCTCTTTGGTTACACCTCCCAATATAACATTCGCCATTGTAGGAAAACCGGCAAGCTGCTCGGCAAACACGCTGCTCATCAGGACTACTGCATCGTTTACTTTTATCAGTAGTAATTCAAGTAACTCAAGCGCTTCTTCCCTGGTAATCCTCCCCTCTTCTATATCTTTCTTATAAAAGGGATAAAGGTACTGATCAGGCCTCCCGAGACCGATGCCGGGTCCTAATCCCTCAATCCTAAGAACGATATAAGTTAACCATAATGACTGTAACGCTTCATAGAAGTTGCGTGCTGGATTAGCTGGTACCCAATCACACGTGTCGGCGATTCTCTCTAATTCGGCTTTTCTCTGACTATCGGTCTCTTTCTCAGCCATATAACTGGCTAGCTCGGCGTATCTTTTAGCAAAACCAATCGCAGCTTCGATAGTGATATTCACAGCCCTGTAAAATTGTAGCTTCTCAAAATCTTCTGCATCAGCGAGGTTCAATTCTGCTACTTTGTCGTCAACTTCCTGCTTAATACCGTTTAATCCTTTAGTAAGCACTTTCTCGTAATCAACAGCCGCGTGAGCAAGGTGCACGCCACTAACACAGCCAGTATTTGTTATGTAGAGATTGGCAGAATGGACTCTTAATGCATTTTCTGGTACCATGGCATGCCATTTATCGTATAGCGATTTTCCCTTCCAGTAAGGAAGGAATTCCCTCATTTTTGCCTTTTCATCTTCGGTTAAAGGTGAACATCTGTCCCATGCTCTTGTTGGAAAGATGTCCATTTCTTCCAAGTACCATTCCCATTGAACTTCGGGAATCAGGAGACCGCCACGTGGTTTACTTGTCGTCCTGCCAACAATCAACTCTCCGTCTTCGATACCCAATGTCATCTCTTTCAATACCTTTGACAGAGCCTTGGCCCTTCTGATTAAGGGTGGTTCACTCTCGGTCTCTTTATAGGACTCCGTCATCAAGTAGCCTCTCTCTATGCATATTTCGGGTAAGCGGAGCATTTCTTCTCTTAGCTTGCTTACCCTTCCGTTGACTTCTGTTTTAGTCCTCTGTATCGTGCCTTCTGCCAACTTTCCCTCCGTTCAAACCTCATTATAGAGCCCACGTTCAAGCCAGTCAAATTGAGTGCCGTTCGTCTTATTATCCTCGTGATATCCCTTCTTGTGCACTTCTTTCGACGAGCAATACAGTGAGAGGTGATGCCAGAACGGGCCAAGCTAGGGGAGAAGATCCTGATACTCGATAAATAGCAATTGTGGTAATTTGGAGTAACAATCACAACAAGATGTGCTGGCTGACCACATAGTTAACAGTTGGCTACGTATTTTGGCGAATCCCTTTTCAATATACTCTACGGGTGCGAGATAGCAAAGAGATCGGTGTGGACAATCGGAATTATGCTCAGTAGCGTTAGGATGATCAGCTTGCACATTCTGACGGAATGTGTGGGTGACAATAGGAATACGATTGTTTCTGTTCATGTTGCAGGGTTGCCCATTACGAAAGGGCTCGGAGACAAACGACTGGCTCTTGTCCTAGAAGGTCCCGTAGAACAGACAAGTCAGGCAGTCCCAATGCCTTAGAAACCGCTGCATCCATCACTTTACGGACAGGGTCATCAGCTATTTTGGGAAATGGTAGTAGTGGTTGTTTGCTCAAGGTATTGTAAGCACCAACTAGATACTTCATCCCGTCAAGCTATTGCATATTAGGCGGGAATTACTTAATAATATGCAGAGCATGATTGGGAGAGTCTTACATTACTTCCACGCGTTTATTGTTGCTCCCAGAAGAGCCTCTAGCGAAATCGCCGAAGACAAATCAGGAGTGTGGGCTGGGCTTTGGTGGGTGATCATTTTTTGCTTATGCTACTCCGTTACTGTGCTCATCGCTTACGTACTTGGGCAGGTTCCAGTAACTGAACCATTCCTAACGATTCCCCTTGAGAAATGGTATCTAATTCAAACATTCACTACTCTACCGGTAGGGCTCGCTGGCTTCTTATCATATAGCGGGCTTGCATATCTACTATGCAAAGCAGTTAGAGGTACAGGGAATTTCGATCAAACGCTTGCTTCTCAAGCATTCACACTCCATGTCCCAACTTTCATTTTCATGTGGATACCAGAAACGTTCCTAGCGCCGATTCTTGTTATTAATGGCGTTGATCCTTTCCCTTGGCCCAGCTGGGTAGAGAACTTGAGGGTATTTGTTTTGCCATTCGCCTGGATATTCATTATCTCCGTCATTGCTCTAAGTCAGATTCATAATA
>Ga0209427_10001597_pt1 | contig 26249 bp, 20 predicted proteins | sample DeeMarSWOR136_30_FD_187465 | JGI IMG/M metagenome (GOLD analysis project Ga0209427, IMG submission 187465) | Marine sediment microbial communities from White Oak River estuary, North Carolina - WOR-1-36_30 (SPAdes) (version 2) | ecosystem: Environmental > Aquatic > Marine > Intertidal zone >...
GCGGAACTGGCAGACGCGCGGGACTCAAAATCCCGTCCGGTTCACCCCGGGTGTGGGTTCGATTCCCACCTCCGGCAGTTATTATTGTGAGAAGGCAAGAAGTGAAGAACCGTGCTATCCCCAGTCCAGAGAGAAGCATCATATTCGGGATTGCCAAATCACGCGTGGTTGTCACCCGTATTTTCGGCTTGGTGGTGCTTCTGCTGCTGCTATTTACGGGCCATTCGTTTGGTCAAGAAAGCCTGACGGATCTGTTGTTCGAGGTAGTTGGGCTGTTTCTGCTTTCGATATGCAGTGTTGGCCGGCTATGGGCGCTGATGTACATAAGCGGCAATAAGAAACGCCAACTTGTTAGCCACGGCCCATATTCCATAGTGAGGCATCCGCTGTACGTTTTCAGTCTGATAGGAGCCCTGGGGATCGGCTTGGGATCAGAGAACGTGCTGGTTCTGGGCCTGATAATCATCTTCTATCTGTTTTACTACCCGTTTACTATACTGGCCGAAGAAGAGAAGCTGATACACAAGTTTGGCCAGGCTTACCTTGACTACATGGAACGTACGCCCAGGTTTCTGCCCAAACTCTCTCTGTACAAGCAGCCTGAAACGTATGTGGTAAAAACCAGCAGTTTTGTCCGAAACCTTGCAGACGGGATGTGGTTCGTATGGATATTTATACTTATGCACGCGATTGAGACGGTTCAAGACGCAGGATTGTTGCCTGTAATCCTCAGAGTCCCATAATCGATTTTTGTCGGGATATTTGGAGGATTTCAGTGGCTCGGATAGAAGAATTTAGGCGCACGGGAATTTGGCTGTTCAGGTGGAGAAGCTATCTGCCTTTACTGACAATATCCATCTTTCTGATTGGTTTGAAGAGTTTCACGTACCCCAAAGCCAGCCATACACTGGATACTCTCTGGGAAATGCTCTGCTTTGCCATCTCCTTTTCGGGGTTAGGAATTCGCATTAATACCGTTGGCCATGCACCCAAAGGAACCTCCGGCAGAGGCACAAGAAGTCAAAAAGCACATATCCTAAACACGACAGGCATGTATTCTCTTGTCAGGCATCCGCTGTATCTGGGCAATTTCTTGATCTGGCTGGGCATCTCCCTCTTCATGCATTCTTTCTTTTTTGCCTTAACAGCGATATTGCTTTTCTTTTTGTATTATGAGCGAATAATGTTTGTGGAGGAAGAATTTCTGCGTGAGAAATTCGGACAGACATTCACCGAATGGGCTGAGAAAACACCCGTGATGTTTCCGCGTTGCAAGAACTGGCGAAAGCCCGGTTTGCCGTTCTCCCTGAAAACCGTCCTCAAAAGGGAGTACACCGGACTTTTCGTTATTACCACTTCATTTACCTGCCTGGAGGTAATCGGCGACTTTTTCTATAAGGGCAAATGGCAGATTGGGTGGTCCTATTGCCTGTTGTTTGGCTCCGGCTCAGCTACGTATATTGTATTGAGAACCTTGAAGAAGAAGCATTTCTTAGATGTTGAAGAACGATAATCCACGCCATCGGAGAAGTGAGAGAAGCCAGAGTCGAACTACTTCGTGACGAAGGGGGATAGTTTGCGGAGGTGGTTGATTATGCCCGGCACTTTTTCGATTGTGTAGTCCACCTCTTGCTCGGTGTTGTATCTGCTTAGGCTGAATCTGATTGAGCCGTGTGCGGCGGTGAATGGTACGCCCATTGCGCGCAACACGTGGGAGGGCTCCAGTGAGCCGGATGTGCAGGCTGAGCCGCTGCTGGCACAAATGCCGTACTTATCGAGCATGAGCAGAATTGCCTCGCCCTCAATATACTCGAAGCTGATGTTGGTTGTGTTGGGCAGGCGATCTTCTTTGTGGCCATTAAGCCGGGAATCAGGGCATTCTTTGAGCATTGCGTTTTCAAGTTTGTCGCGCAGATATTTAACTCTGCTATTTTCCTCTTCGAGGTTTTCGGCTGCGAGTTCGCAGGCTTTTCCGAGGCCGACAATTCCCGGCACATTTTCTGTTCCTGCTCTTCGGCCTGCCTCTTGATGGCCACCTAACATAAAGGGTGATATTCGTGTGCCCTTTCTGACATAGAGAACGCCCACCCCTTTGGGACCATGCAGCTTATGGGCAGAAAGGCTGAGCAGACCGACGCGGCTTTTGGTCAGATTGAGCGGAATCTTTCCCACGGCCTGGACCGCATCGGTGTGAAAGACTGCCCCGCTACCAGTCACTAATTCAGCTATTTTCTCGATCGGGAACATCACGCCGGTTTCGTTGTTGGCATACATAATCGTGACCAGAGCGGTGTCATCATCGATTTCGTCTTGGAGCTCAGTCAGATCCAGACGCCCCTGTTTGTCAACTCCGAGCTCGACCACTGTGTAGCCATAATTTTCCAGGTCGCGGCAGGCGGCTAAGACGGCGGGATGCTCGACGCGGGTAGTTATGACTTTGCGTCTGTTTGGTGCTGCGGCCAGAGCGCCTTTTATGGCGGTGTTGTCGCTTTCGGTGCCACCGCTCGTAAATACTATCTCACTTGGGTCGCAGCCGAGTAAGGCAGCCACCCGCTCGCGGGCCGTGCGGATTTCGCGACCGATCTGTCCGCCGAATGTATGCATACTCGAAGGATTTCCGTAAAGCTCGCAAAACAGCGGCTTCATCTCCTCCAACACCTCTTCAGCCATCTTTGTTGTAGCGTTGTTGTCAAAATACACGGTTCGCATTGCTTATCCTCTATGATTGTGCGGCTGCTCGGCGGACTCCTTGGCTTCTTCGACGTAAAGCTGCTCAGAGACAAATTCTCTCAGCTTTGCTTCGACGACATCTCTCATTGTGAACTCTGCCAGCCTGCACTGGGCGCACATACCTCTAAATGCAACGATAACTTTGTCTCCATCAACGTCTATCAATTCGATATTACCTCCATCCGCTCGCAGGGCGGGCCTGATTTGTTCGTTGATTGTCTGCTGGATCAATTGTATCTTCTGGATATTAGTAAGTTTGCCAGCTCGTCGGGGCGCCGGCGTGCGTGCTTGCTTTATTTTGTCGTGCTGCACCTTTTCTATTATCTTTTCGATTTCACCCTGGCATCCGCCACATCCACCGCCTGCCTTGGAGTAATTTGTCACGTCCTCAACTGTTGTAAGATCATTTTCGCGTATGACCCTCTCGATTTCTTTGTCGGTCACGCCAAAACAGGTGCAGACGATGTTGCCCTCAAGCTCATGTTTCTTCTTACCGCCGCTTCGGTAATTCTCAATAGCTGCCTCAAGAGCTTCCCTGCCCATAACGGAGCAGTGCATTTTTTGCTCAGGCAGGCCGCCGAGGTAATCAGCAATGTCTCTGTTTGTGACTTTAGCAGCCTGTTCCAACGTCTTTCCCTTTATCATCTCAGTCAGCACGGATGACGTTGCAATGGCGCTTGCACAACCAAAGGTTTTGAACTTCGCATCCTGAATCCTGCCATTGGCATCGAGCCTGAAGGTGAGCTTCAAGGCGTCGCCGCAGGCTAAGGAGCCGACTTCTCCGACACCATCGGGGTTTTCGACTTCGCCGACATTTCGCGGGTTGAAGAAATGGTCTTTGAGTTTGTCTGAGTATTCCCACATAGTCTCGTCCCTCGTCGCTCGTGACTGGTCGCTCGTACGAAAATGCCAATATCAAAAATCAACCACCAGAGTTACACAGTAACATATCAAACCATTTTTTCAGTAGTTTTCAAGCGCATTTGAATTTTTCACTTTGTGTTTTCTTGAGCCGTAGGACCTACTTCTTAGTTCGATTTCTATTTCTGGCTCGCGTTCAATGCCTGTTTGAAATCGGCTATTATATCATCAATATGCTCTGTGCCCACCGAGACACGGACATAATCATCTGTTACACCAGCGGCGAGCTGTTCGGCTTGGCTAAGCTGCTGATGCGTTGTACTGGCCGGGTGTATCACCAAGGTTTTGCTATCACCTATGTTGGCGAGGTGACTAGCCAGCTTGACATTGTTGATAAACTTAATTCCAGCTTCCCTACCACCCTTGATTCCGAAGCCTAATATAGCACCTTGTCCTTTGGGCAAATACTTGCTCGCGAGAGCGTGGTCGGCGTGTGATTTGAGGCCGGGGTAATTGACCCAACTGACTTGCTGCTGTTTTTCGAGCCACTGGGCGAGCTTGAGCGCATTTTCGCTGTGCCTCGTCATGCGTAGATGGAGCGTCTCCAGGCCTTGCAGGAAGAGGAACGCATTAAATGGTGACATGCAGCTACCCATGTCTCGCAGAAACTGGGTCCTGGCTTTGATGATGTATGCCAGTTCGCCAAAGGACTCGACATATTTTACGCCGTGATAACTGGGATCGGGGTCAGTCAGCTCTGGGTACCGGCCGTTTGCCCAATCGAACTTACCGGAGTCAACGATCGCCCCGCCGATGCTGGTGCCGTGGCCGCCGATGAATTTTGTGCAGCTATGAACCACGATGTCAATGCCGTAATCGATCGGCCTAAAGAGTATTGGCGTCGTGACGGTGTTGTCGCAAATCAACGGCATACCGTTCTTATGGGCAACGTCAGCAATTTTTTCATACTGCAGAATGTCGTTCTTTGGGTTGCCAATCGATTCAATGTAAATAAGGCGGGTATTGTCTTTGATTGCCTTGGCAAAATTCTGCGGCTCTTTTGGGTCAACGAAGGTCACTTCAATACCGAGCTTGGCAAATGTCTGGCTGAACAACGTCACCGTCCCGCCGTAGAGCGAATTTGAAGAGACAAGATGTCCGCCGGCACCACAGATATTGAATATGCTGACATATATCGCCGACTGTCCGGAGCTCAGGGCCAACCCCCCTACTCCACCTTCCAGAGCAGCCAGGCGTTTTTCCAATACATCGGTCGTAGGGTTCATCAATCGCGTATAGATATTGCCAAACTCCTGAAGTGCGAACAGGTTTGCGGCGTGCTCGGTGTCTTTGAAACAATAGCTGGTTGTCTGATAGATCGGCACTGCCCGGCTGAGCGTATCAGAATCCACAGTATGTCCCGCGTGCAAGGCGAGCGTTTCCAGATGATATTGAGTCTTGTTGTTCACTTTATTGGCTCCCTTAAACAGCAGTTGGCTTTAACAGTTCCGTACTGACTTGCGCAGCTTTTCTGCCGGATAACAACATCCCGCCGAAGGTCGGTCCCATCCTCGGAAGGCCGAACGTAGTCGCGACAGCCATACCTACCACAATCAGACCGGGGTATACCTGGCAGGTATGTTCAACAACGGCATCCTCGGATTCTTCGACGCACATAGGTCCGAACCCCTTTGTCGCGACGAGTCCGCGCTTCTCGAGTGAGCGAACGACCGCAGCATCATGTCCGGTTGCGTCGACGACAAGCTTCGATTCAACAGCAACGGGGTCCACACAGGTAAGCGCTCTGGGAAGTGCAGATACGGGCGTCCAGTTAATGACCACGCCGCAAACCCTGTCCTGCCTTACGATCACATCATCAAACTGAGTCATGTTCAATATCTTGACGCCGGCATCACATGCCGAAGCGATAAGTTTAGAGCACGCATGGGGCCCATCAGTGACATACAACCCCTCCTCTACCTCTTTGTACGGTGCCCCAATCTCATCCAGAATCATCTGGGCCGGAGCGCGGAGGGTCACCTTGTTCATCAAGTAGCCGCCTATCCAGAATCCTCCACCGAGGTAGTTGTTGCTCTCGACAAGCAGCGTCTTTTCGCCCTTTCTGGCAAATTCTGTTGCGGCCACAAGACCGCTGGGGCCAGCACCGATGACGGTCACATCATTCTCGGCATAATCTTCCAATTCTTTGGCAAATTCAGATACGATGGCCCTGGTAATCTGCTTCTCAGATACTTTCGAGAAAATCATGCTATTGTCTCCTTTCTAAACGCAGCAAATGAACTTTCTAAGGCCTGCTTTGCAGCCCTCGCGACGACAACAACTATTTAGCAGGCAAGATCTCCACCATTCTATCAAGCGAGCTTTTTGCCTTTACTGCTATGTCTTCCGGCACCGTGATTTTGTATTGCAGATCCTGGAGCGAAGCAATAACCTTGTCCAGAGTAATCTTCTTCATGTTCGGGCAGATTGCTCTGTCACTGGCTGGGATAAACTCAGCTTTGGGATTCTGTTTCTTAAGAGCGTGAATTATTCCTATCTCGGTAGCCACTATGAACTGCTTTCGGGGGTTTGTTTTGGCGAACTTGAGCATTTGGCCGGTGCTGAGTAACTGGTCTGAGAGCTCTTTGACCGGCTCGGTACATTCCGGATGCGCCATTACGACAGCATCGGGGTACTTTACTTTCGCAGCTTTTATATCGTCTTCGGTAATCACTACATGTACGTGGCAATATCCCGGCCAGAGTATGAGGTCTCTGCCGGTTCTTTCGGCTACAAACCGCCCGAGATGCTGGTCCGGGACAAAGATGATTTTTCTGTCCTCGGGCAGCGAGCTCACCACTTCGACGGCGTTGGCACTGGTGCAGCAATAGTCGCTTTCAGCCTTGACTTCCGCGGAGCTGTTTACGTAGCAGACGACCAAAGCATCGGGATGCTTTTGTTTTAGCTTGCGCAGCTCATCTGCGGTTATCATATCGGCGAGCGGACAGCCGGCATGTTTGTCCGGCAGAAGGACGGTCTTTTGCGGAGAGAGAATAGCGGCTGTCTCTGCCATGAATTGTACGCCGCAAAAAACAATCACATCCGCATCAGTTTCTGAAGCCTTTATGCTCAGACCCAAGGAATCGCCGCGAAAATCAGCCAGGTCCTGTATCTCATCCGGCTGATAGTTGTGCGCGAGTAGAACAGCTCTGCGTTTGTCCTTTAGCTTTTCTATTTTCTCGATTAGTTGCCGGTCCATTTATTGTCTCGTATCTGCTGGAGTGCAGCGTTGATCGGATTCTGGGATTCATGGTTTCGGCTTCTTGCGTTTTGTGAAGACAAGGTCGGGATTTGCCATTGTGACGGTGACACCGGGCGGCACCGATTCCCTTATCCAGACGTTGCCGCCGATAACGGCCCCTTTGCCGATGACCACATCGCCCAATATGGTTGCCTCGGCGTAAATCGTGACGTTGTCCTCTATGGTGGGATGTCGTTTGCCGCCCTTTATTATCCTTCCTCTTTCATCCTTCGGGAAGCTCAGGGCACCAAGCGTAGCACCTTGATAGACTTTGACATTATTGCCTATGATGGTAGTCTCGCCTATTACAACGCCGGTGCCATGGTCGATAAAGAAATTTCTGGCGATTCTTGCTCCTGGATGTATGTCAATACCTGTTTGTGCGTGTGCACATTCGCTCATTATGCGCGGGATTAACGGCACCTGCTTTAGGTACAACTCGTGGGCGATGCGATATGTCGCGATTGCGGTGATGCAGGGATAGCTTATCACAATCTCCTCGTAGGATTTTGCAGCGGGGTCTCCGTCAAAAGCTGCGGCGACGTCGCCTTTAAGCAGCTCTCTTATCCTGGGCAGTCGAGCCAATAGATGCTGTGTGACATTCTCGGCCATGGTTCGGCAATCACAATCGTCACACTTTTTGATGCGGCACTGGTATCGATAGGCTCTTTCTATTTGGCTGGAAAGCTCGGAATAGACCTGGCACAGGAGGTCGCCGACAACGAAATTGATATTTGATTTGGTGACTGTCCTGCTGCCGGCGTGGCCGGGAAAGAGCACCTCGAAGAGCAAGTCGAGAATCTTAAGGATTTCTCCCCTAACCGGCAGGTTAGACGCGTCGATGAAATTTATGCCGGAATCGCCACGATAAGTTTCGACAATTTCAGCCACGAGGCTTTCGATTTTTTTATCAGTCAAGCTCTTTCTTCGCATTTTTGGCACCCCTCGCAAAGGCACAAGGTTTTTTGGCGCTACTCGAACATTTCGGTGGAAACATATCTCTCACCGGTATCACAGATAAAGGTCACTATGACTTTACCTTGATTTTGTTGGCGGTGCGAAAGTTTTATCGCAGCGCACACATTGGCGCCACCACTTATACCCGAAAGGACACCTTCCTTCAATGCCAACTGTCGGGCTGTCTCGATAGCATCTTGGTTGGAGACCTGGATGATTTCGTCGATGATTTGCACATTGAGGACGTCCGGTACAAATCCGGCTCCGATACCCTGTATCTTATGCGGTCCCGGCTTGCCGCCGGACAGCACAGGCGAGTCCTCCGGCTCCACGGCGACAACTTTGAGGTCCTTGTTTTTATCCTTCAGGACCTCTCCACAGCCGGTTAGGGTTCCGCCGGTGCCGACTCCGGCGACGAGAATGTCTACCCTGCCGTCTGTATCAATCCAAATCTCCTTTGCGGTGGTTTCCCTGTGGATTTGCGGATTTGCCGGGTTCTTGAATTGCTGCGGCATAAAGGAATTCGGGTTTTCTGCGACAAGCTGTTCGGCCTTTTCGACGGCGCCGGCCATGCCTCGCTCGGCGGGTGTGAGCACAAGCTCGGCGCCGAACAATTGGAGGATCTTTCTGCGTTCTATGCTCATAGACTCAGGCATAGCCAAGATCAACCGATGGCCTCTGGCTGCACAGATGAAAGCCAGGCCTATTCCGGTGTTCCCGCTGGTCGGCTCAATCACGACGGTATCGTTCGTTATCAGGCCCTGATTTTCTGCCGCCCCGATCATGGACAAGGCAATTCTATCTTTGACGCTTCCGCAGGGATTCTTGGATTCGAGCTTGGCCAAGATGGTAGCTTTGCCTGAGCCCAGCTTGTTAATTCTCACCAACGGCGTATAGCCGACCGCAGCCGTGACATCTTCAAATATGGCACTCATAATCTCTCCTTTGTCGTTCTATATCTGATAATCCAAGGCCTTTGTATCCCTTGTCCTGTCCATCAAGTCCTGCAGCGTAATGGATTGCAGGAGATTTCTAATAACGTCCTCCACCTGCGCCCAGACCTGTCTAACAACGCAATCGGCGGCCCGTATACAGTAGTCCTCGTCCTCGATGCACTCGGCAGTAACGACGGGGCCCTCCAGGCAATTGAAAATATCGCTAAGTTTAATCTGATTTGGGGCTTTGGCAAGGAGATAGCCGCCCTTGGAGCCTCTAATGCTCCTGACAAGGCCTGCCGATCTGAGTACAGCCATTAACTGTTCGAGGTACTTTATGGATATATCCTGGTGCTGGGCTATCACCTTTAGCTGCAAAGGCCGTCCACCGCCCCTTTCAGCCAGGTCCAATATAGCTCTCATTCCATATCTGGTACGAGTCGATAGCTTCATGTCAATCTCCTACTATTCCTACTGTATTTGTAGTATATTATACAAGTTTTTGAATGTTTGGTGCGAAAAAAGTGAAGTTTTTTAAAAAAATTTGAGCCTATCTGCCAAGTTCCTTACTCGACCTTACTTACAACGCATAATGGGGCCATCCAACCAATAAAAACGTATTTGCGGCCAAGCTCAAAGGGCAATCTGCTTGACAGGTTACTCGCGGGTGCCTATAATGACTATCGTTATATGGCAATTTAAAAATGGGATATTGTGGATGGTAAAAGGCTCCACAAAAAAGGTCGCTTTTCTCTCTTCGTTTCTGCCAAGAAGATGCGGAATTGCGACTTTCACATCGGACCTAATCGACAGCACCGCATTGGCCGCCAAGGGTGACTTCGAACCGTTAGTAGTGGCAATGCGGTCAGATAGTGATCTTAAATACAGTGACCCTGTCAAGTTCGAAATCCGCCAAGATGTGAAAAGCGACTATATTTGTGCGGCCGATTATGTCAACTTCAGCCACGTTGACGTGGTTTCGGTGCAGCACGAATTTGGCCTTTTTGGCGGGGAGGGTGGGGCATATCTAAGCCTGCTATTGAACAGGCTAAAGGCTCCGATCATAACGACACTTCATACGGTTCTCGATGACCCGGAGCCAGCTTACCGCAAGTCGCTGGTAGATCTGTGCGATGCCTCTTATAAAGTAATCACCATGAACGAGCGCGGCGTCAGCATGTTGCGGGACATTTACGGTGTGTCCGGGAAGAAAGTTGAACTGATCGCGCACGGGATACCGGACCTGCCTTTCGTTGACAGCAACTACTACAAGCATAAGTTCGGCATGGAAGACCGAAGGACTATATTGACATTTGGTCTAATCAACAAAAACAAAGGTATAGAGGTAATGCTCAGAGCGATGCCGGCCATAATCGAGGCTGAGCCTTCTGTTTTGTATATAGTCTTGGGCATGACGCATCCGTCGGTACTGAAACACGAGGGTGAATCTTATAGATTCGGCTTGCAGCAGATAGTAAAAGAATTTGGGCTCCAAAAACACATTATCTTTCACAACAGGTTTGTGAATGACGAAGAACTTCACAACTTCTTGTGTGCGGCTGATATCTATGTCACTCCGTACCTCAAGAGGGAACAATTGACCAGCGGCACCTTATCGTTTGCCGTTGGGACAGGCAAAGCGGTTGTTTCGACCCCTTATTGGGCAGCTACGGAGCTGTTAGCCGAGGGCCGGGGCAAACTTGTGTCATTCGGCGATTCGAAAGAAATGGCCGAAGCCATAGTACAAATACTCAAGAATGACTCAATGTTTTACTCAATGCGGAGGCGAGCGTACGAATACGGCAGGTCGAGAACCTGGCCCAAAACCGGTCAAGCCTACTGGAAGTTATTTAGTGCAAAATGGTTACCGGTGCGCATTGCTGCCAAAGCCACGCTATCCGCAGCCCAGACCATATCAAGTATTGAAGTACCGGAGCCTTCATTGGACCACATGAACAAGCTGACCGACAGCACCGGTTTGTTCCAACACGCCAAATTTACAATACCGAATCGCAAAGATGGCTACTGCACAGATGACAACGCGCGGGCGGTAATTGCGATGACCAAGTACTACACGCAATACCCTGAGTCGGAGGCTCTGCAGCTTTTCGACGTATATCTGTCTTTCGTCTTGCACGCTCAAAATAGTGACGGCTCAATCCGAAACTTCATGAATTTTGACAGAACATGGCTCATGAATGAACCAGCAAACGACGCTTTTGGGCGGGTACTTTGGGCATTCGGAACGGTTATGGCGAAACCTCCTTATTCGGCGTGTTTATCACTAATCAAGGACTGTTTTGACAGGTCGGTGGAACATGTTGGGAGGCAGCATCCGAGAGGTATGGCGTACTCAATACTCGGCATGTCCGATTATCTGAAGCAATTTCCCGGGGCCAGTGACATCAAGCGCCAATTAACAATGGCGGCGGACGAATTGGTGGCCCAGTACCGAGAGAACAACTACCCGGATTGGCAATGGTTTGAGGATACTTTGACTTATGACAACGCTGTTCTGTCGCAGGCGCTGTTTGTGGCCGGTCTGACTCTAGGAGATAAAAGATACTTGGAGATTGCGGAAAAGACGTGTGAGTTCCTACTGTCTAATACGTTCAATGGTGACCATTTCAGCTTTATCGGGTGCAAAGGATGGTATGAGCGCGGCGACAAGAAAGCCACGTTCGACCAGCAACCGATAGAAGCGGCGAGCACGGTTATGATGCTGCGAACTGCTTATGACGCTACAAAAAACAGCAGATACTTGAAACTTCAAAGAAGGGCTTTTGACTGGTTCCTGGGCGAAAACGATTTGCATATTCCGCTTTACGACTTCAAGACTAAAGGCTGTTATGACGGTCTTATGCCGGGCGGCGTTAATCTCAATCAGGGCGCAGAGAGCATGCTGAGCTTCCTGTTGAGTCTGCTGGCCATAGTGGAAACTTACAGCATAATAGACAAGATCGAGGGTGATAAAGGGGATTTCTTGCAGGAAATCAATCTCATAGAGCAGATAAGCAAGGACCCGACACCTATAGAGAGCATATCCGGCAAGGACAAATCACAAAAAAGGCAGGTAGAGGAATTGGCCTGACACCGCAGCGCCCAGTTTTTGAGACACAGCAAAGGCGATGGCGCGGCGCCGTTTTATGTGGCAGATTGGATTAGAGAGTTTTCTACATCCCGTGTCGCGTATTTGTGAGGCCGAGGGGTAGGAATACAACAGGCCGGAAAGGCCAGTGGGCTTGTGTAGCCAGGCGGACTACCGCCAGCAGGATGATCGTAATACCAGGCCTAAAAGGGTATGTGCGCTGTCAGCGGATAAGCCACCAATAAATTGGTGTAAGAGTTTAGCCGGAGAATAGAACCATCCTTAATCCGCCATGTAGGCGGATTGAAGCTGCCACCCAACAAGACTGAAGACCATGTGGTAGCCTCAAGCGCAAGAGCTCCGCTAAGTAGGGCCCAAACTTGGGGGTGGCTGTGTATGTCATACCAGGCTAAAGACGTATAAATTCGTGGGCTGAATACGAGAATATATTCGGTTTGGCAGCAAATCCGGTAGTAGCGGACATAGGGCGCTTAGCTTGTATGAACGATTTGGCACGGACTTTGGAAATAGAGCAGGATACGCAAACCCAGGCTAAGCACAGCTACTTCTCTGTAAGGTGCGATTGTCCTTGAGCTACAGAGTCCAACCTTCACGATATTGGGTGCGAATATATTTGTTGGCCTCGGGCACGTTTGTCACCTTCATGTTGACTGGGTCCCACTCGATTCTGGTATCTACTCGCCTGGCGACATTTCCAAGCAGACAGACTTCGGTCAGAAGGCCAGAATACTGGAGATTTGCGCCGGGCAGCCGGCCAGTCTTGCAAGCATCGGCCCAGTCCTGTTCATGTGATCCTTTGACCCGAGGGATGGTCTTGGGCGGCTGTTCGTACTCTTTCATCCTGCTTTCTGGGATGAGGCGTGGACCTTCGCCATAGACTCCGGCCATTAGCTTGCCCTTTGTGCCGTTGAACAGCGCACCGCCTTCCACATTGCCCATGCGTCTGCCGTCTTCAAGCTCCAAGGGTCTGGGCGGGCGCAGGCCGTCATACCATGTTAGCTTGACGGGCGGCAAGGTGCCGCGGGCAGGGAATCGATAGGTTACGATGGACGCCACCGGATGGGTGTCCGGATTTAGGTCGAGCGATGTGGCCTCCACACTCGTCGGATGGCCGAGCTTTAGTGCCCAAAAGACGGGGTCCAAGGTATGAGCCCCGCGGTCGCCCATCATGCCACAGCCGAAATCCCACCAGCAGCGCCAAACGCCTGGGTGGTAGGCCGGATGATAAGGCCGGTCGGGTGCGGGGCCTAACCAGAGGTCCCAATCAAGGGTGGACGGGACCGGTGGTGTTTCCGCGGGGCGGCGGCTCCATTTGGAACTCCACCAAGTGTGACCAAAGGGGTAGTAGGACAGACTGCACCAGGCATCGACCTGGTGGACGTCACCTATGGCACCATCCCAAATCCACTCACAAATCAGACGTGCGCCTTCCATGGAATGGCCCTGAATGCCCATTTGTGTGACAACGCCGGTCTGGCACGCCGCTTTTTCCAGCATGCGCGACTCATAGACATCGTGTGTGAGCGGTTTCTGGCAATAAACGTGCTTTCCTCTTCGCATAGCTTCCATAGAAATAACGGCATGCGTATGGTCGGGGGTGGCAATCACAACAGCATCGATGTCTTTGTGCTCGTCCAACATTTTCCGAAAGTCGGTGTGGACCTTTGCTTTGGGGTATCTCTTGAATGTTTCGGCAGCGTAGTCGTGATCTACGTCGCACAGTGCGACAACGTTCTCGCTTTCAAGCTGGCGCAGGTTACTTTTGCCCATACCGCCAACACCTATGCCGGCTATGTTGAGCTTTTCGCTGGGCGGGGTACGTTTCGGGCCTCCAAGGACGTGGCTCGGCACAATCGTGATAGCGGCAGCGGTTCCCGTTGCAGTTAGAAAATGACGTCTGGTGATATGCTGTCTTGACATAGGACATTCTCCTGATAATTGACCGGTCGGGACAAAACTCATGAGAACAACCCGACATTTTCTATCTATGAGGCTCAGCGGCAAGGCTAAGCATCGCAGGTCTACCATATTACCAAATCTATTTGGAAATTATAACCATTTTGAATCCCTTTGTTCAGGCTTTGTGTGCAAGGGCGGCTCTAAAACCTGTGAAAAATGCCATGCTTGCCGCTACCGCACGATTGTAACAATTGCCCGCCTCAACGCAACAGAATATCCGGACGTAAAAGAGGGCTGACCAAGTTTTCCCTTGCCAGATTAGACCCAGGAGGCTAAAAACAAGACGTTATTTAAGAGTCTTTGTAGTGTAGTCTATTTGAATAGGAGAATTGAGATGAAACGTGCTTACAACGTGCTCCCAATTTGTCTGGTTGTACTTGGGCTTGTGTCTCCTGGTTGCGCGCCCGACTCGACCACGCGACTCGAAGAAAACAAAGCCATCGTCCGACGTTGCATGGAGGAGGTGGACAAGGGGAACTGGGCGATACTTGATGAGCTATTGGCGTCGGATTACGTTTACTACATGTCGGGGAGCGCCGAACCGTTGACGCGTGAGGAAACTGAGCAATTCGCGCGAGCGGTCCGCGCCGCATTTCCAGATGGGTATGCCACGATAGAGGACATGATAGCTGTAGGTGACAAAGTAGTCACACGCTACACCTTCCGCGGCACCCACACGGCCGACTTCATGGGTATCCCTGCGACTGGCAAGAAGGTAGTAGGCACAGGAATATGTATATCCCGCATCGCCGAAGGCAAGGTCGCGGAAGATCGGGAAGAATTCGATGCCTTGCATGTGATGATGCAACTCGGTGTTGTCCCTCCAATAGGACAAGGCGCCAAGGAATAAAGAGGCTGCGCACGAGATTTGAGCAACACGGCTATGTGGTCGCCTTTTCATCGTCTCTACCCGCTAAAGAGATTGTGTGGAAGGCTCTCCATGCTGTGTGAGCTGTTCTTGTACACGGCGCAGTTGTCAAGTGTGGCACCTACGTAGATAGTGTCAAGTCCGTCTGCAAACGCTACGTGCGGAACCCACTCTAAGGCAGTCCCAGAAAGTAGTCCGTCATTCTCTTTGTGAAATCCTCAAGCTGTTCGATCGTGAACTTGACCTCCCAGTTGTAGGGCTTATCTCTTTCCGGTCTATCCTTGACAGTCGCACCGCTCACTTCCTTGTTGCCATTGGAGTGGAATTTAAGCCTACCGTGAGCGATCCCGTTTCTCATATGTCTCACAAACTCTTGTAGGTTGTCCGATCCTGGTTTGTCATTTGTTGTCGGCTGTGGGATCTCCCATCCCTCACAGCTGAGTACGTCGAGGGCCTTTTGCACAAAGTCAAGATTGGCTTTAGTCCGTTCGATGAAAGCCTTTGTAAAGTCGTCCGGATACTTCGTCATGCCATTTCTCCGTTTCTTGTCCGTCTATTTCCGGCTTTCTACTTTTCCGAAGATCATAACCCTACTGGACAATCTCAACAATAGCCAACCGCACTGTGACGGAGAGAAACTCCCATCGCTCAATGACTATTCTCAAGTCCGGGTCAATTTGGCTGTTGGAAAACAAGCCAGAAACAAGTTCTCCATTCTCGGATTGACTACTCACTTCGCCTGTTTTCGAAAGGCTTGTTCAGTACAACACTTCTGGCAACTGGGGAACCAGGATTCGGACCTGGACTAACTGATCCAGAGTCAGTCGTGCTACCGTTACACTATTCCCCAAGGACGTATCTTCCCAGGCCAAGGCCAGCTTCCGTCAGGGGCCGATTTTACATACGGTTTCAACCGCAACGCAGAAGAAAAACGCGGCCTGACAATTTTTCACTTACTTTACATAAGACGGGCCAATATTGCAAGAAGGTTAAACCCGGATTTCCCAAACAGATTCGTGCGACAAAATAATAATTTGATAGTATAGGGCCTGTGGACGTTCTTCAAGCCGTTTTTACCTTTCTGATTTGGAGAACACAATGGGTGAAAGCAAAAAGGATGCTCTGAGAGTCAATTTTGACCGTTCAAGGTGATTTTGGTGAGATTATTGATGTCGTACATAGAAAACTATATTTGTTAAGCGTTCAAATGGGAAATTCCAGGTGACTTTTTAAAAAACGGAGAACGCTGTAATGAAGGAGGAATGAGAATGAAAGGTGGAACAAAGACAGTCATAATTACAATCAGTTCGATTTGTTTGATGTCAATTGGTTGTGCTACTGTTCCGACAGCACAGCAGTACGCTCAAGCTGACTACGGAGAGTATCCTGTTGATTATAAGGAAATTGTAAAGAATTATCATTGCGTTCATTCTCCGTTTAGCCGGTCCTCTCACAGTACTGGGCCTGGTTACCCTTATTATCATAGTCATAAATGGCTAAAAGAACCGTACAAGGGTTACTTTGTTTCATTTGGTCAATTTACGTTTGGATATATTGTAGACGTCGGAATAAGCTTGAGAAGTCGTTGGGACCGGAGTTATTCTTTCGGATATAGGGAGAGAGCAATTATGATAAAGAATGGTAAGGTTGTAGGTTCGCAGAGTAAAAATGATACTGATTTTTTGTGGTTCATGGGCTCATATGGGAAATCCTCCGTGGATAATTGAATGTCAACCGTGTTGTGGGACAACTATACGAACTGCCCGGCGATTGGGAGGCTGAACGGTCTATGGCATTTCGCGCGTATAGAGAAGCGACAATTCAAGCGGCTTTAGCAATAAAGCTGCGGTCCTCACCCGTCGGACAAGTCTGAAGATATGATTCTGTCTGCGAACCGTCTCTTGTCAGAGAGAATTTCAATCTCGCCGCCCACTTGGACTTTGGTGAAGGTGATTTTTACATTCCCAACAACAAGCCTGACATCCGGGTCTTGAGCCTCTACGACGGCTTTTGTGACGGAAGTGGTATTCGCGTCGGTTGCCGTTAAGACGTGTAGGAAATAGTCGGTAGCGTGTTGGCCGGAGGGTGATATTTCAATCCGGCACTGCGGCGCAGGTCCCGTGTCTCGCTGTGGTGGATAGTCCCGGCCCCCATAGCGGTACAGGTCCGGATGAGTCAGGAGTCTTACCTGTGGATCTCTTGGCAGCAGAGTCTGGATAAACAATCGACCTTTGCCATTCGTGATTACAAGATGCTCATCAATCGGCGTCGGAACCTTCATAGCCTGTAGGAGGCAAGTCTTCTTGAATCGGGCGTCCCTGGAGCACACGCGATCGAAGATGACGAAAGTACCCGGCCGAATAAAAACAATCTGCCGTGTGAAATAGGACAGCTTGCTCGGCGAGTAGGACTTAGTACAGTCACCGGCCACGTACACATAAGCCCCGCGGTCTTCAAAGGCCAGAATGTCCGCTATGTCGTATAGCTCAGGGCTTTTCTGCCATTGAGCCAAGTCCACGACGGCACCGTTATGATGTGGCCAGTTGTGCGATTGACCGCCATCATTGCCTGAAACGGAGCCTGCCCGTATGTTGGGCCAAGACTCTGACGGGTCGTGCACAAGTATTGTGTTGTGTGCAATCGTGCGCAAATGATAGTTGACATCATGCTCGGAGCCAAATGAGTCGTAGTGACCGGCATCGCCCAGCAGCTCCTCATATTTGTAGACTAAGAAGTGTCCCACATCCAGATGTTGGTGGGCTGTAAATCGGTCTCCACATTTGAAGAAGAAATAGGTAGCGTTTTCATCCCATGAACTACGTGCATAGACATAGCCCGGTCCAGGACTTATATTTGACAGCCTAAATTCGGTGAGATTGCCTTTCTTGACGGTCGGGTCTCTCCAGAGGAAGTCCTTGTATGCGTAGACTCCAACACTTGCGCGTGGTGTGGCTTCGCTAAAGGTGTGCACAGCCTGATGGCGCGGGTCATCGCGGAAACGGTTAACCAGTATACGTCTGGCGGTCAACGCTTTGTCTCGGTCGCCGCCAAACATGCGGCCGCCTCCATCTCCCATAGGTATGGGTCGGCGCGAGTTGTATATTCTGACGCCGGGATACGTCTCGAACATGCCGGCTACTGCCCGATTCGTGAAGAACTTTTTGGCATCGGTGTAGAGGTCGAGACCTTCGCAGTGGCGGGCAACCTCACAGAAAAACAACCATTCGTACAGCCAGTAGTTAATATAATAGCCTTCGGCCCAACCGCCGCCATCTCCAGCGGCGTTGAGCGCTGGAGCAGCACGCGTGCGCCAGTCTTCTTGCAGGTCCCTAAGAATCTGGTCGGCACGTTCATTTTCATAATACGTGGCATAACAGGCCAGAGCGATGCCCCAGTTCTTGTACCCGTACCAGCCGTTGTGGAAAACGTGGCTCTCAGAGCGGACGTTGGCGTCCACGGTCTTGTTGAGGTAATCATGGAATCTGGCCCGTTCGGCCTGGGTCCAGTATTCGTAGCACATGTCATATACGATCGCACACCGGGCAAGGTCGTGCCCAAATGGCACGTGTCCCTTTCGGATCGGACCATCAATATACTTCATCGCCATTCGTATGGTAGCCCTGCTGAGCTGTTTATCGTGCTCTATCGCGGAGACCAGCGCCGCCGAGATCATTTTCGAATGCTCATCAGCTTGGAGTTTGCGAGCCACCTCTACAACACGTTTGTATGCCTCTGGTCTCTCTCGTGCCAACTTCTGCAACCGTTCTCTGGAGCCGAGGAGTCGTGGGTGCACATGGGGCACCGCGTGCTTGATAGTCTGGGCAGCCACGGGCTGGATGCTGCCGGCCCAGTAGAGAAGGAACGTTCCGATCCAGGTGACACAAGCAAGGCAAGCTGCACGCGCTGTGGTCCTGTCGGTTGGAGTCTTCATGGTGCCGCATTGTAGCAATAAGTGCGTTCATTGTAAATTCCCGCAAACACTCGTTCATCCGTGTAGCTCGTCATGAAGGCGTAGAGGCCAGAGAACAGGCTCGCTGGATTGAGGTCTTTTCCGGCGCCAGATTGCAGACTCTCATCTGACAAGTGCGACGATACCGGTGTTGTAGGGCCACAAGCAGGTCTCGTGACCGGAGTTCAACACCGGATTCAGGGGCGATTTTTCAAACGGTCCGGCAGGATGCTCAGCGGTCGCCACACCCTGAGCGCGGATTACGTTATCACCGCCGCGTCGTTTGCCCGGCGACCCTTTATAGTAAAGGTAGATCTTGCCTCCGTATATAAGCAGGAACGGGTCATGAATGCAGGCGCAGTCCCAGTCCTCGGGTGCCCCGGGCTCCAGAACGGGCCTACCAAGGGCACGCCACGGACCGTTGGGTGAATCGGCTTCGGCCATCGTGACCGGGCATGAATCACCACCCTGGATGACTTCACTGTAGGCCTGGTAGTAGAGATAGTACTTGCCCTTGCAGATGAGAATGTCGGGCGTGCAGTTTGAGCGCCAGCCGAATTGGCCTTTCGCTGGGCGCCTGACGGCAGGGCCTTGCTCCTCCCAGAGGAACCCATCCTTGCTGGTAGCGTACCAGATGTCGGCCAGGTCCCAATCCTTTGACGGTATCACGTCGGTAGCCTTCTGGGGTCCTGAGGGGGGCGCTTCTGTACGGCGGCACGTGTACCAGACGTAGTAGGTGCCGTTGATTCGGAGCACTTTCGTCGGGCCGCCGCGAGAGACGTTTGGCTCGCGGGAAAAACCTTCGAGCCGGGAATACTTGAAGTTGCTGTAGAACTCATTGCCGCGGTCCTCGTGCGGGTTCCATACATCATACAGCCGTTCCATTGCCGCACTGAGTTTGCAGTCGGTCGGCTTTGCCGGCGGCAGCTTCGCAGGAAAGGCCTTACCGGTGCGGTAGCCTCGTTCCTCGGAATGCACGAACGACAATGACACGAACACCACCGCGGCAAAACCGATAATGACGATTGATGTTTTTGTTTTCATGGTTTTCCTATCTTCCAACACCTCTTTTGATTGCGGCTAAGCCAAAGGCAAAGGCTATCTTTGCAGGGAGCTGAGGCTTCACATTCATGAGTACTGGTCTTTCTTAATCACAGTATGCTACAAACACCTCCTATAGCATTGTAACAAGGATTCTTGGATGAGGGAACCGGCTTTGTGGAATCGTAGAAGCTCTATTGAGACCACTCGACTGGGTTTTGTAGGAAGCTACTGCTCCAACCCCAATAGGTGACATGAAGGTTAGATCCATCCTGTCAGGCGATGAGGGCCAACTTGAGCGCCTCAAATCCACCAGGCGAAGTGGAACGACGCAATAATTGCTGCCGGTCCTTTATTTGCGTTTCTCGATTGCGGCCGGAGCCCCGAATATCTTTTTCATGCGTTTGATGTCGAACTTGGGCTTTCGGTCATAGGTGTAGAGACCATTTACTTCCTGCTCGACGTCGGTGAGCTGAGTATAAGTATAGCCGGCAATGTTCGGGTTGTCGAGCAAGACATCGGTCAGGGCCTTTATCCTGTCTTCCACCTGTCTTTGAGTTTTGCCATATCCCCAGTTGTTCCGCCTTTCACCTGCCTTGTCCGGCTGTCCGGTGTACTCTTTTGTCCAGAACGTGCCGCCGTACTCATCGACAACGTATGGCTGACCCAGATAAGGAGCGGACAATTCCGGGAATCGCACGAAGGCATCCTCGGGATGGGCCGGGTCCACGGTACTGTAGCGTTCCTTGAACGTGACGGGGTTCTGGTCGTAGTCGTGTACCGTGAAGATATCGGTGAGGACATGGACGTATCCGCTGGCGTCGTTGATCGGCCGGGTCGGATCCAATGCTTTGGTCACTGCATATAGAGAACGGACGGACCGGCTGTAGGGCTCGTAGTTGTTCGAGGCCGCACCTCTGGTCTCATTCAGAGGCGTCCAGGCCAGTATCGAAGGATGGTTGCGGTCGCGCAGAACTGAATCACGCCACTCACGCTCAAGGTTCAGTGTACCCTGTGGATTACCGAACGAGTGTGTTTTTCCCCAGTCGGCGAATTCGCCCCACGTCAGATAGCCGAGCATGTCGGCCCAGTAATGGAAACGCTCTTCGAAGACCTTTTGATGGAGCCTTGCACCGTTGAAGCCTGCAGCCATCGACAACTCAATGTCACCCTTAAGCGCCGTGTCGGACGGTGCCGTCCAGATGCCGTCCGGATAGAAGCCCTGGTCAAGTACGAATCGCAGGAAGATCGGCTTGTTGTTGAGATACAGGCGGTTATCCTCGATATGGAACTTGCGAAGGCCCGCATAGCTGTCGACCGAGTCGATCAATTTTTTTCCCTTGACCAGTTGGAGTTTCAGGTTGTAGAGGTACGGATCATCCGGGCTCCATTGCCGAGGTTTTTTGACGTTGAGTATCAAAGGGACACCGCTCTCGGCCCGCGCCGAATTCTCAGTGACACTTGAGCCCTCGTGGGTCGCGAGTTTGGCAACGATCTTGACATCGGGGTCGTAGCTGCTGAGGGTAGGTGTGACGATAAAGCGCTTGCCGTCGAGATCAGGCACAATGTGGACCGAGTCGAGAAACTGTTGCGGCCTGGCCTCGAGCCATACGGTCTGCCAGATGCCCGTGACTCGGGTGTAGAAGACGCCGAACGATTGAGGCCTGGTGCTCTGTTTGCCGCTTGGCTGGAGCTCCGAGAGAACATCGTCGTAAGCATAGACAACAAGGTCATTGGTACCTTGCTTTACCGCCTTTGTGATCTCGAACGCAAAGGAAACGCTGCCGCCGAAATGCCTGCCCACCTCCTGGTCGTTGACCCAGGCTCGACACTCGTAGTCCACAGCGCCGAGGTGCAAAAAGACTCGCTTGCCTTGCCAGGTTTGCGGCATATCAAAGGACCGGTGGTACCAGACGGCCTTTATGAAGTCCGTGTGGCCGATGCCCGACAGACTGCTTTCAACGCAGAAAGGAACGGTAATCTTTGCGTCGAATATAGTCGGATCGTTTTGCCAGTTCTGTTCTATCCCGACGACGTCTTTGTCCATCGCAAAATCCCATTGGCCGTTCAGATTCAGCCAGGCCTGGCGGTAAAACTGGGGCCTGGGATGCTCGGCTCTGGGTATCTTCGCTGCGGGCAATTGCACGGACAGCGCGCATAGAATCGAAAGCAACACGCCAAGGTGTCCCGAAAAGCTGATTTTTCTCGCGTTCATATCAGAATTCTCCTTTGCTATTGTGCAGGCAATCTGCACTATGGCATATCATGGGTCGCCATTATAACGAAATTGGGCGTATTTGTACAGGGCCCACAGAACCCGCAACGGCTAAGATGCGCGTCTCAGCCACATCTACCAAGGAAAGTCGTGGGGCTTGGCCTCTTTCGTGACAAAATAGACGGGCCGATGTGTCACGGCAACATGGGGAGCTATCAGCGCGTTGCCTTGCAGGTCGACGGCGTCCCAATCCGTTTGTGCCAACGAGACATTCACGGGCTCTGCGCCTTCAATCGTCCATGCAACAACGACTTTTCGTCCCTGGCTTTCGAAGGCATAGGCTTTAACGGTCTTTGGAGACGCAATGCAGCCGAGCGAGCGCATGGGTGGCACGAGCAGATTGGCCATCGCGGCCTGGGTCACAAGCATCTTGCGCGGCGCTCCGGCCCACTCGAAGAAGATCCCTGACAAGCTCTCATTGTTCAGAGTTCCGGGTGTACCGGAATGGTAAATGATCTTCTCGGCCCCGTAAGCCAGCAGCAGAGTATTTAACTTGACCTGCCATTCGGCAGCCTCTGTTTCCGAGTCAACGGGTTTTAGCCACGTGCTGTCGTATGGCTCAAACGGCTTGTCATCGTCGGCATAGTAGGCGCCTTCAGTGAACCAGATGGGCTTGTCTGCCCCGGTAGATTGAATTTTCTGACGCAACCGCTGCAGAGGTTGCTCGTACGCCTCGGGCGATGCCAGGCCCGGATAGGCGTGCAGATTGAGCGCATCGACCCAGCGAAGCCCATCGTCTTCGATGAACTGATTTGTGTAGGTGGTCGGACTGCCGGCGATACCTCCAACCACCACAGCATCGGCATCGACCGCTTTCACTGACTGATAAGCGACTCTGAGCAGTCGGACGTAATCTTCGACCTTATAGCCCTTTCCTCGAGGCAGCGCATAGGAAGTGTATATAGGTTCGTTCAGAATTTCCCACACATCAAGCCGGCCACGGTAATGCTGAACGGTCTTGTGAACGTACGTGGCCAAGTCGTTGATATCTTTCGGCATGTATGCGATGCGCTCTCTGTTCTCAGGATAATGGGGCGTGGCCTGCACCTCTGGGCCTGCACTGGATGACCAGTTGGTCGAAGGAAAGGGAAGCAGACCAAGCACGTTGAGGCCTTGGTCCAAAACGCGGTTGATTTGACGATCGGATTCCGCGAATTCAAACCTTCCCTTTACCGGCTCCACATCGTGCCATTTCAGCGACCAGTCGCGGAACCAACAAAGACCGATCTGCTTACTAAGATTCAGCAAGTGAGGCCACGGATATGCATGGTTCATACCGAAAAGGCTGTCTGATTTATTGTAGGGTTCGATAACCGCAAAGCGCATCGGCCCAATGAACGTGGCGGCTGCTTCCTCGGAGTCCAAGCGGAGTCGAAAGAAACCCTTGCTTGGCACGCCCGAGTCGAAAGGGACCGTCACTTTATGACCGGCTGGAACGCGGACCGGAATAGTCGCCTTGTATACCACTACATCATCGAAATCTGTTGTCCTAACACTTAGTTCGAGACGCCGCTGAGTCCTGCCGGCATTGAATACCGTGGCGGTCATATTGGGCTCTTGGCCGTAATGGAAAAGGTTACCCAGGCGATTGGTTTTAAGGCCGACTTCCAACGCCGCGCGGGGGCGGTACTCTGTTGCTTTGGAGCCCATTTCCAATTGCACCGCATCAATCCATACCGTCCCGGCCTCCCGCTTTGAAGCATCCAGATCCTGCCCCAATGCGACGAATACCTGTGGTGACTGCGGCTCAAATGTAAAGGCATAGCGATCCCAACTCGTCTTGAGGCGGATCTGTTTTCGCAAGGTCCGTCGGAATGCCTGATTGATTGAAAGCACGCCCACGAGATCTTGGGAATCAGCCTTGATATACGCCGACAGAGTGTGGGGCACACCTTCATCGACTTCGATCCAGCCGCGGTTAGCCAGCAACGGAGCTTTCACAGGTACGCGATAGAGAGGGAAATAATCGAAGTAGAACACGGGAATTGTCTGCGGTGTGAGAACGATCCTGAAACTCGAGGAATGGAATTTTGCGGTCGTGGCATCCACTACGCCCACAGGCAGATTCAGATTACCACCCCAGCCCGGTACATCTGCAATACTTCCCCAGCCGCTCATGTCACACTCGAAGCTGCTGTTCGGCAGAAGGTTGACAGAACCGATAGGCGCGACCACTTCCGTAAACCTCCTGCTCATAGGCTCCGACGGCTCCAGCTCTACATCGTCAAGCCAGAGACTTCCGATGGAAGTATACCAGAATTGCAGTCGAACATGGTCTGAGATCGTTTGATTAGCCCTGAAGACAAACTCGAATTTCTTCCAGTCAGAGAACGGTCTGAAGGATTCCTGCAGTCCACAGTTGGTCCAGGCTCTGGTGTTTGAGATAGCCACGTTTACCGCCCGGCCTGGAATACCTTGCTGCTTGGCGGCAAATGAGATCTTGTACCATCGGTCTTTCTCCAGGCTGACCGTTTCGGCCTGGCAGATCATAGCATGGCTTGCCGGGGAAATGCTGGCAAACCGCGTGCACGTCAGCTTCTGACTGAATCGACTGTGGTATCCCGCATCGCGCTTGCAGGTTGCGACAACTCCTGAATCGCCGGCGAACTGCCAGTGGTCTGCCATTCCATTGCCGTCCGCATCCGCCTCGAAGCCGCCGTTCTTCACCGCGCCGGCGATTTGAGCAGCACCGACCGACGAGGCTACGCAGGTCACCCATACAAACAACATTGGAGTCTTCATACGCATCCTTTAAGCTCATCTGGTTGCTGGAGAATGAATCCGCCCATCCGCCACTGCGCGGTCGCTTCCAGCAGCTTGATGTGCTTGCAAGATGTTATGCCTTTGACATACTGAAATCCACAACTCTTTTCCGTTTTAGTGAGGTTGCGGGTCAGGCTGTCGGGTCTCTGGGAGGTGTCGGGCCGAACAATCATTCCCTGGATCGGTCCTGCCAGGCTACGAGGCCCGGTGGGCTTTGAACCCATCAGGCAAATAGAGATTCCCATCTTCAGCTTTGCATACTTTGGCGACGGAGGAGCTTCCGGTCTCATTTCGGCTTGAGCAGCTTGCGCGAAAAAGCTGAAAAGTATGCCAATCAGGCCAAATACGAAACCTTGTTTCGTGGTATCGCAGTCCTCTTATTCTGTAGTCGCCTCTTCTCGCACGCCGTGGTATGTTGTCACCGTGTATCCAAATGTCCGCTTACTTCGCGGCTTAAGTCCAAGCTCAAAGCGTGCATGCGTGGCATCATGTTTCTTGTAGGCAATTTCAGCCTGCATTGTCCAGTATGCGGTGCCAAAGCCACGCGTAATTTCAATTTCTATGGGCAGTGTGCGAGTATTTGTGACTTCCATCTTCCAGGTTCGTATCTCGTCCCAGCCGGCAACGTTGCCCCTCTTATCGAACACGTAATTGTCTGTCGCAAAATCCATAAGCATCGGCTCAACCTTAACTAATCGGGCTGGGCCAAGATTCAGCTCAATCTCCTCATCAACGGGAATGTATTTGACGCTCGTCCCGCCAACGTATGATAGATAGCCTTGGCTATCAGCCTTGCTGTATATCTTCACAGTGCCATCCGGAATCGGCGTATCGCCAAGATTGTGGTCCTCATCGTTGGCAAAAGAAACGAATCTTATTGTTTGCGGGCCCCAGCGCTGTTCATCATATTTATAAAGACTCTTGACCTCAATATCCTCGACGTCAAACGACAGCAAGCGCTTGGCCCACTTATCAGCAATAGTCTCTGTGCCCTCAATCGTATAGAGAAAATACTCGCTCAGGCCTTCTTTCTTGATTTCTCTACGGTGCAGCCGGTCAAACTCTACAAATCGGCCGTTAACATCACGCGCGTAGTCACCGAGGCCGAAACGTGTCCGTGCCTCGTCACCTGCCGCACTAACATAACCGCTGACGCCACCGCGGAACTGGACCGGCCTGCCGTATGGATACTGGCGTTTCGCCAGTTCTGCTATCTCATCGAGGATATGCACCTTGCCGACAATCAGCCGGGTCTGGGCGTTCTCGTAATCCTCGCCGCTGTTGTTGCCGACTCTTACATAGCTCTGCAAACGCATTGTCCGTTCATCTTGGGAAAGTGTCCCCATATAAAATGCCCGCCAGGATAGCCCGCTGGTGAAATACGTTATCTCGAACGGTACTCGGCCGCTGACCTCTGAGCGAATCAGCCAGCGGCCAAGCTCCCGCAGCCTCGCTGGGAACACCAACTGCTGTATATCTATTTTGTCGGCCTGCTCCAACG
>Ga0209427_10001598_pt1 | contig 26247 bp, 35 predicted proteins | sample DeeMarSWOR136_30_FD_187465 | JGI IMG/M metagenome (GOLD analysis project Ga0209427, IMG submission 187465) | Marine sediment microbial communities from White Oak River estuary, North Carolina - WOR-1-36_30 (SPAdes) (version 2) | ecosystem: Environmental > Aquatic > Marine > Intertidal zone >...
AACATACAACCCAGGGCTACCACCGAAACAACCAGGGCACCTTGCCATCCGAACATGAATCCGGCCCAGACAATCGGTGCCAGGTAAAGTATCCTCTCGAAAGCATGACGGTCCAGGCCAAGACCGGAAATCCAGGAAACAAAAGAAGGCGGATACTCGAAGACTTCACTGTAATGCAGCAGCGTCAGGAGTATGAGGATGAGTAATATAAACCAGAAACCGGGCCTGCGTAAGTAATCCTTTAGATGCTGTGCGAATATATTATACTCCAAGCTATACCTCGAGTATTTTGCCGGTTATATTTCCTCAGGGAACATCTTCAAGAGATATCCAGCCTTCCTTCAAAGCCATCACCACCGCTTCGGTCCTCGAACTGACCTGGAGTTTGTTGAAAATGTGTCCCAGGTGGGCCTGGACAGTACGGAGGCTGAGGCAGAGCTTATCGGCAATATCCTGGTTACTCAGTCCTCGGGTCGCCAGCCGCAATACTTCAGTCTCTCTATCGCTTAAGACCTTTTCCTTCCGGATGCCCGGCTGGTCCGGTTTGGCTACAAAACGGTTGAGTACTTTGCGGGCAATAGCCGGGTGGAGTACAGATTCGCCAGCATGTACCTGCCGCACGGCGTCAACAAGCTCTTTGCCGCGGACACTTTTTAAAAGATAGCCAGCCGCGCCCGCTTCCAGCAGACTGAAAACAAACTGGTCATCATCATAGGCGGTCAGTATAAGCACAGCCATGGCAGGGTAAGCTGCTTTAATCCTCCGGGTGGCTTCAATACCGTCAACCTTCGGCATGGAGATATCAATAATAGCAAGGTCCGGTTTAAATCTATCAGCCAGGTTAACCGCCTCTTCTCCGTCGGCAGCCTGGGCAACAACCTGCAGGTCCGGTTCCTCCTCCAGAATCTGACGGGTGCCTTCTCTGACGACGGCATGGTCATCAGCAATCAATATCTTTATTTTATCCATATCCTGCACTTCAGTTTTCCATAACTAATCATACACCCTTATCGAAACATCCTCAATCGTTGAAACTACTTAATACGATGACACAATACGTAGGTGTTAATACCTATATATCAAAGAACAGAAATAGATAATATAGCGGAAGCCAGTTTCATCTTCAGGGTGATAACCTGAGAGTAGATATGGAGCTAAAGAAAGGAGATAACCAAAATGCAATGGGAACTAATAGTGATTTTAGTAATAGCCATACCCGTGATTCTTTTCCCTGCAGCATACGTCTGGTACATCAACATCGGGGGGTTAACCAATATATTTAAAGAAGCGAGAGAGAAACGAGCCGCCCGTGCAGGGAAAACGGATATAAATAATACGGTCAAGCAAGAGCTGGAATACGAGAAAGCCCTTACCGAAACTCTAAAGAAATATCCCTGGTAAATTTGAGAGATAAAAATAAACCGGAGGAATCTAAAAAAAGGAGGACAAAAAGATGGAATGGCAGATTATTCTCGCCCTAGTGATAGCAATACCGGTAATCCTTTTTCCCGTAGCCTTTATCTGGTTTATCAACTTCGGTGGAATCTACATGGCGATCAAGGAAGCCAGAGCCAGACGAGCCACGCGCAAGAAGGAAGTCGAAAAGCCGGTAAAAGTAACCAATGGATAGGTGGTGTTAAGGTTCTATGGTGTGGGAAATTGTGATAGGAGTGATACTGGTGATAGGTATCGTGACTACAGTGATAGAAATATGCGGGAGAAGGAATCGTAAAAAGAAAGAGGGAGCAACAATTGAAGGAAGCCAGGATACCAGTATCATCAAATAGGCGATATACACAGCAAAGAGGGAGATTGTAGCGTGACCGTAGCCGTACTTTTCGACGCTAACAGGTGTATCGGATGCCGGGGATGCCAGGTAGCCTGCAAGCAGTGGAACGAAAATGACGAGGCTATACCCACCGAGGAAAACGGGGTGGATTCCAAGAACCTGGGCAGTAACGAGAACCCGCCCCGGTTATCGGCACATACCTGGACAAGGATACGCTTTACCGAACTGGAATATAACGGTAAATTCCATTGGGTATTTACCAAAGTACAGTGTATGCACTGCGAACACCCCGCCTGTGTGGCGGCCTGCCCGGTAGGTGCATTAACAAAAACAGCCGAGGGACCGGTTATCTACGATGATAATAAGTGCTTCGGCTGCCGTTATTGCATGGTAGCCTGTCCGTTCGGCATACCCAGTTTCGAGTGGGAAGACCCTCTGCCCTGGATACGAAAATGCACGTTCTGTATGGAGCGCCTGAATGAAGGGCTGGAACCCTCCTGTGTAAAAACCTGCCCGACAAACGCCCTGGAGCTGGGTGAGCGAGAAGAGCTTATACAGAAAGCCAGAGAGCGTATAGCCAAAGCGCCAGATAAATATGTAGACCATATTTACGGAGAGAAAGAGGTGGGGGGAACATCCTGGCTTTATCTATCTCCGGTGCCTTTCAAGGAGCTGGGATTCCCGGAACTCGATTCAGAACCGGTAACCGTAGATGCCGAGCGCGCCATGGGAGCTGTGGCACCGGTGCTGCTGGGAGTGGCGGCAACCATGGCGGGGATTTACTGGCTCTGCAAACGCCGTGAAAAAATAAGCCAGGATAAATCCACGAAGAAAGAGACGCTAAAATAATGCAAAGAAGGCATCCGTTTTCCATCGGTACCTCTATCCTAAGCATTCTGGTGATTCTCGGGCTGGCGGTAATGATTTACCGTTTTGTCAACGGTCTGGGAGCCATAAGCAATTTAAGCGACGGCCGTCCCTGGGGGCTCTGGATAAGCTTCGACCTGTACTGCGGCGTCGCTCTGGCGGCGGGTGGTTTTACGCTGGCCGGAGCGGTTTACATTTTCCGCCTCGAGAAATACCATCCCGTGGTAAGGCCGGCCATCCTCACCGCTTTTCTCGGTTATACGCTGGTGATACTTGCTCTGCTAGTAGACCTGGGGCAGCCCTGGTACATCTGGCACATCATCATCAACTGGAACGTTCACTCCCCGTTATTCGAGGTGGGAATGTGCGTCATGACTTATACCGTCGTGCTAGCCCTGGAGTTCAGTCCCGCGGTTTTCGAAGGCCTGAACCGGAGCAATTTACCGGTGGTAAGAGACATCAACTGGCGTGTTCCCTGGGGTGTAATCCGGGCCATCCAGATTCCGCTGGTAATCGCCGGCGTGGTGCTTTCCACCTTACACCAGTCGTCACTGGGTTCGATGCTGTTGATGATGCCCACCACATTACATGCACTGTGGTACTCCCCGATATTACCCATCCTCTTCCTCGTATCGGCTATTGCCGTAGGTCCGGCAATGGTGATATTCGAGTCGACTTTGAGTAACCGGGTATTCGGGCACAGGCTGGAAACCGATATACTGAGCGGCCTGGCCAAAATCATCCCGTATATCCTGGGGCTTTTCCTCCTGTTGAAATTTTTCGAACTGATGGCGGTAGGAGAGATAGGGCTGATTTTCACGGCGTACCCGTATAACCTGTTATGGTGGGGGGAAATCATCATAGGGTCTGTTTTACCCATCATCCTGTTTTCTATACCAGATATCAGGCAGAGTCGAAAAGGCGTCTTCTGGACATCGGTCCTGGTAATCATGGGGCTGATATTCAACCGCTTCAACGTGAGTATGCTGGCCCTGGGCATGCGGCCGGGCTACGTTTATTTCCCGCACTGGATGGAGTTCGCGATATCGATAGGGCTGGTCGCGGATGCTCTGCTGGTAGTCTGGCTGGCGTACCGTTTTCTGCCGATTATCCAGCATGAAGAAATGGCAGAGGTGAAAGCATAATGAAGGAGTGGAAAAAAGTATGCGACTTCGCAAACGGGATTGTATATGCTTCCGGCAATCAACGCAAGCTTGTAATCCCCAATCATCCCGATATCTTTTTTAAACTCGATACGAAAGAGATAAGGTGGAACCCGAGTACTTTTAACGGCGAAGCAATGGGACAAAAGAAGGTATTACAACATGGATAAGGTATACCTTAGACCACTGATTATATTTTTCCTCCTGGGTTTATGCAGCCTGTTTTATTACTTCGGCGAGCTGATAGACTGGGCAGCCTGGAATGCCCTGCGTAATGACTTTTTTTACGGCGTTCATGACGTACACCGATTGTTCTTCCTGGCGCCGATAGTCTACGCCGGATATACGGCCCGGGTGAGAGGCGCCGTAATCGTGACTCTGATAAGCTTCATTATCCTGTTACCGCGGGCTTTTTTCATCTCTCCCTATCCAGACCCGATACTGCGAATGGTCCTGTTCATCATCTTCGCGGGGATAGTCGGCTCACTCGTCGGCGTCATAAGGAACCAATCCGAAAGGGCACAAAAGCTGGAAGCCTTTATAACCGGCGAAAAGGACAAACTCCTGCGAATCCTGGACGGAATGGCAGACGGCGTAATTATTACCGGACCGGACTATACGATTCGATACATGAACTCCAAAATGGCGGATACCTTTGGCAATGGCACCGGACTCACCTGCTACCACCATTTAGGCAAGCGCGAAGCCCCTTGTTTACCGCAATGCCGGATAACTGACGTTATCACGAAGGGAGCAATTGAGAAGTGGCATTGCGGCTTTCCGGACGGAACAAGCTATGAAGTAGTGGCCGCCCCCTACGTGGATACCGATGGTACCATGTGCCAGATTTCCGTGTTCAGGGACATCTTAAAGAGGACAACTTCTCCTGAGGGAATACCAGCATCAAAATGATTTTCCAAAGGTCTCCTAATGATATATAATCCAATGGACTTAATCATATGTGAGTGATATATGGAGCCGGAATGGATTATCAGGATTGTCCTTTTTGGAATAGTCCACTGGATACTGGCCGGTATCATGCTGCACGATTTGGCGTCAAAAGAAAGAGCTTTCGGCGGTCATAAGGCGCCGTGGGCAATCGTTATTATCTTTCTCCCCTGCTTCGGCTCTCTGGTGTATCTGGCATTTCATCCCCAGATTTTTTATCCCAGCTAATTCCTCAACATCTCTCTGCTATGAAACGAGGGAGGAAATTAGTTGCTTACCAACAATCGACGATATAATAATGTGGACTTTCATCCCTGAATCGAAAAACTCAACTTACCAGAACATATTGCTTAAGGTAGAAATGGCGGTTTGAAATCCAATCCCATGAGTTCACGGGTAGTATTGCGAACTTTCATGAGTAGATCCTTAAGTTGTTTCTTCTCTTCTTTTGAAAGCTCATTGAATATCAGATGAATTGAACGTTCGGTGACCTGACTATGATACAAATCACTGCCTTTTTCGGTCAGAGCGATATATGTCTTCAGATCACCGTCTTTTTTAATTTTCCTAACAAGACCCTTCTTCTCCATTCGGTTAATTAAGGTTGATACAGAGTTAAATTCCTTCAATGTCCAATTCGCTAGTTCGTCCAGTGTTACTGGCCTATCTTCTCTTGAAAGCATGGTCAACACTTTAACTTGCGGTTGAGTCATCCTAAGATGTTTCAACTCAAGTTCAACCGCATTTGTAACAAGATCTCTGGTCTGGTCAAGCAGTATATAGAGGTTAATTTCTGGATCATCTCTTTTTATCGTTCTTATTTTTTGTATTTCGATCCGACGTTTCTTCATATTTAACCTGCTACTTCTTGATTTTTTCTTGGGTCAAAGAATGGATCGAGTCAGTCATTTGGTTTAATTTCATACTTATCTATTGGCACCGACTGTGTTGCAAGCTTCATCCTGCCACCATCCTGTTTGAGGATTATCCACTTCAACCAGTTCTCGTCAATACGTTTGGGATAATCTTCCCGGAAGTGTGACCCGCGGCTTTCCTCTCTCATTAAAGCTGCCCTGAACGTTAGTTCAGCGCATAATACCATGCTCTTTACTTCATGGCACTTACTTAAATAATGGTAGTCCTTGGCCTTTAGATGAGGAATTTTTACCTTTAACTCTTCTAGCCGGATTAAAGCTTCATTTAAACGTTCCCTGCTGCGTCGGAGATTATATTTTATCGGTGCAGTTACTTCTTGCAACGTATTAATGGCATCTCCTGGTAAAAAGTTGTTACCGCTCTGCATCGGGGAAAAAATTTCTTCTTCAAGATTCTTGGTTTCAGCATAATCTATATCACTTGTAGAAGCTTCCTTCGCGTAACGGGCAGCCGAAGGCCCGGCCCAACCAGCACTGATTACCGCATACATAATACCCGAACCCGGTGTAACACCAGGGGGTGAAGCCACGGCTCCCGCTACTGCCGAACCGGCGTAGCTGGTATCACCGATAGCCCAGAGGCCTTCAAGGCTAGTTCTCATTTCATGGTCAACTTTGATACATGAGGTTTCGCCATGTAAAGGTACCCCTATCTCCCGCTTGACCGTTGGTGGTAACCCGTATTTGCTTTCCTTTTCCGCAGTACACCGCTGCCAATCATTCAGCTTTGGAAGATCCATGGGCGGAAAACCTGGACCTGTCGAAGGTGGTGGCTCGAAGTATATTGGACCTCTTCCCTCTGCAACTTCTTTTTCCAGACCTATTGCCAACTGTACAGGCAGGAAAACCCCTGTAGGCCCCGTATTTGGTAAATATTTTTGGGTTAAGTTCTCACCCAGTGAATTAACTAAGAATTGATGGCCTACCATACCGCTATCTGTGTCCTGCCATACCGTATGGCCATAGAGATTGCCGTATTCAGCGTTCCTCATCTCTGCCCCTGCCCGGTAGGCCGCTGCAATTCCGTCACCGGTACCCGCTATCCAGAATCTCCTCACTTTATAGCCGCAGCTTCCGTTAGCCAGTACAGTGGCTTTAGCCTTGAATATATGGAAATTGCCATTAATAATATCAAAGCCCACTGCCCCTGTAATTTTATTCGCTTGTTTCACCAGATCGACTACATGGATTTTATCCATGAATTTTACCCCCATTTTCCGGGCTCTGGTCCGTATGGGTAACATTAAGTCGATATCGATAAATGTGAGCGACCATTCAGGAGCCCAGAAAGCGGGGATGATAACAAGATTCTCATCCGGGGTTCTCGCGAGTTTGGCACCCCATTCATTAAAATTCTCTATTGCCCTGTAAGAACTCTGTACATACTTTGATAATAGGTCCTGGTCATTCAAATAGAACCCGGAATTGCGGACCTGAAAATCCATAAATTTATCTGCGTTGTTATCTGGCCCAAGAAATGCTAAAATCCCTCCAATTTTGGTAGCTTTACCGGCCCATCCGGTTGTTTGTTTCTCAACTATCAGAACATCCGCATTCGGGTTTTCCTCTTTTGCCTTAATAGCCGTTACCAGGCCGCCGATACCACCGCCGATAATTAATATGTCTGTAGCGACGACTTCGCCTAAATCTTTTGTGTCAGCCACTGCAAGCCTCCTTATTACTGGTTTGCCCCGGAATCCTTCATGTCTAGTAATCAATATGATGAACGCAAAGGAGCCGGTATGTTGGGAATAACTTCGATACACTGAGTCGGGCAGGCAACTTCGCAGGCGAGGCACCAGACACAGTCTTCAGGATAGGCGACAACCGGTTTATTATCGGCATCGTTCCAACGGATCACATCTGCAAAACAAGCATTCATGCACGTTTTACAGCCTTTGCATGCATCCATGTCAATCTCAATTTTGTTTACCCAGTTTCTAGGTTCGTTCATAACCTACCTCTTATTTAACGTAAATTATTTTGGAGCCTTCTTTTTTTATTTTCAGGGAACACTGGCGATTAATTGACGGGTCTGAGACGGCCTGCCAGATCCCCCAAAGCGCCGGCAGGAAAGCTTTGAATGTACTGACCTCGGCGATATTGTGAACGGGCCAACCGCCTCCGGTGGGTTTCTTCCCGCTGGGATGTGGCGGTATTGGGCCGGGCGGAGGACCATCGGGAGGCCCCCCCGGCAAAGCGTGCATGCAGGAACGCATTTTACAGCCACCGGGAATTGTCTCCCACTGGTGAGAAAGCACAACAGAGGGCCGGGTACCGGACTGGGGATCCATCGGTCCCGCTGCAGCCAAGAGGTGTTCATACGTCCAGAAATCTTTCTGTTCTTTAGTTCCCAGGTTTGGGTCTACCCATTCTATGCGAATGTCCATCACCGGACTGTAATCTATACTCTCAGTAGCAATCTGCACAGCTCCGATATGTCCACCCAAGGGTGGCATTACTTCCCATTTGAAACCCTTATGCTCATCAGGGCACCATAATTCGTAGCCTTTCTCCATATTGACCCACCACCAGTCGAGCATTTCCGCGGTAACGCCCGGTATTATATGGTCGACAACCATCCATCCTTCAGGATATTTTTCTTCTGGCATTATTACGTACCCCTCCTTTTTATATTTATTTCACATTGATAAATTATTTTCCGTACTTTCGAGCAGGATTAGTTAGCACCGGTACATTCCCGTTTTTAACTTCATCAGGAATCCCCAGGCTGGCATCTATAATCAGCCAGCTGTTATCGGCTAGTGTATCAATCAATGACCTGACATTATCCGTCACTTGCTTCGGGGTACCGACACATATATCTGACATATTGATATTCCTTTATCTTGACAAAATTTAATAAAAATAATATCATTAGCATTAATCATAATCTATATTTTATAAGAAATCAAGTATCACATGTAATATGAAGTAGTATTTATTTAATTAGTCTCTGGCTTTCTCGATTTAGTAAAATTATCGGAAAAATAATCCCAAACCCAATATCTAAAAAAATCATAAAAGGTAAGAGGTTTGAAATGAGTGACTTATTTAACCTAAGCGGTAAAATAGCTCTGGTAGTAGGAGGCCATGGCGGCATAGGAAAAGCGATAGCTTTAGGACTAGCTGATGCTGGTGCAGATGTCATCGTCACCAGCCGAAATATCGAGGCACTTAAAGGTGTCGTTGAAGAGATAAAAGCCAAGGGGAAGAAGTCGATGGCGGTGGCAGTGGATATCGTCAATGAAAAACTAGTCAAAGATATGGTAAACAAGATTATGGAGGCTTTCGGCCGTATCGATATTTTGATAAACGCCGCTGGTCTGGCCATCCGCAAACCTGCGGATACTTTCCCCATAGACGAATGGCAGCAGGTAATAGACGTTAATACCCGCGGAACTTTCCTCTGCTGCCAGGCAGTGGGCAGGGTGATGTTGAAACAAAAAAGCGGGCGTATTATTAACATATCCTCCGTTAGAGGCCGGTACGGACTGCCGGCTAATTATGCCGCGTATTGCGCCAGCAAGGGAGCTGTAGATACCCTTACCCGTACGCTTGCCTGCGAATGGGCTAAATCTAATGTCCTGGTTAATGCCGTCGCACCAACGATTGTAGAGACTGACCTTACGAAAAGCGCCTTGGCAGACCCTGCCTATGCCAAGCAGATGAAAGAACGTATCCCCATGGGTAAGTGGGCGATGCCGGAAGATATTATCGGGCCTGTAGTTTTTTTTGCATCCGAAGCGTCAAGTTTTGTGACCGGTCAGATTCTCTATATTGATGGTGGCGTTACCACTTGGTAGTCAGGGAAACCAAAATATAAGTAGTAAGGAGAAATAATCATGGGGAAAGAAGTGCTGGTAGATTTAAGCCATCCTTTCGGCGATAAATGTCCCTTGTGGCCCTATTTTACCGACGTGAAAATTGAAAGAATGCATTACATGGCCAAGTCCGGGGTTCTATCGCAGACGGTAACTACGGTCATGCACTGTACTACTCATGCCGATTCCCCGGCCCATGTCTTCGAAGGCGGCCGTTTTACTCATGAAATTCCGCTGGAATGTTACTATGGTGATGCTGTGGTCTGGGACATTCCCAAGAAGAAATGGGAGCTGGTTACGGCTAAAGACCTAGATGCCGCCAATGAGGAATTACCGATGAAAGAGGGCGATATTATCATTGTCCATACCGGCTGGAATAAATACTGGGGCGATAGCACGCAGTATTTCTGCTATTCACCCGGACTCGGTAGAGAAGCCGGCGAGTGGTTCGTCGCTCATAAAGCAAAAGCAATCGGTGTAGACCAGCAAGCTTTAGACCACCCGCTGCATACAGCTATCGGCCCCCATGGTCCCGGCCCATTGAGACCCGACCTTTTCAAGGAATACAAGGAATGGTCCGGTGGTCATGAAGTAATCGACGATTTCCAAGAGTGGGAACCCTGCCACAATATTATTATGCGCGCTGGCATCCTCGGTTGGGAAAATGTGGGTGGTGATATCGCCAAAGTAGTTGGCAAGCGGTGTAAAATATCAGGCTTTCCGATTCGATGGTACATGGGCGATGGCTCGATTGTCCGCATGGTCGCTTATATCGACGAAGCCGACCTGAATAACGTGCCCGACCGCGTTTATAAATACGGGACGCAATAATCCAGAAAATCGTTCAAAGAAGGTAGTATGAAGAAGATCAGCCTATCCGAAGTCAAACCATATGCTGCCGCAGGGCATTTCAACATGACAGCGATGCGCCTCCAGGGTAAAGAGGAGACAGGTATACAGAAATTCTGGGTAGGCTTGTCTTATTTCCTGCCCGGAGGCGGCGCTGAGTGGGCTTACGAAGATAATCCCAATGAGAAGGTTTATATAGTCCTAGACGGAGAAATCACCGTTAAAAGCAAAACAAAAGAAGTTACACTGGGACCGATGGATTCTCTGTACCTCGCCCCGAACGAAGGCCGGGAAATACTAAATAAAACCAATAAGCCCGTGACCATGATGGTAGTAATTAATTATTGATAATAATTCATGAAACGGAATACCGGGGAAATTAGGAGGTTGGTGTGGAAAAATTGTTGGAAGGCGTGAAAGTTATAGGTTTTGAGCAGGTTGTGGGCGTGCCGGCATCCACAGCCGTGTTAGCTGATTGGGGTGCCGACGTCATTAAAATAGAGCCGATATGGGGCGATTGGCAGAGGAGCCTCGTCAGCTTTAATAGGGGACCGCTGCTGCTCCATTTAGATAAGGGAGACATCGAGCTCCACTTTGAATTTCTGAACCGGAACAAGCGGAGTGTCGCTTTGAACCTGCGAACCAAAAAAGGTCGGGAGGTACTGTATAAGCTCCTTGAGGATACGGATATATTTGCATCCAATTATTCTATAGATGTGCTGAAGAAATACAACTTGGACTATGCCAGTCTGAAAGACAAATATCCGGGTCTGGTCCACTTCGTACTTACCGGATATGGTTCAAAAGGCCCAAAAGCAAACGACCGTGGTTATGATTATGTCGCCGCCTGGTCATATGGTGGAATGATGGACCTGGTAAATTCCAGCCCGGATAACCCCCCTCCAATCTCGCGCCCGGGTATGATGGATATTGTCGCGTCCGCCCATATAACGAGCGGGATTCTCGCCGCACTCTACTACAAGCAAAAGACAGGCAAAGGGCAAGGGCTGGAGCTTTCGTTATACCATACCGCAGCTTGGACACTAGGGCTTGATGTTCAGACCGCTCTTTATGGTTATCCTCAGCCCAAATGGGACAGAAAGCGCGCACCGAACCCGATGTACACATCATACCGGTGTAAAGACAGGTGGTGCATGATGTGCCATCCCACTCAGGAATATTGGGCTCCGTTTTGCAGTGCAATTGGCAAAACGGATTGGATAAATGATCCACGCTACGCCACGATGGAAAGCCGGGAACAACACGCCGAAGAACTAGTGGTACTACTGGATGAAATTCTTGCTTCCAAGACATGGGCGGAGTGGGAGAAAGAATTCCGGGCGAATGACCTAATCGTCAGCGGCAATCAGACCATTGCTGAAATTATAAAGGACGAACAGGCCTTTGTGAACAACTTCTATACGGATATCGAGCATCCCGTAGCGGGCCAGGCACGACTACTTAACAGCCCGGTACAGTTCAGTGATACTCCGGCAAAAATTACCAGTGTCGCTCCACAACTGGGTGCTCATACGGAAGAGGTGCTGCTGGAGGCCGGTTATAACTGGGATAATCTGGTTAATTTGAAGGAAGAGGGTATTGTACCGTGATGAGACTTAAGGGAAAAGCTGCACTTGTCACCGGTGCCAGTCGCGGCATTGGCCGGGCTGTAGCCCTGGCTCTTGCCAAAGAAGGCGCTGATGTAGTGGTGAACTGTTCATCTTCCGTTCCGGAGGCCAATAAAGTCACACGGGAAATCAAAAAGCTGGGACGGCGTTCTTTTTCCATTAAGTCTGATGTTGCTGATAAAGCAGCAGTTGAAAAAATGGTCAAAGAGGTGATCAACCATTTTGGCAGCCTCGATATCCTGGTAAATAATGCCGGCATGGCTATCGTCAGCCCTTCGGAAAAGCTGGAGGAAAGCCTCTGGAGGCGGGGTATTGATGTTATGCTGACCGGAGTATTTTTCTGTAGTCAAGCCGCTGGCAAAGTAATGATAAAACAGAGGAGCGGCAAGATTATCAACATCGCCTCCATTAACGGCATTGAGGCTTTCCCGGAGAGGGCATCGTACGGTAGCGCCAAAGCCGGAGTGATGCAGCTTACCAGAACACTGGGCTGTGAGTGGGCGAAGCATAACATTAACGTTAATGCCGTTGCCCCGGGCTATATAAAGACGCAACTGGTCACGGATTTACTGGCAAAAGGAGTCTACAACGAAAAGGAACTCGCGAGGAGGACACCCGCTGGCAGGCTGGGGGAATGCGACGATGTTGCCGACGCTGTTGTTTTCCTAGCATCTGAAGAATCGAAGTACATCATCGGGCAAACTATAGTCGTCGATGGTGGCTGGTCGGCCTATGGTTATCTGGAGTCCTGGCTAAAAAACGAGAGTATATAGCTTTCAAAGTACATGAGCAACTTTATATTCACTCGCGTTTTCCTGTCCTTGTGTGGACGGGGAGTTCGCTTTCTCTAAATACCCTCATCTCCCCGTCCGAGTATTTGGCTATAAAAAAAGCTCCTGGGATAAAAACCAGGGGCAATTTGAATCTTGGTGGAGACGGGGGAGAGTCGAACTCCACCTGAAACAATGCTTTGCTTTGTGTAAATGAACTAGCAGATGTGTAAATTAGTTCATTAAAAATGGAGCAATGAACTCATAAGCCCTTGGTCGCTGGTTCAATCCCAGCCGCTGCCACTTCTTTTTAGGCTCAAATCCCCTCATTTTATTAGGCCCTCCTAACATTTGCTTAACAAATTTGCTTAACTTTTACTCGTGGAATTTTGCCATAGTTTTGCTACACTTTCAAGTCCCTTGGTCTATCCCGTTAGTCATAGGATTTTTGAGGCTGATTTATGCCTATTTTCGACTTTTAAGGTGTTAATTAGTGAGAACCTCCACGCATAATTGCTTAACATTTTTGCTATAATTTTGCGATAGTATTGCAATGCTAGGATTTTCATATGCTGCTAAAATATTGAGAAGCCTATGGTCATTGGTTAATTCTGTTAAAGAGTCAAGATATACCTGGCTTATTAAGCTAATTGAACCATCAGGTTTATGAGTTTTGTAATGAATCAAGGTGTTAAAACAATATGTCAACCGGTACCCTGGTTTTAATATTGAAATTAATGGTCAATCAGTAGGATGGTGAGGCAGGCGAGATCTTATCTCTCTTTGAAACGATACTTGAGTTTTGTATTGTTTAGTTTTGTGCAATATGAACCTTTACTCTTTTCTACTTTACCGGGTTTAGCAAATAGTCAGAGGTTTATTTTAGGGCTATTTAGATTATTTGGATCTTCATCAGTGAGACATCATATAAAAATGACTAACAGCCTTTCTTACCTCTCCCTCTATAAGACCATTTGCCTCAAAGTTATTTCTTGATTTTTCTATTATCTCATCGACGCTTTCGCATCTCCCATATTTCTCCCATCTATCTTCGTGTTCAATTCCTCCAATGGATTCATTAACTAAGCTAGGAACATCTTTCAAACCAAACGGATATTTCTTGATGTATGGATAGAAGGTCATCCGGCAGACCTGGCATAAATTTACTAGATAATCAGCTTTGTTTTTAAAAGTCTGCTCAGCGAGGTTCTCTACGAACGGAGGCGCCAGCTTTCGGGTTATTTCAGGAGCTGTCAATTGGGGTGTTCCTCCGCAGCAAATTGTCGGACTTTTAACAACCTTTAAACTGGGAATACTCTCCAAGAGTGATCTTACCGATTCATTAACGCCAGCACGTCGGCTCATGCAAGAATCATGAAAGACGACTGTCTTTTCTAAAGGTCTGGATAGCTTAATTCTATCCAAGTGCTCAATCAGGAATTGAGAATAGAATTGAACCTTAAAATCCAGATCAATAAATTTTGGATATAACTCATTTATCTGATGATAACACCCGGCACAGAGAATGATGACCCTTTCTGGAGAAAAGGCTTTCAGGTTGGCGACCAACTCACGAGCTTTATCTTCCGATTCTCTAACCTTGCCGTAAGCAGGAAAAAGAGGGAAACCGCAGCAGAGTTCCCCTCCGGATAAGGCAACATAATCTATTCCCATTCTCTCAAGGATATCCAGAAAGGCAAACACTGTATGGGGGAACTGTGGCAAATTACATCCTATAAATACCACGTTTTCAGTTCTCTCCGGTTGTGAAGGCGCTCTTTTTAACCATCTTGCTTCGGAAGGTTTCATCTGAAGGGATGAAAGAGTCATCCCGAAACTGGCGATTTCCCCCATAGAATGGACGGCTTCCGGTAATTTTCCCTGATTAGCCAGCCGGATTCTTGCCGACTCAAATGCCAGCAATATATCGATTCCCTGTGGGCAGGAATCAGTACAAGTTCTACAGCTTGCACAGCTATAAGCCTTATAAAAAACTTCCTCCGAGAACACGCCATCTTTTAAGAAATTTATCACTTTCTCCATTATCTTCTCAGGGGCTTGGTCCTTTATAGGAGTCAGAGGGAGTACCGGGCAATTCCTGACACATTCCCCACAAAGGGTGCACTCTTCAACGGCCTGGCAGGCCATGTCGTTGTAATATTCTTCCAGCGAAGGATATTTTGGTACGGACATCTTTCACCTCCCCAAATTCAGGGATTCTGAAGTTCTTTGGCTACTTCACCCATCACCTTCTTCCGCCTCTGTATAAACTTGTCTCTGTCCATGGTAAATTCCGGAGGCTCCCACGTCAGCTCATTCAGGTTCTGCGTAACGGACTGTATCCAGTTATAGGGAATGGATATTAGGACCTGGGACTCAGGGAATACATGCCTCACCCTTAAGCAGTAGATCATGTGACTTACGACGTAATTTATCTTGCCAGTCATAAACGGGTAGACGCAAATCCAGGAACAGGCTAGTACCGGCGTTGTCTTGCTCTCGTAAATCTCCCCGGATGAGTAGGTCATAGCCCTCATTAAAACTTCTGCTCGGATTGGATCAGCGGTAATTAGGATAAGGTCTGGCTCTAGTGTCAACTTGTCCAGCGGGGATATAACTACATAGTTGACGGTGCCCTCGGGCAGTTGATAATTATTACGGTTAAGCTTGCTGTTAACACGCGGCTCCTGGAAGATACCCATTTTATAGCCGATAAGACCGCTTTCACCGAATGGTGTAGGGTCGCTTGCCATGCCCAGAGCCCCTTTCCCGAAGCAATCCTCATCCTCTTTGGTGAAGTAGAAAGCTCTACCTGTCTGATGTGCTTCTTTAAACATCTCGCAGAAGGGCAAGCTTTTTCCCACGGGCTCCATGTCTTCCGGCTTCTGGAGCATGTACTTGATAGCTAAAGGAGGCCTCTCGAAATTGAATTTTTTATAGACGGATAAATCGGTCTGAAGGGGTCTCATATTAACCCTCCTTTTGATTTATTCAAGCCCAGATTCCCTCAAAGCAGTAACTATAGTCTCTTTGCTGGGGCAGAATCCCATAATCTTAATCATTTCTTCGATGACCAAGGCCGGAGTTACTGTCAGGCAGTATTCGTTAAATAGTTCATTTTGTCCTTGGTAAGTTACTATCTCAACCTTATCACCGAACTCCCGCATGACATCCTCAATCAGCCTGGAGAGGCAAATATCATTAGAGTTACTTGATGTCGAGTAGAATGCCTCTAGCTTAACTGTGCTCATAATCCGCCCTCCTTGAGGGCGTTGTCCAGAGTCGCGCGGCTGGGGCATATCCCCTCTATTCTGATTTTTTCATTGATAACGATAGCCGGGGTACAGCCCAATCGATACTCCTCGAATTTGGTCATAGCCTTTTGGCCGATTAACTTAACCACTTCCAGCTTGCCTTTGTGTTTAATCGCATACTCATCAGCCAGCGTAAGGACATCCTGACAAGCTATGCAGGGAGGGTCGCCACTGAACACTTCCATTATAACTGGCATGGTAGTCACTCCATTTCTTTCTTAATCATCTCCTCGATATCGTTCTCCGAAGGCACTTTACCGATGGAAACAACCTTATCGTTAACGACGATAGTCGGTGTCAACATAATGCCATACTTATCTCCTTCATCGGATAAAGCATCGAGATGAGTCACGTCTATTTTACCCGGATACTTCTCGGCGATTTTGGTCGCCCGCTTGGTTACTTCCTTGCACTTGGCACATGGTGGGGTGGTACCGAAGACTTTTACCTCAATCATATTTGCCTCCCTAAATGTAATCGGTATTCTATTTTTTTGATTCTATTTCAATCCAGGCCCGGATCTCTTCTTTCGAGGGCACATAATCTGCGGATTTTACTTGGTTGTTAACGATAAGAACGGGTGTCATCAGATACCCTAATTCTTTGGCCTTTTTCTTGACAGGCTGAAGGACTACTTCTAGCTCTTTCAACTTGGCATCGATTAATCTCTCGTTCTTTTCTTCTTCGGCTTTTAACTCTTCGAGTTCACGTATCAATTTACCCATCTTTTCAACATCCGGTTTTATCTTGCCAGCCTCACCGATACCATGACCCGCTTCAACCTTTCCATATTTATCAGCTTCTTTGGTATGTATGGCGGCTTTCTTGACCTCGATATCCTCAGAGAATTGCTGAGCTACTTCTTTCGCTCGCTTGAAAGTGGTGTGACAGCGGATGCATGGCGGCTCGGTTCCGATTACGACGATTTCCATTTTCACCTCCTGTAAATATTCATAATACGACTACCTAATTTGCTAGTTAAAATTAACATACTCGGCTTTCTCTATCACTTTGACAGCTACCATTTTGAGTTTCCAGCCGGTGACGTCGCATCATTTATTTTGTAGTATTCAAAGGCTTGGATAATAACCTCTTTATTCTCCGGGTTATATACTCGATTTCCCCCTCTTCCAAGAGAAGATTATGGCTCTTGGTGATACCTTCTTCGGTGACACAAATCCAGTCGGTCACTGCAAGACCAGCATGCTCGATGGTCTTTTTGGCACAAGCCACCTGGCATCCATCTATGGCTACCAATCTCTTAGCGCGTCTGGCTGATTCAATCATACCGTCGATATGAGCGCCGATACCTGCCAGGCAGTAAATCTTTCCTACACCAAGCGTATACAGACTTACCGCGGCATGATTGGCTATCTGGCCGCAATTTAATCCTCCAGAACAGGGAAAAATTGTGACTTCCTCAGGTGTACAGGAGCATTCTTCAGCCATTTCAATAGGTCCTCACTTTCTCCGTTATTGCATCAGTATTTTTAACAATATCATTAAGGAAGATCATAACTTCCACCTTTGATTTTCATTTTACCCTCCCCTGAATATTACTGAACTATCAAACCGAAGATATAGCCTGTAAAAGTCGCAAAAACCACCACAAGTCCGACATAGGTTAAAGTCTTCTTTATGCCCATAATACTACGGATAACGAGCATATTAGGTAGTGATAATGCCGGGCCGGCCAGCAACAGGGCGAGTGTCGGACCACTATTCATCCCCAGATCCATGAAAGCATTGATGATGGGTACTTCTGTCAGGGTGGCGAAGTACATCAAAGCGCCAAGAAAAGAAGCGATGAAGTTAGCAAACAGGCTGTTTTCGCCAACCCAATTTGTCACGATATCCTGAGGAACAAAAGTAGTGATAATACCGGCAAGAAAGACTCCACCGAGTAGCCATGGTACAATAAGGCGGACAAAGCGCAGCGTTTCCTTCATCCATATAACAAGTTCGTCTTTCCTGAACCATCGCCATAAGATTATCAACAGCACTGCCAGCAGGACACCGGTCGCAATCCAGTTCTTAGAGGCTGCAGAAACCAGTATTCCCACCAGGATAGCGAAGAATACAATTTGCTGCCACCACTTTTTGGCATCGGGGTCTGCTGTTAGGGCGTCGAAGGCTGCTGAACTTTTAGCTAATTCTTCTTTGCGGTAAATAAGCGCCATTATCAGACCTATACCAGCAGCAAAGGCGATAGCGCCGATAGCTCTGGCCAGACCCAGGTCATACCCGAGTATACGAGCCGTATAGACAATGGCGAGAACATTAATCGCCGGGCCTGAATAGAGGAAAGCCACGGCGGGACCGATACCCGCACCTCTCTTGTAGATACCTCCAAACAATGGTAAAACTGTACAGGAACAGACTGCGAGGATGGTACCGGACACTGAGGCGACACTGTATGATAGTAGCTTATTTGCTTTAGGGCCGAAATACTTCAAAACCGCAGCCTGCGATATGAAAACAGCAATAGCACCCGCGATGAAAAAAGCCGGTACCAAACAGGTTAGCACGTGTGCGGATAGATATTCGAGTAACGCATTCCATCCACCCTCTAAAAGATCCATGAAAACAGACATGCCGATATTTTCCCTTCGTGACTATGACTGTGTTTGCGGTTGCCGAATGGTATCCGCATTACGCATTTTCTTCACGCAACTTGGACCAACTCGTTCAGCTCTCATCAACCGTTCACGGTCAGCAATCATGACCTTGTTACCCTTGAATGCCCGGGTAGTTGCTTCTACTATATCCTTTAAATATGCATCCATTCCGTCCCGGTCAATGGAATAAAGTGCCCATAAGCCATCTCTACGCAGTGTAAGAATACCGGCGTCGTACAGCGCACTCAATATACGTGAAGCTTTAGATTGTGATATATCTATCGCCTGCATAACTTCACAAACGCAGCACTCTCTCTCCAGGAGAAGATTAAGGACTCTGAGCCTCGACTCATCAGATAGTACCTTATAGACCTTTACCAACTCTCTCATCTCGTCCTCCAAATATATGCATAAACTTGCATATATGCGTATATTATCACCGAAAATATCACCTGTCAAACCTAATACAGCGCAGCAGAAGCTAATCCAACTTAGTAAACTGGCTATCATTGACCAGCTGGTAATGAAAATGCTAATATAACTCTATTAGTGATTACTTATAGAGTTAAATGAAAGAGAAGAAAAAGGCAGATATTGAAGAGCAAGCCGCACTGTTCAGCATACTGGCTGACCCAACAAGGCTGAAGTTGCTTAGACTTCTCTCACAACAGAGAGAGCCAAATGCTCTATGTGTGAATGCGCTGGCTCATCGTCTGGGAGTAACGCAGCCAGCCGTCTCTCAGCACCTCAAGTTATTGAAAAAAGTTGGTCTGGTAAGAGGAAAGAAACGAGGTTACCGCGTCCACTACTTTGTTGAACGGGAAGCCTTGGATACGGCTCAAGAAGTGATATCCGCAGCCCTCCGACTAGGTGAAGGGTAACTTAATATAAACGGAGATACATCAGACAGTGAAATTAAGCGGTACACCGGCCATTGAAGTAAATAACCTTATAAAGCGCTATAGCGAAGTCGTTGCTGTAAATGATATCAGTTTCCAGGTTAATGACGGTGAACTGTTTGGATTTCTTGGCCCGAATGGTGCCGGTAAGACCACCACCATTAACTTACTTACAGGTCTGGCCCAACTGGATGCAGGCACGATAAATATTTGCGGTATCGATTGTACCAAAAATCCCAAGGCAGCCCAACATTTGGTAGGAACTGTTCCTGATGAGAGCAACCTTTATCCTGAGCTGACTGGCTTCGAGAATCTCTGTTTCTGTGCGGCACTCTACGGGATGCGAAAGAATGAGCGCCAGAAACGGGCGCGGGAACTTCTGGATACATTCGGCCTTGCCGATGCTGCCAACCGGAAATTTGCCGGCTATTCCAAAGGGATGAAGCGTAAACTCACCTTCGCCGCCGGCATCATCCATCAGCCACCCATATTGTTTCTTGATGAACCGACAACCGGGATAGATGTTGCCAGCGCCCGTCAGGTAAGGCAGATAATCGCTGAACTCCACCGCCAGAGGACGACCGTTTTTCTCACTACTCACTATATTGAGGAGGCCGAGCGGCTCTGTGAACGGATTGCCTTCATCGTGAACGGACGGATTGTCCGAACCAACCGCACAGTAGATTTACTAAAACCTATAAAGGGTAAAAATGTATTGGTTCTCTCTATTTCTAATTCCGCAACTGAATTAATGGGAGAAATGAACTCGGCTTTTCCCGGGTATCAGTTTCAATCTACAACTTCAGGACAGGTACGAATCGAATCGGCAGAACCGGTCAGCATTGGCCCACTGATACGGTTTCTCGAAGAAAGAGGTATTCAAGTAACTGAAGCCCGACAGCATCTCCCGTCACTGGAGGATGTTTTTGTTCAGGTTACAGGTATTGAAGCAGGACTTATGATGAAAGAGAAGGAAAAAGCCGGGGGTGGCGGAAATCAATGAAACGCTGGATTGCTTTTTGGAATATCCTCGTCAAGGATATGCATGCCTATTACCTCAAGCCCCCCAACATCAGCTGGGGGATTATCTTTCCATTGGCATGGACAGGTATGTTCTTTATCAGATCCGGCAGTGGACTGGAAAGCGTACTGGAACTCTTGCCAGGAGTAATGACCATATCAATACTTTTCGGGACGACGTCTATGCTGTCGGTAACGATTACTTTCGAAAGACGAAGCCGGTCGTTTGAAAGGCTTCTTCTCGCACCCATCTCTTTGGAGCAACTGATGCTGGCCAAGACCTCTGGTGCTATCTTCTTCGGGATTGCTAATGCCTTCATCCCAATTATTATCGCCGCGTTCTTGGTTGACCTTTCAGGGATAGCCTGGCCGCTTGTTGTACCGGCCATTATACTTATCGGTATTGTATCTACCTTTCTCGGTCTTTTCATCGCGGTATCGGTAAGTGAAGTCTTTGAAGCCCAGACATTTTCCAATTTCTTTCGCTTCCCAATGATATTCTTATGTGGACTCTTCTTTCCCATTATATCGCTCCCCATATTTATCCGTTGGCTTTCTTACATACTACCTGTAACCTATGGTGTTGACATTCTGCATGGGGCAATAAATGGTGAGCATATCATATCCTTCACACTTGATTTCGTCATCCTCGCAGCATTCTGCATCGTTTTGTTCCTGTTAAGCCTGCGTAATATTAAACGAAAGTGGATTGTATGAGAGAAGTAATAACACGATCTATTAATTAAATTTATTATCAGTTGCGTTTCGTTACGCATCCTTCTATTTCTTGAACCTTATATTCTAGGAAATTTTCCCATATCTCCTTCTCTTCCCCTAACCCGGTAGTGGGTAATAAACGTGCGAGTTTTTGATATACAACAGGATGGTCTATTATCGTTAGGTGAAAAGAGCTTCGCATGTGTTATTTTCGAAAAATCCTAATTTGATGTATTAGAAAAAGGAGGATGATAAATAGAAAGGGGGTGATTTCTGCTGCTAATCATGCTATTATCACGAGTCCGATGAATATTTTCGGGGATGAATATATGGGTTTAAAACGAGATTAGACAAAGATAAATTACCTTAAGAAGTTTTGAATATTATCCTGCACTTTTGATAGGCTCATAAGCCCTTGGTCGCTGGTTTATATTAGGATTAACTACCAATCAATTTTTGTCTCTTGAAACGAACCGCTGCCGCCCAGAATAAACATGAACATATTACGAATAATACGGCGATTGTGATTAATACAGCTTGAGTCTGATCGAGTGATTCTAATGCATTTTTTATACGTTGAGATAAATCTCCCTTCATGCTAAAAATGAAAGTGAATGAGATACCCAGAATCAATATCGGAAACAACGTAGTCGCCATAAGCATTTGTGTAGCTCCTTGCACTGTTGCGGATTTTAGCGAGATAAACACACCTAGACTTGCCATAATTGCAGCAAGAAGAAGACTCACCACAACATCAGCTAGTGCTATTATCGGAGGAAAAAGTATTATCTGACCCTCCCAGCCAGTAGCATTGGCAATTATCAAACCTAATAACAATACGATAAGTGTCATCCCCCAACCATAGATTATAGCTACAATTATCTTGCCAAATAGTATTGCCTGATCTGGTAGACGACTTGATAGCAGAGTCTCTAATGTATGTCGTTCTCTTTCCCCTGCAAACGATTCTGGAATTATAGTCCCTACTAGTAAAAGAGGTATAAAGACACACGTAATAATCGACCAGAATCCTTCTATCCAACCTGACCCCTCTTGCCATGGAAGCAGAATACCAAATACAGCAATAGGTACTACTAGAGAGAAGATAGCTCTTAGTCTGCTGCCATGGTGTCTGAAAAGACTTCTTCTTTCCTTCCAAATCACGGTTAGAATGTCTGCAATCACTTTTCCTCTTCCATCAGTGTAATAAATACCTCCTCAAGGCTAGCTTTACCTTTTCGAACCTCATCTATTTGTACTCCAGAAGCAACCATCCGGTTAACCAATGGAGCTGTGTCAATATCTCTTGCAAAGTTAATAGTCAATTGATCTTCCTTCAGTTCTACTGAGGAAACATCCGGTAAGCCCTCTAGGAGATTAATAACATCTCCATTAAAACCTTTTCCAATTATCTCCAACCGGGGAGAACCGGCATGTCTGCGCAGTTCTTCTGGCTGTCCCACAGCTACAAGCCTTCCTTGTCGGATAACTGCAACTTCATGGCAAAGTTTCTCTACCTCTGTCATATTGTGAGTGGTTATGAAGAATGTCACTCCTTCTTCACGCGCCATATTTGTTATATCATCACGTATTGTCGCAGCTGCCATGACGTCCAGACCAGCAGTAGGTTCATCGAGAAATATTAGCCTTGGGTGATGAATCAGTGTTCTAGCTAAAGCCAGCTTCTGCTTCATGCCCCTACTCCATTTCGCTAGACGTTCACCTCGTCGTTCCCACAATCCTATTTGAGTTAATAGATCCTTAATTCGCACTTGAATTTCCGATCTTGTCAACCGCCATATACGCCCGTAGAACTCCAAGTTATCTGCAGCACTCAACTGTTCGTATAGTCCTGGATATTCCAAAAGCGCTCCTGAAAGGGCACGAATATCTTGGCTATGCTCCCTAACGTCGAAACCTAGAAGTTCAGCACCTCCTTTGGTGGGTTCAATTAATCCGAGTAGAATATTGATGGTTGTTGTTTTTCCAGCGCCATTGGGACCCAAGAATCCAAAGATGATTCCCTCTGGCACTTCTATCGTGAGATCATCCACTGCCCTTAATGATCCAAATTCTCGTGTTAGTTGATCTGTGCGAATAGCAAGTTTAGCCATTTCTTCTCTAATTATCTCGTTACACTTATCATTACTACTTAATATTGATTACCCATCATCATTTGGATATTCTTTGAAAATAAGAAAAGCAAAAGTAGGGTTTTTCAACGTCTACTTAATTTATATGTACCAAGAATTGAATTTCGTGATTGCGTGTATTGTTTAATCGACTCCCTGATTTTATTGTTTTTACTATAAATAATCAATCTAATGGACGAGCCTGGAGAAAAAGTGAATAAAATTATTCCCCGCTTCGCGTTGGAGAAAATGTTACACAAAGCCTCCACTTAAGTCTTCCCTGAGAGTCGAACTCCACCTGAAACAATTTTGTGCTTTGTGAAAGCTTATTGAATTCTACCTGCTTTCGTATCGGATATGATTTTTGCCCAAAAGCGATCCCAAGCCCTTTGTTGAGCTGGAGACAATGGTCCTTTTCTAATGTCGATTGTGACTCGAATTTGTTGCTTCTCTTGGTCTTTTGGATTAGGTTCCAATTTTCCTATCCCTCCAGTCGAACTCCACCTGAAACACGGACTAGATTCATGAATTTGTGATTATTGAAGTGCTATCGTTTTTCTCCTGTCAAAATCAACTCTCGAGCCATTCCTATAACTGACGGAATCATATTTAAACACGACATTACTTTCACGAGTTGAGAAAAAAATGGTTCATTCAATCCTTGCTTTTCGATACATTCCCTGGATAATAATTGAGGTAATTGATAAAAACTGCCATAAATCTTGATATTTTTTATGCCATTCTGCCTGAAAAGTTCTTGGAACTCATTCGGGCTAAATACCCTCTGCCAGTCACCATGGGCATCATAGGCATGATTTCTCTCAGATTTCAACAATTTAAGTGCGAATTCAGGATCACTTTCGAGTACACTCGTTGCAGCCCAGTAGCGACTGAGAGTATCCACTACAATCCCCCCTCCCATTTTCAGCACTCTGGTAAATTCTTTAGCTACTTTGGGAGAGTCCGCATAGCAGAAAGGCCCATGTAAACAGATTACAAGACCAAAGGTTTCATCAGAAAAGGGCATTGAAGATATGTCTGCCTCTTTGATTTCCACTTCGTGTTCAAGTCCTTCTTTCCGTAATTTTTCTCTTGCAATGGTAAGCATTCCTGGTGATAAATCAATTAGTGTTACTTGATATCCTAGTTTTGCCAAAAGCAAAGTAATCCTACCAGTACCGCCACCTGCGTCCAAGACCTTTTCCCTTTTATCAGGAAGGATAGCCTTTATTATTCCTTCCCATTCCAACTCCTTGTTTAGCCTGCCTTCGAGTGTTGTCTCTAAGGCATCAAAAGTATTGGAGATATTATTAAATCTAGCTTTCACAATATTGATATCTTCGGTTTTGTCTTCTCGCAATTGTTTTCCTCCATGAAATGCTGGTTTAATTTGCCTTTGGCCTATGTCTAGCATTGGTTCTACTCGATAGCTCTTAACGGAGAGCCGAACTCTCTCTGAAACAATTCTTTGCTTTGTGTAAGCTTATTGAATTCTACCTGCTTTCGCATCGGATATGATTTTTACCCAAAAGCGATTCCAAGCCCTTTGCTGAGCTGGAGACACTGGTCCTTTTCTAATGTCGATTGTGACTCGAATTTGTTGCTTTTCTTGATCTTTTGGATTAGGTTCCAATTTTCCTATCCCTCTAGTAGAACTCCACCTGAAACAATGCTTTGCTTTGTATGAGGTTTGTGACTAGCTTATTTACGAAGCTATAATACTGTCAATTCAAGCGCGCGTTCAAGGTTTTGGCAATAATCAAACTCCCCCTATACATACCCCGAACCAATACATTGGGTGCACATTACCCTCATTGTAGCCTTATGAGAACGAGGACCTTTTTTTACCATCCTTGAACCAGTTCCACCACATATTGGGCAAATATTAGAACGTGAAGAAAAATGTTTTACTGATTTATAAGCGTTACCGGCATTCCTATGTTTTTTCCTTTGATCAAGTAATTTATCAGGTATCTTGCTATTATTTATGCAGTATGGTAATCTCTGTTTTTTTTCTCGGTATGCCAGAGAGGCTTTGATTTGAGACTTGCCTGGTGTTACCCCGGTTATTTTTTTATTAGCAGGTATGGCCTTCTCTTTGTTATAGCAAGCCCAACATTGCAGATATCGTGTCTCCTTATAGGAATCACATTTTGGACATTGGTTAATATAGCCTTCGTTACACTGCATTTCATGTTCTTTGCATAACTGCTTAGAATCATCAATTGCCACGCTACATGCCCAGAATGCACATTTTTTCATCGACATTATTCCCCGGAATATTATGGACTGGGCTTGCTCCTTATCGGGTGAGTTTATCAAGAAAAGAACGCCTTAATAGACCTACTATCAAACCATTATTACCCCTACTATTACGATAGGAATTACCCACATAGATCATGAACTCCGGCAAGTATCTTAATTTACTACCCGACACTATACAATAGGAATATAGTACCAACAGATCTATAATCTGTTATATGATAAAATTCGATGCTAGAGAGTCGAACTCCACCTGAAACAATACTTTGCTTCCGTCAGTTGAATTTATAGTGTATCATTACAATATGAAGGCTGGTTGAAGGGTGGACAGTCTTAGATGAGCCTTCAGAAAGGGGACGTGCCTATGGATGAACGTAGTGGGAGGTTCTCATTTTAAATAGAGAACCACAAAAATGAGGAAGGGATCATCGTAGGGTGGTCCCTTCCTTATTGGTAAATGCAGGGCGCGGGTAGTGAGGTATACCAGAGAGTCGAACTCCACCTGTAACAAT